>Ga0315905_10003107_pt1 | contig 17221 bp, 13 predicted proteins | sample LakEriMetagenome_5_FD_203522 | JGI IMG/M metagenome (GOLD analysis project Ga0315905, IMG submission 203522) | Freshwater fungal communities from buoy surface, Lake Erie, Ohio, United States - Buoy 4 MA121 | ecosystem: Environmental > Aquatic > Freshwater > Lake | place: USA: Lake Erie, Ohio... | reverse complement strand
CCTCCTCCTCCTCCTCCTCCTCCTCCTCCTCCTCCTCCTCCTCCTCCTCCTCCTCCTCCTCCTCCTCCGCCTGCTCCTCCTCCTCCAGGAAATGCAAGCTCCAGTCTCTCAACCCCTATTTGTGTCTCTGACACAAACTCTCAAAAGTCAGTGCCCACAGTGTATTCACTATAAGTCATGCCCACAGTATCCACCATATAAAACTCGTGTCTCTGACACAAATTCTCAAAAGTCAGTGCCCACCGTGCATTTATTCTATAAAACTCACTATATAATTGACTGTTGAGAAGAGAGGCCTGGCAACCGCTCCGCTGCCACCATCGCCGCCTGACCCTGGCCCCCGACGTCAGCGAGTGACAATTGCTGCGAGGCGACCACGGGCGTTTTCACCCCGCAGCGCCGCTCGGCACCTCTTTTTCTCGTCACGAGTCCACTGGTTGCAGTATCGCTCAAAACGTCCCCTGCGCCAGAGCCCAGATTCGCCGGCGACAGCGAGGGAACTCGGCCGGGGGAAGGAATGGTGCGTGGTGCGGTGCTGTCTGCGTCGAGTGGCAGCGCTTTCCCTGTCCCTTCTGCCCAAGACCTGCTTTCGTCGCCCCGTCTCTGTTCCGTGCCTCGCCCTGGCTCGCGTCCATGAAAGGACGCAGCACCAGATGGTCGCGTGGAGCCATGGTCACGGGTGCGCGGACCTCTGTCCGCCCCCCTTTTTGTGTGGCTCGGCGGCACTGGAGCAGAAACCAATGACCAATCTGTGGAGTCGTTACTGGCATCTGACAGCGCCTGCGCCATTCGCTTGGCCGCCCTGCAGCTCAGGTCTTGTCTCGTGTCATGCATTAGGGGCGTCGCAGGCCGCCTGCTTGAGCCCGCGCTGGAGTGTGGACGACTTCTCGCTCGACCATGCTCCTGACCTGCCGCATCGCGCCCCTCTGCAGGGCCGAAGGATGATGCTGGCAGACGCCGGTTTGCCCCTTTCTCGCTGCCGGCGTCGCGCAGACTCTGAGACACGGGCTCCCGCTGAGCTCTTTTTGCGTGCCAGGGACCGTCTGCGGGGGCAGCCAGGGAGTATCCCCTTGGCGGCACAGATCTTCTCCCCTCGCGTCGCGGGTCCTCTTCCTGCGCAGGCCTCCTGTGTGCGGCGGTGCCTGCGCGCCCGGCCCGTTCCCGCGGCGAACCTGTACAGCGCATGGCCCGCGGGCTGTGGTTGGAACTGCGCGACTCGGCCGCCATGCGCAGCAGAGTGCGCAAACCAAACACCGCTTCCGCGTCCTCGTCGTCGCCCCGGCCGCAGGCGTGCGCAGGCGCCGCACTCTGCAGCGCGCGGGAGCCCCTGCCCCCGGACGTCGACATCGTGAGGTCGAACGAGGAGGCCGGCGTGGGCTGACGCGACGGAGCATGGTCGAACACTTTGGTGCACAGCATCATGTACTTGTAGGCTTGGTCCTGGTCCCCATTGCTCACCGCCTGCCGAGCGGGCGCGAGCAATCAGGGCGCAGGGTTCTTCGCAGCGTGCAACTTGCCTCGCATCCGCACTCGTCAGCAACTTACCTTGTGCGCCAGGGATAGGCAAGTCTTTATTGCACAGCGGTGGCGATGCGCCTCCAGCTCGCTCTCGGAGTTAGTCTCCTGCATACTGTACATTTGTGTACAGTATGCTCCTGTGTGCGGCAGAGCCTGCGCGCCCGTTCTCCGTTGACCCTAGGGTTCGTGGCCTGAGAGCCCGTCCAAATGGTGAACTCGACACTCGGCGCAAGGCTGTTCGCGGTGGGCCTCTGCGTCCTGGCGGCCGCGCCTGGGGGAAATGGCTTTAACCAGGCACCTGCGCTCCGCGATCCAGCCGTGGAGCGCGCGGGGAGCGCCGCATGTCGCCGCCGGGCGCGTTGCGCCGTGGCGATGCGTCCGTGGGCGCAGCTGCGCGCGAGCGCGAAAGCCGGGGGGTGGGAGGACATCAGCGGCGACGGCGGCTGCCTGAAGCAAGTAGTCGTGGCGGGCGACGGGGGCGCGAGCGAGCACCCTCGCAAGGGCAGCATCGTGCAGCTGCACTACGAGATGTCGGTCAACGGGGAGCTGATCGACTCGTCGCGCGGCGAGGGGCGCGACGCCTTTGAATTTGAGCTCGGGCTCGAGCCGAGCGACAGCATCGGGGGCTGGGAGCTTGCCGTCCCGACGATGTGCCAGGGCGAGACTGCGAGGCTGCGGTTTGCCCCCGCGTACGCGTTCGGGGAGGCGGGCGCGCTGGGGAAGGTCCCTGCGAATGCCACGATCGACTGCACGCTCGAGCTGCTGTCGTGGGTCGACAAGACGGCCAAGTGGTCGGTGCTCGCCGACAAGTACACGGGGAGCGACGTGCCCGAGGAAGAGGTCTATGAGAAGTACAAGCAGGACATCCAGACGGGCGACCAAAAGGGCTTTGTCAAAGACTTTAGCATCGACAAGACGCCCGGGGGCAAGGAGCGCGAAGTTTACGCTCTCGATGACGTGCGCCTCAAGAAGCTCGCAGCACCCAATCAAAAGATTGGTGGCAAGTACCAAAACTACAGGTGGACCGAGACGGAAAAAATGATGGACCTCTTTGTGTTTCTGCCCGAGGGCACACGTGCGGCAGAGGTGGAGGTTGACATCAAGCGCGACAAGCTGCGCGTGGTGCTCAAGGGGTCGGAGGCGTTGCCCTTGCTGGAGGGGCCGCTCGCTGGCATCGTGCGGGCTTCGGAGTGTTGGTGGGTGGTGGCCCAGGAGGGCGGGAGGACCTGTGTGCACGCACAGCTTCCCAAGATGCCGCCTGACGACAAGCTGTGGGCGGCCGTCATCCGAGAGTGAGTGGGTGTGTTTGGGGGGAAGGGGGGGGGGGTCATGGAGAGGCAGAAGATGTGGTGCAGGACGAGACGCTGCTACGAACTTCAGTCAATTCTGTAGCCAACATTGCGTAATGTAAGCTATGTTTTGGGTTGTAATAAGTTGTTGCCCCGTTTGCGAGGGGGGCGAGGGGCGCACTTCCCGTTTGAGGGCCTAATTAAAACGGGGCCACACGGGCCGCCAAGAGGGGGTGTAAGAGTGTGCGGAGTCTTTTCTTGCATGAGTCTCTCTGTAGTATCATTGGATACGAGGTTACTTGTATCCGAATACTAGGAGGAGGAGACCTCTCGTCCTCCTCCTCCTCCTCCATCGCAAGCGCGCTTGACCTCCGCACACGCAGATCTCACAGACGATAATAATGTTGTGATTTAATCAGTGTGCGCCCGCGGGGAACTTGAAAATTTTGTCAATAAATTCTGTTACCATAAACTTTGTTCGGGCAAGCCTCAGCCCTTACCTTGATATTTTTTGACCAGCTGAAGACCTTCTGACACACAGTGATGTCGAAAGGGCCGCAAATTCGAAAGAGTCCCATTTACAACGAATTTATGTAGTAAATGTACTGGGGGCGCTGAATTTCCAGAATTTCCCGAATTTCCAGAATTTCTCCGGGAAGCCTCAGCCCTGAGCGTCGCGAGAGCGAGGAGGAAGAGGAGGAGGACTCTTTGTTTGGCTTGAGGGCTGCGCCCTGGCTTAACAGGCGCCCCGGGTCCCCCTAGAGTAACATTGAATACGAAAAAACTCCTCCTCCCCTTTTGGCCAACGACCCCTGTACTGCAGTAATAAACACACACCCCTCAGAGCCGGCAGGGTGTTGTGCTTACAGCGGTCTTACCGACCTTCAGTCACTTCTTGATTGTCAATAAAACTTCTCTCTCTCTCTCTCTCTCTCTCTCTCTCTCTCTCTCTCTCTCTCTCTCTCTCTCTCTCTCTCTCTCTCTAAACGCAAGAGCCTTCTAGCTCTGCTGACACTCAGTGATGTCGAGAGTGCCAATAATAATAATAACAATAAACGTTGCTCGGGGGGAGCCTCAGCCCTTGAGCGTCGCCAGGACTTTGTGCTTGGCCAGCGCAAGGACCTTCTGACACTCAGTGATATCGAGAGGGCAGTTAGTCAAGTACACTTCCTCAAAGCTCTTGTCATTGCCCTCCAATACCACTTTCCACGCCTTGCCGCCGTCTGTGTCCAAGGTGCTCATCACGATGATCTTAGGCTGGCCGGGGAGGTACACGTCAGCACGCACTGTGCCGTCGGGCAGCGACAGCCCTGCTTCGGAGTCGTCCACAACGTTATACAGGATGCAGTTGTTCCCGGTGATCTTCTTGGCCGTGACGTTCATGAGCACGGTGTCGGAGATGACGACCTCATCGCAGTTGGTGTTGGTGCACACGCTCTTGCGCACCGAGCCGGCGCCGATCCTACTGGCCAGTACTACAGACCCAGCGTCAATGTCGGCCTAGGGAGAAAAAAAATTCTGGAAAAGTCAGTGCCCTGGTATATGTACTAACATACAATAAGGTCACTGAACATGGGACTTTTCAGAAAATTTGCTTGGCCAGTTGACGCTTGGCCCTTAACCGTGCCCAAGAACTTGCGCAACGCATCAGCCTCGTCAGAGTCCGCCGTTGTCAAGAGCGTGTTTTTCTGGAAGAGCTTCAGCTGCCCATAGTCCCACCAATAGCACTGTGTAAAAAGAAAAAGGAAAAAAATCAAAAAGGAAAAGGAAAAAAATGAGCTTGATTGAGCTGCCCATATTCCCACCAGTAGTGCGCGGTGTGTGTGTGTGTGTAGACATATATATAGATAAGATATAGACATAGATATGTGTAAACATACACACACACACACAACACACACACACACACACACACACAAACCTCGGTGCCAGCGTCGATGCATCCGAGCATCGCCTCGCACTTGTGCGCCGCAAAGAACCTGCTCTTAAAGCTCTCCATGCGCTTGTAGTGCGCGGCAGCCTCGGTCTCAGTGACGCCCTTTTGCCCCATGATCTTGACGTACGCGGGCTCAGACAGCGTGAAGGGCATCCAAAAGTGGGGGTCCGAGTCCAGTTTCTCCAGCTTCGCCTCTATCTCCGTCTTGAACTCCTCGAGCATCTCAAACAGCAGCGCTGCGCTCACACTGAAGGACCCGAGGCTCGGCCTGTATGTAACTTACTTTACCTGACTTCACTATCGCACATCCTATATGACTTCCTTTATTTTACTTTACTATGTTACTTTATTTTACTTTACTATGTCAAGGCCAAACGCGACTATCGCACATCCTATCGCGACTATCGCACATCCTATCACTTTATTTTACTTTACTTTATTTTACTTTACTCTGTCACTATCGCACATCCTATTACTTTATTTTACTTTACTATGTCAAGGCCAAACACACGACGACTTCTTGCGCGCTCGTCTACAGACTGTCCTCGTGTCTGCAACCCTCGATGCCAAGGTTTAGTAGTGTTTAGTAGTGGTAGTTTAGTTCTCACCTCTCTCTCTCTCTCTCTCTCTCTCTCTCTCTCTCACACACACACACTCACACACACACACGCACAGGTCAAGGCCCTGGCCACCACAACTCTTAACAACCCGTTGTCAGTGGCAATAATTTTTGTTTTGTTTTGTTTTTCTGTTTCTTGATGCATGGCGCTGATCGCAACCTGTTTCCTCTCAGGTCAATCAACGTGCAGTTTTCAGGATAAGTTACAGTAAGGTAAAGTAAGTTACATACCCGACCCGCGTGATCGAGCCAAACGTGGCGAGCAGCTCCGTCGCCGTGGCGTACGACACCTTTTCGACCTGCGCAGCGTTGCCGGACTCGTTGACTGCGATGAGCCCGTACTTGTCCAGGCCCTTGGCGGCCCACTGCTCCTTGGTCGGCATTTCACCGAGGCACGCCAGGATGTCCGCGGGGTGGGCCCCGCTCGCGGGCGTGCCCGCCGACGGGATGAAGACCTGGTCGCCCCAGAAGACTGAGCAGCGGCCCTTGCGCACCGGCGCATAGCTGTTGGTCTGGCGGATCACGGCCTCGAGAATCGTGAGTTCCTTGAGCTCGCCGTCCACATTGACAATGGCCGGCACCTTCACGCCCGGCTTGTTGTTGTTTTCGCTGCCGGGGAGCGGTGCGAGGCGCGTGCCCTTGCCCGCCGTGTGGTACATGCCGACGGCCCAGCCGCTGCGGAGGCGCTCGTCGAGGTCGATGCCGAAGCTGCTCTGCGCCTTGGCGCGCGCCTTGGTGTAGGCGTACAGCGTCCCGAGCCCGTTGCCCGCGCCGTCCCCGAGCCAGTCCTCGTGCACCGCAAGGATCAGAGCGCCCTCCTTCGCGGCCTGCCCGAGCGTCGCCTGGAGGCGCGCCTGCCAGTACTCCTCCTGCGCCACGTTTGACGTGCACACAATTACTGCGTCGTAGCCCACCGTTCCCACCATCTGCGCGATCGCCCCCAGCAGCACATCCTTCGTGGAGGCTCCCGTCGTTGCCATTCTACGCTTGACAAGGCGTAAAGCCAAAGCCAGTCGTCACGGTCCCACGGCCGTGATGAGTTCCTGAGGTCCTCAGCAGCGGTTCCGAACCGCTGCTGCCGAGAGGGCCTGGGCACGCTGCTCGGCGGCCACGGGCCGCATGGCATCGGCCGGGCGCGGCAGCGCGGGCAGCCTGCACTCGGACCGCTCGTCGGTGTGCTCGGTGGGCAGCACACAGCACTTTGACGCGGAGGCGAACGGCGGTGGGGAACTCGGCGGCTTCGGGCTCCTGCTGCGGCCCGGTGTGAGCCAGCGGCTGGAGACTCAGGGCCAGAGCATCTTCTTCGCGGCTAAGGTGGACAAGGGCGGGCCCGCCTACAGCGCGGGGATGCGCGCCGAGGACATGATCATGTCTGTCGACGGCCAGCGGCTGAAGACGTGGGACGACGCCGCGCGCCTGCTGCTCGGCAGCCTCGGCACCAGCGCGGCGGTCGCCTGGCACAGCCAGGCGCTGGGGCAGCACAAGTCCGCGCGCCTCCGGCGCGCGCCTGCCTCGCCCCTGGACCTTGAGGTGCTCATGTGCCAGCAGCGTGAGCGTCGGAGTGGCAGCAGGTCGCCCCCCCTCGACAAATTCCTCCTCCCTATACCCCATACCCAACACCTACACCTTCAACTCCCTCCCTATGTCCTATGCCCTACACCCTGAATCCCCCTCCCTATATCCCACACCCTCCAGCCGCGGGAGCTCCACGGGCGCCTTGAGCCAGGCAAGACAGGGGCAACTAACTACTAACAAACTGCTACCACTAACTAAACTACCCTGCAGCCGCGGGAGCTCCAAGGGCGTCTTCAGCCAGGCGTCGGCGGGGTGGAAGTGGCTCAAAAAGCAGGCCGGCAAAGACGGCCGCCGCGACAGCGACCGCACGAGCGAGGGCAGGAGCGAGCGCAGCGGGGGCAGGGACAGCGTGAGAGGGGACCGGGAAGAGGGCCGCGAGAAGCCGTCGAGCTCCCGCGGCCAGCGGGTTGGCGATGACGTTGAAGTGACGCGGCCCAGCGTTTCGAGCTCCGCAGGGCGGCACAGCGTTTCGAGCTCCGTGGGGTCAGCACCCGCGGCAGCGCCGAGCGCAAACCTGCCGGCTTCCCCCCTCACCACCAGCGCCGTCGCCATGTGGACAGACACGTGGCACGAGGGCCGGGAGGGCAGCGGCGCTGGCGCGGGAGAGATGGCAAGCCACGAACGCGTCGTCATGCACGGCTATTTGCGGCATGCTGTGGATCTCGCGCGAGAGGGGTCGGCGCGCGGCTGGCAGGACTTGTCCCACGAACTCCCGGCCTCGCTTGGAACCGAGGACTCAGTACAGACAAGTGCACGTGGCAGTGAAAGCGGGGGAAGCGTGGAGTCAGGCGCCGAGGATGATGCAGGGAGTATGTACGATGAGTCACGTGGGGGGTGGAAGAAAAAAGTCAAGAAGGCCATGGGTAGGGTGGTGAAGGAGGTTTCTGTCCTTCCTGTTCTGTCGGCAGTCATTGGTACCGATAAGCCGCAGGGCCCGCAGCTGTCGCGCTCCACATTGCAAGGCCATAATGCGGGCGTTGCAGGCGTCGGTGTAACCCTCGCTCAGGGCGACAAGGGCTCCGTTGTCGTTGCTGATGTTGCGCCGTGGATCTGGGCCGGCAAGCACGGACTGGCATTTCCAATCTCGGTCGGCGACATTGTGACGCACATTGATGACAAGCGCCTCCCGCCCGGTGCCTCGTTCCACGATGTCATGCGTATGCTAGAGGGGGAGCACGGGACATGGGTGGCCATGCAACTCGCGGGGCCAACGCAAGGCCTCGTGGACATGATCATGATAGACATTAACGGCGCCGGGGGCAGCAACAAACAGAAGACGTACTTGGCTGGTGAGCGCCATAAGTACTCGGTGCAGCTCATGCGCCAGCACCCACCGGCTGCGCCAGCATCTGCTGTGCGCAAGGTTCCCCCGGCGCTGCACCAGCCTTCACCGCTGGACGACAACAATCAGCACGTGGCGACGCAGCGCGAGAGCGGGAAGGATGCTGTTCCCGAGCGTGCTACGGTGGTACTCGAAAATGCTGTTGCTGGTATGCATAAGGCCACGGCGCGCATGAGCGGAACTGTGCATAGCCCAGCTACGCCTCTGGTCGGGGGTGTGGCGCCGGTTTCAGTTCGCGCGGCACAGCGTCAATGGGAAGCAGAGCGGGGGTTGGAGGTGAAGCCACGAGGGATGGAGAGGTTGCAAGAGCGCGCGCGAGAAAGCAACCTGCTGGAGGAGCAGTCGGGTCCTCTTGGCATCAAGGGCGTCCAGGGTCGGAGGCGTCGGGAGCGCACGGGCATCATAGCAGGTTTGAAAACCAAGGGCAAGCTACTTCGGCAATTTGGCGCGCTGTGCAGCACCAGCGGGGCATGTGGCGCTGTTGATGATAAGGATATGAATGTGCGCGACTGGGTGTGGGATGAGAAAGACGAGGAGGAGTTTCTGCGAGACGAGGCAGACGAGAAGAAGGTCGGCTCTCACAAGGGCACTACAGGAGCGGTTAAATCCACTACAGGAGCGGTTGCACGGTTCTTACAACGTGCCACCAAAGACCGAGGAAGCAGCCACAGTGGCGGGGAGAGAGGCAGCAAGTGTGGCGCCAGGCTCACGGGGGTCGGGGGTGGTGTGCCGCGCGAAATGTCGCTCAAGGCCGTGAGGTCTCGGGGTAGTGTCTTCAGACAGGAGAGTGACGGCATAGCCGAGATGAGTTTTGCGGGTTTCCCTGCTGAACTCGGTGAGGCAGAGGAGGAGGTCAGTGACTACAGCGAGGAGGAGGGAGAGGATGACGAGGAGGAGATGCTGGCCCGCGCCAGCGCCGACTTTGTGGCCGAGCGCCCGCACGAAATCGACCTGCGGGTCGGGCAGGTTGTTGTTGTGCTGACGCGCCACGAGAGTGGGTGGTGGGAGGGTTGTCTGGCGAGTGGCGAGGGCCGCACTGGGTGGTTTCCCAGCAACCACGTCCAGGTCCTCCCGCGGCCCCCCCGGGAGAAGAAGAAAAAGGATGGACTGGGGGCCTCATCTGCGACCAAGCACACAGGCGGACAAATTGCTGATGAATTCATGCCGGGTCTAGACTACCGCGAGGCTTCCTGGGCCGACGACGCACACACGAGACGCCTTCAAGCAGACAACATTAATTACAAGGAAGCGTCTTGGGCAGCGTTCCCGCGCGCGCTTACGGAGGAAGAGCTGCGGGTGTATGCCGACTCTGTGGCGCCTCCGGTGCAGTATGCCTCTGAGGACAGCGAGGATACCGAGGATACGTACGATGACGACGACGGTGAGAGCCTTGGGCAAAATATGGCTAAGGGAAGGCAGCAGGACCATGGCATGGCTAGCGGCTGGCTGCAGCAAGACCTCTTCCACCAACGGTCAGCGTCTTCTGATGGCGTGCCGGCGGCGAATGACGGGCGTCGAAGCGGCAGGGGTAGCTATTCTGGTGCGGGGAATGGCTGGTGCCGAAGTACTGGGGAGCACCTGACTTCTGTTGAAGAAGGACATCTAACTGCTGTTGAAGAGGGACACTCTAATGGCGTCTGGCGCGTCCAAGTTTCAGATGTCGGCGACCAGGACGTGGTAGCCTCAGCGCCTGGCGCGGGCCTGCCGGTGTCCCCCCTCACCACCAGCGCCGTCGTCATGTGGACGGGCATGCACAAGAATGCGGCAGGAGGGAGGGCGTCAGTTGGTAGCCTCAGGCACCATTTCTTCTCAAAAGTCCCCTACATAGTGGCTCTCCATAGTAAAAATACTAGGGCGCTGACTTTTGAGATTTTTTGCCTAAGCGCTGGTGGGGGTCGCAGCCATGCGGGCGTGGGGGGAGGGGGGAGCTTGAGTGAGCACTCGCGGGGGAGTTTGAGGGAGCACTCCCGGAGCAGTATTGCGTCGAGTGCGGCGGTGTCGATTGAGGAGGCGGAGGAGGTGCTGCAGATGTGGGCGCCTGGGAGGATGTACGAGTGGCTTGTCTCTATCGATCTCGAGATGTATGGTGACGCCCTGCAAATGCGGGGAATCGCCGGTATTGCCTGTCTCTCTGCCGCTTTCTCTCTCTCTCTCTCCTTCTCTCTCTCTCTCTCTCTCTCTCTCTCTCTCTCTCTCTCTCTCTCTCTCTCTCTCGTGGATGCAACGTTTCTCCCCTCCCGCTGCTGGAGCGCCCTCTTGTGGCCCCCCGCTCGTCGCTGACGCAGGGCCTGACCACAGGCACGGACATGGCAAGTCTGCTCCACATGTCGGAAGATGCTGCAGATGCACAAATTGAGGAGTGGGGCGTGCACAACAAGTATCACCGGCGGCGTTTTCTGCGCAAACTCCTCGCCAGCTTTCGCCTCGCTGCTGACGACGCGCACGAGAAAGGGAGTGCGGACGGGTCTGTTGCCGACTTGCCGCAGCTGCCGGTACCTACCCTGCCACCTGTTCCTCATAGGGAGCAGGGGCTGAACAAGTCTCATCAAGTGGACGTGGCGGAGGAGGCGGAGGCGCGTGCGGCGCAAGCGAAGAAGTTGGTGCCAGAGAGGTCAGACTCGTCGGTAGGCAATGGAGGAGGAGGAGACGGCGGAGGCGCTGCATCGGCCGAGCACAACTCGTGTGACGTGACAAGGTTCACATACCTCGTCACATCATCACATACCTCGCCCCATCACCACTCGGCCGAGCATTCCTCGTTGGAGGCGGAAGAGGAGGCTGCGGAAGAGTGGGGTGCGGAGGCGGAGGAGATACCTGTACAAGCAGCGCCTCCGCCGCCTACTCTGCCATCGCAGGCTCACTCCGTGGGTACACCTTCACCCTTGAGCAACGAAGACACCAGCAGAGGGAGAGGCGAGTCGCGAAGCTGCTGCATGTGTGAGCAAGAGGAGGAAGCAACAAGCTCCTGCGACCACTGCGGGTCCAAATTCTCGAAAGTCAAAGCTCCATAGTGGTTTTATAGGGTAAATATACTAGAGCACTGACTTCTGAGAGTTTGTACCAGCCCCATTTGTGCGGAATGCTCGACTTCGCACATTCGGTCTTTCTCCCATCCTCACCGCGCGTGCTGGATAGCATGCCTTGCTAATGCTCTTTCTCCCATCCTCGCATGCGTTGAGATCTAAAGGCGTGCTACCCAGGACCCGCGGTGCTATATTCAGCACGCGCGGTCTGATCTTTGTCTCACCGCGTGCCCATCCTCGTATTTTCCTCCTAGGCAAATCTCCTCTCCTGCCCCCCCACTAACCTGACCCGTGTCTATGTGTTTGCACGTGCAGGATGACCAAGATGTTTAAGGGACATCATGTGACCCCCATCTGAATATGAGAGCCAGAGGAGAAGGAGGAGGACATCATGTGACCCCCCTCTGAATATGAGAGCCAGTACAATCAAACGGCAATGGAGTGGATTGCAGATCTTGAATCGATCGCTATGGCGGGACTAAGACAGCGATGAATGGCTCCATGCGTCAGCCGAGTTCCGTGAGGTAGCGCAGGGGGTAGCGTGAGACTTGATACCTGAAGGGGGAGCGGCCCAACCGCTTTAGTACGCACTAATACAATTTGAAACTTCGTCTCCACTCCACTCCAGGACCTAGTGCCAGTGGAATGTTTTTGTTTACTACGGCAGGACCTATATTAAAGCTGAGCGGAGGAGGAGGAGGATTTATTCGTATTCAATGAAACTTTGGAGGGACCCAGGGCGCCTGCAGTTAAGCCAGGGCGCGTCACTCCAGCCTGACAAGAGTGAGGGCTGCTCCCCTATCCCGGTGGTAGGACAATCTGACTTTGCTCGTCGGGGGAGGAGGAGGATGGAGGACGTGTGCTATGGGATACGACGAGCCACATTTAATTCTTCCCTACACTTCACTTCTTAACTCCACTCACTATTAAGGCGGGTGAACGGCAGTGTATGCGAAAGGCAGCGTATGAAGGCAGAGGCCTGGGATGAGGAGGTGCCAGTGAAACGTGACAACCAAGGCAAAAAAAAAAATAGACTGAAGAATAACAACTAAACTGAAACGAAACAGTGCGATTGTGCTCCGCTGGCGCTGCCTGTGCGCTGCCCGGGCTGGCGCGTGTCAGATGCGCTGCTTTTCATGTCTGCCAGGCCTCAGCAAAGTCACGGGCGGCCCCCGCACCCGTGGCCCTTCAAAAACTTGATTTCTGAAATTTCTTCCTGCCCTGGCGCGCGGAGGATCAGGATGAGAGGCCCCAGTACCGGAGTTCCCAAAGTGTTTCCGGACTCTTGTCGTAAAGATTAAAAGAACGAATTCCAATTCCACACGAGATAAGGATCAATTTCACCAGAGTTGACCCTTTTCTCTCCAAGATGTGTAATTTCAAAACTTTAGTAACTGAAACTGCGTCTGATGAATCCATCCTACTCCGATAAACTTTTCGGATGAATACTGCTGTCATAACGTCTTGTTTCTAGTGTCGATCGATTGGTGTGGTGTGCTTGTCGAGTGGTTTTGAAAGATGTGTAATTTCAAAACTTTAGTAACTGAAACTACGTCTGATAAATCCATCCTACTCCGATAAACTTTTCGGATGAATACTGCTGTCATAACGACTTGCTTCTAGTGTCGATCTATTGGTGTGCTGTGCTTGTCGAGTGGGTTTGCTGTGCTGTGCTTGTCGAGTGGTTTTGACGAAGGGTTGTTTCTCTAGCTCTCTCCCCCCCCCCCCTCCCCCTCTCCCTCCCCCTCTCACTCTCCTTCTCCCCCGCCACCACGCATACAATCCCACATAGCCACATTTACGCCGCACAACCGCAGGGGGGGCCTCGCTCACTCTCTCCTCCACGCATATATATATATCCCCATATATATCTCCGCACATATATATCCCCATATATATCCTTGAATCCCTGTGAATTATGTAAATTCTTTGGGAGGGTGCTATGAATAGCACCGGGTGGGTGGGTAAACAGGCAACGGAGCGCAGCGCCGGTCCCTTGAGCCGGCACCGGAACACAGCCCCGTGCCCTTCCCCTCGTCGTGTGTTTCGACGAATCTGAGAGGGGAACTCCCGCCTTTGCTATTTACAGCAAGAGGCCAATAGAATTGAGTAAACATGTGTTGTGTGTCGAGAAAAGAGCAAATTCTTTTACAAGGTAAAAAATGTGTTTTCTCACCTATTTTCTGTCATTTTCAAATCCTTTTTTTTCCTCCCCCTTAATCGTCATACGTCATACACGCATAGAATTTTCACCCGCGATTAAAAAAGAGATGAGGATGTGTTCTAATGTACGCATAGAATTTTCTCCCGCGAATAAAAAGGAGATGAGAATGTGTCCTGGTGTACGCGTAGAGTTTTCCCGCGTTTTTCTACGGACAAAAAAATAAAAAATAAATAGTTTTTACAACCCCCCTAACGAAAAGAGGCGATTTCGTATTCTTTACAATTGTGTTCTCCCGTTTTTTTGCGGAAAAATAATAAAAAAAATAGTTTTTACAACTCCCCTAACGAAAAGAGGCGATTTCGCGTTTTATTCCCCTGTTCTCTCATCAGGATCAGAAGGATTTTACCGAAGACTTCGATACGAATCCCAAAAGAGTCGTTTTGGGAGCTCTGGAAACTTGGGGAACTCAAAACCTCACCGCTTCGAGGCCCGGAGTGACTGCCGAGTCGGCGATGCGTCCTTTCAACTGATTTTCTTTGCCCTTAGGGCGCACACACACCCTCTAGAGGGCGCTTGCCGCGGAGGTCCTCTGCGCTGCCTGCTGATCTGGCGGTGGGTCGGTGTGTCCGAGGGCCAGACGGGCATGGACTTCACCACGGGTTATTCCCATTGGGTTGCCGAGCTTCCTGTACAGCTGCCAAGGACGCCAGAGCGCCGACACGAGACAGACGGAATAACGGACCACGTTCTTTGGGACATGCAATCCCTGATTGCACCGCAGCAGCACCGCACGATATTGCCAGTGATCAACACCTCCCACGAGATGAGAGAGTGGTTAACGCCGTTGGCACCTTCTGGATACGACGAGGTGAAAGAGTGGTTAACGCCGTTGGCACCTTGTGGATATGAGGTTCCGGCAGGGAGTATGATTCCAGAACATTGTCTCTTGCCCCGTCTGCAGAGTGTGATTCCAGACCATTTTCGCACGTCCCATCTGCGCCCATTGTGCAGGGCAGGCCGTAACATTCCACCCACCAGGCCGAAGGCTGACGCAGACGTTGGACAAAACGGGGCAGCAGCTTCGGGACGCCCTGCAGGAGGCGTGCGATGTGAGTACCACGGGGTGAGCAGCCCAGAAAGTAGCGGATCAGAAAGTAGCAGCAAGGAGACGCCAGGACGGGAGAAATTCGTGGCTATGCGCACGCGGACGCCCGCGAAGCGGGTGCTTGTGTTCGATGGGGAAAATACTTGCCACAATACAGGCATGCTCGCGCTGATGCATCGCTGTGTGCGATCCTACGCGACGGCGAAGGCGCTGCAGACTCTTGGGTTTGATCATCACCAACAGGATGCTGCCGACGCTGCATCGGAAGCTGCGTACCGGGCCAAGGACTCCAAGGACTGGGGGAGCCACCTCATCCTCTACAGAAGCGTGAGCAGCGAAGGCAGCCTGTGCAATGTCCAAGACGAGGGCATCCCGTCCAAATCGTCCGGGCTTCTGATTCCTGCACACACCAATTCCACTGCCTCGCAGCTTGGCAGGGTCTCGATTACGCAAGAAGGGGTTAAGCTTGCCCACAAATCGTTATATCTGGTGCGTGGAGTTCTGCGCATGTTCGAGACTGGAGTTTGTAGCATTGAGTTTGCAATCCCCAGAGCGCAATCCACGCCTTCGAAACCAGGTGCCGACCAGAGCGAACAGACGCTAGATGCAAGCGTCTCAAAGACAGCCTTGGCCAGCAAGCAATGCGTAAAGCCCCTGCCCAAGAAGTCGGCCTCAAGCACTCGCTGCGCTCCTGAGAGGCCCCGGGCAGCAAGGTTCACGATGGAGAGGCTCAGCGGGCTGATCCTTGCCGTCTGTCTTGCGGCAGCTGTCGTAGCAGCTTTGTTGTGCCAGAGTGTTGAACGAGACGACTGCTCTCCTTGGCTGTTGCGGGCGGTCGACGCCCAGAGCCATCTCCACGCTAGTAGAGTGTCGGCAGGCACCGGAAAAAGCAGTTTGAAAACGCTGCTTTTCCCGCTGACTGCGCGCGATCGAGAGTCGCGACAGCTCTTGTACTCTCATGAGCGCGAGTTGCAGCTGCTCAGGTGGGGCAAATCTGCAGGAAGACCCTTTTCGATTCCGTGCAGCTAAGGGCTAAAGGCACAGGAATACCGAACTTTTACAAACTTGAAAAGTGAACATCCCTTTCTATTGTTTGCTAAAATTGGATTAAATCAATCCCATAATTTCCAGGGCACGCACGCAAGGGTGCGGACGGTCTTCAAACTGCGGACGGTCGAGTCTACAAAAATACGGGCCCCGTTTGCCAGGGCGTCCTGCGCCAGCCCCGGGGCAAGCTTGAGCGTGCCGTTCGCATGCTTCCCGCAGCCGGAGACAGGGTGACCCTACAAAGCTGTGCGCGTGGGGGGAGGGGGATAGTGGAGGACACGTGCTACTTGTGTATGTTTATTACTGCAGTACCTATTACAAAGCTGTTCGCGTGAGTGGGGGAGCGGGATAGTGGAGGACATGTGCTACGAGAGACGACGAGCCGAGACCTTAGTGGACTAGTGTGCCCATCACGCACTAGTGAACGCGGGGGAGAGGGAGATTGTGTGAAAGAAGGAGGGGGAGGAGAAGGAGAGCGCGAGAAGGAGCGTGCACTGGGGCTGCCACTATGCCACATCCCTCGACATTGAGGTTGATCCTAAACTGGGACCAGTGAGGAACCCGGTACTTTAACACAGGGTGCGCCTGTTTTCCCTGGTTCAACTTGGGGGGAGGAGGAGGAGGAGGAGGAGGAGGATTTATTCGTATTCGGTGATACTATGGAGGCGCCTGCAGTTAAGCCAGGGCGCATCACTCAATTGAAACTTGAAACTCCAGGTGCTCAGGCTACTTCAAGTGTGTGTGTTTATTCCTGCAGTACCTATTACAAAGCTGTTCGCGTGGGGGGAGCAGGGGGATAGTTGGTTTTTGTTTATTACTGCAGTATCTAACTTTGAATACTTTGAACTTTGACGTTTTGAATCTCATGGAAACGTTATCACCCGCAAGGCCCCGAGACGCATACATGGGAGTGATCGTCGATCCAGGGTGGAGGTCATCCTCAGGCTTTCCCCCGCTCTCTCCGACAATGCAGGCATGGCAAGGTCTGTTGATGGTGAGTCGTGTACGCGGCGTGCGGTGATGGTGTAGTGTTTTTTTGACTAGGTTTTAGGACACGTTTGATGATTCGTTCACAAGTACAAGAGGCTTGTACCGTAGTCTGTTTCAACTTTGTTTAATGGAGCGAAGAAGAGTCATCATATAGATTACGTGTGTATTTCAGGGTGTCCAACGTGTTTTTATGGTATTCCTATTCTAAGCTTTTGTCTGGCCCCCTGTCTATGTGGATAACAATGGTGTGAGACACAATTGCCACGAACTACTTGCAGAATTTCAATCGGATGTGGCTAAAGATGGTCGCATTGATTTGCATCTTGAAGGCGATATGTCTTCATTTTTGTCTGTGTGCTATCTCAACAATACCCAAACAGGAGAGATCACCGCTGATCAGGAAGCTTACATCGATACCCTACTCGCGCAATATAATATGACCGAGTGCAACCCCAACAAGGTTCCCCTTGAAACTCAGTGAATCTGGACGAAATCGCAGCTCGATTGCCACGTACACCACATCCCGAGGTGGTAAGCCTTTACGCTAAATTGATCGGTGAGCTTATGTTCATCACTATCAACACTCAGCCTCTCATTACTCAGCCCGTCAATG
>Ga0315905_10003106_pt1 | contig 17223 bp, 14 predicted proteins | sample LakEriMetagenome_5_FD_203522 | JGI IMG/M metagenome (GOLD analysis project Ga0315905, IMG submission 203522) | Freshwater fungal communities from buoy surface, Lake Erie, Ohio, United States - Buoy 4 MA121 | ecosystem: Environmental > Aquatic > Freshwater > Lake | place: USA: Lake Erie, Ohio... | reverse complement strand
TCGACTATGTGAACGCTCACGGAACCAGTACACCGCTGGGCGATAAGGCCGAAACCCTGGCCATCAAGAGCGTATTCGGCAGCCACGCCCCGTCGCTGGCTGTGTCGAGCACCAAGAGCCAGCTCGGTCACCTGCTGGGAGCCTCCGGCGGTGTCGAGTTCGCCATTTCGGTTCTGGCCCTGCAGAACCAGGTCGCTCCACCCACGATCAATCTCGATAATCCTGATCCCGATTGTGATCTCGATTACGTGCCGAATCAGGCGCGTTCGCTCAAGATCAACCGGGTCCTCAAGAACAGCTTCGGCTTCGGTGGCCACAACGCCTGCCTGGTCGTCGGACGCGTGTAGCAGAACTCGTCGGAATTCTGCCCGCGGAAGATAGACGCCAGAATTCTTGCGAATTCTGCTACGACAAGGCTGGCCAGCTCATTCGAAAGCACGTGAGTCCGCCCGCTCGTTCCCAGCTGAGCCGACCGCCTTCTCCTTCGGCCGCCTGCCGGGCCAGCATCAGTCCCAGACCGACTCCCGCTTCTTTGGTAGTCACGAAGGCATCTGCAATCGCCTCGCCCAGTTCAGCAGGTGGACCCGGCCCATTGTCAGTCACTTCGATCGCGATCTGGTCATCGATACGAGTTCCTCGGACAGCGACTTTCCCGCCGGGACCGGCTGCTTCAATAGCATTCAGAGCCAGATTCAGCACCGCACCGCGAATTCGAGCCTGATCGCAGACCACTGCCTCGGCCTCGCTAAGTTCCACGCTCACCGAGGCCTCCACGCGGTGGTGCTTGCAAACCGCATCGAGCAGTGAGTTCAAATCGGCGAGGATCGTCCGCAGATCCCCACGCTCGGCAGGCCGCGCATGCGGCGACCCCAGAGCCAGCATCGCCGTGACCTGCTCCTGAGTCAGCTCCAGCTGTTGCCGGGCCACGTTCAGACTTTCATCGCTGCCCGTGGAACACCGACGCTGATGGAGCTGTATCGCCAGCTTGGCCCCCGTGATCGAGTTCCGGAGCGTGTGAGCCAGTCCTCCCGACAGCTGAGCCAGTAGTCTCAGTCGCTCGGTCTGCGTGATCTCCCGCTCGAAGCGCTCCATCGTGCTGGCCAGCTGATTGGCGGTGCTCTGCAGATCCGAAATCTCATCCGCGGGACCCGTCTGCGGGTGCTGTGAGTATTGATGCGCTGCGATTCCCGACAGCTGGGTCTGGACGAGTCGCAAGCGGCGGACGACTCGGTGTGAGACCACCGCCGAGATCATCAGCACGACCAGCGCCGCTCCAATGCAGAGCCAGGTCACTGTTTCCACCAGCTGAGTTTGCTGGCTCCAGCCCCCGTGTGTCGGACGCAGCAGGAACAGCTGGCGATCACCCACCGGAGGCTGTTGCTGGGCGGCCCCGATTCGGTATTGCTGGTCGGCCCACGACAACTCGGTCGCGTTCAAAAGCGAGACGTCCTGAGGGCGAAACCCCTCCAGCGTGGCTCCCTGCAGCTGCCCCTGTTGCAGGACGATGACGTCAGCTCCGGTCAGGACCTTTAGCCGCTCCAGCACCGCATCGTTCAGCGGAAAGTTGGCCAGCGCGAGCGTCTGGACTTCGGCGGTCAGCTGCTCGTCTCGTTCGCGTTCGATCTGCCGGATCGCAGCTGCGACGGTCACGACGGAAGTTACGACGATCGCTCCGACAGAGAGGACGACAAACGGAATCAAGATCTGAAGCCGAAGGGTCCACCGCACGGTCACCTCCGCTGCTCGTATTCGAGGCGGACAAACTCCTCAACAAGGTCCATCGCCTCGAACTCGCGCGGTCCGGCAGTCTTTCCCACGATGATCCGCAGGTCAGCCATGCGCGTGGCGATCTCCTCGCGCGGGATCAGATGCAGCCGCGTGGCCAGGATCGTGGCCTCCAGCACTGCATGCTTGGCCCGTTGAAATCCGAAGAAGTCCCGCAGCCGTTCCGCATGCACAACCCGGCAGCGGATCTCGGACCGATCCTGACTGTCATCGAGGTTCTCGACTCGGAACTCATACCAGCGACAGGCCGCATCGAGTACCCGACCCGGGAACTTCACGGCAGGCAGGGTCGGCACGAACTCTGGAAGGCGATTGAGAGCCGCCTGAGCGATCAGCAGCACATCATCGACCACATGAAAAACGCCGCAGCCGGTCTCTTTCAGATTCCGAAACGTGGTCGAAGTCTGAAATGGGCGCAGGTGCAGCCATGTGAGCGATTCATCGACAATCGGTCCCATCGGAGCGATGTTCAGATCGCCCGCAGTGTTCTGGCTCGTGACGATCCCTTCGAGGATCATTGCGACCTCCCCGCGACAGGCTGCAGATGATCTAGCGGGATATAGAACTTGGTGTAGTACTTCCCGTCGGAGTAGCGCATCCCGCGGGGATCCTCGACGAGGATCGTGGCCCGCTTGGTGACCCGGTTCACGATTCCCCGGTAGATTCGACCTTCGTACTCGAACTGCACAGGCGAACCGGGCTTGATCCCGAATTTGACAGCGGCGCGTTCACTCTGCGTGATCAGGTTGTGCGTATGCTCCTGGTGAAAAAAGTGCCGCCCGGCGATCGACTGGAATCGCGGGGCGCTGCACTCGGAGTCAGACCAGCAGACTAGTTCGATCAGATGAATCATCTCGTGTTCAAAGATCCGCTGCAGTGCCTCCAGCCGGTCACGGCAGGAGACCCCGCAGACGGTGACCGGTCGATCCACATCACGAAACGTCTGGAACAACAAGGGGGCGGAGACGGCAATCTCGTACCAGACCTGACCGCCACGAAACCGAGGTGTGTAGCGGAACGTCTTGCCTCCGGCACTCGTCATTCGCGTCGACACACGGAAGTCAAGTTTCACCCCCCGCAGGGCCACCTGACAGGCCCCGCGAAAGAACGCCGTGTCATACGACTCAAACAGCTGAGCCAGATCGTCCGCGTGGATTGACCGGAAGTTGCCCGACTTGATGTACCGCGACTGGTCGAGGACACGCTGATAGATCTCGCGCGTCCGCCGCGAAACCACATCGGGCGTGAGCTGGGTCGAGAGTGCCAGTTCGGCGAGGTCCACGGAGAGTGCCCGTCAGGAGCCAGGAGAGTTCAGTTCACCACGTTCCGCGGCGGTTTGCCCAGCAGAACTCGGCGGCAGTTCTGGCTGCCCTTGATCCGCATATCATCCGCCCCTTCTTCGGAATAGAAGGCCGAATGCGGGTTGAGAATGATCCGGTCGTGAGCTGGATGCCCTGGGGTGCGCCAGGCTTTGATCAGCGGATCATCATCTGCGGGGGGCTCGATCTCCAGCACATCGATGGCTGCCATCCGCAGGTGATCCGACTCGATCGCTGCCAGGACAGCGTAGACGTCGACACAGCCACCGCGAGCAGTGTTGACCAGGAAGGCCCCCTTGGGCAGCATGGCGATTGTCTTCGCGTTCATGATGTGCTGCGTCTCAGGAGTCCGCGGGGTATGGACACTGACGATCTGGCAGCGCGGCAGCATTTCCTCGAGCGAGTCGCAGCGCGTGACGCCCACGGCCTTGTCGAGTCCATCGACAACGTACGGGTCGTAGAACAAAACGTTCAGGCCGAGGGCCTTGGCCCGCAAGGCGGTCGCGGTCCCAATCCGGCCCAGCCCGATCAAACCGATCGTCTGCCCACGCAGGCGGTGAAGTGGGACGACTTGCTCATAGATCCAGGGCCCCTGCCGGTTCTGCAGCCGCGTGTTGAGATAACTCACACCGCGCATCATCGACAGCATCATGGCGATGGCCGAGTCGGCCACTTCTTCCGTTCCGTAGTCCGGCACGTTCGCGACCGGAATCCCCCGCTCTCGTGCGGCCACTCGATCGACGTTGTCGAAACCGACGCCGCACCGCACGATCAGCTTGCACTTCTTGAGCTTCTCGATCGTCTTCCGTGTGATCGAGATGAAGTGATACAGCATGATCGCGTCGGCATCTTCGATCTTGCCAACCAGATCATCCTCACTGAAGGCATTCAGAGCCACGATGTCAGCCAGATCACCCAGGATCTGGTCTTCGTGCTTGAAAGGAGGAGTGATGAAGTCGGTGATGACAACCAGCGGACGTGACATGGCGGCGGAATCTCAAGAGGAGACAGCAGGAAGCACGCAGCCTCATGAGTTTCCCGCCTGACGTCAAGTGCGCGGACTGAACCCCGGTGTGGCCCGCAGTTCAGTGACTGACCTCGGAATCCATCGTGGGCCAGCGCCTACTTCAGCAGATGAAACCGATTCAGCGGTTCACCATGGATCGGATCCAGTTCTTCAATCTCGGTCAGCCGCCATTGCCCGGCCTCGACACGCCACTTGCCGTTAAAACGCAGCGGCTGATGCCCGAGGTTTCCCTGACTGGGCATGCGGATGGTGGCATTGACTCGGAAGTGGCTGGTCGCGGCTGTGTCGTTGGCAATCGTGCTGACACGGATGTCGGTGACTCGATATCCCGGCTCCACATCGACGACCTGGATGCCGAGTTTCGCCAAAGCGATCAACCCCTTGCTCTGTGGAGAGATGTAGGAGATCGTCTCAGCCTCGTTGTTCTTCTGGAACGAGTCGATCATCGCCAGCAGGTTGGCCTCGACCTGTTCGGCAGGAGTGACGATCAATTTCTCGACATACCAGACGATTCCTGCCAGCACGACCACCAGCCCGGTCGCCACAAGCCACTTGCCGCGTTGCGACTGCATGGCAGCCAGGCCACAGGCGACGGCGACGACCGAGAGCATGACGATGGGGGGCCAGGCTGTTTCTGTGAACCACATGATTGACTCCTTGCGCGACCTCTCTGGCAAGGGATACGCCAAGTCAGGCCTGACTGAGAGCAGAATCGTCTGAAATAGTGAGCATTTTCACCAGCCGTGATGTGCTCCCGAGAGAGAATTCGACATTTGCCAGTTATATTGAATCAACATCTCGATTCGTACCCTTCTTGGAAGCGGCCATGTGGTTCTTGCCTCGCATAGTCCTCATTTGTCTCGCCCTCGTTTCACTCACAGGGTGCGGTGAAACGCCCGATACTCCGATTGTCTCCTCGATCCCCAAGGCACCTCAGAGAGACTATGAAAAGGAAATGGCTCGTCTCATCGAGGCGTTCGATGCCGCAGGGCCCGAGATTGCAGCCCTGCGGAAGTCCCATTTTGAGATCAGCGAGTCACTGGAGTTGCCGTCGTCAAAGGACCGTCCGGGAGCTGTTGACTGGAAAGCACGCCTCCGCAGCCTGCGTCAGCCAGAGGTCGATCTCTACGAAAAGCGCACACAGGATCCGCCCGCTGCAAAATCGCTGGCCATCAAGTTTCTGAAGCTGTGTGTCGAGTCAACCATTGTCGGGAATGCTCAGGCCAACGAACTGGAGTCGCTCGCAAGTGCCGTGATCACGACCGGCAGCAAGGACCCGATGATCGAGGCGTATTCGTACCTCATGCGGCCGTTTCCCAGCGATGTGGCCCTGATCTCAGAATTCCGCAAGAAGTCGGAGGACTTGACCCGACGACTTCCCGAAGACGATCGCGGATTGAACCACGAAGTGCAGATGCGGCGGCTGATGATTGAACTCGATCAATTGGATCAGGAGGGATTAGAGCAGACGAACTCGAACGAGCAGGTCGAACACCTTCGGCAGTTCACGGAGTCGATGGTCCGTATGATCGAGCGGGCCTCCGAACCTGAGAACTATTGCCAGGCCTGGCTCCACACTGAGTATTACTCCAAAGTGTTTAGTAAAGGGCAGAAGCAGGCGTTCTATCGACGTGTGGTGCAGTCCGAGAAAACTACCGATTGGTACAAGGCCCTGGCTGCGGCATCCAACCTGGTCGACGAGGGCTGGGAAGCCCGAAATAGCAGGAACGCTGAAAACGAATCCGAGGATGGTTGGAATGTCTTTCGTCAGAAGATTGCCCAAGCCCGATCGATGGCCCTGCTGGCCTGGAAGATCCAGCCCGAGACGCCTCAGCCGGCGACACTGATGGAAAGTGTCGTCGGATCCGGAGCGGAAGATGACTGGGGGCTGCGTCAGTGGTTTCAAGTGGCGGTTCACGCCCGTTTCGACCATGAAGCCGCCTATCTCACCTACAAGAGCTTCATGCAGCCCCAATGGGGTGGGAGCGATCGGGAGCTCCTGAGCTTTGCCCGCGAATGCATCGCAACGGGACGACTGGACACGCGCGTTCCGGAGATGGGGCTCAGTCAGCTGTGGGACCTGAACTACCGGCATGGGATGAAGTCCTCAGTCATGAAGACTGAGGACGCCCGTGCTGCTGTGAGTCTGTATGCCGAGCAGGCACTGCATGCGATTGAGAAGAAGGAATTGATCTGGACGAACCTTGATCTGTGGAATGAGCCGATCCTGCAATGGCTGGTTGAGGCCGGGAACTATCCGCTGGCCAAGAAATGGTTCGATGGGTGCAAAGTCCCGTTTTACAGATTGGGAACAGCCCAATCGGGAGGGAGTCTGGATCGCTGTCAACAGATTATTGCTGCATGCACCGGACCGGCGAGCGACATCGCTGAACCACTGGTCGCCAGGATCTATGGAGGGAAGCCTCTGGAACCGGACGAACTGCCGAAGTTGCGGGAGAAGGTCGCCGCTCTGAAGTCCAAGGACACGAGCGAGTTGACTGGGGCCTTGTGTCACGAAATGGAGATCGTCATCGGCCAGCATGAGTTATTTGAATCCGGGGCATGGACTCCACTGAAGTTCAGCCCCGAGATGGCGGGCTGGCAGCGAATTGTCTCGGACCAGTGGACTGTCATCGACGAGCAGACCCTCACGATGCAGTCGAGTGAGGCCTCCTATGTTTACCCGGTCGCTCGATTTCACCCCCCTTACATGGTCGAAGTCGAAGTCCAGTTCTTCGATCCGGAGGGAAAGACGCCCAACAGCGCAGCTGCGCTGATGACGGGATTCGAATGGATGGCGGATAACTGGTACGGAAATGCAGCGATCATGAAATTAACCCCCAACCTGATCGATGCTCATGCCACGATTGGCGGCATGCGAGGGATGGTCAGCTATCCCGCTGGCCCCAGTCGTCACCTGCGCATCAAGGTCTGGCCCGAAGAGGTCGAATGTACCGTGGCTGGTTCCATAACGAATCAGGGGCAAACATTGGGGCAACATATGACGCGTGTCGCTTTGGGGGTTCCTCCTCGTGAAGTCGGACCGACTGCCTATCGGTTTCACAATCTGCGGATTCGCAAATTGCCTTACGAGGCGGTGATCCCGATTCCCAGAAAAGAGATGGACACCTACGGGCAACGAGTGATTGACTTTGATCCCACCGAGCCCGAGGGGTACGTGTATCAGCATTCGGGCCACATGTATAACAATAACATTCCAGCGGCGATCAAGACTCTGGAGACGGCAGTTCAAAAGGTCGCAAAAAAGGGTGAGATGTACGCGAATTTGACGGAGCTGTACTTCCAGTCGGGGCGCTATCAGGACGCGTGGAAAGCCTCACTGGAATCTCCCAAGTACTCCATCGCCGCGATGAGCCATGCCTATCGAGTCATGCTCCTGGCGTGCTCGGATGATCCCAACATCCGCAATCCTCAAGCCGCCCTGGAGAACGTCGAGTCCGCTCGCCCCGAGTGGTTCTGGCAGGGGGCCTTGGCCAAATCGTTGGCCGAAGCGGCCAATGGAAACATGGACGCAGCCAAAGCCAGCATGAAGGCCGCCGAGCAGATGGCGGCTGAGCGTGGCAACGGACGCAAGGAAGTGGCGAAGTTCGCCGAGATGATCAATCGCGGAGAAGTTCCCGTCCTCAAAGAGGGAGGCTTCCCCTCACCGGAAACGCCTGCTGAGAGCACTCCGGCGACGCCCTGATCAAGGATCAACTTGCTGGCCTCAAGGAGCTCTGCGATGACACGATTTCGATTTCTGGCTCTCCTGGTCGGCGGACTCGGCCTTGGGCTGTGCCTGACTCCCCTCGTGGCTGAGATCACGCCGCGTGAGGCCCAGCGGTACTGCGTCGATATCGTGCTCCTCAAAGGAGGGGCCGAACTGCGGGGCAGCCTGCTGGCGAGAACTCCCGAACTCAAGATCGCCGTGCAGCGAGATTGGCTCACCACGCATCAGCCCGAGATGGCGAAGCAGGCCGCTGAACTGGAGTCCCAACAGCAGAAAGCCAATCAGGAACAGCTCGCCCAGCGAATCACCTCGTGGCGAACCGACCGCGCGGACCAGCCGCGGCTGACCTTTGTGCTTGACCGGGAGTTGGAGTTGCTCAAGCAGCCTGCCGGGCCGAAGGTTGCTTCCTCACAGTTTGTGATCGTGAGCATCCCGTCGGATCGAGTCCGCCGTGTCTTCGAGGCACCCGCTGCGTCTCGCAAACTCGCCGCTGCCGCTTGGTTCGAGCGACTCGAACGCGTGGAGGAGACAGTATTGGGCAAACTGAAGTCGCAGGTCGAATTGACACATCCCCAGTGGACCACGGAGAAATTCGACATCTCCGACCGGCTCCCGAATGGTCAACCTCAGAGCGACGACGAATGGGCCGCCCGGCAGGCGATCTGGGAGTTCGAGTTCTGTAAGGAACTGAGTTTTCAGGGAACCGGTAACTTCGTGATACGGGTCGAAGCAGGTCAGAAGCCCGATCTGGCTGCGCTGCTCAGCCAGTCGAGCGAATCGCTGCTTGGGGGACAGCTCGACCTGCTGGGACTTGGTGATTTGGGTCTGGAGGGAGCGAAGCCGAAAGCCCCCGTGGCTGAGACTTGGCAGAACAAGGCCATCGCGGAAGCGACCAAATTGGGAATGCGCGGGTTCGTCGTGACTCGCTCCGAGCAGTTCACCGGCAAGGGACCTGCCGTGGTCACCTCGCAGTTCTTCGCCCGTCTGAGTGATGGAAAGTACCACCTGATCTGGTCCGATCAGGTCTCGACCGATCCCGCGACGATCCCCGCAGCTGATCTCAAACGGATCGAGGACGATCCACAGATTCAGCAAGTCCTGAAAGTCGCGAAGGCCCTCCAGCTGGGAAACGAAGTCCAACAAGCTGTCCGCTTCGGCGGAGCTGTCGAAGTCAGCCTGAATACTGCCACTGGGCATTTCGCAGAATTCCGTTCGCGCTACAATCGCACATTGGATGGACCACCACTCGTGATCACCTCGCCGACACCCTGAATGGGAACAGACCTGATGCCTGACAACCTGAACGGACGAAAACTGCTGGCCTTCGTGGGAGACGACTACGAGGATCTGGAGCTCTGGTATCCCAAGCTGCGGATGGCCGAAGCGGGAGTCTCCATGGTCCTGGCGGGGCAGGAAGCTAAGCAAAAGCACTTGGGCAAAAATGGATATCCCTGTCAGTCGGAGGTCGCCATCCGGGATGTTCGGGCGGACCAGTTCGACGGAGTCCTGTGTGCAGGAGGTTGGATGCCCGACAAGCTGCGGCGCGATCCGCTGGTTCTGTCGCTCATTCAGGAGTTCCACCGCAAAGGACAACTCATCGCCGCGATCTGCCACGGCGGCTGGATGCCGATCTCGGCCAAGGTCTACTCGGGTGTAAAGGTCACCGGATCGCCGGGGATCAAGGACGACCTGATCAACGCCGGCGCGGTCTGGGACGATGCACCGGTCGTCGTGGATCGGCATTTTGTCAGCAGCCGCAAGCCGGACGACCTGCCCCAGTTCTGCGTCGGAATGCTGGAAGTGCTGCGACGACAAACGTAGCGCATACCGGGACCTTCCAACAGCCACGACCGGCCAGTTTGTGAAGCTGCGAGGCCGGGAGGGCGAGGCTCCTGCCGAGCCGCATGCGCGGGATCGAGGTTTTCTCCAAATCGCGGCTCAGCAGGAGCTTCGCCCTCCCAACTGCAAAAACTTCCCAGATGGACCTTCTGGCCAGCCGTGTCCGACAGCCAGCTCGTCTTGCTCGATTTTCCCGATCCTGTTACGGTCCAGAGAGTTCGAGCCGCGAGCAGGTTGTGCGGCCGGTCTCCAGGGAGGGGGTCCGATGATCTCGGAAGAAGCACAGGCGATCCGTCAGACATTTCGCATCACGCTGGCGCTGACCGGTGCAGCTTTCTGTATCACATATCTGCTCGCCGATTGGATCGGTTTTGAGCGGCCCATCCAGGCCGGTCTGGTCGTCATGCTGGTTTGCCTGACGCTGTTGGCACTGGGGATTTTGGCTGTGGTTTTGACGGAGCGGTTCTGCGAAGTCCTGGAGATTGAAGAGCCGGTCCGTGCCGCCCCAAAGGCTCCGTCGCGAGCCAAGACGTTGTTCTCCAATCCTCGCCGCGGAGATGACGCGCTCGATCTGTATCTCCACAGAATTTACCGCGAGGTCGCTCCCGGCGATCGCTCTTATATCCGCAAGTCCGGTGGCCTGGGTCCGGGTCGGCAGAAGCTGATCGAATCTCGCCCCAGTGTTCCGCCGGCGACCGGAAACGTCATGCGTCCGGTCCTCTCCCCGAGAGTGGAACCCTACCGTGCGTCGCAAGTCTCGCACTCCAAGCCGCACCGCGGTCCACGCGAGTAGCAGAATTCGCGAGAATCCTGCCTTGGAATCGAGGCAGGCACCTGATTCTCTGTCACTCGGTATCGAGCTTGTCCGAGTCCACCGGTTGTCCCAGTGCCAGGGTGATCCCCATCAGGCTCACCACCACACCGCCGATAATCGACGAGATTCCATTCTCCACCGAGGCGACGACCGCCGAGCGCTGTGTCACTCCCACTGCGCGGTGCTCTTTCGCCGCAGTCCGATAGACATTCGCAAACTGGCGCAGCCCAGAGACGATCGTCGTCGTGGGCCAGGCAGTGCCCGCCACAATCAAGAGGCACCCGACGACGAATGGCGTCCGTTTCATGTCCGTTTCCCAACTGTTCGTTGAATGACATTTGTCCGAGCTGAAAACTGCTCTCATTTCTGCCCCGGATTCTTCGTTCCCTTGAGAGGAGACTTCTTCGCCGACGCAGGCGTTACAACCGGCACAGTCTGAACGGGTTCGCCCGAGTGGCAGCAGTGCCCCGGTTCCGGTCGCGACCTCCCCGTCCTCATTGGCCGATAGCAGCCTCAGGCAGCTTCGCTGCCCCCTGCGGCCAAAACCCTCCACGGACAGGAGAGATCGATGGCGACTGACAAGACCACCCCGAATACCGACCTCAAGCGCGCTTTGAAGATGGTGGTTGCGCTGGAGAAGCATGCCCAGCGGATCGATGATCCCGAGCTGAAGCGGATCATGCTGATCTCTGGCTGCGACATCATTGACCGAGCCTTGGAACAGCAGGATACACGCCACGCTGCTTAGATCGGCTGGCAACAACACGATTCCCCTCGGCCCCGCGCTCTGCCGATTCAGAGCGCGGGGCCTGTTTCATTGGCAAACACCTCTCTCAGCGATCCGACTGCCTTTCCAGAGAATCTCGCCCCGCACGCTTGGAGAACGACTCCGCGAGCGCGAAGATAGGCATGCTTCCGACTTCGTCTGGACCTGACCGCATGCCCCTGAACATCCCCACGATCGACTGCCGAGGAACCGGCGCCACTCATCTGTTTGCTGACCTGCGCGAAAAACTCAGCCCACGCGGTGATGTTGTGTCGGAAGCCGGTAAGGCCCGGACAATCGCCCTGTTTGGCGAGCCGCTCTCGCCGCAGCAGGTGGTCGAACGAATCTGCCAGCGCGTCCGCCGCGAGGGGCTGGATGCTGTTCTGGAGTACACGAAGCTCCTCGACAAGAAAGAAATCACGCGGGAGACCCTGCGCGTCTCGCCCTCAGAACTGCAGGCGGCCCACGCAGCTGCGGCCCCGCAGTACCTCGAGACGATCCGGAAGATTCGTGACAACATCGTCGAGTACCAGCGGGCCCTGCTCGCCAGTGACGTGCGGATTGTCCGGCAGTCGGACGAGGCCTGGATCGAGTTGCGGCAGCGGGTCCGGCCACTTAAGCGAGTCGGGGTCTGCATCCCCGGCGGCGCTGCTGCGTATCCATCCACGCTGCTGATGACCGCAGTGCCCGCCCAGACGGCGGGGGTCAAAGAGATTGCCGTCGTCGTCCCACCAACCCCATTCGGCGGTTACAACGTCGACCTGCTGGCCGCCTGCCACGAACTGGGAGTGACCGAGGTCTACCGCGTCGGAGGAGCCCAGGCTGTGGCGTCGCTGGCGTACGGCGTTGAAGGGATTCCGCGCGTCGACAAGATCGTGGGCCCCGGTAACCTGTTTGTGGCCCTGGCCAAGCGGTACGTCTTCGGCGAAGTCGATATCGACAGCATCGCCGGGCCGAGCGAGGTCATCGTCCTCGCTGACGAGACAGCGAATCCCGTCTTCGTGGCGGCCGACCTGATCTCGCAAGCGGAGCACAGCCCCGGCTCCGGGGTGCTGATCACGTGGCACGCCCCCTTGATCGAGCAGGTGAAAATCGAACTCGAACGCCAACTGGCGAAGCTGGAACGCGGCGACCTGGCCCGCGAGTCACTGGAACAGTACGGAGCCTTCATCCTCGCCCGCGACGAAGAAGAAGCCGCTCGCCTGACGGATGAACTGGCGACCGAGCACCTGCATATCTCGACGGCTGACCCGGAGAAACTGCTCGACAAGGTCCAGAACGCCGGAGCGATTTTCCTGGGTCACTACACGCCGGTCGCGATGGGAGATTATGTCGCGGGACCATCCCACGTCCTCCCCACTGGCGGCACAGCCCGGTTCGCGAATGGGCTCTCCGCGGTCGACTTCCTGAAGCGGTCGTCGGTGATCTCGTACAACAAGGCCGGGCTGGCCCTTGATGCGGACCTGGTGCGGCTGATGGCGGATAAAGAAGGGCTGACAGCCCACCGGGCGAGTGTGGATGTGAGGTTGGGATGAGTGAAATCTGCCCTCACTCTTCGAATCGCGTATGATCCGGCCCCGCGCGGGGCGAGGGAGAAGAGTCGCGACACCTTCTCCGTGTCTCTGTGGTGAATCCGCCCCGGCTCCGCTACCTCAGCGTCTGAACCTCCACAGCCACTACCGGCGGCAGGTCGCGGACGATAGCTTGCCAGTGATCTCCTCCATCGGGTGAGCAGTAAACTTGGCCTCCACTCGTTCCGAAGTAGATCCCGCACGAGTCGAGCGTGTCGGTCGCCATTGCATCCCGCAGGACGTTCACGTAGCAGTTTTCCTGCGGCAGGCCATTGGTCAGCGGCTCCCAGTCGTTTCCGCCGGTGCGGCTGCGATAGACGCGCAGCTTGCCCTCATGCACGAAGTGCTCGGAGTCGCTCTTGATCGGCACCACCTAGATCGTGTTCGGTTCGTGAGCATGGACTTCAATCGGGAACCCGAAGTCGGTGGGCAGGTTGCCGCTGATCAGCTTCCAGTTCTCGCCCGCATCATCCGTCCGCATTACGTTCCAGTGCAGCTGCATGAAGACGGTGTCGGGCTTCGAAGGATGCATCGCCAGATTGTGAACGCAGAACCCGACTTCGGCGTTGGGGTCAGGAATATACTTGGAGGTCAGACCATGGTTGATCGGCTTCCAGGTCTCGCCTCCGTCATCGGTGCGGAAAGCCCCCGCAGCTGAGATCGCGATGTAGATTCGTTTGGGGTTGTGCGGGTCCAGCAGAATCGTGTGCACAGCCATTCCGCCAGCCCCAGGAGCCCACTGCGTTCCGCTGCGATGAGTGCGCAGACCCGCGAGTTCCTGCCACGAAGTGCCGCCATCGGTCGTGCGGAAGATCGCCGCATCCTCGACTCCGGCGTACACCGTGTTCTCGTCGGTGAGCGATGGTTCCAGATGCCAGACCCGCTTGAACTCCCACGGGTGCGGCGTTCCGTCATACCACAGATGCGTCCCCGGCTCGCTGGCGTACTTGAAGTCGTTCCCCACCGGGTTCCAGGTCTTGCCGCCATCGTCTGATCGCTGCATCACCTGACCGAACCAGCCGGATGATTGCGACGCGTAAATCCGGTTGGGATTCACGGGAGACCCTTTCAGGTGGTAGACCTCCCACCCGGCAAAGTGCGGGCCGTCGACCTGCCACTTCTGACGTTGCTCGTCTGAGGTGAGAATGAATGCTCCCTTGCGAGTTCCGACCAGAACGCGAACTTGGGCCACGAGAAATCTCCGACATGAGGGGCTGACCTCCGCAACGGCATCTTGATCAGAACTACGAACGGATTCCAGATGAGAATGTGACTTTCGTGAATCGGGTGAAATGCAAGACATCCAGTCGAAACCTTTGCCCCAGTGAGCCGCACGACAACCGCGGTCCGCTTGTCCGAACCGGCTCAGAACGCCATAGTCCGGCCCACCGAATACCTGCCCTTCCCACCTGCCCATGCCGCTGCTGAACCTCACTGACGTCAGTTACCACCTGCGGGGAGCCCCGCTGCTGGACCAGGTCACGTTTCGCGTCGAACCGAAAGAGCGGATTGGACTCCTGGGCCGCAACGGGGCCGGTAAGACGACGCTGATGCGGCTGCTGTGCGGCGAGATCGAGGTCGATGGCGGATCGATCGCCTACAACCCCGGCACGCGGGTGGCCCGTCTCTCACAGGAAGTCCCGCAGGAGCTCTCCGGCCCAGTCGCGGAGGTCGTCCGCAGTGGCATCCCCGCCGACATGCACGAGTCGGAGTGGCAGGACGAACAGCAGGTCACGCAGATCCTGCGCTCCATGGACCTCGACGGAGAGGCACTGTTCGAGAACCACAGCTCCGGAATGAAACGCCGCGTGATGCTGGCTCGGGCCCTGGTCGTGAAGCCAGATCTGCTGCTCCTCGACGAGCCGACGAACCATCTGGACCTCGATGCGATCCGCTGGATCGAGAACTTTCTGTCACGCTGGGATGGAGCGCTAATCTTTGTGACCCACGACCGCCAGTTCCTCCGCAAGCTGGCCACGCGGATCATGGAGATCGATCGCGGTCGACTGTTCGACTGGTCGTGTGACTATGACACGTTCCTGACCCGCAAAGAGGCAGCTCTGCTGGTCGAAGAGAAGCAGAACGCCCTGTTCGACAAGCGGTTGGCCCTCGAAGAAGTCTGGATTCGCACCGGGATCAAGGCCCGCCGTACCCGTAACGAGGGCCGCGTGCGCGCCCTCAAACAGCTGCGACTGGTCCGCTCAGAACGGCGGGATCGTGTCGGCAAGGTGAAACTCGAAATCCAGGAAGCCGAACGCAGCGGCGCATTGGTAGCGGACCTGAAAGACGTCTCCTTCAGCTATCCTGACCGAACGATTGTCGAAGACTTTACCACGACGGTCATGCGCGGTGACAAGATCGGCATCATCGGACGCAATGGGGCCGGTAAGACCACGCTGCTGAAGCTGCTGCTGGGACAGCTCGAGCCGACCAGCGGCAAAGTCCGGCTCGGTTCCAACCAGCAGATTGCCTACTTCGATCAGCTGAGGCAGACTCTGGATGAGAACCAGACCGTCCAGGAGAACGTCGGCGATGGAGCCGACTCGGTGATGATCAATGGAGCCCGCAAGCATGTGATGGGCTACCTGCAGGACTTTCTATTCAGCCCCGACCGAGCACGGACTCCGATCAAGTATCTGTCCGGCGGCGAGCGGAACCGCGTGTTGCTCGCGCGGCTGTTCTCCAAGCCCGCAAACATTCTGGTGCTTGACGAGCCGACCAACGATCTCGACATGGAGACGCTCGATCTGCTCGAAGAGCGGCTGATGGAGTTCACGGGGACCGTCCTCACCGTCAGCCACGACCGCGAGTTCCTGAATCAGGTCGTAACCAGCACGATCGTCTTTGAAGAGGATGGCGTCCGCGAGTACGTGGGCGGTTACGACGATTGGATCCGCCAGCGGGCCGAGGCGACCGAGACCGCCAAGCCTGCGGCCGTGGAGTCGCGCCCCACGACCGCTCCAGTCAAAGTCCGCAAGCTCTCGTTCAAGGAACAGCGCGAGCTCGAAACGCTGCCCGCGACCATCGAACAGCTCGAAGCGGAGATCGCCGAGCTGCACGCGGAGATGGCCAATCCGCAGTTCTATCAACAGCCCGGCGACAAGATTGCGAAGGGGCAGGCACTCCTGGCCGACAAGGAAGCCAAACTTGCTTACGCCTACACTCGCTGGGAAGAGCTTGAAGCGTCGTAGTCCGTGACGGCAGACTCTGCGGGCCTTTTTGAGTTCTGCGCTTTCCTGCGAATCGATTTCCGGTTACGACTCACTCATCGACCGCGCCAGCGTCCCGATTCTGGAGTCAACCTCGATGACCATTCAGCAGCTGACCGAAGAGCAGATCCGCGACTGGACTCCCGAGCAGAAGGACCGCTGGTGGCTGGAGAACGTCTACCGCGGGGACATGCCCCAGCTGACGCTGCGGGCGGCGCTGACAGGTTTCATCCTGGGGGGGCTGCTCTCGGCCACGAATCTGTACATCGGAGCCAAGACCGGCTGGTCGCTGGGCGTGGGGATTACCTCGGTGATCCTGGCGTTTGCGTTCTTCAAGATCCTGCAGCAACTCGGATTTCGCGAGTTCACGATCCTGGAAAACAACGCGATGCAGTCGATCGCGACCTCAGCGGGGTACATGACGGCTCCGCTGACTTCATCGCTGGCGGCCTACATGATTGTAAACAGCGTGATCATTCCGTGGTGGCAGATCATCGCTTGGAACATCTCAATCTCGATTCTGGGGGTACTGTTTGCGTTCCCCATGAAGCGAAGGTTTATCAACGATGAGCAGCACCCCTTTCCCGAGGGGCAGGCCGCTGGAGTCGTGATGGACACGCTCCACTCCTCGGATGCTTCGGTCGGGATCTTCAAGGCGAAAGTACTGGCTTACGCAGCCGGCGGTGCCGCGTTCATCAAGTTTCTGCAGTCCGAGGGAATCCATACCTGGTGGCAACAGAAGCTGCTGGGAGCCAAAGAGAAGATCTATTTTCTCCATGAGGAACTGCTGACGCTGTTCGGTCTGACCGGTCCCCGGGAGCCGAAACTCGGAGGTGTGCCGGTTACTCAGCTGACGATCAGTCCGGCGCTCGACATCGCGCTGATGGGAGCCGGGGGGCTGATGGGAATTCGGTCGGGCGTGTCGCTCATGATTGGGGCGGTGCTGAACTATTTCATTCTGGCTCCCTGGATGATCAGTTTGGGGCAGATCGTTCCCAAGGCAGGAACGACTGATGTGTACGGTCTGCGACAAATCACTCTCTGGTCATTGTGGCCGGGAGTGGCTGGGATGGTGGTCGCCTCGTTCGTCGCGTTCTTTGCAAAGCCAGGAACGATCACCAGCGCGTTCAAGGGACTGACTTCGAAGAAGACGACCGACGACG
>Ga0315905_10003105_pt1 | contig 17228 bp, 6 predicted proteins | sample LakEriMetagenome_5_FD_203522 | JGI IMG/M metagenome (GOLD analysis project Ga0315905, IMG submission 203522) | Freshwater fungal communities from buoy surface, Lake Erie, Ohio, United States - Buoy 4 MA121 | ecosystem: Environmental > Aquatic > Freshwater > Lake | place: USA: Lake Erie, Ohio... | reverse complement strand
GCCCCCCCCCCCCTGGCGCGCGCGCGCGGCGGCAACGGCGGCGACGCGCTTTGGCCGCGGCTTGCGAGCGCGCACGCGCGCGTCGGCTCCCCTTTGGCCCGCCTCCCCTTTTGGGCCCCGCCGCCTCGCAGCCGCGGCCCGAGGGAGCGCGCGGGCTGGAGTCACGTGCCACGCGCTTCCAGGGGACGGGCGCGAGCCCTTGTCTGTCTCTCCGTGGCGGTCGGGCGGGTCGGGAGGGCTCTGCCGGAGGTTGAAAGTGCAGGAGGGGTGCGAACTCGGGTCCGCCCCGCGGCGGCCGATGCGCCCTCGGCTTGCAGTGCCGCAGGCGAGCTCGAGCAGGGCAAGCAGAGCGCAGATTGCGAGAAAGCCGAGGATGCGATGGCGATGCTGCTGCTGCCGGCGCGGGCGAATGAAGCGGCCCCTCGAGACGAGCGCGAACGAAGCGGCCGGCGTGCGCGCGCGCTAGCCGACGGGGGTGAGAGCCGATCGAGAGGGTTTTTAACGCCAGTGCCGTAAGAGATGCTGTGGTTTCCCCCCAAAAAAGACGTGAAGCGATAAAGGTTTGAGAGGCGCGCGCGCCCGCGTCTTGAAGCAGCGGCGTGCGCGCGCGGCGCGAGCGGTAGGCGCCTCGAGTATGGCCGCCGCTTTTGGCGAATTCGTGCTGCAACATACGCCCGCATGCGTCTCGCTCACGTACTTGTGTTGTGCGCGATCCCCTCCCTCAACCGCGATCCATGGCGGCCGGAGCCCAACCGCCGCCGCTCCTGCTGCGGGTGACGGACGGGACGCGAATCGAGGTCGAGGTGCGACACGGTTCCGAGACGCCCCGACGACAATCGCCCGCGGAGGACGACGACGACGACGACGACGACCGCCCGCACCGCGTCGTCGCGGTGCTCCTGCATCCCTGGGGACCGTTGGGCGGGCAGTGCCGCGACCCCGTCGTCGCCGCCGTCTTCCGGCGCTTGCTCAAGGCGCCGCAGGGCGCCCGCAGCGGCGCCCGCAGCACCGTCGCGCGCTTCAACGCTCGAGGCGTCGGCCTCTCCGAATCAGCGCCCGCTTCCTCCAGCCTCTGGCAGGCCGCCGTCGCGCTCGCGTCCACGCCCGCGCAGCGGAACGAGCGCGACGCCAAGGACCTGGTCGACGTGGTCGCGCACGCGCTCGCCGAGGCGCGCGCCGCCGACGACGGCGAGGGCCGCCGGCGCCGCCGGCGCCTCTGGCTCGTCGGCTACTCCCACGGCAGCCTCGTCGCGTCGCGCGCGCTGCCGATGCTCCGCGCGCGCCTGCCGTCGATGGACCCGGGCGCGGAGCTCGCGGGCGTCGTCGCGATCGCGCCGCCCCTGGGCGCGATCTGCTCGGTCTTCCTGGGCGCGGCCTCGGCGTTTGCGCCGTTTGGCGACGGCGGCGACGGAGAGGCGAGCCTCGCCCGCCTCGCGCTGCTGGGCACGCGCGACGAGTTTACCTCGGTCGCGCAGCTGCGCGCGGCCCTCAGAGGGTTTGAGTTTGGCGGTGGCGGCGACGACGACGACGCGGGGGCTGCCGCCGCCGCCGCCGCCGCCGCCGCCGCCGCCGGCCCCCCGGCGGCGTCCGCGCGCCTGCTCGAGAACGCCGACCACTTTTTCCGGGGCCGCGCGGGCGAGGTGGCCGAGGCGGCGGTCGCGTTCGTCGCTGCGGTGGAGGAGAGGCGGCGGCGGCGGCTAGAGTCGTGAAAGAAACAGAAACGTCGTCGCTAAAAGCTAAAAGAGGCGAGGGCGCGACGAGCGCCCCCGCCGCACCGATCGCCGCGCCTCACCCGCCCTCGCTGCCGCTCGTGCGCCCCTCGCCGTCCTCGACGTAGTCGTAGTAGCCGCCGCGGCCGCCGCGCGCGCCCGCCGCCGCCGACAGGCCGCCGCTGTGGTCCGACAGCCCGAGCGAGCGCGCGAGGCTGGCGGCGTCGTCCTCGTCCTCGTCCTCCTCAGAGCCGGACGCGTCGCGCGCGCGCCGCGGCGCCGTCGGGAGCGACCCCTCGCCGACGCTGCTGCCGACCTCGGACGCCAGCGCGTCGCGCTCTTCCTCCTCCTCCTCCTCCTCCTCCTCCTCCGCCTCCTCGGGCTCCTTGGGGGCAGGAGGGGCTTGGCGCGCGTCGTCGGCGTCGTCGCGCTCGCCGTCGTCGGATGCCTGCTCCTCAGCAGGCTCCTTCTCCTCGGCCTCGTCGCCGCCCACGACCACTCCTGCTTCTGATGCTTCTTCTGCCTCCGACGCCGGCGCCGAGTGCGTTGCTGCTGCTGCTGCTCCCGCTTGCGGCCGCGCGATCGGGCCGTACACGGCCGTCGCCACGTCGAAAGACGCCGGCAGCGGGGCCGACAGCCAGTCATCCGCGTCGACCTCCCCCTCCTCGCGCTCCTGCGGCGCGGTCGCGGGCGCAGCAGCGGCCGCGGCCCCCTTTCCGTCGTCGGCCCCGCTCCCGCCGCCTCTGCCTGCGCCTGCGCCGCCGCCGCCCGTCGGCCACGCCTGAATGGACGCGCCCAGCTCGTACGCGTACGCGCCGGCCGGCGCGGGCCGCGGCGCGCTCGGGACGTGCGCGGCGGGGGACTCGTCGGCGAGCGTCGGCGCGAGGGCCGCGTCGTCGTCATCGTCGTCGTCGTCGTCGTCGTCGACGTCGTCGTCGTCGTCCTCGGCGCTGCCGCTGCCGCTGCCGCCGCGTGCCAGGTCGGCCCCGTCTGCCGGGAGGGCCTCGTCCTCCTCGTCGCCGCCACCGCCGCCGCTGCTGCTGGTGCTGCCGCTCGAGAGCTCGCGCCGCAGCTCGCGCCACTGCTGCGACTTCTCGGCGGACGACGGCGGGGCCTCCTCCTCCTCCTCCTCCTCCGCCTCCTCAAAGGCGTCGCCCTTGGCAACGGCCGCGGCGGCGGCGACGACGACGATCGAAGCGACAGCGTCGGGCTCGGCCGCAGCGACAGCAGCGGCAGCAACGTCGACGTCGTCCTCCACGGGGGTCAGGACCGACGCGCACGGCAGCGGCTGCGTCGCGTCGCTGCCGTCCTCTTCCCCTTCAGTGTCGCCATCGCCGCCAAACACGCCGTCGAGCGGCGGGCGCTCAGCGGCCGAGAGGGGGCCGGCGTCCTCGCTGTCGTTGGTCCCGTCGGCGCCAGCCTCCCATTCCGCCCCTGCCTCCTGCCCCTCCTCGTCGCCCCGCATGCGCGCCGTTCCCGGCGACAGAGACAGCGGCTGCGACGGCGGGCGGTAGCCGCCGCCGCTGTCCCCGCCGCCGCTCTTCGAGACGCTGCGCCCGCCGCCGCCGTTGTGGCCCGCCGCCGCAGGGCTGCCCCGTCGGGCGCAGCCGTGGTCCAGGAACGCGCGCAGGATGCCCAAAAGCAGCGGCTCCTCGTCCGACACGGCGCCGCCGTCGAGGCCCAGGTGCGACGCGAGCATCGGGCGGCTCGGCAAGCTGGCCGAGGAGAGGGAGGCGGCGCCGCCGTCGCCGCCGCCGCCGGCGCCGCCGCCGCCGCCGGCCGCCGCCCCGAGCAGCTCGGGCTCGAGCACGCGCAGCGCAAACTGGCACCCCAGGTGCGCGAGGGCCTCGCGCAGCAGGTCGGCCAGGAGCAGGCCCTCTGCGGACGACAGCAGCGCGTCGCGGCGCTCGACGGCGTCGGGCCCGGCGCGCCCGCGCAGGCCGACGCCGCAGCCGGTGTCGTCGTCGCCGCTGGCGCTCCGGCCCGCGGCGTCCGCGGCGCGCCGCCGGTCCTCCTCCTCGATGGCCAAGAAGACGTTGGCGCGCAGCTCGGCCTTGAGCTTGGCCAGGACGCCGCGCTGGTGCAGCGTGGCCGTGACCACCTGGGGTTGTTTGGAGTGATGAATTTGGGTGTTTGGAGCGGTGTTGGGGGGGACGATGGGGGGCGTCGGCGGGGGGGGCGGGGGGCGGGGCCGCGCTCGGCGGAGCGCCACCGCTCGTCGCGGCTCGTTCGCTCTCTTGTGCGGCATCGGCGCCGCCTTCCCGCTCCACGCCCGCTCGTGCGCACCTCCTTGACGTCTTCGAGCGACATGGTTGTGGCTGTGATTGCGATGTTTTGGGACCTCCGCGGGAGCCCTTGGAACGATGTCGCGCGGTCGACGATCGATCCCAGCTGTTGTGTTTTTTCGAACAGCCTTCAAGTTTTGGTGCGCGCGCGGCGCCCCGGCAACAGCAAGACGCGCGTTATGATGCGGATTGGTCGGTCATGGGTGGGAAGGTGGTGTAAACGAGTCTTGTGAGCTGACAGTGTCCGCAGGCTCTTTGGTCTTGTTGGGGCGAGGGTGCGGCGCCGCGGCGGATTCCCGCCGCCGCCGCCGCCAAACGCCGCCGCCGGCCGACGCCGCCGCGCGGAAGAAGAACCGGCGACGCGTGATCGCAGCAGCAACAGCAGCAGCAGACGCGGCAGGGCGAGAGGAACGCGCCGTCCACTCTTCAATTGAACAGCACTTGACCTGTCGGACGCTGCGCCCGCGCCTGTGGCCGTGTTCCACGTCCTCTCGACCGCGCCCGACGCGGCACGTCGACACCAACGCAACTCCAGACCATGCCAGCAGCAGCAGCAGCAGCAGCAGCAACGGCAGCAGCAGCGGCAGCCGCCCTCGGCGCCGGCCAGTGTGCATCCCGGAAGCATCAGAACTAGGCCCCTCGTGTCCACCGCCGGCGCGCGCACGACGACGCCAAAATGGCGGCGTCGTCGTTGTCGCCGGCGCCAAGCGCCGCCGGCGACGCCCCACCGCCGATGGTGCGGTCGCCCCCCCCAGCGCGCTGCCTCGTTGGCTTTTGGCTCTTGGGCCTGCTGAACAATACGTCCTACGTGATCATGATCGCGGGGGCCAACGACATCTCCCCGTCGGCCGTAGGGGCCGTCTACCTCGCCGCCATCTTCCCGGCCCTCGCCGTGAAAGCGGCCGCGCCCTACTTTTTCGACCGAGTGTCGTACAGCGCGCGCGTCCGCGCCGCCGCGCTCCTGATGGCGGCGTCCTTTTCGCTCGTGGGCCTGGGCCGCGGGCAGGCGGCGCAGCTGGGCGGCGTCGCGCTCGCGTCGCTGCAGGGCGGGCTGGGAGAGGCCACGGCGCTGGCGCTGTGCGGCGCGGGCCTCGGGGCGGCGGCGGGGGGGGGCGAGACAGGGGCCGGAGGCAGCAGCAGCAGCAGCAGCAGCCGCCGCCTGCTCGACCGGCGGCGAGCCGACGCAGGGACGGCTCCTCCCCCCGCCACCACCTCCTCCTCCTCCTCCTCCTCTTCCGCCTCCGCCGCCCGCCGCGCCCTCGCCATGTGGAGCTCCGGCTCAGGCGCCGCGGGCCTCTTCGGCTACCTCTGGGTCTCCCTGCTGCACAGGGCCGCGGGCCTGCCGTTCTCGGCGACCGTGCTGCTGGCCAACGCGCTGGCCGCGGCTTGGCTGCTCGCGTACGCGCGGCTGGTCGCGGGCGGGGACGGCGGGTGGGGCGGGGACGAGGAGCGGCGAGGAGCAGGGGGCGCGGCGGCGGCGGCAGCGGCAGGAGGAGGAGGAGGAAGAGGAGGAGGAGGCGCAGGGAGGGGCAAGTACAGCCGCGTCGGCTCGGGCAGCGGCGAGGGTGAGGGCGAGGGCGAAGACGGCAGCGCGCCGCTCGCGCCGCCGCCGCCGCCGCCGCCGCCTCTGCAGCACGTGCGGCTCGAGATGGCGGCGGCGTCGCGCTCGCCCACGCCCACGGGCGCGCAGCCGCAGCGGCAGCGGCAGCAGGACGCCGAGACGCCGCCCCTCCGCGCGCCCGACGACGACTTTGCCGACAGCAACGGCGGCGGCGGCTTGCCTTTCCCCACCACGGCAGCAGCAGCAGCAGCAGCAGCAGCAGCAGCAGCAGCAGCAGCAGCAGCAGCAGCAGCAGCAGCATCGCCCCCGCCGATGGGCGGCTGGCGCGCGCGCGCGCGCGCCGTGCTCGCGCTCCACCCGTACACGCTGCCCCTGTTCGCCGTCTACTGCGCCGAGTACGTGATGCAGTCGGGCGTGTGGCCGTCCATCGGCCTCCCCTCCCCCGACGACGCCGCGCACCGCCGCGCCTTCTACCTGGCCGCGGGCACGGCCTACCAGGCGGGCGTGTTTCTGTCGCGCTCGTCGGGCCTGCTGCCCGCGGGCGTCGCGCCGCGGCCGGGGCGGCGCGCGCTCGCGGCCATGGCCGGCGCGCAGGTCGGGCTGCTCGCGTTTTTCGCGGCCGAGGCGCTGTTTGGTGGCAATGGCGGCGGCGTTTCTTCCTCCATCCTGGACCTCCTGTACGCCTGGTTCCCGCTGCTGTCGGGCTGCCTGGCCGCGGGCCTGCTCGGCGGGAGCGTCTACGTCGGCGCGCTCTCGCTCGTCGCGGCCGAGACGCCGCCCGAGGCGCGCGCGTTTGCGCTCGGCGCGGCGTCGGTCGCGGACGCGGCGGGCATCGCGGTCGCGGACGCGGCGGGGATCCTGGTGCAGGGTTGCCTGTTCCGCGCGCACGGCGTCGCCGGGGCCGCGTTCTCGTGCGGTGCTGGGGGTGGGGGTGGTGCGGCGGGTTGAGGAGGGGGAGAGCGGGCGCCGGGGGGTTGGCGCGCCGCGTCCGTGCTGCCGCCGCCGCTGCCGGTCCATTTCCCTCGACACTCTCGCGCGCGCGCAGCGTGGCCTGGTTCACATGTACTACTACCACCATAGATCACCATAGAACGTCGCTCTCCTGCATCGTTCCTTTAATTCACATCCCCTTTGGATCGATCGCGCACGAACCAACGAGACGCCGACGCGAGCGACACTGGATCGACCAATCCGAGATGCCCGACGACTCCGCGGCGTACCAGCGCAAGCTGGACGCGGTGTACGACGCCTTTGACCGCCATGACGACAAGGTGAGACTTGGATCGCCGCCGAGGGCGATCGAGTGCACGACACGTCGGTGCACGCCCCGCTGGTTCGCGGCTCGACCCAGCCGCCGACGACGCTGCCGCCGACGCCGCAACCTCACCCGTCGTCGCCCCTCCTCCTCCTCCTCCTCCTCCTCCACGCCCAATCAAACAACCACACGACACTAACACAACAACAAACAGCTCGCGCTCAAGCTCACCACCGCCGCCCTCCAGCGCCAGCCGCGCTGGAGCGTGATGGCCGCCCTCCGCGCCGTCGCGCTCGACCGCCTCGGCCGCCGGCGAGAGGCGCTCGCGGCCGCCGACGCGCTGCTGGCCGAGTCGCCCGCGGACGACCACGCACTCAACACCTTGGCGCTCGTGCTCAAGCCCGCGGGTCGGCTCGCCGACTTGGGCGCGGCGTTCGAGCGCGCGGCCGCGAAAGACCCGGCGGACGAGGCGCTGGCCAAGGGCGTCTTTTTGTCGGCCGTGCGCGCGGGCGACGCCGCGGCCATCCAGCGCGCCGCCCTGCGCCTCGACAAGGCGTTTGGGGCGGGGTTGGTGCGCCGGGGCGAGCCTCCCATGCGTTACAAGTGGTGGGCTGCGCTGGCGGCCGTGCTGCAGGCGCGCGAGGCCGCGCTGGCCGAGGCGGACGCGAGGGCGGTGGCGGTGGCGGTGGCGGTGGCGGTGGCGAGAGGGGCGGGAGGGGCAGCAACGGCGGTGGACGGAGCAGCCGCCCAGCACCAACAACAACACCAGAACAAGTCAGCGCTCCTGCTGCAGCTGGCCGAGGGCATGGTGCGGCGGCTCAACGCCGCGAGCGCCAAGGCCGAGGAGCTGCTGAGCGGGGCCGGGGGTGCTGGTGGCAGCGGCGGCGGCGGCGGCGGCCAGCCCGGCAAAAACCACCCGCTGGCCCTCACGCGCGAGGCGGCGATGCTGCACCTGGGCCTGCTGCAGGCCCTCGGGCGCTACGACGAGGCGCTCGAGCTGCTGCGGGACGATGAGGGCAGCGATGCGTCCTACGCCCGCGCCATCCCGCTCGAGGAGGAGCGCCTGCTCGCGCGCGCGGCCCTGCTGCAGGCGCGCGGCGACCGGGCCGGCGCCGCGCGCCTGTACGCGCGCCACCTGCGCGAGCACGCGCCGGACGACTGGGCGAGCGGGCGGCACTACTTGGACTGCGTGCTGCCTCTCGTCCGAGGTGGGGCAAGCGGCAGCGGCTGGCGGGGGCGGCTCGTGCCCGCGCAGGTGCCGCACGTCAGCAGCGCCGCCGTGGCGCGCGAGGTGCTCGGGCTCAACAGCGGGTGCGGCCACGCGGATTTTGGCGCGGGTGATGGTGCAGCCGCGCCAGCGGTCGAGCCTGAAGCCGCCGCAGCAGTGGACGAGCCCGAGCAGCTCATCGCCGAGCTCGCGCGTCTCCAAGCCGAGCAGCAGGCCGCCTTTGACGCGGCCAAGGCGGCGACACCTGACGCCGCCGCCGCCGCCCCCCAGCCGGGCCTGCTCCCGGGCGAGGACGCGGCGGCCGCGCAGCGGCGCCGGCGCGCGCAGATGCGTCTCGCGCGCCTGCCCGCCTCGCCGCGCTTTGCGCCGCTGCTGCGGTGCGAGCTCGCGCTGCGGCGGTGGGCGGTGCTCGGTGGGGGCGGCGGCGGCGGCGGCGGCGGCGGCGGCGGCGGCGGCGGCGGTGGCGGGAGTGCACGCGCCCTGGCCGAGGCCGTCGCCGCGTTCCACGCGTCGCTGGGCCACCTGGACAGCTGCTTGCCGGACGCGCGGCCGTACTTGGAGGCGCTGGCGGACGCTGCTGCTTGTTGCCGCGAGGAGGAGGGCGGTGGCGGTGGCGACGCGGCGGCCGCGCGCGAGGCGGTCGCTTGGCTGGGCAAAGAGCTGGACGCGCGCGCATCCGCAGACGGGGAGGTGGAGGGCATCGGGAGTGCTGCCCTCGAAGCCCTCCGGCGGCGCGTCAGCGCGCTGCAGCTGTCGGCGCACCTGCTCGGGCCCGCGCGGGAGACGGCAGCAGGAGGCGCCCACTCGCCGCCCGCTCGCCTGCACGCGCGCGCCGCGCTGCCGATTGCCGCGGCCCTGCGCCTCGACCCGCGCGAGCGCGGCCCGGCCGACGAGCTTCCCGCCATGGTCGCGGACGCCTTGCTGCTCAACCGCGGAGCCGGCGACGCCGAGGCCCTCCTCCTCCCCCTCCTCATCCGCGCGATCGCGCACCTCGAGGCGGCGTGCCGGGCACGGCCCCACGTGGCGTCGACGCGCGTGGCGCTGTGCGCGGCGCACGGCCTGGCCGGCAGCCCGCGCCGGGCGCTCGCGCACTACGCGGCGCTCGACGCCAAGCACGTGCAGCACGACACGCTGTCGAGCCACCTGGCGCTGCCGCTGCAGCTGCTGGAGGTGTGGGCGGAAGCCGGGGGCGGCAAGGCGGTGGCGTCGACTGCCTCCGCCTCGTCTGCGCTGCGCGGCGTCGTCGACCTGTGCGACCACCACGCGCGCGACGCGGGCGACACGCTCAACACCGCCCTTCGGAACGGAACGCACACCAAGGTGGCCGAGTTCGCGGCGTTTCGCGAGCGCCTCGAGCGGTCGCAGGGGTGCCTGGCCGCGCGCGCCGAGGGGGCGCTGCTGCTAGTGGCGGGGATGGCGGCGGAGGCGGCCTCGGCGTCGGCGGCGGGGAAGAAGGGTGCGACTTTTGCCGCTCTCACGGGCGCGCGGCGGGCCCTGCGGGCCGTCTTTGCGTCACCGCCGAGCGGCGACAACGACGACGACGACGCAGCAGCAGCAGCGGCGGCCGAGGCCGCCGCCGCGGCGCTGGGCCTGCCGCCGCCGCGCGCCCTTCGCGCCCCCCCACCCGACGAGCTCGCCGGCGCGTGGGCCGCGCGCGCGCGCTTCAACGCCGACCTGTCGGTGCGGCCGGGTTGGCTGCCTCCTGAGGGAGGGCCGCTGCCGATGGGCGTGCTGCGCTGGTGGGAAGGGCGGCAGCAAGAGCAGCAGCAGCAGCAGCAGCAGCAGCAGCAGCAGCAGCAGCAGCAGCAGCAGCAGCAGCAGCAGCGTCGGCCGACGCCGCCTTGGTGGCTGCGGCCGGGGGCCGCCGAGTCCCAGGGCGTGCCCGAGGCGGCCGCGCTGCGCGCGTCGCTGCGCGCGTCGACCGAGCAGCGCGCGCTGCTGCAGCACCTGCTGGTGGCGGCACTGGGCATTGGGGAGGAGTCTCCGATTGCGGCGGCGGCGGGCGGAACCGGGAAGAGGCAGGCTGCGGCGGTGGCGGCCGCCGCCAAAAAGCAGGCGGTCACGGCGGCTGCAGCAGGAAACGCCGCCGACCCGTCGTCGTCGCCCTCGTCGCTGTCCGAGCTGCTGCCGCGCATGTGTTCGGCCGTTGCCCGCTCGATCGCGCCGGCCCGCCCCGCCGAGGCCCTGCGCGCGGCCGCGGGCGGCGACGTGGACGCGGCCGTCGGCGCTGTGGCAGAGGCGGCGGCAGCGGCAGAGGCGGCAGCGGGGCCCGACGACGCTCCGCCGCCGCCGTCGTCCGCGCTGCTGCAGTGCGCCGACCTCGCGCTCTTTGCGGCCGTCGAGTCGGTGCTGGCGTTGCTGTCGGGACGCGTGGGTGATGGGGACGGCCAGGCCGCTGGTGTGGTGGCGGCGGCGCGCTCGCGGGCGCTCGTCGCGGTGCTGTCGGCGCTCGAGCGGCGCGTGGCCAAGGCGGCGACAGCAGCTGGCGGTGGCGCCGTTGGCGGCCTGCTCCCCGGCTCGGCCCTGTCGCTCGCGACCCTCGTCGCGTTTGACCTGGGCGAGCGCGCGACCCTGTGCCTGGAGGCGTGCGCCGAGGCGGCGGCGGCGTTGTCGTCTGGGCTAGCGGCGTCCGCAGCAGCAGCAGCAGCAGCAGCAGCAGCAGCAGCAGCAGCAGCAGCAGCCGAGGCGGCCTCGGCCGTGTGCGTCGCGCTCGCCGCCTTGCTCGCCCAGGTCGAAACGACGACCGCGGCCCCCGGCCTGGCGCCCGAGGCCGCGGCGGACGCCGTGGCCGACGAGCTCATGCGCGACCCGGACGCCGCCGATCTGTTTGCGGTCGTCGGCGGCGTAGGCGCGGCGGGCGAGGCGGGCGCTGCGCCGGCGCTGCGCGAGGCCGTGCTGGCCGTGGCCGAGGGGCAGCGCGGGGCGAGGGGGGCGGCGGGGGGCAAGGCGCGCGCGCTGCTGGGGCGGGTGCGGGCGGCGCAGGCGGTGTTGGAGAGGAAGCGGTAAAGATCGGCTTTAGGCGTTGAGGATGTGCAACGCGCTGCCGGTTGTTGTTGTTGTTTTCCGCCGAGTCGCCGATCGGCGTCGAGTCGGGGGGCGGGCCCGCCCTGGCGCACGCAGCCAACAATTTTTTCGCCTCCCCCGCCCCTCTTCTTCCTCTCCGCCCCGATCGCCCCCGTCATCTTGGGCCCCTTACTCAACAGCGCTCGCCGTTTACGCGCGCCCGCACTCTCCAAGACCACCAGCCGCACCGAGCAAACGAAAAAACAGTCAAAGCAAAACACAAGGGGCTGCTGACGCGAGGCGGCGGCGGCGGCGCAAACAAGAAAAAACTTAAACGCACGCGCGCGCCCCCCGCCCTGATGCCGCCCCGCACGAGAGCCGCCGCCGCCAAGGATGGCGCGGGCGGCGCTGCCGACGGCGGCGGCGGCGACAACAACGAGACGCCGCCCGGCACCAAGCGCACGATGGAGGCGTCGACGCCGCCGCCGGTCGAGGGCGGCGTGGCGCCCCTCTCTCCCGCCGCCGCCGCCGCCGCCGCCATCGCCGCTGCTCCCGCGGCGAGCGCCGCCGAGCGCGAGCGGCAGACCCGCGCGCTCGAGATCGTGCTCGAAAACCTGTGGGTCCGCGCCCGCGCCGCGCGCATGGCGGCGCGCCAGGGCTCTGCGGGCGGCGCGTTCGACGTCGCCGATGCCGACGACGACGGCGAAGACGGGGCGACGGCCGGCGGCGGGGGGTGCTGTTGGGAGCAGGTCGGCCTCGACGACCGCAGCAGCGAGGACAACAGCGACGAATACTGCTTTTCGGACGAGCCCGGCCCTGGAGCAAGCAAGGACGCGATGGAGGTCGAGAGCAAGGGCGAGGGCAACGATGGCCTTGGCGCGGGCGGCAACGGGGGCAACGAGAACGACGGCGGCGGCGGCAACGCAGAGGAGGAGGACGAGGACGACGAGGAGGACGACGACAACGACGACGATCGGTACTGCCACGGCCGGGGCAAGGACATCTTCGACGAGGACCCCGCGCGTCCCGAGCCCTCGCCCGCCGCCCGCGACTTTTTCACGACGTGCGTCGCGGCCTCGCGCACGTGCCGCGACTGGCGCCTCGCCGCCTCTGGCGCCGCCGACGTCGCGGCCGTCTACCTCGTCGAGGAGCACGAGAGCGCGGGCAAGCGCTCGCGGCAGCTGCAGCGGCAGAAGCAGCAGAGGCAGCAGCAGCAGCGGCAGCAGCAGCAGCAGCAGCGCGGGCCGCCGCGCGACCCGCTGTCGGCGCTCGCGCCCTTTGTCGCGCCGGTCGGCCGCCGCAGCGCGCTGCGCGCGCTGTGGCTGCGCGGTGCCCTGCCCGAGCCGCGCCGCCTGCGCTCGCTCGCGCGCGCCCTGGGGGTCGTCGAGGCCGGCACCTGCCGCCTGCACCCGGGCGACGCCGCGCTCGCCGATCTGCTGCGCGGCCTGCGCGTGCTGCGCATCTCGTACCCGTGGCCCATCGCGTACGCGCTCTCGGGCGTCAAGCTGTGCCGCCCGCCGCCCCACCCGCCCATCCTGTCCAACCTGGTCGCCCTGCGCCTGCACGCGTACGAGTCGCGCTGGTCGGCGCCGCCCCCGAGCGGGCGCGCGGCTGCCGCGCGCCGCCCCGCCGGCTGGTTCACGCGCCAGCACCTTCCCTCGCTGCGCAACCTCGACGTCTCGCTCCTGGAGGCCTCGGACTGCCCGCTCGACCTGGTCGGCGCCGCCGGCGCGGGCGGCGCGGGCGGCCTCGACGACGACGGCGACGACGCCCTCCTCCCCCCGCCCCTCACCCGACTGCGCGTCATGGCCCACGCAAACACGGCCCCCCCGCCGTCGCCGTTTAAGCGGAAGCCCGGCCGCTGGTCGTTCGGCGAGCCTCTCCTGGTGTCTCTGCGCTCGCTGCGGGCGCTGGCGCCGTCGCTGCGCGTGCTCGCCGTGCAAGAGACGGAGGCCGGCACCCGCACGGCCTTCTCCGCGGCCGCGCCAGCGCGGGGCGGGTACGGCGAGCCGCCTCCATCCTCCGCTACCACCGCCGCCGCCGGGGCCTTGGCCGCCGCCGCCGCCATGCCCTTCGCCTCCCCGGGTCCCGCGGAGCACCTCGACCGGCAGCTGCGCACGTGGCGCTCCGAGCAGCCGCCCGCTGCCGGCATGCGTCCTCCCCCCGACCACCTCCGCCCGATGCAGCGGCTCGCGCGGGGGCTCGGCCCCTGCACGCGCCTCGCCGCTCTGCGCCTCGACTGCCCGTGGGACTTTTGGCCCGAGAACACCTACGAGACCCCGACGGGGGGCGGCGGCATGGAGGCGATGGTGGAGCAGCACCTGAGGTTCCACGCGCGCTTGCGGGAGTGGCAGGCGGCGTCGCGCGCCGTGCTGGCGCCTCTCGCGCCCTCGATCGTCGAGCTGCGGCTGTCGCTGCACGGCTCGATGCACGACGTCGACCTCAGCAACCTTCCGGACGGGCTCTCGGTGCTCACCTGCTTGACGCGCCTCGAGGTCTCGGCCCGCCGCCTCGTCTCCGTCGGCAGGGGCCTGCGCCAAATGCATCACCTGCGCAGCCTGTCCATCCGCGCGCTTTCCTACACATACCAAAAAAACCGCTACGCCGACCAACACGACGACGAGTACAGCGACCTGAGCGACCACGACGACGACGACGACGACGAGTACACCCACCCGCCGGTCGCGGGGCGCGACCTGACCGCCCTCACGCGTCTGAGCTCTTTAGAGCTGTCCCACGCCGCGCTGTGCATCGCCGAGCCGATCGAGCGCGCTCTGCCGGCGCTGCGCGTGCTGACGCTCACGGCGCGCCACGGCTGCTCGTGCGGCCGGCTCGACCACCGCCTGCGCGACCCGCCCCGGTGCGTGCTCGGCGCGGCGCTCGCGCGCATGCAGCAGCAGCCCGCGGGCACCGACGACGCGTTCAAGGTGCGCCTGGCCGAGACCCCGTCCTTCTTCCACGACGTCTCTGACTGCTGGCCCGAGCCGCGCGAGATGTCCGAGGCGGCGATCCGCACGATGGTGAGGCGCCACCGCGGCGACAGCGCGCGCCGCATCCGCTGGCACGACGAGGTCCACGAGGGCATGGAGGAGGCCGAGGCCGATGCGGTCTGGGGCGCCGGCGCAAGCGACGGCGACGACACGGAGGCGGCTTGAGAGTCCTGGTTTTCAGCGCATCCGAACGAAATTGCACGTTTCTCTTTGCCGCCGGACGGGATCCGTTTTCTTCTGTTTTGCGAGGCGGCGCGTCTCACACGCATCAAAAGGCGGGGGGTTTTCGGCGATGTACTGGCCGCCCCACTCCCTCGTATCAACACTATCTCTTCCAATCGCCTTGCTCCGCCGCCGCCGCGCGCACAAAACCGACCGCGCGCGCCCCGCTCGAAACGCATCATAGCACACGCACAAGTTGCTCGTGCAATCAGCAAAAGCTTCTCCACAAAGAAACGAGCCAAGGAGCTGTCTCTCGCCCGCGCCCCCCGGCCGCCCCGAGACGGGCAACACGGCCGCAGCCATGGAGCGCCGCGGCGGCGAGGCCCCGCCAGCAAGCGCACAAGTCGCCCGCAGTGACAGCGCGGTGGACGACGGCGGCGGCGGCGGCACGCCCGCCGCGGCGCCGCGTCCCGGGGCCGCCGCTGCCGACGCTGCCGCCAACGACCGCACGGCGAGCGAGACGGCGCTCTTTGTCGTCCTCGAGAACCTGCGCGCGCGCGCGCGCGCCGCGCGCCTGGCCGCGCAGCAGGCGCAGGGCGGCGGGCTCGACGACCACGTCGACGACGCCGAGCGGGGCGCGACGGTCGCCGGGCGGAGCGCGTGGGGTCGCGCGGGCCGGCCGATGCTGCCGCCGCCGACCGACAGCGAGGGCACCGAACAGGACGGAAGCGAGGACGCAGGCGACGAGGGCGGCAGCGCGAGCGCGAGCACCGACGAAGAGACCCTCTTTTTCGAGACGTGCCTCGCCGCCGCGCGCGTATGCCGCGACTGGCGCCTGCTGGCCTGCGGCGCCGCCGACGTCGCGCGCGTTTGCCTGGCGTCGGACGGCGGCGAGGGCGCGGGGCGTCGGGGGTCCCAGCAGCAGCGGCGGCGGGCGCGCGGGCGCGACCCGCTGTCGGCGCTCGCGCCGTTCGCCGCGGCCGGCCGCGGCAGCGCGCTGCGCGCTCTGTGGCTGGACGGCGCCCTGCCGGACGTGCCCCGCCTGCGCGCCCTCGCTCGCGCTTTGGGCGTCGTCGACGTCGGCCGCTCGATCCTGCACCCGGGCGACGCCGACCTCGCGGGCCTCCTGCGCGGCCTGCGCGTGCTGCGCCTTTCGCACACGTGGCCCCTCCAGCTCGCGCTCTCCGGCGTCCCCCTCTGCCGCGCGCCGCCGCAGCCGCCCCTCCTCTGCAACCTCGTGACGCTCGAGCTGCACGCGTACGAGTCGCGGTGGTCGGCGTCGCCGTCGGCCGGCTCCTGGTTCACGCGCCAGCACCTGCCGTCGCTGCTCAACATGGCCGTGTCGCTCCTGGAGACGTCCGACTGCCCGCTCGACCTCGTCGGCGCCGCCGCGGGGGGGCGCGCAGCGCCCGCGGGCGACCTCGACAACGACGACGACGACGGCGACAACCACCTCCTCCCGCTCCTCCCGCCCGCGATCACGCGGCTGCGCATCTCGCTCGCCGCGCCCACGGCGCCGCTTCCGTCGCACCACCGCGCGCGCTGGCCGCCGGGCGAGCCCTTGCTCCTGTCGCTGCGCTCGCTGCGGGCGCTGGGGCCCTCGCTGCGCGTGCTCGGCGTGGACGCCAAGCGCGGCACCGCGCAGGAGGACCTGTTGCCGCCGCCGCTCGCGCCGGGGGCCGAGGACGAGGCGGGACAGGGGGGCCCGGCGGCGGCCGCCGCAGCCTCGGGCGCCAGCAGCGCTTTGCCCGCTCCTGCCTCGTCGTCGTCCTCCTCCTCCTCCTCCTCCTCCTCCTCCTCCTCCTCCTCCTCCACCGCCACCGCGGCGCCCCTGCCCGCCCCCGTCCTGATCACGTACGACGTCTCGAAGGAGCTGCGCCAGTGGCGCCTGCGGCAACCACCCGAGGCCGACCTGCTGCCCGCCCCCGACCGCCTCGCGCCCATGCAGCGCCTCGCGCGGGGCCTGAGCGCCCTCCGCGGCCTCTCCACCCTCGTGCTCGACTGCGCGTACGACTTTCATCCCGCGTCCCCCTGGGTCGGGCGCTCCGACATCGACTACGCGCGCACGGACGCGATGCACCGCATGCGGCACCGCGAGTGGCACGCGGCGTGCCGCGCCGTGTTCTCGCCGCTCGCCCCGTCGCTCGTGACGCTGCGGCTCTCGTTCGACGGGTCCGGCGCGTGCGTTTTGCTGCCGACCGAGCTGGCGCGACTGCGCCTGACGCAACTCGTCGTGTCCGCCGACCTGATCTGCAGGATTGGCGCCGGGCTGCCGCGCATGACGACGCTGCGCCACCTTTCGCTGCGCACGCTCTGGAACGACGAGCCGCACGCCGACGCCTACTACGACAGCGACGACTACGAGGACGACGACGACGACGGCGAGGACGACGACGGCGACGGCGACCGCAGCTTCTACTCCCACCCGCTCGTCGAGGCGGCCGAGCTCGCGCCTTTGTCTCGGCTCACGCTCCTTGAGCTCACCCGCGCCGCGCCCTGCCTCGCCGGCGTGGTCGAGCGCGGCCTCCCCCAGCTGCGCCTGCTGTCGCTGGCGACGCGCCCGTGCGGCGGGTGCGGCTCGCACGGCCACGGCCTGCGCGACCCCCCGCTCCGCGTGATGCGCGCGGCGCTCGCGCGCATGCAGGGTGTCGGCGGCGAGGGCGCGCTGTCGCTGCGCCTGGCCGCGGGCCGGCGCATCATGGTCGACGGCAGCATCTACTGGCCCCCCTCGCGCGAGGTGCCCGCGCCGCGGCTCCAGGGCCTCATCGCGTCGCACTACGGCGACTCGGCGCGGCGCCTCGCGCGGCACGCGCGCTACCACGAGCGCGCGGCGCGCGGCGCCGGTCACGGGACAATGGCGGACGAAGAGGAGGAGCGCGCGCTGCGCGCCGAGGATGGCTGATGTCACTGAGGGTATGTGGAGTTGATTGCCGGAGACTTTTGGCACACGCACACGTTTTATTTTTTGTTTTTTCTTCAAGCAACAGAGCTCGCTCGTTGCGCCGCTGTCGTCGCGGCCGGCGGCGCGCCCCGCC
>Ga0315905_10003102_pt1 | contig 17247 bp, 17 predicted proteins | sample LakEriMetagenome_5_FD_203522 | JGI IMG/M metagenome (GOLD analysis project Ga0315905, IMG submission 203522) | Freshwater fungal communities from buoy surface, Lake Erie, Ohio, United States - Buoy 4 MA121 | ecosystem: Environmental > Aquatic > Freshwater > Lake | place: USA: Lake Erie, Ohio... | reverse complement strand
ATCGGCGTCGTCCATCTCTGCACATAGTGGAATGTCAGCGCCTGGCAGATCGCGAGCGCGCCGAAGATGGGCCAGGCGCGCAGGAGGCCGGAGACATCCACCGCGCCCATCTGGGCGAAGACCTGCATCGCCGTCTGCCCGGCATACGGCCCTGGCTGCAGGATCAGCACAGGCACGACGCCAGACAGCCAGACGGTGAAGATCGCCGCCACGAAGACGACGCCGTGCTTGATCCAGTCGGCCGCCTTCATCGTCCGCCCCGCAGCGCCGCTCAAAACGGCAGCTTGAAGCCGGGGAGCATGCCGCCGAGGCCGCCCGTGGCCTGCTTCATGGCGTCAGCCATCGCATCATCCAGCTTGCGGCGGGCGTCGGAATGCGCGGCCTTGACGAGGTCTTCGACCATTTCCTTGTCGCCCGGAGTCATGATTGACGGGTCAATGTTGAGCGCGTGAAGCTCGCCCTTGCCCTTCAGCGTTACCTTGACCATGCCGCCGCCGGAGGAACCCTCCGCCGTGAGCTGGTCCATGCGTTCTTGCGCTTCCTGCAGGCGCTGCTGCATCTGTTGCGCCTGGCGCATGATGTCGGACAGGTCTTTCATTCGTCGTCCTCACGCTCGTCGGGGTCTGGGATCATTTCCTCGGCACGCTCACGCATGCCGAAGTCGACATGTATCACGTTGTGCTGCGGCGCCAGATCATCAAGGTCGTCGGCCTGCTCTGCGTCGTCAACACGCAGCACCTGCGCGCCAGGGAAAAGTCGCAGCGCCTCGGCAATACGCGGGATGGCTGCAGCCGATTGCAGCTTCTCCGAACCGCGACGGGTCCGGCGCTCCTTGACGCTTTCTGCCGCGCCGTCTGTCGACTGCAGCACTTCCCATTCGACGCCGGTGACATCTTCGAGCCAGTCCTTGATGCGCTGCGAGAGGTTGTTCGGCGCGTTCGGCGCGGCCGTGTAACGGAAATGGCCGAAATCGATCTCGGCCGGGCGCACGAAGCGCTCGATCTCATACTTCAGCGAAATCTCACGGCGTGCATCAAGTTCAGCGACGATCTCGCGAAGGGATGAGAGCCGCACGACCTCGCCTTGATCATCGTCGTGTGCTGGTGGCGGCGCGGGTGGCGGCCGGACGGGCGGCGGAGGCGGTGGCGCAGTGGCGGAGGGGGCGTCTGCACGCTCGGGCGCGCGGGACGGTTCAGGCTGGGACTTTGGGCCCGGCACAGCGGCCCCGCCCGCCAGCATGCGCGCCGCCTCTTCAGGCGACGGCAGGCCTGTGACTGCGGCCAGGCGCAGCACCACCATCTGGGCTGCGGACGGGGGATCGGGCGCGCGGGCGCAATCCTCGAATCCTTGCAGGAGCAGTCGCCACATGCGGGCCGACTGCGCGGGCGAGACCTGCCCTGCCATCGCGACGGTGCGCTTGCCCCATTCGGACGGGCCAGAGAAAACGTAGTCGTCCTTCAGCGCCTGCGCGCGGGAGACTTCGACGACGACGTCCATCAGGTCCTTGATCAGCACCGGCGCATCGGCGCCCTGATCCAGAAGCGCGGTCGCCTCGTTGAGCGCGGACTTGTGGTCGGCGGCGATGATGCGGTCCATCAGGTCAAGCACGCGCGAGCGGTCGGCGAGGCCGAGCATGTCGCGGACCTGTTCGGCAGTGACCTGCTTGCCGCCGCCATCGCCGGCGCCCTGCACGATCGCCTGGTCGAGAATGGAAAGGCCGTCGCGGGCGGAGCCTTCGGCGGCGCGCGCGATCAGAGCAAGCGCTTCGGGCGCGACATTGGCGCCTTCCTTCGCGCTGATGTTGGCGAGGTGGTCGGCCAAGGCTTCGGGCGAGAAGCGCTGCAGGTTGAAACGCTGGCAGCGCGACAGGACGGTGACGGGGACCTTGCGGATCTCGGTCGTCGCGAAGATGAATTTCACATGCGGCGGCGGTTCTTCCAGCGTCTTCAGCAGCGCGTTGAACGCCGCCGTCGAGAGCATGTGCACTTCGTCGATGATGTAGACCTTGTACCGCGCATTCACGGGCGCATAGCGCGCGCCGCTCAACAGGTCGCGCATGTTGTCGATGCCGGTGTTCGAGGCGGCGTCGAGTTCGAGCACGTCGGGGTGACGCCCCTCCATGATGGCGGCGCAGTGCACGCCGGGCGGATCGAGCAGCATCGACGGCTGGTGGACGGTGTCGGTCTCGTAGTTCAACGCACGGGCGAGCAGGCGCGCCGTCGTCGTCTTGCCGACGCCGCGAACGCCGGTGAGCATGAAGGCGTGCGCGATGCGTCCGGTCCGGAACGCGTTGGAGAGCGTGCGGACCATCGCCTCCTGGCCGACAAGGTCCTCGAACCGGGTCGGCCGGTATTTGCGGGCGAGGACCTGATAGGCCACGGGGCCGAGCGGCACGTCATCGCCGAACATGGACGCGGTCATCGTGTCACGGGGTACCGCAACATCATCCACAGGCCCATCTTCGGGCGACCCTTTTCCGGGCGATTGGGGAGGCTTTTTCGACGCCATGGACGCTATATGGCCCACAAGAAGAGGAATCGCCAACCGAGCGGGGCCAACCTCCCGAATCTATTGTGGAATGCGATGGCGTGAGGTGCAGGCTGGCCGCGACCCGAGCTAAACTCGTTACGGCTGCTTCCTTCCGGACCTGACCGGGTTGGCGAACCGCCCGTCCGCAACCAGCCTGCACTTTCCTTATAGGAAGTCCGCGTTCACCCTGCAATGTTGGACCTGGATGAGTCGTTGGGGGACGCCTTTGCTATTCCTGAAACTATCTCGTGTGAAACGCGGGCTGATGGACACCGAGACTGGCGTGCGGCCGGTCCCCGCGCCCGAACCGGGAACGAGCCCGCCATGAGCTGCGACGTCTTTATCTCTTTCGCGCGGGGCGACCGGGAACTGGCGGCTTATCCCGCCCGCAAGCTGGATGAGCGGGGTGTTTCGGCCTGGTACGATGCAACGCTGGCGGCTGAAGTCAGCACAGAGGCCGAGGTCGATACGGCCATCCGGGGGGCCGGGATCGTAGCCCTCCTCTTCTCACAGGACTGCAATCGCTCGGACCGGATGCGGCGGGAACTGGCCGTTGCCGATTCGCAGGGCAAGCCCGTCGTGCCGCTCCTGATCGAGGCTGGCCTGCCCAAGGGCGGCTATCTTCATCTGCTGGCGGATCGCAACTGGATACAGGCGCAGCCCGAGCCGATGATGCGGGTCGATGAACTGGCCGACCTGCTGGCGCGCCTTGCCGGAAAACTGGCCATTCCAACCCCCCCGCCCCCGCCGCCTGCGGAGTCGTTTGAACAAAAGGAACGCCAGCTGGACGCGGCGATCGGGGCGATGATCCGCGATGCGGTCGATCCCGAACATGCGCCACCCATGCAGGCGAGCGCCTATGTCGGTCTGACGGATGGGCATGGGAAACCGGTGCGGCGTCTTGGCGGCGCAGGGCGGACGCTGCTGACCGTGCTGTCGCTGGGCGCCTATGGCGTGGTTGCGCAGCGGCGTGCCATAGAGCGCTTCCGAGGCAATATCAGGAAGCTTTAGTGCCCCCCTTGCAAGAGCCCCTGTCACGCGCCGCCGCTGACATACCTCTCGTGCCATCAGGGCTCGACCGCGCGGCGCACCACCGGCGCGACAAGGCGTGGCTCGATGCAGCGATCGCATCCGACCGCGCGCAGATCCTGCTGATGCGCGAGGGCATGCCGCTGGTCGAGGGCTCCGCGCCGCCATCGGGCCCCATGCAGATCGGCGCCCGGCTGGCGCCCGGTCGGCCGATCCTCTGGCTCGGCGCGCAGGCGGCGATGCTGAGCCCCAAGGCGCAATGCCTGTTTCTTGGCGAGACGGTGAAGGGCTCGCCTGTGTTTGCGCTGGAATTGCCCTCGTCCTTCAGTCTCGACAGCTCGCCGATCGCTGGACTGGGCGTGTTCGAGGATTTCCGCGCAGCGGCCTCGGCCTTCTCGCCCTTCGAGGGCGGCGCTGCGGCGACTGCGCGGGCGTTGTTCGAATGGCATCGGCGGCACGGCTTCTGCGCCAATTGCGGAACGCGCACGACGGCAGAAGAAGCGGGCTGGAAGCGGAAATGCGATGACTGCGGCGCGGAGCATTTCCCGCGTGTCGACCCCGTCGCGATCATGCTGGCGGTGCACAACGACCGATGCCTGCTGGGCCGTCAGGCCGCGTGGCGTCCGGGCTTCTGGTCGTGTCTCGCGGGCTTTGTTGAGCCGGGCGAGACGATCGAACAGGCCGCCGCACGCGAGATATTCGAGGAAGCAGGCGTGCGCTGCACGACGCGCGCCGACTACCTGTTCTGCCAGCCCTGGCCCTTCCCGTCCTCGCTGATGATCGGCCTGATCCTCGAAGCCGATGGCGATGAGATCAACATCGACGCCACCGAGATCGAAGCGGCGAAATGGTTCTCGCGGGAAGAGGCGCGGTCGATGATGGCCGGGACCAATCCGGACGCATTCGCGCCGCCAGCATTCGCGATCGCGCATCACGTCATCAAGGCGTGGCTGGAGCGCGGCTAGATCGAATCGAGCTGGATCTGGTCCGGCAGCGGGTCGATCATTTTCGCCAGGCGCGGATCGTCAAGGCCCTTGCCATAGACTTCGTAGTAGATGCGCCGCAACCAGTCTTCCACGATCATCACCGAGACGCCGCCAACTCCCGGAGGCGTCAACGCCAGCATGACCATCGGCGGCGGCGTGCCGAAGGCATCAAGCGGCAGGATATAGTCGAGGCCGCGCAGGCGGCGCGCGCCGAGTCGCTGGTAAAAACGCAACCGGCGCGCCTGCTCGTCGGATCCCATATCGGCATCGACCTCTATCAGCGCGACGCGCTGCAGACCGATAATGGCCATGCTTGCCTTCAGAAGATGTGAGCCGATCTGCATCCCGCGCACTTCTGGTGACACGGCGGCGTATTCGAACAGCCAGAAATCTGCCTGTGCAGGCGCCCATGACACGGCGACGCCGACAATCTGCTCATCCATGCGCGCGACAACAAAGCGGTAGTCGGTGCGCTCAAAAAGCGCCTTGAAGTCCGCTTCGGGCCTCTGTTCAGATTTGAGGATCGCCTCGCGATAGATCGCATAGCAGCTATCAAGCCCGCCTGCGTCGGCAGGATCGAGAACATTGATGCGAATTTCGGCCATGCATGCCTCCCCGGGGCAACACTTGCACGACCGCACACACGAAAACACCCCGTGGGGCGCCCACGGGGTGTCTCGTATCAGACCTGTGCTCCCTGAGGAGCAGTCAGGTTAGAAGCTGCGGACGTAGGACAGCGAGAACGCGTCCACATCGCCGGCGTCGAAGTCGTTACGGGTCCAGTCGCCGCGGATGCCGTCTTGCGACGTCAGGTTCCACTGGGCGCCTGCGCCGTAAGCGAGGCCGTCTTCATCGCCGCCCGGCGAGGTTTCGATACGGGCGACGCCGACGCGACCGAACACGTCGAACTGCGGGTTGATCGGCAGCTTGCCGACGACATAGGCGCCGAGCTGGCTGTCGAGCTCTGTGCCCGAATCTTCGGTCACGCCGAATGTGCCTTCGCCTTCGATGGCGAAATTCGGGGTGAGGTTGACGCCGACGCGACCCGTGACGCCGCCGAGTTCAGCGCCGCCGTCTCCGTCGAAGTAAGTGTAGCCGCCGGAAACATAGACGCCCGATTGCTGGGCGTTGGCGGTCAGGAAGGCCGGCGCGACAAGCATGCACGCGGCGGCGAGAGCGATTTTCAGTTTCATGGGGAAGACTCCAGTTTGATGTCTGGAGCGGGGTTCCGTCGGGATTGCGTGATCCCGACGGTAAGACCCAGCTCTGGTTTCGGTTCTGGCCGCGCCGTCCGTCTGAAGACGTTCACCGCGTCCAGTGTATCCACCCAGCCGGGTCGATATGCAGGTTAAGTGGGCACGATGCGAGCTGGTTCCTCTGCAGTTGCCGATTAAAACACGTTAGGTGACTACTTGGCCACACCGCTTCGCCTTGCTTGGCGATGCATCAGAGATTGTGTCCGGAAAGTGTTCTTATATTGAATTGGACGATCGAATACAGGACGAATACTTTGCGCATTCGACTTGGCGATGTTTTCAGGGTTTTGGGTCGCGCGGCAGGTCGAAACCCCGCGACAGGGCAGGATATCACCGCTCAAATGTGACGATGATTGGGCCGCGGCAAGGCGTTGTCGCCCGGCAGATCAGCTGAGCGCAGCCGCCCTTGTGCGGTAGGGATGGGCGGCAAAGACGCCAAGATGACGGACCTGGGTGGAGAAGAAACCCAACTCCTCAAGCGCGCGCTGTAGCGGGGCGTCGTCAGGATGGCCCTCGACTTCGGCATAGAATTGCGTCGCCGAGAAGGACCCGCCAATCTGGTAGCTTTCCAGCTTGGTCATGTTGACGCCATTGGTCGCAAACCCACCCATCGCCTTGTAAAGTGCAGACGGCACGTTCCGCACGCGGAAGACAAAGGCGGTTACCCACCCCTTCCCGTCACCATGGTCGGGCATGTTGGCCTCGCGGCTCATGATCACGAACCGCGTTGTGTTGTGGGCGGCGTCCTCGATGTTTTCGGCAAGGATATCGAGACCGTAGACCTCCGCCGCCAGGCGGGGGGCGATCGCTGCCTGCGTCGGATCGCCAAGATCGCGCACCTCGCGCGCGGCGCCTGCCGTGTCCGAGCTCGTCTTCGCAACGATGCCCCGCGCCCGCAGGAAGTTCCGGCACTGGCCCAGCCCCATGATGTGGCTGTGCGCAGCCTTGATCTGCTGCAGCGACGAGCCCCTGAGGCCCATCAGCTGGAAGCGGATCGGCATGAAATGCTCGGCGATGATCTGCAGCGGCGACGTGGGCAGCAGGTGGTGGATATCAGCCACCCTGCCCGCGATCGAGTTCTCCACAGGGATCATGGCGAGCTGCGCCTCACCCGTCGCGGCCGCCTGGAAGACGTCCTCGAAGGTGGGGCACGGCATCGGCTCGAGGTCCGGATAAACCTCGTGGCAAGCGATGTGGGAGTTGGCGCCCAGCTCCCCCTGGAAGGCAATCTTGCTCATGCGCCTCTATGCCCGTGTCAGGCCGAACATGGCAACGGAAATAGGGGTTTAGCCGCCCCGTCGCGGCCGGGACTGTGCGTCATTTCGCCGGGCCGTCTCCGGTTGCCGCACTGGCGCTGAAATGCAAGAAAGCCTCGCGCGCGCGGGCTCGAATCGAGCCTGTCCAAGCGTCCGCAAGGGACTGGAGCAGGGCCAACCCATGAGTGATCTGGGCTTCAACAAGATCGCGTTCTGCGTCCTTGGCACAGGCCTCGCCCTGATCGGGATCAATGAGGCGTCCCACTCCCTGTTCCACACGACGGAGCACGAGGTTGCGGCTTATGCCGTTGACGTCCCGACCGAGACCGTCGTGGAAGAAGCGGCCGAAGGCCCGGTCGACTACGGCCTCCTCCTGGCCGCCGCCGATGTGGCGAAGGGCGAAGAGCAGCACAAGAAGTGCGTCCAGTGCCACAACTTCGATCCGGGCGGCGCCATCCTTCAGGGCCCGCCCTTGTACGGCATTCTCAACCGGGACATCGGCTCGGTCGCTGGCTTCAAATACTCGGCCGGCCCCGGGTCGCTCTCCGACCACGAAGGCGCCTGGACCTACGATAACCTCAACCTTTTCCTTGAGCGTCCTAAGGGTTTTGCTTCGGCCACGATCATGAACTTCGCCGGCATCAACAGCCGCGTCACCGGCCTCGAAGACCGGATGAACCTCATCGCTTACCTGCGCACGCTGGGCGGCGAGAGCATTCCGCTGCCGGCCCCGTTGCCCCCGGCGGCTGCCGCGCCTGTCGATGGAGCCGCTCCGATTGACGGCGCTGCGCCGCCTGTCGATGGCGCAACTCCCGCGCCTGCGGATGGGACTGCGCCCGCAGCGCCTGCCCCTGCAGCTCCGGCAACGCCGGCGCCTGCTCCGCACTAGATCCTAACGAACGGCCAGCGCGACAGCTTTCCTGCCCACGGTCGGCAGGGCAGCTAACGCGTCATCGCTATTCATCCATTCGCCTGACGTTTTCGCACGCGCCGGTGCGATGGCGCGCCACACATTCAGCTTCAACGCAAAGTGCGTGAAGACATGGCGGATCTCGCCAACATGCTCCCACGCAAATGCACCCGGCGCGCCATCGAGCGGATCGTCGGACTTCGCTTCCGTCCACGCACTCGTCGGCGGCATCATCATTCCGCCAAGCAGTCCCGATGGCGGACGGCGCACCAGCATGACCTGGTCGCCACGCATCAGGACGAAGGCTGCGCCAAAGCGCGTCGGTACCGCGCGCTTCTCGGCTTTCATCGGATAGCGATCCGGATCGCCCTCAGCACGTGCCGCGCACAGCCTGTTTAGCGGACAAATCAGGCAGTTCGGTTTCTTCGGCGTGCACACCGTCGCGCCAAGATCCATCAACGCCTGCGCCAGATCGCCAGCGCGGCCCTCCTTCGGCAGCGCATCCGCCAACGACTGTGCGCGCGCGGAGATCGCAACCTTCGCTGCGCGCCAGCCAGCTTCGGTGCCGTCCGCCGGAATGGCCCACAGACGCGAGACGACACGCTCGATATTGCCATCGACCGGAGCGATGCGTTCGTCGAATGCGATCGAAGCGATGGCCGCTGCGGTGTAGGGACCCACGCCGGGAAGTGCGCGGAGGCCTTTCGCCTCCTGTGGAAAGCTTCCACGCGCAGCGATGGCTTTTGCACAGGCGTGCAGGTTGCGCGCGCGGCTGTAATAACCCAGCCCGGCCCACGCCGCGGACACATCGTCCCAGCTGGCCCCCGCCAGTTTTTCGACCGTCGGCCAGCGCGCCACGAAGCGCTCGAAATAAGGCGTTGCGTGGGGAATCGTGGTCTGCTGCAGCATCACTTCGCTGAGCCAGACGCGATAGGGATCGGGTCGCATGCCGGCATCCCGCTCCGCCGGACCGACGCGCCAGGGCAACGCCCGCGCGTGGCGCCGGTACCAGCGATCCACCGCTGTGAGCATCTTCCTGAGGCTGTGGACGGTCATCTATCCTGAACGCAATCTGCATGCGGCCATTCCGACGAAACGCGAAAGCTGGCAAGGTACGGCCATGTCCATCGACTGGGATGAGCTGGAACGAGAGCGCGCGGCGGAAGAACGCCTTGCGACCACCCATGCCGTGCCCGTCTATCGCCCCGCCAAGCCGATGGGTTTCGCCCTGCAGAAGGCGCTGCGCCCGATCCTGAAGGATGCAGGGCCCGCGCCGGAAACCCTGAAATCGCGCTGGCCTGAAATCGTCGGCCTGCGCCTCGCCGCCATCACCGAGCCGGTACGGGTCGCACGGGCTAAGGGCGGCAGCGTGCTCCACCTGCGCGCGCCCTCGGCGGCCGCCCCGATCATCCAGCATTCGAAAGAGCACATCCTGGAGCGGGTGAACCTCGCCTCGGGCTCGAAGATCACCGCGCTGAAGATCATACAAACCGCGCCGCCAAAGCAGCTTTCGCTGGTTATCCCCCGCCCCCTCACCCCAGAACAACGCGCCGCCATGGTGCAGGAATTGGCCACGGTGAAGGACAAGGCTGTGCGATCGGCCCTGTCGGGACTGGGCGAGGCGATCCTGACCGGACTTCGCAAGCGATAACGCCTTCGAGACACATGGCTTTGTAACGGGGCGCGACGTTGACCCGCCCCCGCAGTTTGGCCACAACCGCCCGACAAATCGAGGAACGCCCGATGATCCGCGCTTTCGCCACCGCCCTCTCCGCCGCCGCCTTGCTCGCCGCCTGCAATGGCGAGCCAGCAAAGCCGGTGTCGGACTTCACGCCCGTGCCGGTGACGCCGGTGATTGGCGACGTGCCGATCGGCAGCCCGGATGCGCCTCTCGAACTGGTCGAGTACGCGGCGCTGACCTGCCATGTCTGTCGTGACTTCGCGAAACAGATATTCCCGCGCCTCAAGTCCACCTACATCGACACCGGCAAGGTGCGGTACATCTACCGCGACTATCCGCTCGAAGCCGGACCGGATGGAAAGGCAACCGACGGTTTCGGCGTGGTGCTGGCCTCTGTCGCGCGCTGCGAGGGGCCCGAGAAGTTCCACACCATGATCGACGCCATCTTCACCGCGCAGGCGGACCTGCTGGATGCGGCGCGTGAAGGCAAGGCGCTACCGGTGCTCGCTGAGGTCGCAGCCGCCAACGGCATCACGCTCGAAGAGATGCGCACCTGCATCGACCACCAGCCCGAGCTCCGCGCCTCGATCAAGAAGTCGCACGATGATGCTTTCGCCAATCCCGATCCCAAAATGAAGATCAGCGGCACGCCGACTTTCTTCCTGAATGGCGAGAAGGTTGAGAACCGCGGCTGGGAACATCTCTCCGCAGCAATCGAAGCCAAGCTGGCCGGCAAGCCGATCCCGACGGATGTCGAGGCGCCGCCAGCAGAGACGACGCCGGCGACCACGACCCCCGCCACGCCTGCTTCGACGCCGCCGGCCCAGTAGGATGAAACACGCCCGCCTCACCCTCGCCTCCGCAGCCCTGCTGCTGGCTGCGTGCACGCCACCCGCCGCTGAGCTGGATGCCTACACCAAGGTTCCGATCTCGCCCTTCCTCGGCAAGCCGGTGCTGGGCGACCCCAACGCCCCCGTGGAGCTCGCCGAATACGCCTCGACGACATGCGGCCACTGCCGCGGCTTCCACGAGGAAGTCTTCCCCGAGCTGAAGGCGAAATACATCGACACGGGCAAGGTGAAACTCGCCTGGTATGTCCTGCCGACCGCGCCTGCCCCGCTGTCTTTCGCTGGCGCCGCGATCGCGCGTTGCGCCGGCGAGGACCGCTTCTTCGAGGCGATCGACGTGATTTTCGACGAGCAGGAAGCCCTGTTCAACGCCGCCTCGCCCGAGGACGTGAAAGAGCAGCTGAACGCAATCGGCGCAAAGTTCGACCTCTCGCCCGACGCTGTCGCGACCTGCATCGACGACCCGGCGATCCTGGAGGCGACCAACGCCGCCCTCGCCGACATGCCCTCCACCATCACGGGCACGCCGAGCTTCGTCATAAACGGCGTCAAGATCGAGCCGGAATCGCTCGAAGGCATCTCCGCCGCGATCGACGCCGAGCTGGCGAAAGTCGGCGCGCCTGCGGAACCCGCGCCTCAGTAGCCAGACGCCATCGCCCCGCTGGCGACTGGCATTGACCCCGCCGCCGCCCATCCCTAAGGGGGCTGAAAGCCCATTCTGACAGGGCGAAACGGGAATCCGGCTTGCACCTGATCGGCCTCAAGATCGCGGGCTTCAAGTCCTTCGTCGACCCGGTGGATGTGCCGATCGAAGAGGGCCTGACTGGCATTGTCGGACCCAATGGCTGCGGCAAGTCAAACCTGCTCGAAGCGCTGCGCTGGGCGATGGGGGCCACCTCGGCGCGCGCCATGCGCGGCGGCGAGATGGACGACCTCATCTTCTCGGGCACGGACGCGCGACCCGCACGTGAGATGGCGGAAGTCGTCCTCCAACTCGACAACCGCGAACGCAGCGCGCCGGCGGAGTTCAATGAAGAAGACATGATCGAGATCCGGCGTATGCTTCGGCGCGGCGCGGGCTCGTCCTACAAGATCAACGGACGCACGGTGCGCGCGAAAGACGTGCAGCTGCTGTTCGCGGACGCCTCCACCGGGGCCAACTCGCCCGCGCTCGTCAGGCAGGGCCAGATCAGCGAGCTGATCGGCGCAAAGCCGCAGAACCGCCGGCGCATCCTGGAAGAAGCCGCAGGCATTGGCGGCCTCGCCGCGCGCCGCCACGAGGCGGAACTCAAATTGAAGGCAGCCGACGAAAACCTCGCCAAGCTGGCCGATATCATGGCCGAGGTGGAGCGTCAGGCGAATGCACTGAAGCGGCAAGCGAGCAAGGCGCGCAAGTATCGCGCCCTGTCCGAAGAGATCGCCGCCCTCGAAGCGCGCCTTGGCGCCGCCCGCTGGCGCGGCGCCGTCATCGAGACGATCGAGGCGCGTAAGGCGCTCGACGCCGCGAAGACGGAAGAGCAGAAGACTGTCTCGTCGGTCGCTCGCGCTTCGACGGAGGAGCTTGAAGCGCGGGCCACCATCGAACCGTTGCGCGCGGCGGAGTCCGATGCAGCTGGCCGGCTTGGCGTGATCAAGCTGCAGCTTGCGCGCATCGAGGCTGAGCGTGATGCAGCGAAAGATCTTTCCGCCCGCCTCGAACGCGACATCACGCGCCTGCTGGAAGACACGACGCGTGAGACGGTGCAGCGTGACGACGCCGCCGCCCGCGCCGAACGCGCGACGGCGTTGCTAGCCGCCCTGCCCCCGGATGATCCCACCGCGCAAGCCGCGCGCGAGGCTGAACTCGCCGCCGCTGTCGACGCCGCCATGAGCGAGCTGCAGACATTTGAACACGAAGCCGACCAGCGTCGTACTGCGCTTGCCAAGGCAGACGCCGAAGCCGCCGCAGCGCAAGCCGCCGTGCGCCGCGAGAACGAGCGCCATGCAGGTCTCGTAAATGAACTGAAGAAAATCGAGAGCGAACTCGCCTCCGTCGGTGACCCGGCGAAGATGGAGGCCGCGCTGAAGGATGCGCGCGCACGCCACGCCGACATGGAGAAGAAAGCACAGTCTGCCCAGTCGGCGCTCAACGCGGCGCTGCGCACAGTGGACGAGGCGCGCGCAGCCGAAGCCCGCCTGACGCCGCCCCTGCTCGCCGCAGAGCGCAAGGTCGGCGAACTCGAATCCGAGCTGAAGGGCCTCGACCGCCTGCTGCGCCAACTTTCCGCCGGCACTGCGCCGCCCGTGATGGATGGCGTGCGCGCCCCCGGCCTTGAACGCGCCATCGCTGCTGCGCTGGACGATGATCTCGACGCGCCCACCGACCTTGCCTCACCTGTCCACTGGTCGAGCCGCCATGGCGACGCCGCAAACGCCCTGCCCGCAGGCGCAACCCCGCTCTCCGATCTGGTAGAAGCGCCGGCCGAGCTTCACCCACGCCTGACCCAGTGCGGCCTCGTCGATCGCACCGTGGGGGTTGACCTCGTCACGCAGCTCAAGACCGGCCAGAGCCTGGTGAGCCGCGAAGGCGATCTCTGGCGCTGGGATGGCTTCGTGCGCACCGCAGAAGCGCCATTGACCTCGGCCGAAAAGCTCGAGCAACGTGCACGCCGGCAGGCGCTGCAACCTGAAATCAACACCGCCCGCGCCGCGCTTGACGCCGCCGCCGAAGCGCGCGCGAAAGCCTCGAAACAGCTGACCGACGCCGAGATGACGCTGATGGCCGCGCGCCGGCATGCGCCCGAACTAACTCGCGCAGCTGCGCAAGGGCGTGAGGCGGCGATCCGCGCGGAGCAGGACGTCGAACGCTTGTCCCTGCGCGGCGCATCCCTTCGCGAAACGGCCGCGCGTCTCGCAGCAGAGCGCGACGCTGCAGCCCTGGCCCTCAACACCGCCCGCGCGTCGCTGGCCGCTGCCCCGTCAGACAGTGATCGCGAGATTCTCGCCCGGCTCTCCGACCAGATCCGCAGCGGTCGCGATGCCGAACGCACGGCAGCAGCAGCGCTCGATACTTTCCTCCGCGAGGCCGAGCGCGCCGCAGCCCAGCGCGTCTCGCTCACGCATGACCGGGACGAATGGCGCGCGCGCGGGACAGAGGCGTCAACGCGCCTGTCCGCAATGGCGCGCGAGTTGGCTGATGCCCGCGCCGCCTTCGATCACGCGCGCGAACAACCGGCGGCAATCCAGCGCAGGCTCGACGAGCTTGCGACCAATGCCGAGACCGCGGACGCTGCCCGCCGCGCGGCCGCGGACGCCCTCGCCGAAGCTGAAGCCGGCTTGCGTCAGATCGAGATCGCCGCCCGCGCCGCGCGCGATGGCGCATCGTCGGCGCGCGAAGCCCTCGCCCGCGCCGAGTCCCGCCTCGAAGCCGCCGTCCGCCGCGAGGCGGAGATCGCCGAACAGGTGCGCGCCGCCTTCGACCAGGAACTCGACGAACTCGAAGGCCGTGTCTCAGCCATCCTCGCCGCCTCACGCGCCGCCCGCGCGGAGCATGGCGATGCAGATGCGCCCGAGCCCGAGGAAGCCGCCGCCGACGCCCACGTGCTGGACACCCGTCTCGCCCAGCTGCGCCGCGAGCGCGACCAGCTAGGCGCCGTCAACATGGAAGCCGACGAGCAGCTCACCGAAATCTCGAAACGGATGGGCTTCCAGATCGAGGAGCGCGACGACCTGGCCGCTGCAATCGCCAAACTCCGCGAAGGCATCGATGCGCTCAACATGGATGGCCGCCAGCGCCTGCTCGACGCCTTTCAGCTGGTGAACGGTCACTTCGGCTCGCTGTTCACCGCCCTTTTCGGCGGCGGCCACGCAGAACTTCGCCTGACTGAGTCTGACGATCCGCTGGACGCCGGCCTCGAAATCTACGCTTCGCCGCCGGGCAAGCGGCTTGGCCAGCTCTCCCTGATGTCGGGCGGGGAACAGGCGCTGACGGCCACGGCGCTGATCTTCGCAGTCTTCCTGTCTCGCCCCGCCCCAATCTGCGTACTGGACGAAGTGGACGCTCCGCTGGATGACGCGAATGTCGATCGCTTCTGTCGCCTGCTCGAAGAAATGCGCTCACGCACGCAGACGCGCTTTGTCATCATCACCCACAATGCGGTTACCATGTCTCGCATGGACCGGCTGTTTGGCGTGACGATGCAGGAACGCGGCGTCTCGAAACTCGTGTCCGTCGACCTGCAGGCCGCCGAGCGGCTCGCCGCCGCGTAAGGGCCAGACCTAGCCGGCGCCGCCACGCCAAACGCAGTTTTTGGCGACCCTCTTTGCCCGATCCGGCTGCGGCGTTTTCGCCATTGCGAAAAGCTCCAAAAATCAGATGGTTACGTTCCAATTCGCGCGTGACATTTGCTTGACGGGACTCAGACCCGCCCCTATAGCTTCGCCCGCGTCAAAACCTCGGGTTTCCACTTGGAATTCCGGGGCTTCGGCGCACGCAGGGCCGGACTTTTCCCCTCCCACGCGGACCTCTGACATGAGCCAGGACGATCTGAACCAACGGATCGCCAAGGCCCAGGCCGAGATCGATGCGCGGGAACGTCCCAAGTATATGGCGACGGGCAAGGGAATGGGTCTCGGTTTCCGCATGGCGTCGGACTTTGCGGCCGCTGTCATTGTGGGAGCCGTCCTGGGATGGGGACTGGACGCGCTCTTCGGGTGGACACCCTGGGGGCTGCTTTCCTGCCTCATGCTGGGTTTCGTGGCCGGCGTCCGGAATGTCGTGGCGACCGCGAGCAAGGCCAATCAGGCCGGAGCCACTGAGAGCAACAAGGGCGAAGGCGCAGGCGAATGAGAATTGCCACCGACCCGATGCACCAGTTCCAGATCGGCAAATGGTTCGATCTGAACATTGGCGGCTATGACCTGTCGTTCACGAACTCCGCGTTCTGGATGGTCGTGGGCGTGCTGCTGGTGATCGGCTTTCTCGCCCTCGCCACCTCGAAGATGTCGACCGTTCCGAACCGCGTGCAGTCGCTGGCAGAGATCTGGTACGGCTTCATCGCCGGCATCGTGAAGGACGTGAACCACGCGCCGGGCAAGCCTTTCATCCCGCTGGTCTTCACGCTGTTCGCCTTCATCTTCATCGCGAACATCATCGGCATGTTCCCTTACTTCTTCACGACCACCAGCCACATCGCCGTCACCGGCTTCATGGCCGTCTTCACCATCGGCCTCGTGATCGTCGTGGGCCTGATGAAGAAGGGTCTCGGCTTCTTCAAGATTTTCGTGCCGTCAGGCGTACCCTTCGTGCTGCTCCTGATCGTCACCCCGATCGAAATCATCTCGTTCCTGTCACGCCCAATCAGCCTCGGCATGCGCTTGTTCGCGAACATGCTTGGTGGCCACGTGGCGCTCAAAGTCTTCGCCGGCTTCATCCCATCGCTCGCTGTCGCCCTTGGCGGCATTGGCATGCTGATGGGAGGTCTGTTCGTGATGCCCTTGATCGTTGGTGTGACTGCGCTGGAATTCCTGGTGGCGTTCCTCCAGGCCTACGTGTTCGCCATGCTGACCTGCGTCTATCTCAACGACGCACTCGGCGAGGCGCACTGATCACCAACGGCTTCCCAAGGAGAATACAATGGAAGGTCTCAACTACGTCGGCGCAGGTCTCGCCTGTCTCGCCATGCTCGGCGCCGCCATCGGCGTGGGCAACATCTTCGCCGCCTACCTCGACGGCGCGATGCGCAACCCGTCTGCCGCCCCGCAGCAGTTCGGCAACCTGATCTTCGGCTTCGCCGTGACGGAAGCGCTTGGCATCTTCGGCTTCGCCATCGCCCTGATCCTGATCTTCGCTGTCTGATCTATCCTCCTCGGGAGATACCGACGTGGCGACCGAAACTGCAGAACACGCATCCGGCGGCGGCTTCCCGCCGTTCGACCAGATCATGGATACCGGGGTCTCCCAGGTATTCTGGCTGATCGTGACGTTTTCCGTGCTCTACTTCGCGGTCGCCAACGTCTTCCTCCCGAAGATCCGCAAGGCGGTGGAAGACCGCGACGGCGCCATAAAGCGCGATGTCGCCGAAGCCGCCGTCCTGTCGGGCAAGGCTGACGAGTCGGTGAAACAGTTCGAGGCGCAGATCGCCGCCGCCCGCGCCAACGCGCGCGACACGGCATCGAAAGCCAAGGCTGAAGCCGACGCCAGAACCGCCGCTGCAACCGCTGCGAAAGAGGCCGAGCTCAACGCTCGCCTCGCCGCCGCGGAAGCACGCATCTCGGACACACGCACCAAAGCGATGGCCAACGTCTCGGCTGTCGCCGAAGACGCCGCCGCCGCGATCGCCGAAAAACTCACGGGCGCGAAACCGTCGCCGGCTGCCGTCAAGGCCGCCGTCGCCGGCGCGATGGGAGGCTGAGAATGGCCCCGCACGAAACAACCGCCCACCTGACTGCCGGCCCCGCCGAAGCCGGTCCCCTGCCCGCCGTGAACCTGCTGGGCTGGAATCTCGACATGAACGACCCGACCTTCTGGGCGTTCATCGGCCTGCTCATTTTTGTCGGCATCATCGTCTACATGAAAGTGCCGAAGACGATCACGAAGTCGCTGGATGATCGCGCCGCCAAGATCACCTCCGAGCTCGCCGCCGCCGAAACACTGCGTCGCGAAGCCGAGGCCAAGCTGGCCGAAGTCCAGAAGCGCGCCGCCGAGGCGGAGGCAGACGCCCGCGCCATCGTGGACGCCGCCCGCCGTGAAGCTTCCCAGCTCGCCAACGCCG
>Ga0315905_10003101_pt1 | contig 17250 bp, 22 predicted proteins | sample LakEriMetagenome_5_FD_203522 | JGI IMG/M metagenome (GOLD analysis project Ga0315905, IMG submission 203522) | Freshwater fungal communities from buoy surface, Lake Erie, Ohio, United States - Buoy 4 MA121 | ecosystem: Environmental > Aquatic > Freshwater > Lake | place: USA: Lake Erie, Ohio... | reverse complement strand
AGTGGGCTTTAAGTGATGAGGCTGGCTTAACAGCTGAGAAAATGGGTGAAAGAATAATTAATACTTTAGATACATTGTTTGATACTTGGGTACCTAGAGATAATTATGAATTGATTGATGTAAATGAATATAAAGAAAGAGTTTTAAACCATAAATTACTATACTAATGAGTAAACCGTTATTTGTAATTTCGTCACCATTTGACACTTATAGTGGATACGGAGCACGAAGTCGAGATCTAATCAAAGCTATAATTGATTCAGATAAATATAATGTTAGACTATTATCTCAACGTTGGGGAAATACACCATTTGGTTTTATTAAAGACAATAATAAAGAATGGGGATTTCTAGAGAAACTAATTTTACCTCAAGGTCAAATACCACGACAACCAGAGATTTGGATGCAGATTACTGTTCCTGAAGAATTCCAACCTGTAGGAAAATATAATATTGGAGTAACAGCAGGTGTTGAAACTACTATTTGCCCTCCTCAATTGATTGAAGGATGTAATAGAATGAATTTAATTTTAGCTTCATCTAATCATGCTAAAGATGTTATTTTAAATTCTAAATTTGATGGTGTTAATCAACAAACTAACCAAAAAATAAAAGTTGAATTTAATAAACCCATTGAAGTATTATTTGAGGGTGTTAACACTAATATTTATAAGCCTGAGGAAACTAGAAAATTATCTAAATTAGATAATATTAAAGAAGAGTTTTGTTATTTAGCTGTTGGACATTGGATGCAAGGTGACCTTGGAGAAGATAGAAAAAATATTGGATTGGTTATTAAATCATTTTATGAAACATTCAAAAATAAAACAAAAAAACCAGCGTTAATTCTTAAAACAAGTCAAGTAGGATCATCATATATTGATAGAGAAGATATTTTAAGAAAAATTGCTTCTATTAAGAAAACAATGAAAACTAAAAATTTACCTAACATTTATTTATTGAATGGTGAATTAACAGATGAGGAAATGAGTCAATTATATAATCATCCTAAAGTTAAAGCTATGATTAGTTTAACTAAAGGTGAAGGATTTGGTCGTCCGTTATTAGAGTTTTCATTAGTTAAAAAACCTATTATTGTTAGTGGATGGAGTGGACATTTAGATTTTATGGATAAAGAATTATCTATATTATTGGGTGGAGAATTAACACCAGTACACCCAAGCGCCGCTAACCAGTATTTAATTAAAGAAAGTCAGTGGTTCTCACCTGATCCAATTCATATTGGTCATTTCTTGAAAGACGTTTATGAGAACTATAAAAACTATATAGTAAAAGCTAAAAAATTAGGTACTAAAAATAAAAATGAATTTAGTAGAGAAAAAATGGCTGAGAAAATAGATTTGATTCTAAATCAACATTTACCTGAGTTTCCTAAACAAGTTCAATTAAAATTACCTCAATTGAAAAAAATTGAATTACCAAAACTTAAAAAAACAGAAGCAGATGCAAAATGATAATTTAACAATTTGTGATCGTTGTGGATCAGATGCTTGTTATAAACAACCAGTAACAGAAGATATTAATTTATATTTCTGTTATGGTTGCGGATTTCAAAGTAACTCAGCAATGATTGAAGGTTCAGATTTTTATAATGAACAATTAGAAGTATTACCTGAGTTGTATAAAGACTTAATTAGTACTGATAATGATGGAAAAGTATGGATTCCATCAGCTATTAATTCTCCAACTCAAGGTATGATTTTTGTAAATGGTACTTCTATTGGAAATTGGAAGTGGTCAGCTGTTAAAGCAGTACCAGTATCTGAAGAAGAAAAAGAAAAATATCCCATTCCAAGTAAACCAGGAGAATATTATGAATGGAGAATGGATATGAGTACTATGAAATCATTTGAGGAAAAAGATTTTATGGATGCTTTAAGTTATATTGAAATTTTACCTGAATAAAAAAATTAATTATGAAAATAAGTTATGGTTTAACAGTATGTAATGAACATAAAGAATTACTAAATCTTATCACATATCTAGAGACTAGAATAGACTTAGAAGATGAGATAGTAGTAGTGTATGATCAAAATAGAGTTACCAGTGAAGTATTAAATATTTTAGAAGAATATAAAGAAAAAATATATTATTATCCTTTTAATTTCCAACAAAATTTTTTAGAGAATAAAAATTTTTTAAATAGTAAATGTAATGGAGATTATATTTTTCAAATAGACGCGGATGAGATACCTGAGGAATTTTTAATACAAAATTTAAAATCAGTTTTAGAATCTAATCCAGTAGATTTACTTATTACTCCCCGTAAAAATTTAGTTCCAGGTTTAACATCAGAACATATACAAAAATGGGGATGGAATGTTAATGAATACGGGTGGGTTAATTGGCCTGATTGTCAAAAAAGAATATATAAAAATGATTCAACAATCCAATGGGTTGGTCATCAAGTTCACGGTATGGTTGAAGGATATAAAACGTATGTTGAACTTCCACTTGGAGAAGAATGGAGTATTATTCACAACAAAACTATTGATCGACAAGAAAAACAAAATGAACGTTACACTAAAATAGATTTAGGTCAATTAAAATAAATAAAAATGGAAAGAAAATACTTACCTACATTAAGTGAATTAATTGATCGTTTATCAATCACGCAATTAAAAGAAGTGTTTATTACCGATCATAAGGTTGAATATGCGGCTGAAATAGCAGACATCATTCACGACATACAATTACATTTAAATGAATGTAAAGAACCTATTACAGCGGAAACAATTAGAGCAATTGTTGTTTTATCACAAATGAATCTTCATATTTGGTATAACGAATCAAATGTTAGAAGTGGAAAATCAGGACCAAATGCTTTAGCATTAACACATGGGCTAAATGGTATTCGTAATACAGCTAAAAATCAAATCCAAGAAGTAATGGGTGGTCGTAAAGATTATAAAATTGATTGTTTGGCTGCTGATTTTAAAGATTGGGAAATATCATGGAACATAAAATAAATTATCCAAATATGAAATCCACAGTTAATACCCAGGGTGAGGTGGTAACTCAAATTATACATTTTGTGGGAGGAATTAAAAGAACATATCATGGTATTTTAACATCATCTATAAAACAGGGACAATTTACTAAGTTTAAATGTGTTGACGGAAGTATGGTTATGATAAATGATGAAAATGTTTTATGTATTGAAGTATTCACTGAAACTAAGTAACTTATGATAATAGGAAATGGGAGTATAGCTAAAGTTCTTAAAGATAGAGATGATTTAGTATTTTTTGCATCTGGGGTTAGTAATAGTTCTTGTGTAGATGAAAAAGAATATGAAAGAGAATTAAATCTTCTTAAAACTATACCTACAGATAAACATATAGTTTATTTTTCTAATTTAGGAATATATTATAAAAAAGATAGATACACTCAACATAAAATTGATACTGAAGAATATATTCGATATAATTATAAAAGTTATACTATTGTTAGAATAGAAGTGTGTGAATGGGTAAAAACTCCTCATACTATATTAAATTTTTTCAAAACTCAATTAAGTCAAGGTATTGAACCTATTATACAAAACACAACTAGATATGTTTTAAGTTTAGATGAATTTTTATATTGGGTAGAAATGATAAAATCCGGGGTTAAGAATGAAATGAATATTCTTGGAAAAAAAATGACTATATCTCAAATAGTGAGTGAAATAAAAAATGGAAATTTATGAAAAAAATCAAAATATCTTATTTAATAATGCCTTGGCAAATAGATTATGCTTTATTATCATATACTCAACTCAAAAAATCAAAATATTATTTATCATCAGATGCAGAAATTACTATAGATACCCATCTTAATCTTTCAAATTATTTAATTGATTGGGAGAAAAGTGAAATACCTAAAGATTTTTTTATTAAAAAATATAATGATCTATCATCATTATTAATTGATTATAACCATAATTCTATAATATATAGTGGTGATGAAAATTATGGTTTACTAGATATGCAGAAACAAGCATATGGAAAAGAATTTGATTATTATATTAATATATGTCCTGATATATATTTTAGTGAGCATTTATTATATTATTTGATTGAATCTGCTATGTCTATTCCTAATAAATATTTTGTTATAACTCCTGAGATTTATAAAATGTGGGACCACACATGGGATGAAATTACAGATGAAAAATATATGGGTGTTCCTTATAATGAATGGGATAAAGGAGATATATTTGATCTTAGACATAATTTAAAAATTTCAAATAAAGAAATATCATTATACCCTACTCAGAATAGTAAATGGGCTATTTGGTTTGATATATACAATAAAGCATTTTATGAAGATCTATGTCCTGTTCATAATGATTGGAGTGGATATGGTCCTTGGGATTGGTATTCTAATATGTTAAGTGAATATGTTAAATCACAAGGGATAGATTTCCAACAATATGTTTTAAAAGGACAAACAATTTTTGAATATCAGACTGGACCTTTAAAAGAAAGAGATTTTACTAATTATTATAAAGATTTTTTAACTATTAAAGTAGGAGCTAAAGAACAAAGAGAAAAATTTGAAGCTAAAATGGATGAATATCTTCAAAAAGGTTATAATATGATAAAAGAAAAAAATATAATATGATAAAAGACGAAATTTCATTTTTACTTAAGAAATTTAAAACAAATGTAAAGGGAATACTCCATGTTGGAGCACATAAATGTGAAGAGTATCCAATATACTCAGAATTCACTGATAATATCCTATGGATAGAAGCCCATCCCGATCTAGTTAAAGAAAATCTTTCTAAATACCCAGAATTAAATATATTTAATACTGTTGTAAGTGATAAAGATGACCAAATTGTAAATTTTAATATAACAAATAACACTAAATGTTCATCTTTGTTAGATTTTGATTATCATAAAGAAATCCACCCAGAAATTGTTATAGAGAAACAAATTACTTTAAAAACTAAAACTATTCAAACTCTTTATAAAGAAAATAACATTGATAAAACAGAGTATAATATTTTAGTTATGGATATACAAGGAGCAGAATTATTAGCTCTTAAAGGAATGGGTGATATTATAAATAACATGGACGCCATTTATATAGAAGCCACTGAAAAACCACTATATGAAGGAGGATGTGTTTTAGAAGATTTAGATAAATTTTTATTTAATTTAGGTTATAATAGAAAATATTTAATGTTATTGAATAGTTATGGAAATGCGTTTTATTTAAAATAATAAATTATGAAAACAAAACTTACTGAAGAATTATTAAATGTAGGATATTGTATAATTGATGATGTATTACCTTTAGATTTAGCTAACAAATTACATGATGAATTTGATAATAATCAAGAGTGGGAATGTATTGATCAAATTAGAGAAAAACATTATGAACATGTATTTAAAACTAATTCTCCTTTTCTTCCTAAAGAGGGAGAGTATTATTCAGCTAAATTTAAAAGATCTAAATTTCTAGAACAAACAAAAGATATAAAAGATATTTTTGATCAATATTTTACACCTATCTTAAAAGAATATTCTCCGTTTGATATTAATGAATTTGATATTCGTTGTTATAAATTAGATATTGGAGATCACTACCGAACTCATATAGATGATTACGCCGGAGAGATTAACTTAATTTATTATGTTAATAAAGAATGGAGATGGGATTGGGGAGGAATATTAAATATTTACTCAGACACAGATGTGGATTCTATTAAATCTATTTTTCCTAAATTTAATAGAGTAGTACTTTTAAATAATCAAATATTTAGATCTCCCCATTCTGTTAGTTCTGTAGAAAGTTTTTCTAAAAATCCTAGATATTCAATTGTGTCATTTAATAAATAAAATTTATGAATAATCAAAATATAATTAAAAAAGAATATTCTATTCATGGGATAGAATTTGTTGCTTTTGATATTGAAACAAGTAAAACATTATCAGCTATAGAAAAAGAATTTGATGATGATTTAATGAATATAAATGAACTTAAATTTACAGAGAATCCAATAATAATAGATATTGGGGCTAATGTAGGAATTGTTTCTTTTTATTTTGCTAAAAAATATCCTAATTCTAAAATATTCGCATATGAGCCTCACCCTATTAATTATCAAAATTTAATTGAAGGGATTAAAGCTAATAATATAACTAATATTTACCCCTTTAATTTAGCTGTTTTTTCTAAATCTGATTTAGATGTTAAAATTCATCTGCATGAAAATAATACCTCAGCTAGTTCTGTATTTAGATATCTTCCAAAAGATCCATATGTCATTGTAAAAACTATTTCTTTAGAAGACATTTTAAAACAAAATAATATTTCCTATATAGATTTTCTTAAAATTGATTGTGAGGGAGCAGAATTTGATATATTAGAAAATACAAAAATGTTTTATCATGAAGAAATTCTTATTGAAAATATGTTTATAGAATTTCATAGATTTATGGAAAAATTAGAAAATAAAAATATAGAAGTTGCTTTGGAAAATTTAAATAAAATTAAAAATTGTAAAAATATTAAAACAATAATTTTTTAAAAATATATTATGAATATAGTTGTGACTGGAGGTCAAGGTTTAGTAGGAAAATATTTACAAAAATATTTAAAAGCTGTTTATTTATCATCTAAAGATTATGATTTAACTAAAGAATCAGAAGTAATTAAAATGTATGAGGATTTACAACCTGAGGTTGTTATTCATTTGGCAGCTAGAGTTGGGGGTATTATTGAAAATATAAATAAACCATTTGAATACTTTGAAGATAATGTTTTAATGAATACATTTTTATTAAAATATTCAAAAGTATATAATGTTCGTAAATTTTTAGGTGTTTTATCATCATGCGCCTATCCAGATACATCAGATCATTATCCTTTAAATGAAAATGATTTACATAAAGATTTACCTAATGAGAATAATTTTGGATATGGATATTCAAAAAAATTAATGGGGGTCCAGATTGATATGTTTAAACGTAGAGGTTATAATTATTCTTATATAATTCCTAACAACTTATATGGTGAGTTTGAACATGGTGATCTAGATAGAAAACATTTTATTGGTGCTCTTCTTGAAAAAATAAAAATATCTAATAAAAATGGAGATGATAAAATTATTTTATTTGGAGATGGAACCCCTTTAAGACAATTTACTTTTGCTGAAGATATTGCTAAAATAATTAAATTAATAATAGACAATAATATATGTGAAAACATGAATGTAGGGATTGAAGAAAATTTATCTATTAATGAAATAGCTCAATTAGCCTTAAAAGCTACAAATTCAGAACATTTAACTATACAATATGATAAATCTAAACCTAATGGACAATTAAGAAAAGATATAAGTATGGAGAAATTTAGAACTATGTTTCCTAATTTCAAATTTACTTCGTATATTGATGGGATGAAAAAAACATATAATATTTTAAACAATGGATAAAAAAGCACTTATAACCGGTATTAACGGACAAGATGGTTCTTATTTAGCTGAATTTCTATTAGAAAAAGGTTATGAAGTTTGGGGAACGCTGAAGAGAAACTCTGTAGCGGAAAATCAAACAGCGCGATTAGACTCAATATATGAAAAAATAAAATTAGTATACGCTGATTTAACTGATATGTCCTCTCTTATAACAGTAATACAGAAAGTAATACCAGATGAGATTTATAACTTAGCAGCACAATCACACGTTAGAATATCTTTCGACCAACCAATTTACACATCCAACGTTACTGGACTTGGCACTCTTAACCTACTTGAAGCTGTTAGGTTAATTAAACCTGATGCTAAAATTTATCAAGCATCCTCTTCAGAAATGTTCGGCAATAGTATAGACAGTGATGGATTTCAAAGAGAAACAACACCAATGAATCCAGTATCACCTTACGGATGTGCTAAGGTATTTAGTTACAATATTTGTAGAAATTATCGAAACTCCTACAGTATGTTTATCTCAAACGGTATATTATTCAATCACGAATCACCAAGACGAGGTACGAACTTTGTAACAAATAAGGTATGTAAAGAAGAAGTTAAGATTAAATTAGGACTTTCTAATGAATTAAAATTAGGTAACTTGGATGCAACTCGAGATTGGGGGCATGCTAAAGACTATGTAAAAGCAATGTGGGAAATCCTACAATTAGACAGTCCAGATGATTATGTATGTGCTACAGGAGTATCACATTCTGTAAGAGAACTTGTTAACTATGTATTCACAAGATTAGGACTGCATTGGTCTGAGTATGTTAAACAAGATGAAAAGTTTTTAAGACCTGAGGAATTATATAATTTAAAAGGTGATCCATCTAAACTAATACAAGCAACAGGATGGACTTATGATTATACCTTTGAAACAATGTTAGATGAAATGATTAATTATTGGTTACAGTATTATGAAAACAAAAGTTAAATTCCTCAACGAGGAAGATGTTAAAAAAGAATTAGAAAATATTAAACATATTGATTTCTCATTATTTGTTGAAGATATACCCAATGGGTTAAATGATTTATCCTCTATTAATATTTTAGCTATTTATGAACCTAATGAATATTTTGGTTTACATGATTGGGCTATTCAAAATAAAGATTTATTTTCATTTATTTTAACATGGGATGATAAAGTACTAAATAATTGTGAAAACGCTGTATTATTACCTTTTGGTCATAGTTGGTTGAAACCAGATCAATACATTAAAAATAATACTAAAAAATTTGAATTATCACATCTGTGTGGAAATTTATTAAAATCATATGGTCATCAAATGAGACATGAAATCATAAGTAGGAGTAATGAATTTCAAATTCCTACTAATTTTCATAAAAGTATAGGTGATAGATATAACATTGATGATGCTCGTTTAGGAAAAGAAACAGTTTTTAGTAATTCTCAATTTGGTGTAGCAATTGAAAATTTTTCTCATAGGAATTGGTTTAGTGAGAAAATATTAGATTGTTTTTTATTAAAAACTATACCTCTATATTGGGGTTGTTCTAATATCGGAGATTTCTTTAATACAGATGGAATAATAACATTTAATGATATAGATGATTTGATTTATAAAATTAATAATTTAGATGAAAATTATTATAATAATAAATTAGAAGTTATAGAAGAAAATTATAATTTAGCTATGAAATATATAAATTATGAGAAAAATATAGCTGAAAAAATTCAAGAAATATTTCAACTTAATAATTTGGTTACATAAAAAATATTTATTATATTATATCATATTTAAAAATAAAAAAATGGAATTCAATTGGCCTTTAATTAATGATAATATCACACAAAGTGATAAAGAAGTTTTAGCTTCATTTATTTTAAACAGTAATAAATTTACAAACGGCCCCAAAGTAAAAGAATTTGAAAAAGCTTGGTCTGAATGGTTAGGTGTTAAACATAGTGTTATGGTTAACTCAGGAGCGTCAGCAAATTATATTCAAATAGCTGTTGTTAAATATCTAAAAGGACAAGGAGAAATTATTGTCCCTGCTATGTCTTGGGTTTCAGATTGTTCATCTGTAATAAATTTAGGGATGGATTTAGTATTTGTTGATGTTAATTTAAATAATTTCTCAATGTCTTATGAGTCCTTAAAGTCAGCTATTACTCCTAATACAAAAGCTATTATGTTAGTTCATGGGTTAGGATTTAATGCATTGAATGAAAAAATTATTGATTTAGCTAAAAAACATGATATCATGTTAATTGAGGATGTTTGTGAATCTCATGGGGCTAAATTTCAAAACAAATATGTTGGATCATTTGGTGATTTATCTTGTTTTTCTTTTTATTTTGGTCATCATATGACTACTATTGAAGGAGGTATAATTTGTACTAATGATGATAATATGTATGAATTAATTAAGATGTTTAGATCACATGGTTTTGTAAGAGAAGCATCTAATGAAGTTCAAGAATATTATAAAAACAAATATCCAAATCTAAATCCATTATTCACTTTTTCAGTACCTGGATTTAATTTAAGGAGTACAGAATTAAACGCGGTTTTAGGTTTGGAACAATTAAAAAGATTAAATAATAATATTGAAGCTAGAAGAAACAACTTTGAAACATGGGTTAATAATTTAAACCCAGATCTATATTATGTAGATTATGATTTAGAAGGAAATAGTAATTTTGCTTTACCTTTAATTATAAAAAATAATAATGGTTTATTAAAACAAGTTTGTGATGTGTTAGAGAATGAAAAAGTAGAATATAGATTAGGTACAATAGGTGGGGGTAGTCAAATATATCAACCTTATATTTTAAATTCACAACATTCAATTCCTAATCCTCTCCCTAACTCAGATATAATTCATAGTAATAGTTTATATGTAGGTAATCATCCTGAATTAAATGAAAAACAAATTATTGATTTATGTGAAAAATTAAATAATTTATTATAATAAAATATATGAAAATAAAATCACATTATACTAAAGTTCGAGATGTAAAAATTACATCTCAAGAATTAATTAACTTTGAAGATAAAGTTAAAGATGCTTATGAAGCAGGGCAAATAAAAGGTCCAGTTCATTTATCTAAAAATAATGAAGATCAATTAATTAACTTATTCCAATATATCCATCCAGAAGATTGGGTATTGTCTGCTTGGAGAAATCATTATCATGCTTTACTTCATGGAGTTGATCCTGATAAATTATTTGAATGGATTAGTGAGGGTAGAAGTATGGGAACAAATAATGTTAAACCAAATTTTTATGCTTCATCTATTGTTGGAGGAATTATTCCTATTGCTTTAGGTTTAGCTTTAGGTTTGAAACGTAAAAATTCTCCAAGACGTGTTTGGTGTTTTGTAGGTGACATGACTATGGAAACAGGTGTGTTCCATGAAGCTTACAAATACTCTCAGAATTTTAATTTACCGCTTCAGTTTGTAGTTGAAGATAACAATTTAAGTGTTCATACTCCAACAGATATAGCTTGGGGTAAAAGAATGGATGTACCTGAGAATGTTATTTATTATTCTTATAAAATGTCATATCCACACCACGGAACAGGTAAATGGGTTAACTTCTAAAATTTAAAATTATGAAATATTTTGATGAATTAAAAAGATCAATGGCATGGTTAGGAACTAAACCTAATATAGTATTCACAGGTCAAGCTATAGGTTTTAGTGGACACGCCATTTCAAATACAATGGCTGGTGTGCCTCAAGATAAAAGAATAGAATTGCCCGTTTTTGAAGAACTACAGTTAGGAATGGCTACAGGAATGGCTTTAGAAGGATGGATACCTATTACTTGTTATCCTCGATTTGATTTTTTTATTTTAGGATTAAATCAATTAGTAAATCATTTAGATAAAATGCAGGATATGTCTAAAGGAGATATGAAACCTAAAGTTATTATTCGTGTAGCAGTAGGTTCTAAAGTTCCATTTAGTGCTGGTCCGCAACATACTCAAAACCATACTGAAGCAATGCGTAAAATGCTTACTGAAGTAGAAGTAGTTGAGTTAATAGAACCAGAACAAATTTTTGACGCTTTTCAAAAAGCATATGAGAGTGATAAATCAACATTAATTATAGAACATGGTGAATATTACAGTAGTAAATAAAATAAATTAAACAATGTTTAAAAATCAAAAAGTTTTAGTTACTGGTGGTGGTGGAATGATAGGCCGATCACTAGTAAAATTCCTCTTAGAACGAGGAGCCAAAATTACAATAGCTGATCTAACAACACCTTCAGATTTACCTCAGGGTGTTGAGTATGTTAAAGTTGATTTAAGGTATTTTGACCAATGTGAATCTATTTGTAATGGAATGGATTATATTTTTAATTTAGTAGGAATTAAAGGTTCACCTAAAATGTGTGCTGAACAACCTGCTGATTTTATGGTACCTATGCTTCAATTTAATACTAACATGATGGAAGCGGCTCGTAGAGCGAATGTTAAGTGGTACCTTTATACTAGTTCTGTAGGAGTATACGCTCCAGCTGATGTATTTAAAGAAGATGATGTTTTAAATACTGTACCTTCACCTAATGATCGTTTTGCAGGTTGGGCTAAAAGAATGGGAGAAATGCAGGCTGAAGCATATTCTATTCAATATGGGTGGAATAAAGTTTCTATTGTAAGACCAGCTAATGTGTACGGAGCATATGATAATTTCAACCCAGCTAATGCTATGGTTGTTCCATCATTAGTTAGAAAAGCTCAAGAAAATGATACTTTAGAGGTTTGGGGTGATGGTTCAACTATTAGAGATTTTATTCATGCAGATGATGTAGCATTAGGAATGTTATTTGCTGTTGAGAATCAAATTACTCAACCTTTAAATTTAGGATCAGGTAAAGGATATTCAATTAAAGAAGTAGTTGATATGGTAGTTAAACATTCTGGAAAAAATTTAGAAGTGAAGTGGTTAACTGATAAACCAGGAGGTGATGCTATTAGATTATTTGATATGACTCGAGCTAAATCCTATGGTTTTGATATTTCAGTCTCATTAGATGAAGGAATTAAACAAACCACAGAATGGTTTTTGAATAATAAAGAAATTTTAGATAAACGTTATAATGCATTTGTAGATCATTAATATGGAACATTTTTTAAAAAATAAACAAGTTGTTATTACCGGTGGATCTGGTTTTATTGGCTCTCATTTTTTACTTGAGTTAGTAGAAGTTGGAGCTAAAGTTAGAACACATACATATCATTCTCCACTTCAAGTTAATGATGGTAGAATTGAAGTTATAGAAAATATTGATTTAACTAAACTAGAAGATTGTATTAAATTAATTGATGGAGCTGAATATGTTATCCATTGTGGTGGTCAAGTAGCTCATCCATCAACAGTACCAACTGATATTCAAATATCATTGAAACAATTAACTCTAATTAGTAATGTTTTAGATGCTTGTGTTAAAACAGGAGTAAAACGATTTTTAGATTTAAATAGTTCAACTGGTTATCCTGATATTAGAAAACCATTAACTGAAGATGAATATTGGGTAGATGAGCCGTACAAATCTTATTATGGTTACGGTTGGGCTAGAAGATATAGAGAAAAATTGATGGAACACGTTTCTAAGTTTTCAGGATTAGAAATTGCTTTAGCTAGATGTACTGCTATATTTGGTCCGTTTGATAATTTTGATTTAAAAACATGCCACGTAGTACCAGCACTTATCAAAAGACAGTTAAGTGGTGAAAATCCATTTGTAGTTTGGGGTAGTCCAGATGTAGTTAGAGATTTTCTATATGTTAAAGATGTTGTTAAAGGAGCTTTATTAATATTAGAAAATGGAGAGTCAATGAAACCATATAATTTAGGTTATGGTGGTGGTATAACAATAAGTGATATTGTAAATTCAATTTTAAAAGCAACAGGTGAAACACCTGAGGTAGTTTGGGATGAGACAAAACCAACAACAATTCCATTTAGAGCTGTAAGTACTGAAAGAATTCAAAATGAATTAGGATTTAAACCATCTTATACTTTTGAAGATGGAATTAAAGAAACAATTGATTGGTTCAAACAAAATAATAAATAATGAATGTTTTAATAACAGGAATAACAGGAATGGTTGGCTCACATTTGGCTGATTATTTATTAGAAAATACTAATTGGAAAATATATGGTTTAGCTAGATGGGCGGATTCATTAGAAAATATTGAACATCTATCAAGTGAAATAAATAAAAAAGATCGTATTGAATTTATCTATGGTGACTTAAATGACTTAGCTTCATTATTAGTCGCTGTAGATAAATCAAAACCAAATTATGTTTTTCATTTAGCAGCTCAATCTTATCCTCAAACTAGTTTTGATTCACCTATTGAAACACTTCAAACCAATATTATTGGAACTAATAATTTATTAGAAGCATTACGTCGTTCACCATATAAAGATGCTGTTATTCATGTTTGTGCATCAAGTGAAGTATTTGGTAGAGTACCTAAAGAAAAATTACCTATTAATGAGGAATGCACGTTCCACCCAGCCTCACCTTACGCTATTTCAAAAGTAGGAACAGATTTAGTTGGTCGTTATTATGCTGAAGCATATGGAATGACTATTATGACAACACGTATGTTTACTCATACTGGCCCCAGACGTGGTGATGTATTTTCAGAATCAACATTTGCTAAACAAATAGCTATGATTGAGGCTGGATTACAAGAACCTAAAATATATGTTGGTAATTTAGATTCATTGAGGACATATGCTGATGTTAGGGATGCTGTTAAAGCATACCATATGTTAGTGACTATCAATCCTACATCTGGAGAATATTATAACATTGGAGGTACATATACTTGTAAAATAGCTGATATGTTGAATTATTTAATCAGTCAGTCAACTGTTAGTAATATTGAGATAGTTACTGACCCTGATCGATTAAGACCTATTGATGCTGATTTACAAATCCCAGACACAACTAAATTTAAAAATCATACAGGATGGGAGCCAGAATATACATTTGAGCAAACTATGAACGATTTATTAAACTATTGGAGGGATAAAATTAAAAGTGGTCGTAAATTTCTAAGACGATGAAAATATTAGTTATAGGAGATAGTTGTGTTGATATTTTTCGCTACGGAGTTATAAATAGATTAGCTCCTGAGGCACCAGTACCAATTATTAATCCTGAATATGAAAAATCAACTCCAGGTATGGGTGGAAATGTAGTTAGGAATATAGAAGCTTTAGGTTATAATGTTGATTTTATTACTAATACATCAGAAATAAGAAAGATTAGATATATTTGTTCAAAATATAATCAATTGGTGTTAAGAGTTGATGAGAATGATAAATGTGAGAGAGTTAGATTCTTAACATTAAAAAATATTAATTATTCAGATTATGATGCTATAGTAGTTAGTGATTATTGTAAAGGTTTTTTAGAAGAAGAAGATATTGAATTTATATCTAAATCTCATCCTTTAACTTTTTTAGATACTAAAAAAATATTAGGTGAGTGGGCTCATAACTTTAGTTTTATTAAAATTAATAATGTTGAATTTGAAAATAGTTTGGAAATATTAAAACAGGATATTATATTACAAAATAAAATAGTAGTTACTAAAGGTAAACATGGTTGTGAATATCAAGGAGTAATATACCCAACTCAAGAAGTTCCAGTAAAAGATATATCTGGAGCTGGTGATACATTTTTAGCTGGATTAGTAACTGAATATGTTAGATGTAAAAATATAAATATGGCTATAAATTTCGCCCAAGATTGCACAACAATAGTAGTACAAAAATTAGGAGTATCAACAGTATAATATGGATATATCAATATATTTTAAAGAAACAGAATTTGGAAATTTTTGTTTAATTGAAAATGATTTAATAAGTAATTACATCAATAATTACGGTTATTGGGAAGAACATCTGTATTATTTCTATTCTAGAATAATAAAACCAGATTCAGTTGTTTTAGATGGAGGCGCAAATATAGGTTTTCACACTGTACAATTTGCTAAATTAGCTTCTCAAGGTAAAGTATATGCTTTTGAACCACAATCATTGATATATAATGTGTTATCTACTAATATTTTAATTAATGGATTAAGTGATGTTGTTTTACAGCATAAATTAGGTTTATCTGATATTGAATCTATTCAGGTTTTATCTAATATAAGTAATCCTGATATAACTTTTAGTGAGAATTGTATTAATTGGGGAGGAAGAGGATTCACTGAAGGAGATGGAGATGAAGAATCTACAACTATTACTATAGATAGTTTTAATATATCTAGATTAGATTTTATTAAATTAGATATTCAAGGATTTGAGTATAAAGCATTAATAGGGGGTATTAATACTATAAAAAAAAGTATGCCTACTATTTTTATAGAAAATTATGATGGAAGATGTGCTGAATATCAAATTGAACAAGAACGTGCTCCTATTGATTTGTTATTAAGTTTAGGATATAAAGGATATAGATTACTTATTGGAAATCAAGATGATTGTGTATTTACTTTAAATGAAGAAGTAATGTCATTAATAGAAAATGAAAAAAATATTAAATTTGAAACAATTAAATAGTTAAATAATGGGAACTAAAGGAGTTATAGTAGGAGGTCGTAATGACAATCATAAAGAAGATGATAGAATATTAACATGTTTAGAATCAATGATAGAAGCTTTTGATGAAGTATGGTTTTGTGATTGGAATTCACCAAAAGATAAAGGACCAGTATTATGGAATTTTAAAGATAAATTACCAAAAACTGGAAAACTACATCATGTAATTATTTCAGAAGAAACATCAAAATACCTTACTAGTTCTATTCCTAATATAAGTCCTTATGCTTTTGTATTAGCTTCAAATTTACTTATAAGAAGATGTACAACTGATTGGATTGTAAGTACTACTATAGATATAATAATGCCTAAAAAAGAACCATTAGATGATTTTATTAGTAAAGCTAATAAAAACACTTTTTACACGGTTTCTAGAAGGGATGCTGATTATCTTGAACTTGAGAAAATAGGATTTAATAATTGGAGAAAATATAGAGATGAATTAGACTCAAAAAGTTCTCCTATGTATTGGCCAGCTAAAGTAACACCAAATGATAATTATAGTTTGGTTAATTGTTGTGGGGATTTTCAATTAGCACACAGAGATATATGGAATAAAGTTAAAGGATTTGAAGAACAAATGGTGTATTCTTGTTTCAATGATACTAATATACAGAAAAAAGCAGTACTGAATGGATTTAATTTAGAAGCTGAATTTGATTTACCTATATATCATTTATCCCATACAGGGATGGGCAATGATGGATCACATCCATCAAAACAAAATTATAATGATCCTTGGGATTGGGTTGAGTGGTTTGAGGAATCTCAAAATGATGATAATTGGGGATTTGCTAATATTGAAATTGAACACGAAATAATTTAAACATGTTTGACTTCACGGTATTCGGTTCTAAGTTAAAACTAACTGAACGAAATAAAACTCAGGAGGAAAGTGAGAAAGAGGCTTTCATTAATATAGTTTCTTCATTAGAGAAAGCCTTTACTCAATCTGAGAAACTTCTTAAATATTTTCAAATTGACTTATCTGATTATGAAGATAATTTATATCTAGTTATTGAAGACTTGATATCACTTCATTACCCACAATGGAAAGCAGAACTAATCATGTGGTATATTTACGACCGTAAAGATTATATATCAGATGATGTGTACCCACTAATGTATGCGGAGGATGATAAAGAGGAAGAAA
>Ga0315905_10003100_pt1 | contig 17254 bp, 23 predicted proteins | sample LakEriMetagenome_5_FD_203522 | JGI IMG/M metagenome (GOLD analysis project Ga0315905, IMG submission 203522) | Freshwater fungal communities from buoy surface, Lake Erie, Ohio, United States - Buoy 4 MA121 | ecosystem: Environmental > Aquatic > Freshwater > Lake | place: USA: Lake Erie, Ohio... | reverse complement strand
CGCGCGCAAAACGCGCATGCGCGTGCGCGCACAGACGCGAACCTGTCGCGCCTGCTCCTCCACCTCTGCATCGGTGAATCGCCGCTCCGGTAGCCGCAGGTCCACCTCTCGCCCCCTGACAAGCGTCTCCCATCTGCTCAACGACGCTGCTGGGCCCGCCATTTTACCGTGGGTGGTGCGTCACGTGACCTGAATTTTTGATGAGAACACCAATTTTGTTTTGTTGGGTCTCCCTTGTACTTCCTCCTCCTCACCCGAATGCTTCGTTTGAACGGGTTTATGTGTAAAAACAAAAAAGATTCGTACTGTATCTTTGTTGCGCATACTTCAATACTGAGTAGGGATGAGCAGAAGGAAGCGGCGCGAGCGCATCCAGGCATGGGCGCCCGCAATCGGTGCGGCCGTGATTGTGCGCGGCGCGTTTCCAGGGCGGCCAGAGGGCCAGTGCGACCGCATGGGTACCGTCATCAGCAGGTGTGTCCTCCTGCGTGCGCTGCGTCTCGAGGCAAATGGTTCGCACAAACTTCTTTAGCTCCGCCTCTCCGCCGTGCAGGGCCCCCGACAATCAGTGCGTGATCGAGTGGTTTGACGGCCCTGGGGAGACCGTGCGGTGCGTATGTCTGCACCCCGGTGCTGGCCGGCCTTGCCCTTGCGAGTTATGAAGGGTCGCACACGCAAACAATCTGGCTGACGCCGCGCGTGCGCACACACAGGGAGCAGCACGACAATGCGATAGTGCGTGAGTGGATAGAGACGCCGAGGGCATGGAAGCGCAACGCGTGAGTGTGGCTGGCGCCCTTTCCCCTGCATGCACATGCGTTGTGCGCTGGCCTTGGGCCGTGCCACGTAGAGGCCATGCGCAAGAGAAGGGCAGTACCTGACAAACGCATTGACACACACGAGGGTGCAGTTGGGTGGCGTGTGGGATCGTGCTGCCAGGGGCGATGCTCGCATACATATTTCAGTCCCAAGTCTTTCTGGACCCCGTGGCTGCATGGCATGAGCTCCACCTCGAGCCCGGTGAGTGTGGGGTGCAGACATGCGTTGGCAAGGCGGGCTGGACCGCCTCTGAAATGAGCTTATCTCAGAAGATCTGCTCCACAGAGCTCCTGTGTGTGTCACAGTGCCTCCAGTCGCATGCCTCGAGATGAGAGGTTGGGAGTGCGGGTGGGGGCTTGCAGCAGAATCTAGACTGGCGAATGGATGCTGACGGCAACAACCATGGCATGGCAGGAGAGACGGGGTTTGTGCCCTTTCCCAGCCATTTTGCGCCCGCGTGCGGGGCGCTGATGCTGCGCTCCTCAGGTCACCGAGTCTTCCCATGTTTGTTAGGCGCGATCAGAGTTGTTGAAAGGCGTGACGTCTCGCTCCTGTCACGTCTCCCTGTGACTCGACTTGGCATAGATGATCACATGCATGTCATATGAGGAGGAGGATACATGCATGTCACGTCTCCCTGTGACTCGACTTGGCATAGCTGTGTCTGTCTCCCCAGAAGAATGTCTGCTCCACAAGCTACGCCAAGACTAGACTAGTTTCACGCCAAAATTAGCATTGCTTCACCTCAGTCAGCTTAGCGCCCGCTGAATGCAAGGGTGAGGCAGGAAGTGGGGCCACAATACGAGCGGTCAAGCATGCGCCGAGGGCGGCGTGCCCCGCACAAGTGCTGACTTTGCACGGTAGTTTCGCACCCTCCTGCCGCCGCTCGCTTGCGTTTGCTTGTTGTAGTCTTGGCAGGCATGCAAGTGATGCAACCCTCGTTGCTAGGATCGTTTGCATCCTGTGGCGTCATGTTGCATGCGGTAGTGATGGAAAGGATGATGGTTGCATGCATGTTGCATGGAAACGATGATGGTTGCATGCATGTTGCATGGAAACGATGATGGTTGCATGCATGTTGCATGTGGTAGTGATGCAAAGCATCAAGGTACGCATCACCCAGGTTTGCATCAGCTGCTTTCCATCCTGTGGTCTGCATCACGCCAACACATTCTCGGGTCCTCGTGTGACGCGTCTTGACCGAAGACGAGAGACGAGAGACGAGAGACAAGAGACGAGAAACGAGAAACGAGAAAGACGTCCCGCCCCGTGCCTTTGCCCGAAGTGGACGGCAGAGGCGCGCGTTCCTCACTTCTGGGCTGGGAATGGGGGGCTTAGAGCGCAGGAAGGCGGCTATCTGTACGGTGGCCGCGTAGTGATGAATGGTCGAGCGCGGAGTGATGAATGGTCGAGCTTCTTGGCCCTCGTCAGTGTTTGCTGCGCGTACTACTACTAGTGCGTCAGTGTTTGCTGTGTAAGAGTGCAAGCCAAGCCGTCTGAGAGGGGAGGCGGGGGACGGGCAACAGATAGCGAGCACCTGTAGTGACAAACGCATTGAAACACACGAGGCAACAGATAGCGAGCACCTGTCTGGCGGGCGGTACCTAGCGCGCCACTTGCACCTGCCAGCAGGGTCGGAGTGGAATTACAGGTACCCCTGTTGCGCATACCCCAGGCGGGCCTGTCACGCCTTGCTGCCCCGCGCCCGCTGCACCCTGCACACAGCTCGCGAGCAAAGTTGATAGACTTGCGGGCGGGTGCAATAGTGTGAGAGCAGATCGTGTGCCCCATAGCGGAGGAGAAGATCATTTGCCTCGCCTGGCCGCCCCGCATGCCGCCAGGGTACCTATCGCCGTGATGCGCTTCGAGTATGAGAGGTGGTGCCTTGTCTTGCACTCTCCCTGCCCGTCGCACCCTCGCGCAGCGCACTCGCTCTGCCGCGTGACTCTTGGCCGTGCCTTGCAACCCCTAGCTGCCTCGAGCAGCCTAGCTCCATCTCCACCCTGCCTTGCCCTTACTCATGCGCGTGTGCGCAGCTTTCAAAAGTGGCAGGAGCTCCAGCTTCCAGCACGTCAGGGCACGGTGCGCTTGTGATTATGTGTGCTTGGCATGTGATGATGTGGGCGTGTGATGATCGAGAGGCGTGTGATGATTGAGAGGCGTGTGATGATTGAGAGGCTTGTGATGATTAGCCCCTCGGCTCCCTCCACCTGTGGGGCAGGGAGTAGGCCGCCAGTCACACATGCTACCACGTGCTCCAGTATCCACGTGTGAAACGTGGGCAGCACGCCTATCATTCGACACGTGGGCAGCACGCCTATGAGCCATTCCAGGACACAGGGCCTATCAGCCATTCCAGGAACGCCCTGTGTCCTGTGTGCCCGAGTGCAAGCATCGTGTGCCCGAGTGCAAGCATCCTCATTCTGCCCGTGGCCGTCCAAAGCCCAGCTCTCGAAGCTCTCGAAGCTCTCGAAGCTCTTTCTGCCGCCACTGCCTCTTGTGCTAGAGCCCCCGGTTGCCGATGGTTTCTTGAGGCGAGATGGTCTTGTGAGGTGTCATGACCATGTGAGGTGATGAGGTGGCATGGTCATGTGCCGACACTTGAGGTGGGATGTGAACAGTGAGGTGTAATGGTGATATGAGGTGTCGTGTGTGTAGCATGAGGTGTCGTGTGTGTAGCATGAGGTGTCGTGTGTGTAGCACTCATGCGCATGTGTCATGTGTGCAGCACACATGCTCACGTGAGATGTACGAGTGATATCAGGTGTGGTGTGTGTAATGGTGATCTGAGGAGCCGTGTGTGCAGGGGGAGGCGCTCTGGCTCTCGTTGCATGGCCTGCAAACACCGCGGGAGGGCAGCAGAGGGATGGGGGATGGCAGCAGGGTTGTAAGGGGTGTGCACCGTGGAGCCCCCCTGTCGGCAGCAGACCTGCCGGCAGACGTGCCTGGGGAGACTCCCCCTGCTCCTCCGAGTGAGCGGCAAGACGAAGGCGAGCTCTTTGTATGGCCCATTGAGGTGGAGGTGCGTGCAGCAGAACACGTGACCTCGCGTGTCGCCATATGAGGAGGAGGATACATGCATTTCATATGAGGAGGATACATGCATGTCATATGTGTATCAGAACACGTGACCTCCCGTGCTGCCTGCGTGGGAAGTGTTTCTTACGTCTGTGGTGGCTCAATCGTCTATGTTGTGAGACTTGGGAGTGTTCTGAGTGTTGTGAGTGTTGTGAGTGTCGTGAGTGTTGTGAGACCTGTGAGTGTTGTCTGACTTGCCTCTGCCTCATTCAGAAGCAAGTGTCTCGCTTCCCTCTTCCTCATACTTGTGAGTGTTGTCTCGCTTCCCTCTTCCTCATACTTGTGAGTGTTGTCTCGCTTCCCTCTTCCTCATACTTGTGAGTGTTGTCTCACTTGCTGCGGCCTCATTCTCTGTCAGCATTGCTTCTCACTTGTGAGTGGTGTCTGCCTTGTCAGTGTCGTCTGCGGTGCGCGCTCTCGCGAGTGTTGTCTGCTGTGTTCTCTGTCAGTATCGCTTCTAACTTGTTCTCTGTCAGCATGGTTTCTAACTTGTTCTCTGCCGCACACGCACACGCAGAGGCGATATGTAGTAGTGATTCATGTCAATGTAGTAGTGATTCATGTCAATGTAACGTATGATATGTAGCAGTCATTCATGTCAATGTAATGTATGATATTACATGTACAGAGGCGATATGTAGTAGTGATTGCGTTGGAGCCCCCTGCCTTGGACGCCACACCTCACCATCTGCACACGCATGAGATGCGCATGGACGATGAGGGCGGGCAGCGTGACGGGACCTTGCTGGTATGGGGCTGTGACGCTGCTTTGCTGGGAGAGGGTTTAGGCACGGTTTAGGGCTTAGGGTTTAGGTGCGTCGAGGGCCGTCTTGCTCCTAACGCGCAACGACACAAGCGCGCAAAGACAAAAGCGCCGCCAACAGCTGGGCCCCGGGAGGAGAGACGAGCCGAGAGATATTGCTTCATGTAATCGGCGATTACGCGCAGGTGGAGGTGAAGCACTCGGTGCAGCGATCAGCGTACTGCCTAAGCAACCAAGAGCATCAAGAGGACCCCGCGCAAGGTGCGTGCATCTCGAGCTCCAGTCACTATCAGCTACCAGGGCCAACAGCCGCCACCTGTGCGCGTCAGAAGCCTTGGCAAGGGCCGCACGCCCAAGGCGAATGGGTGGCGCTAGATCCTGATGACGTGGGCTTTGTTGTCGGGGTGCCCGCGCTCACAGACCTCGCCGGTGCGTCCCTTGCGCTTTCCCTCCCTTGCCAATGCTGGGTAAGCGTAAGGCATAGAGCCCAAGTTTAAGGGCACATAGCCCAAGTTTAAGGGCATAGAGCCCATGTCGATCCGCTCCTGCTGCCTCCTACAGCCTGCAAGGAGAGGGAGGGGGAGGAATGAAAACAGAGAGCGCGCGCGAGAAAGAGCGCGCGCGATAGAGAACTAGAGAGAGAGCAAGGAGCAGCGGGGGCACGTTGCACGCGACGCAACTTATCTTTGACCTTACCTCTTTCGAGCCTTTGCAGGGACAGCAGGGCGGCCACGAGTGGGGAAAGAGTTGTGGCGATGTCGGGGCCCCGACACGAGCGCCAACCTGCCGCTTGCCTTTGCCTACGTCGCTCGCCTTTTGCAGGACTGGGACGGTTCTCCTCTAGCGTCCTCTTTCCCGTCCCCTCCTCCTAGCCCATCTTTCCCGTCCCCTCCTCTCAACGCACCTGCCGTGCACCATTCGTCCTTGCTCCCGGGCGCGCGGAGTCGATGTCGACGTGGTGCTATGACTGACGATTGGGCGTTGGCAGTGCCGCTGCTGTTGCTGTCGCTGGCTGCCGTCCTGGCTTTCCTCGCCAAGCTGCTCGTCAAGCTTTTGTACAAGTGGGGTCTACTGCTTGAGTATTAACGCTCTCGTATTAGGCATCTGTGCGCCTCGCCCTTGAACTTTACGGCGATACGGCGATGAACTCGCCGTATGCTTGACCAAGGAAAGGGGGATGAGACAGGATTGCGCCAGACGAGGCATGGTAGATGCACACCGCACGAGGCGTCGGAGAGGCACGCCACGCCGCTCAGTCATTAGACCATAGTCATATTGATACAATATGCGCCGTGCTGAGCACGTGCTGGGCGATGAGTACAGCCTGAGTTTCAATGATAAGAAAATCAAAAGTTGAAGAGGCAGCAGGAGTCACACAGCAACGCGCTAACGCCTCTCTCCGTAAGACTCTCTCTGTAACACTCTCATCGCACTAAGAACGACAATCTTCATTCCATGTGCCCAAAACAAGACTTGGCGCGGGGCACAAAAGCCGCAATCCGCCGTCCTCCTTCCGTCACAACAGCGTAATGCCGTGCCGTGCCAAGCTGGTGATGCAGACCTTGTTATCGCTTCAGCGGGTAAAGCGGTAACAAGGCCTGCATAATGCATAAACCGCCACGCCGCTTACTCCAGGGGGGCATCTGCACCCTCGGCGAATGTCTGCAGGATCGCGTGCTCGTTCTTGGCCTCGTCAACAGCCACTTTGACCTGCACCAAACAACCAACGGGGCGTCACGCGCATGACGCTCACTCTACCCTTGCATGAGCGCGACTGGGCGAGGGCATCCTTGCTGCTGCCCTGATGGTCAGTATGTTTGCACATGCGCTCGACATGCACTGTGCGACAGCATGATGGAGTGCAAGAGTATCACGGGCATACCCTCTACTTCCCGCAGCATTAGGTAGACAGGTGCGTTGGAGAGAAGGTGCGACATGCGCACACCGCATTTGACGTATCAGAAATCTGACGGCCTAAATGTGCGCTTATACTACTGTGCACGCTTGTTCCTCACTTTCTTATGCTCCTGAAAATCAACTGGACAAGTAGTCCATGCAGCTGATCAACATCATCAGCAAGGGTGGGCCTGAGTCTCCCTATGCTGTACATAGAACGGAAACCCTGCTGGATTGGCATTATCGCACCTCATCGATGGCCTCAGTGATGGGCTCCGAATCAGCGATCTCCGCGAAGAGATCCACATAGTACTCGTCCCCGAGGAGCTCCTCCATCCACTCGTCTTGGCCAGCAAAGGTCTGGTGCACGTGCGACACACGTGAATAGGCGCAGTCGACAATCTCACAAGCGATTGCACGGTGGTTCACTAGGCTGCCACTAATCTCTGGTCTCAGCTCCGCCGAGTCGTCTTCTTACCTCGAATGTAGTGACCATGGAGTTGTCAGCTTCCTGCTCCTCGCCGGAACCCAGGCCGTAGAGGGCAACGGGGCGGGCGGCCTTCAGCTCCGAGGTGGAGATGAGGGCGACGCACACGGTGAGCGCGAGCGCGCACACAGCCAAGACAACGGCGACCTGCAGAAGTGGAAACCGAGTGTCAGCTCCTTGCCGCACGCAGGCAGCGATTTCCTGAGCGCAGCCAGCCTAGCATATTCAAGGGCCTGGCGTAGAATGGGGGGATTTTGCCGCCGGGTTCATGGGTGATTGTGACCTGGCGGGCAACGTTCTGCTTGGGGCGTTCCTCGCCCACAGGGGTGGTTCCGTAAACCTAGACACATGACTTTCCAGAGTCAGAATTGACTGACGCACTAGCCACATCATCCCAGCTCTTGCACCTCTCCTCGGCCCACTCTGCAACTGCGCTCTCAACGTCGCAGCCTCAAGCGCTGGGGTTGCCAGGAAACCATCTGCTCAGCGGCAATTATCCTGAGGCACCCCCCTCCTCCTCAGTGCCCTTTGCGATCCACACCAATCCCAGGTCCCCCTCACCTTGACCATGTTTAGCTTCAATGAAGCGACACTAGTGCGAAAAGCCACAAAATTTGAGATTTCCCTTAAAATCCCAGAAAATCTTCAATGAAAAAAAGAATAACCGAGGATAAGGAACATAGTTTTACTTTCGAACTTAAGAAGTCGAAACGTTGTGGCGACTCGGCTCACCCGCCAACCAACGGGAAGACCATGCCGCAGGTGCGTCGGCCAAGTGCCTGATCCCGTGCCAGTCCAACGCTGCCGCAGGCTTGCGGCGAAATTGTCAGGCTGGCTTCGTGCCAGATGATGGTGATCCTTTTATTGTTCTTCCCTAAGAAGCGACTCGCCGTGGCATGCGAGCGCTTTGCACTTTGTAGAGTCTAGTTCGCGGTAACGTAATCATCCGCAAGGCCCAGAGGGCGATCCAGGGATCGCGCGAGTACAAGTGACACCTGAAACGGCCCAGCGTGTCTCGAATGCACGCCCGGCGCCGGACCCTGCCGGGTGATGCGGATGACGAGGCTTGGTTCGGGGGCAGGCCCGGCGCCCGGACGCGCAGCCGGAGCAGCCTGGCATCCGATACCCTGCGCAGGAGGGGCAGCCCAGTCAGGCAGGCACTCGGTTCTACTTCGACCAACCCACGGGCGCCGAGATGCACAACCCAATTTACAAGACTATGTTTCAAAGCGATTCGGCACAGGTAGGTTGCGTCGCCGTGCAATTCGGAGCTAGCTCTGTGCCAGACAGCCCGTACCAGACGGCCGCTGGGGAGCCTAGTATGGCATTGCCCACACTCACGACTCTGACCGCGCTGGTTTGCAGATGTTCCAGACTCGGCCTGCCCAGATGCCCCCCCTCCCTCGCCACCCCACCGCAGCCCAGGCTTCTACCAGCGGGGCAAGGACCGCCAGTGGGGCTCGAGGTTCGACCGGGCTGCGCGCCTGCCGCCCGCCGCCTACCTTAAAAATGTCTTCGCTCAGCATCTGCGTCGCCGGGTGCTGACACCTGCGGAACTGATTCGGAGGTTGCCTCTGGCAGGGAGGTATGCATACGCAAGGTCGCCTTCGCCAGCACCTTCGCCAGCAGCACATGCAGAGCGCTCGCCCAGAGGGCGCACCCAACAGACCCCCGACCGCGCCTTGGACAATTACAGCCAAAGTGTGATGGAGAGTAGCAGCGGGAGCGAGGGCTATGGCTGCTATGGTGAGCAGCCCGCTCCTCCTCCAACCTCTCGCTTCTTGCCGTCGGCGTCACCGCAGCCCGTGGCACCAGAGCCGAGAATGCTGTACCACACCAGCCCGCGCAGGCCCGAGGCTCACCACCAGGAGGCGCTCCAGATACACTCGGACGGCAAGATGGCGAGGCGCATGCGAGCGTGGATGACGCCTGAAAAGCAAGATTTAGTCATGGTGGGGGTGCTGCTGGCCGCGTGCTGCGCATGCTATATGAGCTACGACGCGGGAAAGCGAGCCGGAACGCGCGATGTGCTGAACGAACAGAAGGCTATCGTTATTCACGCCGCCTTCGAAGAGGTCGAGGCCCAGTTGGCACTCTTCAAGTCCGCCGTCCTCCATGGACAGCATCCCCTCTACTTGCAGGTGTCAAGCTGCAAGGGTCGTTGTGACTTGCCTCTGACAAGTAGACAAGTACGTTGTAACCTGCTTATAGCTGTCAAGTTCCAAGTAACGCCTCTATTCCTGCCTCTCTTTCTAGGGATCTATAAGATACAGCAACTTTGCATTTACAGGGAGATCTCTGAGCAAGAGGGAGCGGAGGCTTAGGCGAGGGCATCGGCCCCTGGTAGCCTCAGCCTCATTGTAAGGGTCTGTAGGGTTCAGAGGAGTATCTCAAGTTTCGGATGGTGTGTGACATGGTGTTGGGCGGCAGGCGTTGGGCAGCGTGCAGCTTGACACTCTGAAAGCTGCTGCTGTGAACGCTGCTGCTGTGAAAGCTGCTGCTGTGAACGCTGCTACCACTCGCCGCTTGACCTTCAATTCTTTGTTTTGTTCAAATTCTTGGTGCGAATGTGAACGAGCAGGCGGGGCACGAGATCAAGGGAGTGGGGACTCCAGGTGCGGTTACGGTGGGAGGTGTGACAGGAGGGGCCAGGCTCGGGACTCTTGCAGCGGTTGACATGTCTCATAAGCCTTGGTACAAGAGGGTTGTCAACAAGTGGGCAACGAGAGGAGCAGAGGCGGGCAACCTTGCCGTAGGCATTGGCACAGAAGCCTCTTCCGAGGCCACAGCTGCCCAACCAACTTCAATCTATCACCTGTATCCTCCCGAAGCCAAGACTTCCAACACGGTGTACGCCCAAGTCTTGCCCCAAGGCACACCGCCACCAGCGCACACAGCGATTGATGACACGAGGCACACCGGGCGTATGGTAGAGGCGACGGACCCGAGCGGTGCGAGACAAGACACAGGCGAGGAGGAGAGAAAGCAGCTCGAAGCCGTCATGGCGCAGCCTGAGGTTGTCCCCCGCAATCTCATGCATCTCAGCTGTGTCCCTTTCCCGGAATAGAGTCTCTCCTGGCTTCTGGTGGAGGAGTCTTCTCTCTCTCTCGCTCTCTCTCTCTCTCTCTCTCTCTCTCTCTCTCTCTCTCTCACAGCGCCAGGCGTGCGTATGCGTTGGTGTGTGTATGTGTGTGTGCGCGCGCATTTGCTTTGCTGTTGCTGGGCGGTGCTTGTGAGTGGAGGGCGCACTCACAAGGAGTGGGTGCAGGAAGACACAGTCATTGTGCTTGTCGTGTCGCTGCTGATCGTGGCCGTGACGACAGCAGCGCTCTACGCCATCGCCCAGTGGCGTCCGTCGCTGCCAGTCTCTTCCTCTAGCCTCACATCCTCCTGTGACACCTCTCCTGCCCCCGACAATACCTGTACGACCCCCGCGTATCTACAGGCGACCTAACAATACCAAGCTGCTGCACATGCCACAAATGCACATGCCACAAATTCGACACACACATTCACGCACACACACTAAGAAGAATTGGCACTACGAGGATGAGGAAGACCAAGACTCAAAGTCTCGAAAGACGGACTAAAAAGCGATGCCCTGAGAAGACTAACACAGTCAGGCAAAGACTAAGAAGTAAGACAGTCAGTCGAAGACAGTCGGAGACTTTGCACTTGTGATAGGAGACTTGGCACTTGTGAATAGCAAGTGACAAGTGCCGTGCGTTTTCTTGTGATAGCACTAAGAAGACTTGCCTTGGGTCTGGTCGGCCTTGCCTTGGGTCTGGTCGTGTGATAGCACTAAGAAGACTTGCCTTGGGTCTGGTCGGCCTTGCCTTGGGTCTGGTCGTGTGATAGCACTAAGAAGACTTGCTTTGGGTCTGGTCGGCCTTGCCTTGGGTCTGGTCGTGTGATAGCACTAAGAAGACTTGCCAGACCCAGCGCCTGTGCACAGTGCTTGCCTACCGGGCCTGACACTAGGCTTGCAGCTTGGTAGACCGCCTTCTCTCTTCGTCGTCTCTGTGTTGTCTCTTCGTCGTCTCTGTGTTCTCTCATCGTAGTCTCTGTGTTCTCTCATCGCAGTCTCTGCACAGTGCTTCACTTCCAGCTACCTCATACTTGCAATACGTAAAATGTGTCCACTGTGTCGCGTTGACAACACAGTGTAGAGAACACGCGCCGCATCGAGACGAGGCCTGGTGCAGTGCCCATCATGGGCCGTCTGTGTGTGTGTGTGTGTGTGTGTGTGTGTGTGTGTGTGTGTGTGTGTGTGTGTGGAGTGCGCGGCTTGGGCACTCAGTGTTTCGCGCTCACGTAAGGGTGCGTTGAATGAGCAGCTCCTTTGCGCGGGGCGCAGTGGTCGACGGAGGCTAGCGCGAGACATGAGAGCACTCTGAGGTTGCGAGTGCTGCAAGCTGCTGCCAGCCCAGGCGTTGCCGGAGGCGCAGGTGCTGTGCCGTCTACCCTCGATGCGCTGCGCGAGAAGGCCAAGAAGGGCGAGATCACCATTGGCGAGTCCATCAACCTGGCGATCCTGGAGGACATGACTCGCGACCCAACGACAACAGTACTGACCACATGCACGGCCGAGGACATGGAGGCGGTTCCCAAGGGCACCAGCGCACGGGAACAGAGAGGAGTCGAAAAACTTGTTACAATGGTGGGCGCGCAAGACAACGCGGGGACAGGCTTGAAGTTGCGGTCGGACCGTGCCGCGCAGCTTGCCGCAGACTTTGCTGCCGAATACAATAATGCAGAGACAATCGCTCGCACTGCTGGCGCCACAGCGGGCTCGGCGCAGCTCAAAAGCTCTGCGGTCATCCTGTCACACTTGACCTCTGCCGACCTCAAAGCTCGTCTCCGCGCTCGTGGCGTCTCCGAAGCCGAGGTCCCTCTTCATGTCACTGTTACCCCCACTGTCACCTGCACTGTTGCTGTCACATGCCGTATCTCCTGTGCCCATTCGACTGCATGCGTACATTCCGCATGCTCCTCCGCCTTATTTGCACGTGTCCGTGCGCACGTGCCCGTGTGCTGACACGCATTCTTTCATTGTTTGTGCTCACGGCGCCCGTGTGCTTGTGCGCACATTGAGGCCCCTCGTTGGTGTTGCCTGTGAAGCAGATCAGCTCGTGTTCAGAGCGGCAGCATCTGGAGGAGCTGTTTTTGGCGACCAATAGTCCTCGACAATCCTTGTCTTAAGTAAGTCATGGACTGTTTCTTGGGGTAGCATGTGCTGGAGGCATAGCATCAACACGTCACGGCGTGCATCCATCATCAACACGTCACGGCGTGCATCCATCAGTGTCCATGTCACGGCGTGCATCCATCAGTGTCCATCGTGGTTAAGAGGGCCGCCTACAAATAGGCGTGCAATGGCGTCGTTCAAAAATCCATCTAAGAGCGCACAGAGCACGCTCTCCGGAAAGGCGGCCCGGGCCTGTCTGCCACAGGCCCGAGCCCGAAGCGTTATAACTGCGTACGCCTCAACCCGAACCAGCCGAGGCCGCGACTCTCCGGGACTTTCGCCTGCGGCTGTCCAAAGGGGCCTGGGGTCCCCCTATTCACAACCTGGGACTCTGTAGCAGGCCCGGGGAGGACCCCAATACCTGGAAACATTTCGGGCCGGAGCTGACCCAGGAATAGAGCCTCAGCATAGGTCGCCTGGGCAGCGATGGATTCTGGGAGGGGGACTACGGGTGGGGGGTCCGGGTAGGTCGCCCTTTTGGCGCACGCCGGAGGAGTCCTGTAAGGGACTCGGCTTGGCGACCTTAAAAATAAACACTCAACACACACAACCCCGTTGCAGCACAAGACGCGCAAGCAAATGTCACCAATGTGTGTGGTGGCACCAATGTTGTGGTGGCAGCCACCATTTCGCCCAGCTGGGGGAAAAGAGATCCACAGAAAGCGACAGCGAGAGGCGCCCGCCTCTTGGAAGCGCTCCTCTTTTTGTTCATTTGTTTTTTCTTTGCTTCAGCGCTGTCGTGCCAGCACCATCCTTGAAATTGTTTTTATTTTTATTTTTGTTTTTTTTCTGAAACTTCAGCGCAGCAGCCGGCCTTGACCACTGTGGTTCAAGTCTTTCGGCGTAGCTGATGCGAGCTTCAAGCATCACCACTGCCCACTAAACTAAGTCCACTGAGCTAAACTTGTGGCTTACGCCTTTCGTCGAAGTCTCGCCGCAGCCCACAGCTGCTACCGGCCCCCTACCACTTCCTCCTCCGCGCCATCACCTCTGCACACCCGCTGTCTTCCTGCCCCGCCGCTCTGTCCCACTGCCCCCCCCTGTGAGAAATTGCCTTGATCTGAGCGGTGTCTGCGTCATCTTTTTGCCATTGACTTCGTGATGCTTCACGAAATGATGCTCATCGTTGAGATGCCACGAATCAAAAGCCAAAGGAAAAGGAGACAGGAGTACCCATGGTAGCCCCGACCCAATCAACCGCGCATGCTTCCCTCCTTTCCTCTTCTTCCTCATCTTGCCCATCTGGTACAGCCTCGGGCATCGCGTGTGGTTCGCGAGCAGCATGGGTGTGCTTGGTGCGCTTTCGATGGCCGTGGTTGGTGTCGTTGAAGCCACGGGCAAGACGGGCAAGACGCGCATCCGAGGGGCGGGGATGAGAGGGGAGCCAATGGTCCAGTGCTCTTTCGAGATCAACGGGAGACGGAGGCTGGATATAGGTAAATGCAACAACAATGTAGCGCGTGCCCCAGGTAATAGGATCGCCGCCGTGCACCAGATCCCCATGGAATGACAACACCTGTCCACGCTCAGGCACAACGGCGCGGGCGAGATCGCAGAAGTAGGTGCCCCCGCCCCCGTAGCAGTCCGTTCCATTCAGCGCGATTGTGAAAGAGTGCGTGGATTGGTCGCGGTGTACAGGCAGGTGGCGCTGGCCGCCACAGGCAGAGTACTTGACGAAGAAGGCATCAAAAATTCGTACTCGGGACCCGCGCTGACCAACTTGGTGATGGCCGTATTGCGTCGCCAGTAGCGGGCCCAAGCGCGTCCTCAGCACCCTCTGGAACCATGCTAGCAGCTCAGCGTGCTCGTGTATTGGAAGGTCCGTTGTCGGCTGCGTATGATAGGCATTCATAGCGAAGAGCCGTTGAGACTTACCCATGTCAATGTGTGTGACCCATGTCAATGTGTGTGACCTACCCCTGTCAGCATGTGCTTTCACCCGTTGATGCTTCATGTCAACATGCACATGTGTGCATCCCTCGAATCCCATGGCAAACAATAGTTGCATGTGCAGTACACACACACATGAGACACACATGAGACACACATGAGACACAAGCTTCTGCGGCGAAGGCACACGAAACAAACCAAACAAAAAAGGTGGCACTTTACAAAGAAAGAGAAAAAGGGGGAGGGGAGGGAGGGATGGAGTGGGCGGTAGACGCGTACCACAGCATAGTGCCGGGCGGTGGTCCAACCGCCAGAACGGGCAGCAGCATCTTCGGCGAGGCGCACACCCTGGTCGCATTCGAGGTCGGAGAGGACTTGAAGGGAGCCATGGGTCAAGAACGCGCGACCTGGGATCAACTCCTCAGACGAGGGCAACGCTACCTCATCATCGTGCCGCTGTTGCAGGTGCGCGTGCCTCTGCTGCAGGATCAACTCCTCAGACGAGGGCAGCGCGACCGCATGAGGCGAGGGCAAGACCTGGTCTGTCCGCCCATCAGACCAGGCCTTCGCTACCGCATTTGCGGATGCGGCGCACACGATTGCGGAAGGGGCATGAGCGCCACCCGCCTCGGCCTCCTGGCCCTTCTCAGGCGCCTGGTACGCTAGCTCCTTTTTCGAGTGAAGGAGGAGGCCAGGATGAAGAGGGGCCAAGGCAGCGGCGGCACGAAAGACGGCATGCGCCTCTGGCCATAGGCCTCCTTCGAGTAAGGCGCCTCCACGCGCATGCAACGCATCTCCATCCGTCGGGTGTGCCTCGAGGATGTGTGAATAGAGTTGGAAGGCTTCGGGGTAGCGATGTTGCTGCATTGCCAGGTCCCCTAGCGCTCTCAGCTCCTCCACCGTGAAGCCGCCCTCCACCGTCAAGCCGCCTCCTTGCGCCCATGCTTGGCCCTCGTACCGGCAGCGCGCACACTGGCATACCATTGCACCCTGCCTCAGATTGCTCGAGCCACCATCCGCCGTCAGAGGCGCGCAGGTTCGTGCACGCCCGCGTTGCAGGAGAGCCAAGTGCGCGTGCCGCTGTTGCAGGTGCGCGTGCCTCTGTTGCAGCCCTTGACTACTGCTCATGCAGCAGCACGCATTAGTGAGCGTTAGTCAGCATCAGTGAGCGTTGAGCACGCTTTACATTGCAGTGCGACGCAACGGAGCAAGGGACGCAAGAGCAGCGAAGGGCGGGAGAGGGCAAGGACGCACTGGTCGATGTACGAGATGGTAGCCTCCTCGCCTGCCTTGATGTTGCGCAAGGCTACGAGCTGCGCCACGACCTCCCTCTCTGTCCCCTTGCTCCGTCCCCCCGCGTCCACCCCGTCTGGCCCTCCCCCCCTTGCTCCCTCCCTCTGGATATATATATATTCATATATGATATGTACACACAGACACAGACACACACACACAATATATGTATGTATGCATGGATATATGTATATATATGTATACGCATATATATATACATATTATCTATGTGTGTGTGTTAATGTGTGCGTGCGCGCGCGAGCGTGCGTACGCATGTGTGTGTGTGTGTGTGTGTGCGCGCGCGCGAGCGCATGTTACACGCGGTGAGGCAAGGCGGGGGACTTACAGCGGCGACGGCGATGGCATTGGGGACACACGAGTGTTGGCAAGCAGAGATGAGGGGCAGGTAGGCAAATAGCAAGGAGGCATGGGGGGCGAACGGGTTCGACTCGTCTCGCTGCTGGGCCGCCTGCTGCAGGCGCGCAACGCTTCGATACCGCAGCTCTCCCCTACACATGTCGCGACATATGTCGCCAATGCCTACTACCCCCCTGCCGCCTCCTTTCCCTCCACCACTATCACCACTATCTTGAAAGACAATACTCCTTCCTCCTCCTTTTCCTCCACGTTCTCGACAGCCAACACTTGCCGGACGACCGCCCACACTCTCTTGACAGGCAAGGGCGCTGAGGTCAGGCATGAGCACGGAGACGAGATACGAGTCCAGCGCCTCCAGCGCCTCTGACACCACCCCCCCTCCACCCCCCGCGTCGATCTCGTTCCCGCTACCTCTGCGCGCCGCGTCATCCTGCGCACCATGCTCGCGCCTGCCTCGCACCACCTCACTTACAGTGCTGCTATCCTCTCCCGCAACCGCCGCGGCGTCCTGTCCTTGAGGCGCCCCATGGCAGGCCATGCCCCAGTTGTCACCACCCTTGTCCGCGTTGTCGCCTCCGCCAACTCTCCCTCCACTCCCCGCGTTCCCCACTGCCATCTGCCCACACCCAACATGGCCTCAATGGATGCATGCCTGCATTGACACGCATACTTCAACGCACCAACATCTAACACACGCACAATTGAAGCACGCGTACTTAAAGGGACCACACAAACAATTCAACGGACCTCCACACGTCTACGCGCACGCACCGTATGCTTGCACGCACCGTATACGTGCACGCACCAACCTAGTACATGGACACGCAGGCGCCCGCGCGTACGCACGCACATACGGACATGCACAAGTACACCTCCACCCACACGCACCAAGCACACCCCCACGCACACCAAGTAGACACCCAGGCACACTGACACGCACACGCCTGCAAGCACTCAACATAGTCGATGAGGGGGGAGGGGACGGGAAGCGAGAGGAGGCGCCTGCCAACCATGCGCACACGCCGTCAAGTACATGTCGTGTGGAGGAGGATACATGTCATATGCGGCGCACACCTGCCAACCATGCGCACAAGCCGCCGCCACACCAAACCACCCTCGCCACCTACCAACGACTCCAGCACCTCCCGTACCCTCGCCCAGACACTCGCCCACACTCCATCCGCCGCGCCCCTCGCAGCATCCCCGCCCCAGGGGCACACGGGACTCGCTTGGGCGGCAACGGACACACCAACTGCCATCCCGGACACACTAACTGTGATCCCAACTGACATCCCCCCGTTTGCTCCCTCCCCTTGACGACCCCCCCATTCCCCTCCCCCTTGCGCACCACTGTTGGGGGCATCAAGAGACAAGACGTGCGAAAGTGCCGCGCGCAAGAGCA
>Ga0315905_10003098_pt1 | contig 17256 bp, 4 predicted proteins | sample LakEriMetagenome_5_FD_203522 | JGI IMG/M metagenome (GOLD analysis project Ga0315905, IMG submission 203522) | Freshwater fungal communities from buoy surface, Lake Erie, Ohio, United States - Buoy 4 MA121 | ecosystem: Environmental > Aquatic > Freshwater > Lake | place: USA: Lake Erie, Ohio... | reverse complement strand
AAACCCTTTGTAAGAACTCGCAAAGGATTTTCCTCATTGACTCGCCACTCTCTCTTCAGCAAGAAGACAGAAATTATGTGGGATTACAAACACTTGACTCAAGGGACGAATGTATTGCAATTTTACAATGCGAATCGCTTGACTTACATCATGGTACGTGCCATGTTTAATAACCCAACAACCATTCCTAATTTCGATAAGGAATTGGATCACTACCCCGTAGACGCTATGCTTAAGAAAGACATAGTAGAAATGGTGACCTTGGATTTATTGCGTAAGACACGGATGCCAGTTGAACCAGGAAACGATAACCAAACTTCTATACCACGATGAAAATACAAGACGTTATAGCTGCGGCCTCAGAAGAACTAAATACCTCCTACGAGAACAATGCCTTGTGGTTTGAAGTATTGATCAATCAAGCCATAAGAAGTCATAAGACAACTCAAAAGTTGAGGGCTTATAATAAGCGAGTTGAATGCAACGATAATAAGATAACTCTGCCCGATGGTTGGGTTAAAGTACAGTCTTTGAACAGATGCCCCTCAGGAGAGAAGTTGTGTCCAGATATCGATTATTGCATTCAGAATAATACAGCAGTTTTCGATAGCAGTCTTGCGATTGCAGACGGGACCAAATTTGATTTTAGATACGTTGGATTGAATGTAGATGAGGACGGAGAAATCTTCGTTCCAGACGATTGGGAGCGTATGTTGGTCGCTTACATTGGATGGAAGTATAGTCGCAGATACATTAAAGATTTTGGTGTTGCAGTGATGCAGAACTACCAAAGAGAATACCAAACACAAAAACTAGCTAATATATAATGGCAGTAGTAAGAGTAACTCCTTCTGGTATCATGGACAAGGATACCGATATGGCTTATGTGAGTCAAGGTAACTATGTTGACGCAAATGATATAAGGCACCGTCAAACAGACGGATCTACTTTTGGTGGAGTTATGTCTGTGGCGGGTAACTCGCTAATCAGCACTATTCCTGATTATGTGACTAGTAATAAAAAGTTTCGCATCTTTTTAGACTTAACTGATTTTTACGATAGCGCAGTTGGTAGTGTCAATTTTACTTGGAAAATACAGGAGAGCGGATCTCCTTTTATCGGTGTAGCTACCAATACAGCAAGCTTTATTGCATCACTTGCTGTTTTTGCTAATACAGTTTATACCACAATCGATGGGCTAGTTGGTTACACAACTGTTGGCACATTTTCTTTCACTCCTACTAAGACAGTTGGTGGTGTTGTTTACGCTGGCTATTTTGATATAGAGTTCACCGGAAATACCGTAGAGTACAAACTGTGGGTGGAGAATACTGTTAGTAATGCAGCAAGCATCTTTGTAATACAAGATTGGATTCCAAACGCAGTTGACAAAAGTTTCAAAGTGATTGGGTCTCAGCAATTAGATCAAGATCTATACGTATGGTCAGCATCTGTTACCAAGAGTTCTGGAATTATATCCATGGTTAGCGAAATAGGAATTATTTCATCCAATGACAATGGCGTAAGTTATAACTACAGAAGACTACTCAGAAGTAAGAATCTTAATTTCTCCACAGACAGAAGAGTTGAGGCGAGTCTCGAAAGAAATGGAAATGAGATAAATATGTATTGGACCGATGGTTATAATAAACCAAGGGCGATGTATTTAAAAAACAGCCTTAAGAATACAACAGATGGTTTATTGTATGCATTTGGCGGTTATTACGAACTAGAAAACATAGACGCAGATACTACATTCTTTAATGTGAATCCTACATCTTATTTGCAGTTTAACAGTGTTACCACTGGCGGTGCTGTAACATCTGGAAATAAAAGATATACAGGTCGTTTTTTAACAGAAGATTTAGTAGCTACTGATTTTTTATATCCTACAAATCCTATTAATATTTATGGGTCTAGTTTTGCGAATCCTATAATGATTACGGGGGATATAGACGGTACAGTAACAGATAAAACTGTTAATTTAACTGTTAAAAATATTCCTCAAAATGTATATAAATATTTTGAATTGATTGCGATTGAATATGTAGATCAAGTATACACAACTAAAATTGTTCAGCGCTTTCCGTTATCTCTAGATCAAGATGAGTTGCAAGTTCAGCATACCAATCTAGGACAAGAAAATATTTTATTGAGCAATAATGAATTGCTTGCGATAACATCAAAGTATTTAACGGTTCAGAATATGAAAATATTTGATAACCGTATGGTGTTGAGTAATCTTACTGAGCAGATGGATATTGACCTTGAGGCTTGGGCTCAGACCATTACCCACTCTTTGGAAACAAAGACAGTTCCCGCTGTTGGTTTTTTGAAACAGTCAGATTTTGCCAATGAGAAATTAGATAGCATTGCATACAGATTTGGAGAGCACTTAGATCCAAACAATACATACGATTTCACATCGTACATGATGAATGATACGTATCGTTTTGGTATTCAACTCCAATGGAAAAATACAGGTAAGTGGAGTTCGCCTTATTGGGTAGATGATATTCGTTTCGATACCTTGGCGACAAATGTAATTGGTAGTAGAAGAATAGCAAACAATATCAATGTCAATCTTACTGACGATGACAATACAGTAGTAAACAATTATTACGTTAAGTTCAGTAACATCAACTTAAATTATCAAGTAGGAACTAGCTATCTGAGAGATTTGATTCTAGGCTTTAGATTTGTAAGAGCGAAGAGAATCCCAGAAGTTTTGACAACTGGATATTTCCTACCTGGAGCATACAATAGTGTTTCTAGGCAAAAGGCATATGTTCCTTACTTCAGAGAATTAAATGCGGCTGGTTTTGTAACAACTTTGAGTACAGGCACAGCGGGTATAAATACAACTACGAATGTAATTACATTCGGTACTGCTCACAATTTGTACAAAGGTCAAACTCTATTCTTTCAGACTAGTGGAACACCGCCAGTACCTTTGATAGATGAGACTCAGTACTATGCGATTATTGTAAGTGCTACTCAGATTAAACTCTCAGCAACTTCTGATCTGACAGAAATAGATTTAACAACTGTCGGAACAGGAACTTTCAACTTCAATACTATTTTAGAGAGCGATGCGGTAGATAATTTCCCAGTTAGCCAATTTTCAAATACCAATGGTTCGGACGAGTTGTTTTTCTACTCTGTAGACGATTATTATTTGAGTAGTGATTACGAGTTCAATACCTCATTGGATGAATTGAGAATATTAGGTGTACCTAATACTAAATTTCATTTTAGAGGAGGTAAGACATCAACAACCTCAGACGCTGGTGAGTATGCGGACTTCAATGGTTATTTCATGGCTAGTAATAATCCTTATTTGAGGATTGCAGATAGCGGGGCAACTCCACCGACAAGTATTAATCTAAATAATCACACGAGAATAGAAGAAGGCGAAAGTAAGATTTTAAGCACTGGAAGAACAGTATACAACGGTGGTGGTTCTTGCCCTTGTGTAAGAGGAGAAGTTTTTTCTCTTAGTGCTTTTTTGAAAGCTGCTGTTGGTTCTAATTTTACGGGCTTGGCGAATTCTGAAAATACTGGAATTTACTACGGTCAGATATTCAGAAATCTAGGGGCCAATAAAAAATACCCCGTAAATAAGGAATTTACTCAATATGAATCAATTGGAAGTTATTATATTCTGACTGATGGACAAACAGGCGTTTTGAATAACGTATCTGTTTATGGCGGTGATGTGTTTAATCAAAAAACACATATGCATATTAGGTTAAAGAATGCAGACAATTTTGAAGCATATGGCATGGGTGTTTACAGTCAAAATACAGTAAATACTCAAATGTTTTATTACTTGGAAAATGACGGCACAAACACAGGCGAGCCTTATGTTTTCCCTCAGTATCCATATTATCCTTCTGCTGGTACCACAGTTAATATTTACAATTATATTTTAAAGAGTGATACTCGGGTCAATCCTTCAACTAGCACAATCGAGTGGGCACAGTACAAAGCTTTGGATGAAAAATCTATCTCTATTCCTTTAATTAACTGGTTGACTCAAGATAGAGTTCAAAGATATTATAGTCGTTCTTATGATTATAAAGATGAAACTATTTTGGAGCAAGGATTTAACCCTAATGGTAAATACGATGGAACGATTCCAAATAGAATTATTTGGTCTGCCAAGAAAGTGATTGGGTCTCAGAAAGATAACTATCGCATATTCAAACCAATAGACTTTGCCGAATTAGACTTAACACTTGGTCCTATTGCACATCACGAAGTTATAAACGCTGCTTTATACACATGGCAACCATATAGCGTACAGAGACAGTACTTCCGTGAAGCATCTCTTATCGGTGCACAGCAAGGAACAGATATCGTAGTAGGCAGTGGTTCTATCTTGGGTTCTCCCGGACAAGAGCTGACCGCTATAGGAATGTTTAAAAAGTGGAGCCACGTAAAGGGTAAAAACCAAACTGGAAAGGATACATTCTATTGGTATAACGATCAGCTACAAAAGATAGTACGTTTTGGCCAAGATGGTACCCGTGTTATTTCTGATAAGGGTATGATATCTTATCTGACCAATAATGGAAAATACGTAAGTAATCAAGATTATCCATTGACAGGTTTGGGTGTGCATGGTGTTTGGAATGATAAATACAGTGAGGCGATCTTTACTTTCAAGTATATTGAGGAGCCAACAACTAAACAATTCACCTTAGTTTATGACGAATTGAAAAATGGATTTATTTGTTTTCATTCTTATTATCCTAATATCTATTTGCCATACAAAAATACTTTCTTCAGTCCAAACCCCTCAGTTCCTAAAACTATATATCTTCACGATAGAGGATCTGAATCAACATATTATGGCACATATGTAACTCCGACCATAACAGCAGTAATGAATTATGAACCGAATGTTAGCAAGAATTTTGAGGCTTTGCAAATGGTCACGGATCAGCAGCCGTTCTTTGTGGACCTTACTACTCCTAATCACATCTCTTACTTAGACGAAACTGAGTTTGAGGAGAGAGAAGATTTGTGGTACAGTCCGATTAAAAATGATTCAACTTCAACAGGACTCAACAATGGAGATACATCTCGCTTGTGGGGAAAATGGCTGAAAGTTAAATTATCACTTGAGGCGAGTGTAGGAAAACAGAAGCTGATCAACTTTATGGTCAAGTTCCGTGCCATGGCTCGTTTGTATAATCAGTAAAAATAAACTAAATTTGTAATATATGGATCCTCTAACTATTTCTTTAATTGGGCAAGCAGGATATGGTATTTATCAACAATTAAATTCTGGTAAAAGACTTGCCGATCTAAGTAAAGAAAAAAAACCAAGGTATATGGATGCCGCTGGAGAGATTCAGCAAAACAGAGCGATGGGTGAGCAGTTGTACAAAACTGGTCTTGCTCCATCGGCAGAAGCATTGATGGATCAATCTGCTGCCGCACAAACAGCAGGTTTATACAGACAAGCAACCGATGTTTCTGGTGGACAAATGGGTTCGCTAATTGGAAGATTGGGTGCTGCTAATTTGTACCAATTGGGATTACAAAAAGGTTCTCTTGAGCAAGCAGCAAAAGAAAGAGGTATGGGAATTATGATGGGTGCAAATAGAGAATTAAGCGGTTTGAAGAGAGCAGATATAGGACAAGATATTTCTTATCGTGAAAGAACAGAGCAAGCCTTAGGAACAGCAAAACAACAAGGTGCCATGAATGTATTGGGTGCCTTAGGTGCCTACACGCAAGGTAAGCAATATCAAGATTACATGAATTACTTGACAAGCAGTCGTACACCAGCTGCTCAAACAACTCCGAGTATGCCCGTTCAAACTCCTTCTACTTCTTATCAAGATCTAGTTAGTAGGATTGGAGCAATGCCCCCGGCCTTAGGATTACCAGCAATAGCAAAGGAAGGTGATACAGCAATGAGCGGAGGAGTTATGTATGTGTACCGTGGTGGTAAATGGCAAAAAGGACTTTAAGATATGGCATCATCAGTAGGATTAGGAGAAGCAATCGGCTTACAAGGTAGAACCAATATAGCAGAAAAAGCTGCTGCTAGTTTGGGAACAATTGCCAACCAAGTTGGTAAAATGGAAGCCAAGCGTCAAAAAGACGAAGAAGATGCTTATAATTTGATTCGTAAGTCTATAACACAACCTAAGGATTTACATAGACTTTTGGCAGAACCTGCAACAGATGCATACACTAATACACTCATGCAAGTGTTGAAAATGAAGCAGGCTAGAAACCCAAATTATATTGTTGAGGCTCAGGAAGTGATTAATAATTATGCCGATGACATGGCTAAATACAAATCTATTTCTGATGTGTATAAAGAGTTTGATAAGAATGTAAATCAGAAGAATGTATGGTTGAGTCCCGAGCAGAGAGATCTGAGAGATAATATGCGCAAAGTAAGTCGTGTAGAACAGCTCGCAGACAATGCTAGGAAGGGCGCTGTGCCATTATATGATCCCGAGACATATCTTATCACAGAAACTGCTGTACAGCCCGCTATTGACACTAGAAATGAATTAGACAAAGACTTCGCTAAGATCCAATTAGATATCAGCGATAAACTAATAAAAGAGGGAGATAGAAGTTATCGCCAAGCGGCTATTCTAGAAACCGATGCCCAAGCAGCAGAATGGGTGAAAAAGAACGGTGGCTCTTTGCCAGTTACTTTACAATCTGTTACAAAACAGTATATGACCGATCCTACTTTCGTAACGCAATATGCCGATAGAGTCGGTGTTGATATGAGAGGTGAGGACCCAGCCAATTTGTCTCCCGAGAAGTATGTAGAATTGGAAGGCAAAATGATGGAGGAAGGTCGTGAGTATATTCAACAGAGAGTTAAGGATGTTGGCGGATTGAAAATCGTAGTGAACACGGCAGATAACTTAGAAGATAAACCATACGGTTTCACTAAGACACTTACAAGAGTTCCTGTGACAATTGCTGAGGGAGGTAAGAATGTTCAGCGTTACAGCATGAACTGGGCAAGTGTTCAACCTGCGGCTGAGAAGTTTGGCGATTTCGAAGTAACTAAAAATACTCTGAATAGAAATGGTCAGCCCTTGCAAGCGCAGAGTAAAATACCCGATGCTACTTTAACAGGTATTGTGGTTCGCCCGTACAAGGTTGTGGGAGGTAGAGACCAAGGAATATTCACAAATGAGGATATAACAAAAGCAACTGGATTCAAGGCTTACTACGAGTTCAACGGAGGAGACAACTTCGTGCCAGTAATGGATAAGAGCAATTTGAATTTCAATATGGGAGGAAAAGATTTAGTTGCTTCGAGACAAGCAACCTTAGATTTTTTCACTAACTTGCAGTCTCAAATGAATACTTATCTCAAAGCCAATCGGAACAATCCGAATGCTGAACTTTGGAAACAGTATAATGCACTGAACCGTGGAGAAATTGACGAAATTCAATTCAACGAGTGGTTCAAAAACTTTAAATTTGATAAATAATGACAAATATTAACGAGATTTACGAAGGTTACTACAACAAGAATTCTGATTTTAAAGATGCTTTCCCAACACTTGATTTGTTTCAAGATTATGTAGGAGACAATGCAGAAGTACTGAGTCACATCCAAGATGTTTATGCCTTCGATCAAGTTAATCCAGTACAGCCTCCTGTTGAGCCTGTAAAAAAAAAAGAAGATTCTACTTCCACTTCGAATGTGGATGGAAGTACGACTAGTCCTGAGCAAATACCTCAAGTTCTAGGTTATTCTGATCCTTTTGCGGGAAGCCCACAGCCTCCTTCATTCGCTGAATTATTTAAAAAGAGACCTAAGAAAGTAAATGTAGCGGTTCCAGAAGTTCCGCTAGATAAGACTTATACCTCATTCTCTGATCTGAGTAAAACTTACGATGCCAATAGTCAGAAATTAGCAGAGACAAGAAGTGCTAAGATGTACGAGTCAATGCCGGGAGATGTTCTTGGTGGTCCTGGTGAAATACTTGCTAGACAACTTCAAGATCAAACATTTTATTTTGGTGGCAAGCCATCGTTCACTAAGAGAGACGAACGTCCTAAAGGGCCCGAAGAATTGCTTTTGGAAAACGATGTTATTAGTCAAGAAGGAACCCTTCGCAAAACAGCTGAAAAAGTATTGGCTGGTAGAGAAGAGGGTGGTGTTATTGAAGAGCAAGGTTTATTTGTATCATACGCTCCCGAGTATCCTGGAGAAAACCCAAGAAAAGATTGGAATCGTGATGTTTTAAAACAATTGACTACGACAAAAGATATTGCAGCAGCAAAAGCTTTGGATGGCTCAAAAGAAGTGGAGTACAACGTTATTGCAGATCCTCAGAAGATCGAAGATTACGCATTTGAAAAATATCTCCAAGCCACTGGAGAAAGTACTCCCGAGAACTTAGAACAAAGAAATACAATACTAGAAAAACCATCCTTTCAATTATTCAAGAATCAAGTTGAGAACTTGGTGAACGAGGGTATTTACATGACCAAGTTCAACGATAAGATGGAAGCTGAGCTGAAAAAGATGTATCCAAACAATAAGGATATTCAAGAAAAAGGCTTGGACGGTATTTCAATCACGATTAAAAACAGCGTGATGCCAATGATAGTGCAGACAGACCAAAAAATTGAGCAACAAGCTAATCAAATTATCGCAGAGAATTTCACACCTTATTTTCAAGTTGAAAAACAAACAAATTTGGAATTGAATCAGTTAATGACCGATTTCAAAACTAAGTATAATTATAATCCTCAGACTGATCAGTATTCAGTAAAAGATGAGTTAGAGGCACAACTCTTTGAAAAAGATAGAGATGCACTTGCTGAGTTGATGAGACAAAAGCAAGACGGTCTCAGCAAATTGTATGATCAAACTATTCAGAGTAGCTTGGACGAGGTTAAGATATATTCGGCCTCACAACAAGAAGAGTTACAAAAGAAGATTAAGGCGGTTGCCTCTTCTGAGTTTGATGAGGAAGTAATTAAGGGTATTGCTCAGAAAGCACAAGCTGACATAGCACAGAAGACCCAAGCAGAACAAATACAAGCACGTGAGCAAGGTTCTTTTTCTGAACAAGTATGGAAAGAGGTTGTAAACAGTTCTTATAGCACAGTAGGTGGTTTTGCAGAAATGATGGATTTGTACACCTTTGGTCCATCGGCAAGTAGCGCCACCTTGAAAAGTTTTGCTGAGGCGAGCAAGTTGTATGAGACCGATTTGGAAACTTCTGTTCTAGACTTGAAATATGTCAATGGAAGAAAAGAGACACCATCAGAATGGGCTCAGAGAACCTTTACTACCGCCTCTGGTTTGAAAGATTTCTTCTACAATTCCTCCTTGGTATTAGCAAAACAAGCACCTGCAATGGCCCCTGCTATGCTTGCAACCATGGCCACAAAGAATCCTTGGATGGGTGCTACTCTTGGATACGTTTCTGATTCATCAATGGAATTGGATGAGGTTCGAAAAAGAGTTTTGAAAGAGACAGGATCTTTGACTAAGGCGAATGAGGCGGTTGCCATGAAGATGATGGAGCAAACGAGATTGTGGCACACTTATTTTCTAGAGAACGCCATTTATCTTCCTGAGAGCAGAATAAATAACTGGGCAAAAGCAAGTTACGTATTAGGTAAGAAGAGTGCTCAGAGTGTAGCGAGTGAATTCTTCTTGCAAGAAATGCCTCAGAATTACACAACCAACCAAATTTATTCTCAAGTCATTCAAGGTAGGAATTATGACAAGACTTACTTGGAGGATATGCAAGCAGACGGTCTTAAGACTTTCTTAGATGTGGCAGTCGGATCAGGCGGAATGACGAGTGTTGGAACTGCCTTTGATGCGGTGGGACAAATCAATCGTGAAAAAGCGATGAATGAGACTTTAAATGCCCTTGGTAAAAAAGGTCTATCTGCTCACATCGTAAATATCACAGAATCATTTGGTCCATCTGCTGGAAAGGCGATGGCTCAGAACTTGTTCATGTTGGGTCGTATTTCCTTTGAGGAGTTGCAGAACACTAGTGTAGCTGTAGATCGTTTGTCTGAGTATGCAGATGTTGCTAGACAGCAGATGCCAGAAGATAAGGCACGTCAAGCAGCCTTTGTTGGCAAATTGTCTGAGAAAGAGGACATTAGAGTTCAGATTGAACAAGCCAAGACAGAGGAAAAGAAAGCAGCCCTTAATGAGAGCCTTAAGGAGATTGATAATCAGTTGAAGGATATTGCAGATCTGACAAAAGAATCAAATCTTGTAGTATTGAAAGATGAGAATAGCGGCAATATTATTTACGCTGCGACTCCTGCCGATTTCCGCAAGGAGATGGAGGCAAATGGTAGATTCAAGAGCAAGGTGGCTGGAGCAATTGCAAATGGATATGTGAAATTGGAAAGCGTAGATGCACAGATTACTGAGTTTGCAGATAAATTAGTAGACAGTTATACAAAAATTCAAAATTTTAATAAGGATCTCGGCAATATAGCCCGTGAGTATGCACAGAAGAGAGAGCAGGCTAAAATAGATCGAGAAGCAGGCGTAACTAATACTCCAACAGATGAGGAATTAGCAAACGAGTTTCAAGAAAAAGTTAACGAATCAGCAAAAAGAAATGCCCTTCAAGAGCAAACAACAAGTCAAGTTCCTGTACAGCCAGAAGCCAGAGTTGGCGAAGAAATGGCGCAAGGAAAGCCCCAAGCAGAACCTCAAGTCATTGCCGAAGAAAAAATCGTCATCCCCCAAGAAAAAGTAAATCAGAAATCTTTTTCTTTAACTGGTGAGAATGAAACTGTAAATCAATTACTCACGGGTAATGATAACAATGCGATTGCGCAAAAAGTTATCAATGATGCGTTAAATGCTTTACCAATTTTGAAATCCCTTTTCCCCAATGGTGATATTATTCTCCACACAGATAAGGATTCATTTGCGGAAGTAAACGGATCGGAAAATGGCGATGGAGTCTTTGTATTGGATAATGATAAGACAGAGATTCACATCAACTTGTCAGATACTAAGGCGATAGAAAACTTAGAGGTAGTTAATCACGAATTGACACACGCCATTCTACAGAAAGTATTTGGCAATAATCAAAAGGCTTTCGAAGAATTACAGAATGCAATCAGTGGAATTGTTGGCGATTATGCTAACCAATTGAATGCCTTTGTTGGCTTGCGTGATTACGGAATGGATCAGAGTGAGGAATTCTTAGCTCAATTGGGAGCTATACTTTCGGCCTCAGATACTCCTTTGAAGCAAACAATTGCACAGAAGATACTAGCCTCAATATCAGACATAGTTAAGAAGTATACAGGCAAGGATATATTCAAGAACTACAGAGATCAGAAGAGTGCGATGAATTACTTTAATTACATCTCCTCTAGCATTAGATCGGGTAAGTTCAATGAGAACGATTTCATTAGCGCTGGAAGCGGCTTACTGATCCCTAAGAATAACAATCTTGAGGATTATAGCAATGGTGTATTCGAGACAGGAAGTACTTTGGGTATCTTCCGCAGAAGTTCTAATTTGAACCCTATTCTTGGTCAATTTACAGAACGCCCCGGAACTCAACAGATTGCTTCTATCTTACCAGTAGCCACCCTTGCTCAAAAGATAAAAGACCACGAAGGAGCTGTGCTCTTGATGATGAGTGATAATACAGGTTTCTTTGTAAATGAGAGCGGTAAATTTGTTGCGGGTGGTTTGGGTTACATGGCCATCGAGCAGAATGTCAGAAACGGGATTGGTTTCGCTGTAGTTAAGCCTGAGACCGTAAGAACAACAATGACCAATGCTAAGGCTTGCAATAATGGAAAGCCCGTCTTGGTCCTCATCACTGTATCTTCTCCCGATGCTTCTTTGGGTAATATGTATGCTGCTGAGTATACATTCGAAAATGCTCAAAGTTTATTGAATAGCCAAAAGGACTCAGAACTATTCAATAAGAGTCTTGGAGATTACATCTTGAACAGAGCCGAATTGTTATACAAATTTGCTCCCTCGGGTGAAGCCAAATTGGCAAAGCAAGCAAAGAAGGATGGTAATGTGGCTGCGTATAACGCATACATAGACAAGTTCAGAGGTCTTGCTCAGACCAAGTTTATATCTAAAATGAGTGCTTTGGATTTGTCCACAGTAGAGGGTGCCAAATCAATGGTGGCTCTATTGAACAATCCATCTGTTAGTTTCGGTTTCAGACAAGATTTGATCAAGTCTATATTGCCAGAAACTGCTGAGACTAGAACAAATAAGCCACCTTTCTTCAAGCAATTGATGAAAGAGGGAGGCTTCAACCAATTTGATTTTCAAAAGACTTATGGAGAACCCTTCTTGGTAGAAGATGAGAAACTAAAGAATAACGATTGGGGTTATGTAGTATCAGGATTTACTTTAGATCCGACCGCCAATTGGCAAGAATTGCAGAGCAAAGGATTCACACATCCTCAGTTCGGTTCAAAAATACCGGGATACAACCACTTCTTATTGGACGGTGTGTATGGAGTCAATACCAATTTCGGAGAGGCTATGAGTTTCGGTAGTGTTCCCGTAGACAAAATGGCTACTCAAGGCATTCAGCCTGGCACTCGTCAGCCTGCATCTCAGCCAAATAGCATGACTGCTGAGCAGAGGAGAGAGATTGTACTTGGGACTCAGATCAGTAAGCGCAGTATGCGTATGGCAGAGGCCAATAAAGAAGTTGTAGGTGACTTTGCTAAACAGTTTGCAACAAGATTCGGAACAGAGGTAGAATTTGATTACAATGAGAATGCACCCCTTTGGAGAGTAGATGTACTCACAGGAAACATAGTAATCAATGATGCTAAAGCAAATGTCAGATCTACAGCCCTAGCCTTCACTGGCTTATTCTTGGAAACGTTAAAGAGAGAGAACGTTATATTGTATACTCGTCTCCTTGACGATTTGACTAAACAGAAGGAGTTTAAGGATGCTCTATTCGAAAATGTTATAAATCAGCTTGATACAAAAGGAGGATACCAACTTTTCGCAGCGGAAAGCAAAGAAGAGAGAAGGCGTGAATTCGATATCTTGCTTAAGCAGAGCGATATTTCTAAGTTGTCTACTTTCTACGGTGAGGCTTTTGAAAACACCTTATTGGACTTGATGGGTAATTATGTTGCTGATCAATACGATTCCAAGACAGGTATTCACAAAGCTTTGAAAAATATATGGGATAAGATCAAAGACCTTATCGGCAAAATGTTCAATGTGAAGGTAAGCGAGTTGTATGTACACGCAGATAAAATTCCATTGTGGTATTTGGCTGATCGTGTGGCAGATCCTAGAATCTCATTTGAAAAATCTGATATTAGACAAGAGCAAGAAGATAGACTAAGAAATGAAGCATTTTCAAAACTTGTAACAAGTGCTGATACATTAGAAGAGATAAATAATAAAATCGATGTTATCGATACTAGCAAAGAAGCACTTATTAGTTATAGTCCAGAATCAGGTAAAATAAAAATTACACAATCGCCTGAAAAAGATTTAAACACGTTAGCAGAAAAAATTCACGAAAGAACAGTTAATGTCTTATTTGGTGAAAATGGAAGACTAAAACCAAAGCTGAAAGAATTTTTAAAAGATCTTATGGACAACAAACCTTCTTTTGAATATTCGCAAGTATCGAATATGTCAAATGAAGAAATAGAACAAAGATACAATCGTTACTTTAAGGACAAGTTGAATGAGGCATATTTCGGCAATGAACTTGAGATTGATGAAGCAGATGCAATAGAAAAATACGTAAAGGCTTATCAAGTTTTTGAAAATAATATAAGTTTTTTGGCTGCGATATATAACCTTTCTAGAAATACACCTACTGGATTTCATAGCACTGTTTATGGGGTTGAAATGTATGAAAAACCCAATCCTATTACTGCATTAGTTGACTTTTATCAAGGTTTAGATACCGATACAAAAAATCTATATTTTAAAACGACAGAAGCCGCATATGGAGTCGATTTGAATGTTCCTACATTTGCTTTCTATCCAGAGATTTTAAGCGATTTTAAAATTGAAGATAGAGAGCTAGTTGAATATTTCGAAGGTATTGCTACTTTAGAAAAAACAGAAAAGTTGAATCCCGCTGAAGTTAAATCAATCTTAGATACGATTCGTGAGGGAGCAAATCAAGCAGCGAATAATATCTCTAAAATATCACGATATCAAGAGTTAGGAGGTCCTAGAGAAAGAAAAACTACTTTCAAGATGTTGAAAGATGGGAAAATTATCGAGATGGAGATTAAGGCTGTTCGTTCTAGTATGCCTGGTTTTGAAGGATCGATCGATGTGTCATTCAAAGAAAAAGGTGGTAGTTATTCTGATTTTATAGATTGGGGAACTCAGATCTTTGATGTATTCCGCAATATTATCAATAAGACAGTTGAATTATTCCCTGATGTTCAAATCAATGAACTTACTTTCAACCCAGTAAATGATGCAAAAAACCAGCGCTTTGAGATTTACAATATCATGGCGAAACGTTTCTTTGGTAAATTTTACGCCTATCAAAATCAAAAAAGCACAGTGATTGCTTTGCCTTCTATTTTGGCACAAGAAGCAATGGATTATCCTTTCAGATTTATTGCTCCTCTGTATGCTGAGATGAACCAAAAGGATATGGACCCTGCGAATAGCACAGTAATCAGAAGAAGTTCACGCACTGCAAAGACAGCTGAGGATTTCTTGAAGATTAATGAGGATTACGAGCGATTCAAGAATCAAGGTTTGAGCGAGGAAGAAATTCTAGCCAATTTGTATATCAAATATGGTCATGAATCAATGCGTACTAGTGCTTACAGAAACCAATTTGCTAATTTCTATGATAAATATGTTTCTGATCAAGCGATTAAAGCGTGGTCAGATTACAATGGAAGTTGGAATGTAAGACAGCAAGGTATTACTGACTTCATAGATCAGTATATGTTGGAAATGTCATTGAGCGATATAGTTAAGGCTCTTCGTGAAGGTGTTCCTTTCTACACAGCTGAGGACGGCATATTGCAATTGAATCAACCTAATTTGCCTATGGGCAATCAAGCGATACCCGCTGATAGAATGGGTGCATCTCCCGTATCATTCTCAGACACAGAGATTTACCAAGCGATGTTTAATATGGGTATATCTCAAACAGCCTTGAACATCATCTTTGGTCAAGAATTTAGACAAACAATTGATAATATTTTAATCAGTCCCGATTTCAATAATACTGTTAAGAACAACTTGACAGATGATGCTAGAAGTTACAAACTTCGTTTGAGCATGGATGAAATCTCCAATATGGGAGATATGCTTAACTTTATGGATAGCAGAGCTGTCTTGGAATACATCAATAAACATTTGGGAATCGATAACCCAACGCTTCCCGCCTTGAAGAAATTGGTGGACAAGGTTCGTAACGCACGAGATATGAATCAGTTAGGTGAGGCGATTAATGATTCTATCGATGTTGCTACCGTGGATGATGTGCAAGCAGTTTCACAATTGGCAACTTTTGCTGGTCGTGTATTGCGTATCATGCGTGAGATTGAAAAAGATCCTTCTAAGGTAATCACAGACAATTTAAAGGCGCAAGGTATCAGATTCTCTCCTGCTTTCGAACAGCAGATTAAGAATACAGCAGAGCGTTTGACAAATGCACAAAAGAATTTTGAAAAGGCACGAAATACTTTCTTTAAGGATTTCACAGATGAGAACGGTAAGAAATTGATCCAAGCACAAAAAGAATTGGATGATGCTCAATTCGCTTGGGCTCAGATCGCTACCGATCCAAGGGTGAACTTTAGATTTGCTACGGATGTCTTGACAAAATTGGACGGTATGGCCCTCTTGGGTTCTGGAACTGTAGTAATGAGTGCTATATCGAACGCTGAGGTATTGGCCAAACAGTTCTCAATGCTAGGTGGTTTGGCTAGATATGCTGTGGATAACGCAATTCAGAGCAAGAAGAGCAAGTTCAAATTACAAACTACTTTGAACCCTTTGAGTAGAGAGAATTGGCAGAACTTGAAAAGAGCCTTTGCTTACACACACAAAAGGTCTTGGTCTCAGATCAAGAGAAACATAAAGTACGGTCAATTGCCTGATGTAGAGTCTGCACGTTTCTACGAAATGGCAGCTCAAGTCAATACCTTCCGTGATGCAATGAATGTAGTCAACTTGGTAAAAGCTAGTTTTGAAAAGTACGCTGGCGAACCATTGACTACAGAGAACATGGCCGATATCATGCAAGCTATGATGATTGAGGAAAGAGAGAGTGGTAAATTGGTATTTGCCGATGGAAAGGCATATAACATAGCATCTGCAATTCTTAGAGGTTTCTTCCCCGCCAATGCTGCGAGCGAATTGACTAGTAGATTGATGCCTTTGGGTATGGACCGTTATGCGGCCAATACAATAGCGATGAAGTCAATGCTAGATTACATCATACTCCGTAAAAAAATGGAGGACAGCCAATTGCCAGCAGGAATGATCAAGGAGCTGGAGAAAAGAGGCGTTTCTATGGATCCTGAGATGATGATGAGAAATCTCGCCTTGATGTTGGAAACAACTTTCAGAGGACAAGATAATCCATTTACAGCAGAAGGTTTACGTAGAACTTTCTACGCAGATAACTTCATTACAGGAGGTGCATCTTTCAAAGGACAACGTTTGGCTCCAAACGGTAAGAAATTAGACTTAATCGGAGGTATGCGCAGAAACATAAGAAAGGGCATGGTTTCTACTTATGTTGATGCTTTGAACGCTAAGAGCGATGGTAAAACTGCTGCATATGCTGGAAATATGGCATTGAACGGCATATTGCAATCTTTGAACTTAGCTCAGTGGGCAGTATTCCCATTCGTAAAAGTACCTTCTAACATTATGATTCAAATCTTGGCTCGTACAAACCCAGTCGGAGCATTTGTTTCATCTCTTTATCAGACAGTTGGTTACAGCAAAATGCTTAAGGATTTCAATAAGAAATACCAAACCCACTTGAGCGATGCTACCAATAATGAGGAAATGGGAAGCGAGATTGTACTTTCGGCCTCAGACAATGATCAAATCCTCAGAAGAAAGAAAGGGATGACCACAGCTCAAAAGATGGAGTTCGAAAAAGATTTGGCTGATTTGTTCCAACAGAAAAAGAGAATGGTAGAAGCTACTGCCGATATCGTATTGAGTGTACAATACTTAGCAGCCATGTCTTTCATCGCAGGAAGCGGAGCCCTATTGGGTAGCAAGTCTGA
>Ga0315905_10003097_pt1 | contig 17256 bp, 12 predicted proteins | sample LakEriMetagenome_5_FD_203522 | JGI IMG/M metagenome (GOLD analysis project Ga0315905, IMG submission 203522) | Freshwater fungal communities from buoy surface, Lake Erie, Ohio, United States - Buoy 4 MA121 | ecosystem: Environmental > Aquatic > Freshwater > Lake | place: USA: Lake Erie, Ohio... | reverse complement strand
TGCGGCCAGCGAGGGGATCAACTCCACCATTCAAAGCCTCAAGCATGCCGCCTGCGGCCTCCCGGCCTTCAAGAGTTTCCGCACCCGGATTCTCTTTTTCCTCGGCAAACCCGATCCGCCCCCTGCATAAGGCTCCCCGCCAATTCCCGCCGCGCCACAAAAGTAAGCGGCCGATTTCGTCACCTCCCTTCCTTGTCCTGCGAACTCACTCACACCAACCACGTTCCACTTAGAACTTGAAAACGCCCCCGAAAAGAGTTGACTATAAACTAATTGTACGTTTAGCCGCACCGCCGTTAACTCCCTGCCGGCCCAACCCCACACCACATATCCTAATATGATTGATCCCGTAGATAAGCGCATCGCGGAGCTTGAAAAAGAACTCGCGGCCCTGCGACGTCAAAAACTGGCAAGGCTGCAATCTGAGATCGCCGCACTGGAAGCCTCACTGACCGGCGGAGAAACCCCGGCCCCAGCCCCCGCAGCCAAGGGAGGAAAGTCCGCCAAAAAGGCCACTAAAGGCTGGGTGGCTGATGTTCTGGGTGCCTCCACTGAATCCGGCCCCAAAAAGCGCGGCCGCCGGAAAGGCAAGTTTATCCCCGATGAAGATGCCCTCGCCCGTCTCACCAAGGTCATAAAGGCTGCCGGCAAGAACGGCATCTCGGCGCGCCAGGCGTCCGCCAGCACCGGTATCTTTTATCCGCGTGCCATTAGCCTTATGGATGCCAACTTCGCAAAGTCCGGCACCGGAAAGTGGACCCGCTACAACAGCAAGTAAGCTGCGGGGATACACATTCATCATCCCATATGCAGGGGAGGCGGCAACGCCTCCCCTCTTTTTTGCCGTCAACCGGCAGCGATCTGCTTTACGGCTTCCGCCGCCGTGGCGAACCCGAATGCTCCTGTGACAAAGGTGGCCGCCCCGAATCCGGACGCGCAATCCATCTTCAAACTGCCTCCCGTCTCCGCCGTCGTGCGGCAAGTCCCGTCAGCCCAGGGAAAGACCTGCGGCTCGGCCGAATAAACACAGGTCACCCCAAACGGCACCCCCTCCCCAGATGGAAAGCCATACTCTGAACGAAGGATGCGTCTCACGCCGCGCAGCAGGTTATCGCCGCCGGAACGACACAGATCCCCACTGCGCACGGCCGTGGCATCACAGCGTCCACCAGCTCCTCCTGACGTGATCACCCTGTAGCCGGCGGCGCGCGCGCGGGCAATGATGAGCGCTTTAGTCGCCGCACGGTCCACCGCATCAATCACACAATCGAACGGACCGCTGAGCAGCCGCTCTGCATTCGACGCGGTGAGGAATTCTGTGATCGCATGCACCCCGCAGGCCGGGTGTATCTCCAGCATCCGGCGGCGCAGCACCTCCACTTTTGGCTGGCCCACGGTCCCTGAAAGCGCCGGCAACTGCCGGTTGGTATTCGTAATACAGACATCGTCCATATCGACCAGCGTGACACGGCCCACTCCAGACCTAACCAGAGCCTCAACGCTCCACGAACCGACTCCCCCAACACCAATCACACAGACATGCGCCTGACACAGCCGCTCCATGCCAGCCGATCCATACAGCCGTCCCATCCCTCCAAAACGCTGCCGGTAATCGTCCGTCATTTTACAGCGGCAGATGACACTGTGCTGGAATAATCAGGCCCCAGGCTATTCCATTACTTCCACCCCGACATCCAGCCCATCCCTTACTGCCGCTGCTGCGGCGAGATTGCGTATAGCCATGATCGTGTTCCCTCCGCGCCCCAGCAGTCGCGGCATATCCTTTTCCGCCACCCGGATTTCCATAACGGTCCGCTTTCCAAGTTCCCTGCGAGTCACCGCAGCGCGATCCGGTTCGTCAGCGAGCATGGCCACTACCGTGGTCACGAACTCTTGAAGACCTGATACTGTATCCATAGCGCGAAAAGCTTCCAGCCAAAAACAAAAACCCGGCCCCGCCTTCACAGGCGGAACCGGGCTAAATCAGAAAAACTAGACTTTCGGCTGAGCCTTGCGGGCTTTGCGGATGATGCTGGCCACTGTTTCACTGGCCTTGGCACCTTTGCCGATCCATGCATCAACCTTTGCGAGGTCAACATTGGAATTGTCGGATTTCTTCATCGGATCGTAGGTACCGATCATTTCGATGAAACGGCCGTCACGGCGACTGCGGGAGTCCGCCACGACGATACGGTAAAACGGGCGGTCTTTGGAGCCTTCGCGTCTCAGCCTGATTGCAACTGCCATAACTTAGCTTGCGGTTCTGTGGGTTGGGAAATATGATGAAACCGTGCCGAAAAGAAGGTCCGGCGCGGGAGGACGGCAGTAATACCTGCCCAAACGGGAACGCAAGTGAATTCTCAGCCTTCCCTGATTCTCTGTCCACCCGGCAGATGCCGAAGGGCCAGTGCTCCGCCCCGACAGCAGACGCTTTCCGCACATTCTGATACCATGGACGTCATTTCCACCGGCCTCACTTTGCTGCACGTCATGGACCCTCTGAGCAACATCCCCAACTTTATGGTGGCGTTGAAGATCGTTCCCGCCCCCCGGCGACTGCGCATCATTCTGCGGGAATGTCTCATCGCCCTGGCGATTTTGCTGACAGTCTTTGCCGGAGGCCGGGGCTTCATGGCCCTTTTCGGGTTCAGTGCGGAGGCCCTGCGTATCTCCGGCGGCAGCATGCTCTTCCTCATCGCGATTCGCATGAGCTTCCCTCCTGCGGGAGCCGAACGACGGGAACAGCAGGATGAGGAACCATTAATCATTCCTCTCGCGCCCCGCTCATCGCAGGCCCCTCCCTGATTGCCACCATTATGATCCTGACAGGAAATCCGGAGGCTGCCCGGCCGGGATTGTTCATCGCCATCGTTTCCCCGGGACCATCAGCACTCTCATTTTGCTCAGCGCTCCTTTTCTGGCCAGCATCCTGCGGCGGGGCGGGCTGATGGCTGTGGATCGACTGATGGGGATGCGGCTCATCGTTGTCACGGTGCAGATGTTCCTGGATGGTCTGCACCTGCCCTCAAAGGTGCCGGGTTCATGAAGGGGCACCCCAGCCGCCGCCGCCGGGAGTTTCCATGCGCAGCACATCACCAGCCTGAATATCCAGCTGTACAGTCCCGGGCAGCGGCTCCGCGTGACCGTTCCTTATCAAAAACTGCCGGCCGGGCGCACCGGGCTCTCCGCCCTCCATGCCGCAGGGCGGCGAGAGCCGGTGTTCCGTCAGGAGGGAAACAGAAAGCGGCTCCAGAAAACGCCAGACCCGCACAATTCCGTCTCCTCCCTGCCATTTCCCTGCCCCGCCGGAGCCGCGGCGGATGCTGAATTCCTCAAGACGCACCGGATAGCGGCGCTCAAGGATTTCCGGATCGGTAATCGCGGTATTCGTCATGTGGGTATGCACCGCCGACAGCCCGTGATAGCCCGAACCTGCGCCCGCACCGCCGCCGATGGTTTCGTAATGACCAAACGCAGCATTGCCGAAGATCACATTGTTCATGGTCCCCTGGCTGCCGGCTTCGAGCGACAGCGCCCGCAGCAGGGCGTCCACAATCCGCTGACTGGTTTCCACATTCCCTCCCACCACGGCAGGCGAGTGCTCCGCGTCGCCGGTAAACCCCGGCTGGAGAATGCCTTCAGGGATCACCAGATCCACCACCTCAAACAAGCCTTCATTCAATGGAATCGCCTCCCCGGTCCAGAGGCGCAGCACATAAAGCACCGCACTGCGCACGATGGCGGCCGTCGCATTCCGGTTGCCCGGATGCACCGCCCCGGAGCCGGTGAAGTCGATCCGCAATCGCCCGCCCTGATGCGATAGAGCGACCGTGATGGGCGTGCCGTCATCAAGATGCTCGACTGCCGAGGTGCAGAAAGGCCCGGCTGCGGCGAGACGGCGGGCGAAAGCCGCACTGGCCGCAGCCGTGAGTTCCGCCATGCGCCGGCACACTGCCGGGGCTCCGTGCTCTTCACAAAGCTGCAGCAGGGCTCGTGCACCATGCCTTGCGGCAGCAAGCTGCGCACGCAGGTCGGCCATATTGTCCGCCAGCGCCCGTGTCGGCCACCGGCTCCCGCGCAGCAGCGCCGCGATGTTGTCCTCACAGCTCACTCCTGCTTTCACAAGATACACTGGCGGAATGACCACGCCTTCCTCTGCGAGACACCGGGCATGCGCCGGCATGGATCCAGGAGTAATGCCCCCAATCTCGGCATGGTGCGCCCGGTTGGCCGTCCACCCGATCAAATTACTGCCGCTGAACACCGGACACAGCACCGTGACATCCGGCAAATGCGAGCCGCCAAATGCCGGATCATTGGTCACCAGCACATCGCCGGGCTGCGGCGGGAGCACAGCGGCCACCCGGCGGACACATTCCCCCAGTGCCCCCAGGTGCACGGGGATGTGCGGCGCGTTCATCACCAGCCTGCCGGACGCGTCGAGCAGCGCGCACGAGTAATCCAGCCGCTCTTTGACGTTCGTGGAGACGGCTGTGCGCCTTAACATACCGCCCATGGCACCGACGATCCCCTGAAAGCGGCAGCGGAACAGCTCGGACACAGCTGCCGCCGCAATTCCACCCGACTGTCCGGACGAAGCCGCTGCCTTACGCAGCCGCCAAGTGCCGCAGCTTCCCTGCGCGGCCTCCCAGCCGCGCTCCAGCACCAGCGTGCTAAAGGCATCCTGGATCAGTGCCGGGCCGGCCAACCCGCAGCTTTCCGGAAACTCCTCCGGCTGCAGTTCCGGTGCCGGCAACGCAGCCACCGCCCGCAGACTAACCAGTTCAATGACACCCGCTTCCGCCAGGGTGTACCCGTAGAGCCGCTCGTGAGAGGCCCGGTAGGCGGAGTCGAGTTCCTCCGGCGTGTCGAAATCCACTGCGAGCGCCGTGTTTTGCCCGCGCAGGCGCAACTCCGCAATACGGCGGCGAATTCTCCCTCCTGGAGCGCCGAGTTGAGCCAGCGCCTCCTGTTCCACGCTTTCGAGGGAAGCCGCTACAGCGCACCCGTTCAGCGGCTGCAGCACCTGCTTTACAGCAAAGCGCTCCACCGGCGCGTGCAGCGCACCCGAGGCACTCAGCACGCCGGCATCGCGCGGGACTAGGATTTCACTAATCCCCAGTTGCTCCGCGATGGCGCACGCGTGCTGCGGTCCAGCTCCCCCAAAGGCGATAAGCGCATACTCAACCGGATCACAGCCATCGCGCACGGAAATCCGCCGCACAGCCTCCACCATGCGGCCAATCGCGATGTCGAGAAGTCCCCGCAGCAGCGGCTCATCCGATTCCGGAACCGGAAGCCCCGCAGCCTCCATCTTTGCTTTCAACTCCGCCAACCGCTGCCATGCCGGCTGGCCGTCGATAGGGATCCCGGCCCTGTCAGGATCCAGCCGGCCCAGCAATAAATTAACATCCGTCAGCGTGAGAGGACCGCCACCGCCGTAGCAGGCAGGCCCCGGATCCGCTCCGGCACTGCGAGGACCCACCGCGAGCCCCTCTCCGGTCACATCACAAATGCTGCCGCCCCCAGCGGCGACGGTTTCAATGCGCAGCGAAGGGGCCAGAATGACCGAGCGGCCATGGGTCTGCTCAAATTGATAGATGAATTCACCATCCCACCGGGCCACATCCGTGCTGGTGCCGCCCATGTCGAAAGTCAGCACCCGGCGCAGACCGCAGGCAGCCGCCAGAGCCGCACATCCCCGCACCCCGCCCGCCGGTCCGCTCAGCAAACTGTCGCGCGGCTCGAATTTCCCCGGCTCCTCCAGACCGCCGCTGCTGGCCATGAGGTAGAATGTCCCGGACTGGTCCGCCAGGGGACCGCGCACCGACTGAACAAAGGCGTCCATCACCGGCGCCAGCACCGCATTGATCACCGCCGTCTGCATACGGGGAAGCAACCGGATCACAGGCGCGAGGCGGCTGCTCAGCGAGACACTGGTGAACCCCTCCTCTGCCAGCACCCGGCCGACAGCCTCCTCGTGCGCCGGATTCACATCTGCGTGCATCAGTGCCACCGCCGCCGAGCGGCAGCCTTCATCGATTAACTGGCGCGCGGCATTCCGTAGCGCTTCCCCATCCAGTGGAATTAGTTCCCTGCCGCCTGCATCCATGCGCGCCGTGACCTCCACAGTAGCGTAATGCAGCGAAGGCTCGCGATAGTGCCCCAGCGCAAACAAGTCGGCCCGGCGCTGATCGCCAATCACCGGAAGATCGCCGAATCCCTGAGTGGTGAATAGTGCCGTACTGGCACCCCTGCCCTCCAGCAGCGCATTGGTCGCCAGCGTTGTGGCGAGACGAAACTCCACCGGCGGAAAAGCCTCCGTCAGCCGCGTGCCTGTGAGCAGCCTGGCGCCCAGAAGCGGCGCAGACTCACCCGTGGATAAATCGACACCGGCAAGCCACGCTGCATCCACGCTGGAATCGAGCAACAGCCAACCCTCCGGCGTAGAATCATGCACCTTGCACTGGCCATTCGGCCCCCGACACTCCCAGCCGGCAAAAAATCCCGCCGGCAAGGCCAGCCCTGACATTCGAACCCGGAGGCCGCAGTCGCCCTCCAAACGCGCCACCGGCACCCGCAGCACGCCGCGGCTGAGAACTTTACAACGGCTGAAACCGCCCTGCGGGTCCCGGGCGAGACAATCCGTAAATGTGCCGCCGCGGTCTGCGGCGATCAGCCAGGTTTTCATGATGTGTGCCTATGGAACGGCCGCAGCCCCGGGAAGGTGCTGCGGCCGGTGAGAAAAGCCCGGCGCAAGCCACGCCGGCATGATCCTGGCCCGGACTATTGCAGAGTCTCCAGCCAGCCCATCTCCACCAGGGAATCGTTATACACCTCGTTCACTTCCTTGGGATAAATGCGCTTGGCAGACTCCAGCCACTCGTTGGCCTCGTCTTTCTTGTCCTGAATAAAAAGCTTCGCCGCGTGAGCATAGTAGTAGGCCGGCGACTCGGCGTCATACTGATCCAAGGTAGACAGGATCACGTCGGCATCGGCCTCTTTCTTTTGCTGGAGGTCGCAGATGAAGATTTTGAAATTGATGAGGGTGTCGCTTCCGGCTCCCGGCTTCCCGGGGTCCTTGAGCAGGCCCTGAAAAGCCGTGCGAGCGGCATCCCAGTTCCTGGTCACAAAGTCCAGTTCTGCGAGATTGAATTTCGGATGGAAGCCTTCGGCATCAAGTCCCTTGGTGAGTTCCACCGCCTTAACAAACTGGACCCGGGCCTTGGTGAAATCCCTCATCCGGGTATAAACCGCGCCGCGGAGGTTGGCGATGTAGTGATTTTCCCCGCACTTCTCCTCAAGGTCGGTCAGCTTTTCGAGAGCCTCCTGCCAGCGCACCCCACGGAGGTAATTGGACACCTCGCCCATACCCTGAATGAGCATTTTGCTCTGCTCCTCGGTGAGGTTGTCCACCCCGGGCAGTTTCGGCGTGGCCTCTGCCGCCGGTGCCGGTGCATCACCGAGATCTTTCTTTTCCGGTCCGTCCAGCTTTACTTTGGGCTCATCAGTCGCGTCGGCCTTGAGTTCCACTTTGGGTTCTCCGGCAGCCGGGGCGGGCTGCTGAGCCACAGCCGCCACCGCGGCCAGAAGAGTGAGGGTGAGAGTTGGGATGGCTTTCATGGAAATAGGTAATGGGAAGAACGTTCGCGGGGGTAAACAGAATCCAGAATCCGCCGGATGTCAAAGATTCCCACGACAGGCCCAATTCAGGATCACTCCCTGACGGCGCGGGCGAGGACGCGGCTGATAAACGGGAAGAACTGCTTTTTGCGGCTCACAATGCCGTCCATCTCGAAAACGCCGGGCTCAAGGCAGGGGAAATCGATCTCATTGATCACTGCGCTGCTGCCGGCAGTAATGAGCACGCTGTAATGGCGGGTGATGTCCGTCACGATCAGGCAGGCAAAGGCGCAGCCGCGGGCTTTGCGCAGGGCTTCCAGCCCCTCCTGCAGGTCAGCCTTGCGCGCCGCAAGGTCTTCCAGTCCCAGTTCTTCAATCTGACTGATCGTGATATGCCAGTCGTGCTCCGTGAACTCCTTGCGGTCGGTGTTCAGGATAGCTTCAACAGGAGCCGAACGGAGCAGCGAGCCGGCGGCAAAGAAGTCGCGGGCGAAATCATCCACCACAATCCCAGCCTGCCCAGCCAGCCACGCCAGCATTTCACGGTCCATGGTGCGCGCCGTGGGCGACGTGAGCTTGAGGGTATCGCTGACGATGCCCGCACAGAGGCAGAGAGCAACACCCGGCGAAGGACGATCCCCCTGCATTTGATAGAGGCGCGCCACGATGGTGGAGGTGGAGCCGACCGGCTCATTGATGAAGCGAATCGGTTCTCGGGAAACAAGGTTCCCGCTGAGCCGGTGGTGGTCGATCACTTCCAGAATCGCCGCATCCTGAGCACCCGGCACCGCCTGGGAAAGTTCATTGTGGTCCACCAGCACAAGCCGCTGCCGCGGAGGATCCAGAAGGTCCGACTTGGAAAAGACCCCGACAAGCTGGCCATTCTCCTCCCGCACCACAGGGAACAGCGCCTGGGAGGAATGCAGTATCTCCTGACGGATGCTGTGAATGTGCACGCGCGCGCCGTAGCTCTTGAACTCACGGTCCACGGCTTCCGCAATGCGGCGCGAACACCGGATTAGCTGAGTGGTGGATGCAGTATCATGAGGGCATGAAATCACGGAGCAGCCGATTTCCCGGGCCTTTTCCTGAAGCTCCGCCGTGAGATGAGCCCCGCCGGTAAGCACGATGGCCCGAACCTTGAGTTCGATGGCCATACGGTGCACTTCCGGACGGTCTCCCACGACGACGACCAGTTCATCCTGAGCGAATTCATGCAGGCGGTGATCGACCGTTGCTTCACTGGAGGCACTCACCGTGAGGACAAAATCCTGCTCCAGATCGAGACGTGCCCCGCAGTCAATGTGCCCCTCCAGAGTGCGCGCCATATTGGCCAGGGTAGTGCGCACCCGGCGCGCCTGCGCCTTGTCGTCCACATTATGCAGGAGCAGCTTGAGAAGTTCCTGCACACTGGCGAGACCGATGACGCGGTCCGATTCATCGACCACGGGGATGCTGCGAATACCGGCGCGCTCCATGCGCTGGTAAACATCGAGAAAGGTCTCGTCTGCCCGCGCTTTTACGACATCCGCACGGCAGATGGTCTCCATCGTGGGGCGCAGGTCCATGATGAGGCGCGGGGGCTCTATGCCCGCCCGCTTTAAGACCCAGTCGGTCCGCTGATTCAATCCGCCGCAGCAGGCCGCGACGGCATCCGGATAGCGGGTCAGCCGCAGGAGTTCGGCATAGCCAATGGCACTGCAAATCGCATCCGTATCCGGATTCTGGTGCCCGATGACATACACGGGCTGCTTCCCTGCCCCGGTGCTCTCGTAGTTCGGATAAATCATGATACAGTAAATGAGGGGAACCTCCGTGAGGGCAGCGTCAGTGCGGATACAGGAGCAGCAGGCAAACCGGAAGACACTTAGCGGACGTACAGTCCGGTGGCAGCATAGACCGCCGCAGGGCCGCCGGAAATACCAACAGGCGGCACGGAAATAGAGACGGGCGAACCATTCACTTTGAGTGAGACCTGGCCGGCAACAGCCTCAATCACATCCTGAGTAAATGGGGTCATCCCGCCAGGGCTGCGGTTGATATGCTCAAGGCCGCCCTCCCATGACATCCAGGAACTGATATTGCTCATCCGGCCACCTCTGATGAGGGGAGGCTGCTTCGCAAGAGGCATTTCTGTCAGACAAGGGCCGCCGGCCTCTGATGCCTGCTATTCCTGAACCTTGAATGTGATGGTCAGCGGGCCCTCCGCAGCCGCGGGCAGTGGCACGAGAATGAAGTCGTCGGCGATCACCGGCTTCCACTCACCACCCGCAGTCACGTTGACTTTGGCAGGGTCAATGCGGCGCGGCAAATAAGCAATGACCGGCCGTCCCCCGCGCTGCGAGCCATTGCGATTCACCGGCTCCCACGCCGCCCGCCCGCCATCCGGCGTAATGACGAGCGTGTGCTCCGAGCCCTTCACCTTCAACTCCTGCGTCCAGTTCTTCCTGCCGTCCGCCATGCGGGCCTCCCAGGCCGGGTCGCCATAGAAGGCCACGTTGTCACGGTCGAACAACAGCCCCTGCATGTCCTGCGCCCCAAGCACAAGCTCCCTCGCCGCTTCCGGCGGGGGCGGCAGCGCCATCCGGGCGAGAGGACGCCCCATGTCATCTACCGGCCCGATCCTCTCAGCACCGGGAAAGGCTGTCATGAGACGGTGGATCAGCGCATGCTGATTGGCAAAGAATGCCTGCGCGAGGGTGTAGCGCCCCGGCTGCTCGACAAAGTAATCCAGCAGCCCCCACCCCTGATAGCCGTACCACGTCGGCAGCACATAGCCGGCCATTTGGCAAACACCCGCGCTCTTGAGCCACGCCAGCGCCATGGCATCCGGGCCGTCGATGTGGCCCATCAGACAATTGCCGACCGCAAGATAGATCTTGGGATTCGGACTCTGCACATCGAAGGTCTTTCCAGCAGTATCCTCGCCATAGAGCCGGCCGGCTTTGCTCTTCCAAAACCCGTTTTTGTAGCGGAACCCTATCATCCAGTCCCGCTCCGTCGCATGACCGGAGGTCACCCAGAGATCGGTGGTGCCTTCATTGATCAGGTCCACGAGCGCTTTGGTGGTATCCGCCGGCACGGCATGCTCCTCCGGCTTGCCTCCGGCAGACTTGGTGACCATGTGGCCTTTGCGCAGTTCGCAATACCAGGTCCCGGATTCAATGCGGTCTATGGCAAGTTCCGTGCCGGACCCCGCCTTGCGCACGGTCAGTGGCTTTTCCTGCGAGGCGATCTCGAGCGCATTGGCGGCATCGAAACCGGTCAGAATCCCCCACAGTGTGTCCGTGTATGGATCGTCATCCAGCTGACGGGTCAACCGGTGCACGGTCTGCACAAACGCCCGGCCGGCCTCATCGGGCCGGGCCACAAAGCATGTCCATCGCGGATGCAGCGTCTTCAATTCCGGCAGCGCAGTATCCACACTTCCGGTGAAGGTCAGAATACGGCCGCTGTGCTTTTGCTGCAGTTTCGAAACCACTTTCGCCCACCCGGGGTCGGCAGCGGTATCTTTGGAAACAACGATCGCATAGCCGCCGTCGGAAGCCGCGCATGAAGATGCACCGGCGGCGCACAGAAGGGAGAGAAGCAGATGGGCTTTCATGCCGCATACTGCCTCCAGCCCGGCAGTCCCGTCAACGGCGGCCCCGGCCTTAACCCGGAGCGGTCAGAGCGCCTGAAGCAAGCCCTCCAGGCGCCGGCGGAAAGCCTGACTCAGCCCGGGCCGGTCCAGTGCCGCCCGGATGCTGGCATCCAGCACGGAACGCCGCCGCTCAGCCGCTGCCGCATTCTGCGCTTTGCGGGCGAGATACCAGTCACTCTGCAGCGCGGCGCCGGCATCGAAAAGCTCCCTAAATTCCGGAGACTTCATTGTGTGGCCCTGCCAGTGCCCACGCACCAGAATGTGCAGAAGGGCAGCCAGCGGCGGCACGGCCTCCTCCACCGAGCCGTCTTCGAAATAGAATGCCGCCGCCTTTTGCTGCCCCTCCACAATGTGCTCCACGCCGGCAACGAAGTCCTCCTGACTTTGCAGTTCCGGCCTCAGCATATCCTGAGGGAAGACGGCCATGGGATCACTGAGCACACGCCCAAAAAAGCGCTGCACGAACTCCGCGGTAATCCGGAAGCCCAACCGCGATGCCGGGATCACCCGCCCGTCCAAAGTGAAGTCCCTGACACTTTCCAGACAGCCATGATCCATCAGCCACTCCGGATCCCGCTCATGCAAATGCATGCGCGCCCACACCTCCGGAATGAGGATACTGATGTCGTGTTCCACACGGTAGTTGCGCCCGATATGCCCGGCAGCCGTCGTGAAAACCGGCAGCCGGCTTTCCATGCAACTGATCAGCGCGTTGTTCAGATCGTGCACAGGCAGGAGCGCATTGAACGGCCCCTTGGTCAGAGCCCCCTCGCTCCCGGCGCCGGTGGTGCTCGGCGATTTCCCGGTGAGGCTGGCAATGAAATCGGCAAAGAGCTCCGGAAGTTCCTGGTAATGCACCGGGCCATAAACCGCCAGCGGACGCAGCCCCTTGCCGGCCGGGTTGTTGCGCCGCCCGGGCAGCACCGCATTCACCGGGCTCAGCACCGGTGCTCCGTGCGGCAACCGCCGGAAAAGACGCGCACCGGCAGCAGCCAGATATTCCGTGCGGGGGTCCAGCAAATCCGGCCGGATCTGCAGATAGCGGGGATTCTTTGTCAGCTTGCCGTCCACAATGCGCGGGTTGGCCGGACTGACGAAATAAGCCGGGCGTTCCGTTTCCGCCGCCTTCCGCAGCAGGTCCTGCATTGGCGGCGTAAACTGCTCAAAGCGGATCACGTCCTCCATCATTTCCGCCGCTTCCGCACAGGGCAGCGGCTCATAATTCGAGAAGAAGTTTCCGTCTTTGGCGAAGTCGATTTCCGTCTGCCGGTCATAGCCCCTGACCACCGCCTCGTCGGGGCGCTGGAAAAGGCGGTATTCGCAGTTGGCGGAAAACTTGTAGGCCGGCGCCGACAGCCGCGGATGCAGGCCGCGGAGCTTCTCTGCCGCCACAGTAATGGAAGCCGTTATATCGTCCTCCCGCTGCAGCTTAACTGAGGGCGCAAAATCCTTGCGCAGTGAGAACGTGCGCCAAGAACCGTCAGGGGCAAATCCCACGCGCAGATAGCGTGTGGCCAGAGGTTGCCCGTGAAACTTAAGGATGTGGCCGGGCCGGCCATCTATCACATCCACACTGAACCGGCTGCGCCAGTCATCACCCCACCCGGCCCGGTAGCGCCGCTTCATAACCAGCACCAGATCACGGGCGGTGCGAGGAATGCTCCGGAGCCAGTCGCTGTAGGCATCGGTGAAGACCTCCGAGGGTGTCAGCAGGCGGACGACGGAACCAAAGGAGCGCGAGGGATCGAGAAGCTTCCGGCTGGGACGCCGCGGCTCCCGTGGACGGCGAAAACGGTCGCTGAAGTCCCGTCCGATAATCTCCGCGGCGTAGCGCAGGTCCTCCTGAAAGTCTCCGACCAGAACCGGCCCTGAAACCATGGCATCCGCAATGGACTTGGAAATTTCACTCTTCCCGCCGCCTGAGACCGTGCACGGCTTGTGACAGAAAGTCCCCTCCGCCTGAGTGCCGACGAGGCGCCAGCGCATCCCTTTGCCGGCGGGCTGTGCCATGACCACTTTGTAACCGCTGGGCAGCACGTAGGTCCGCCCCGGCAGCAGCTTGATTTCCGCCTCCTCTCCATCCCGGCGTCGCCACGCGATGCGCTGCCCCCTGAGATCCATGCGGGCATTCTCGGGCAGGTAGTAAATATCGGGCCATGCCTTGTCGATGCCGTAGCCCTCCGGCTGCAGGGTCATCGCCCCCTCCATACAGCGGCACAGATCCTCCCAGGTGTGATCCACCTCTGGACTGAAGTGACTCAGTTCAAAGGACTCGCCCAGATCGGCGGAGGGAAACACAAGTGCCCCGCCCGCATGCTCCTCCTCTGATTCACCGGAGATATTACAGGCGAAGCTGATCTGCGTCTTCACCTCCTTTTTGCAGTAACCGTAGTAGCTGTCGGCGATCAGCGTCACCATGAATCCGGAGGCATCCCGGATGGCTAGTTTAAAAGCGCCACCGTCATTGTAGAGTTCGTCCCGGCTGCTCCAGCACATGCCATCCTTTTGCTCCCGTGGAGTGGCCTCACTGACATGCGGCAGCCCCAGATCGACTTTCTTCAAATGAACCAGATGCGGCGCGAGTATCACCGCCCCGGTATGCCCGGACCAGCCATCAGCATCCAGCCGCGCGTCATTTTGTGGCAAAAACGGATCGCCTGCATTCCCAAAAATGCTCTCCACAAAGTCGAGATTGCTCACGAGGACTCCTGGCGCGAAAAACCGCGTCTCCATGCGGCGCTCCGGACAAACCCCAGGCACCTCCGGCGACACCAGGGGCCGGAGGTGAAGAGAAACAAATGTCCGCACCTGGCGGTCCCCGGGCTGTGTGGCCGTAAACGGCAGCAGCAGCAGGTCATCCGGCGGACGCAGTGCATGAAACAGCAACCGGGCGGCGGCCTCCAGCGGCACTTCCTTCTTGTCTGAAGGCACCGGGAGCCCCCCGGCGGCAATGTGGAACACGCCTTCCGTGGTACGCCGGTCCTTCGCGGGATTATGGCACACCCCCTGCACAACCCGCCAAGAAGACAGAATGCCGGAGGAGAATGTGTCTCCATCAATGGGCAGCGACAGCTCCCGCGCGAGTCCATGCCGGCTTAAATTCAGCGCCTGCACGGGTATGCAGCGCTCCCCCGGGGCGAAAACGCCGCCGGCTACCGAGGCAAAGTAGCGCTTCAGGAATCCGTCCAGTGCGGCATCCACCGGAGCGAGCACGTCATGCATCAGGCGAATCCGCTCACCGAGCCCCGCCAGCAGCGACTGCCCGAGTTCCAGCGCCGCCGAGGGCACCGGCAGTCCCGGGGCCGGGAACCCCCGGGATGCGAGTTTGAGGCAAAGGTATTCGAGCAACCGCTCGCGGTCGGACGGGATACCGGTTTCCGGCAGACCAAGGGAAAATGATGGTGCATGCATAAGCTTGTGGGGGAGGCCCGGGACTTAGCAGACATCATGCCAGCGCTAATTGCCCATACCTGGCACGGGCCATGCTCAATATGGCTCACACCCTACTTTTCCCTCATGGCTCAGATGTTTGATGACTACAGCACGGCAACCTTCTTTGACGAGGTATTCCGTTCCCCCGGCAACCGGCGCCCTCATTACAATGCGGTCCTGGAAACCATCGGCAGCCTTACGCCCCAGGATTATGGCCAGCGGCAGCGCGCTGCGGACAATGCCTTTTTGCGCCAGGGGGTAACATTCACGGTCTATGGCGACGATCAGGGCACGGAGCGGATTTTCCCGTTCGATCTCATGCCGCGCATCATCCCCCGCCAGGAATGGCAGCGAATTGAAGCCGGGCTCATCCAGCGCATCACGGCGCTGAATCTCTTTCTGCACGACGTGTATCACGGGCAGAAGATCATCTCTGACGGCGTCGTTCCCGCTGCTTTGGTGGAATCCGCCTCCCACTACCGGCCCGAGTTCCGCGGCATCAAAGTCCCGCACAACATTTACATTCACATCTGCGGCACCGACCTTGTACGCGACGGCGACGGGCAATATTATGTCCTCGAAGACAACGGCCGCTGCCCGTCCGGCGCGAGCTACATGCTGGAAAACCGCAATGCGATGAAGCGGGCCTTTCCGGGGCTGCTCCAATCACTGCCCGTTCGTCCAGTGGACACCTACGGCACCATGCTGCGCGAAACGCTGGGCCACCTTGCCCCGCCTGGTGTGCTCAATCCCGTGATCGTTGTGCTCACCCCGGGCGTTTATAACAGCGCCTACTTCGAACACTGCTATCTGGCCCGGCAAATGGGTATCCCCATCGTGGAGGGACGCGATCTCATCGTCCGGCAGGACCGCATTTTCATGCGCACCACCAAAGGATTGGAACAGGTGCATGTCATCTACCGCCGCATTGATGACGATTTCCTCGATCCACTTGTCTTCCGGAAGGATTCTCTGCTCGGCGTGCCCGGTCTGGTGCATTCCTATCAAAGCGGCCACGTGGCGCTTGCAAATTCCATCGGAACCGGTGTCGCCGACGACAAAGCGGTGTATGCCTGCGTGCCCCGGATGATCAAATACTACCTCGATCAGGATCCCATCCTGCCCAATGTGCCAACCTATCTCGGCATTGAGCCAAAGGACTTCACCTACATTCTGGAGAACCTGGACAAGCTGGTGGTTAAGGCCGTGAACGAATCCGGAGGCTACGGAATGCTCATGGGACCGCACTCCACCGCAGAGGAGCGGGCAGCCTTCTCGGACCGCATCAAAGCCAATCCGCGCAATTACATCGCCCAGCCTGTCCTCGCGCTTTCGAGACACCCCGTCTTTGTCGAGGATCACTTTGAAGGACGGCATATCGACCTGCGCCCCTATGTGCTCTACGGCGACCGGGTGCGCGTCGTTCCCGGCGGACTGACCCGGGTGGCGCTCAAGCCGGGGTCGCTGGTCGTGAACAGTTCCCAGGGCGGGGGCAGCAAAGACACGTGGGTCCTTTGGGAGGACCGGCTGGACGCCACGGAGCCCTCCACCACAGCCGCCTGAAACCATTTCTTATGTTAAGCCGGGTAGCCGACAGCATTTACTGGATGGCCCGCTATGTGGAGCGGGCGGAAAACATTTCACGACTTCTCCTGTCCACACAGGATCTCCTGCTGGATGCCGGCGCCGAGGCTGCGGACGCCCGCCAGTTCTGGGAGCCCATCCTCCTTGCCACCGGCGACCACGCAGCATTCGCCGCACTCTATCCTGACATTGAGGGGGATGAAGTGGCCCAGTTTCTGACCCTGCGCCCGGAGAATGCCAACTCGATGCTCAACAGCGTGCGGGCAGCCCGGGAGAATGCCCGCACCGTGCGCGACCAGATCTCCGATGAACTGTGGGAATGCGTGAACAGCCTGAAGCTCTTCCTGGAATCCCGGGAAGCCCGGGACATGCAGCAGGAGCAGCCCGCCGCATTCTATGAAAAGGTGCTCATGAGTTCCTATCAGTTTCAGGGTGTTGCAGAATCCACCACTCCCCGCGGGGATTCCTGGTATTTCCTGCGGCTGGGGATGGTGCTGGAGCGGGCGGACAAAATCTCACGGCTCCTGGATACCTGCTCGGGCCTTTCCATGGAAATGGCGCCGCATCCTGCCAGCCGTCCGCTGCGCTGGTCGGCGCTGCTGCGTTCGTGCTCCGCGTGGCATGCTTTTCGCAGTCTCAGCGCCCGCCCGGACCCGGCGAAAATCGTAGATTACCTGCTGCTGGAGTCGGGTTTCCCCCGCTCCATCGCCTGCTGTGTGGAGGAACTGCACACGATTCTCCAGGCCCTCAGCGGAGAGCGCCCGGGCGAACACCTCATCAAGCCGGTGCGTCTCGCCGGACGTCTTGCCGCCGACCTGCGCTACAGCACGGTGGATGAAATCCTTGAGGCAGGGCTGCATTCCTTCATCGACGATCTGCAGTCGCGGCTGAACGATATCGGCGACTCCATCTTTGAAACCTTCGTGCTCTATGCCGACCTCACTCCGGTTGCGGGCGGCACCGTCAGCCGGTAT
>Ga0315905_10003096_pt1 | contig 17265 bp, 11 predicted proteins | sample LakEriMetagenome_5_FD_203522 | JGI IMG/M metagenome (GOLD analysis project Ga0315905, IMG submission 203522) | Freshwater fungal communities from buoy surface, Lake Erie, Ohio, United States - Buoy 4 MA121 | ecosystem: Environmental > Aquatic > Freshwater > Lake | place: USA: Lake Erie, Ohio... | reverse complement strand
GCGGAGGATATCTCCCCCAAGGTCGCTGAGTTTCTTCAGCAGGGACACTTGGAGGCGGCACAGAAGCACCTGGACTCGATTCTGGTGGCGGATGCGAAGCATGAGCAGGCTCGCTTCGCACTGGGAGTCGTCCATGTCCTCTCCGCGATCGAACAACTGGGGCAGGAACAGTACCAGTACGGTGCGATCAACGGGCACGTAACCAATCTGCCTGTCTTCCGGCTGCCGATCCCGCCCAATCCCAACCCGGAAGAGGTGACGTATACTCAGGTCCGGCAGGTCATTTCGCATCTCCAGACTCGGCTAATCGCGGCCGAGGCGATCCTGGCTCAAGTCGACTTGCAGCAGGAGGTCAAGCTGCCGATCGATCTGATGTCGATTCGACTGGATCTCAACGGAAACAAGAAAGCGGACGAGTTCGAGAGCTTTGCGTCGCTGCTCGGCGTCGCCAATCGAGTTCGTCCAGGCACGCCAGCTGCGGACCTGAAGGTGACCTTCGACAACGGAGATGTCCACTGGCTGCGTGGGTATTGTCACTTCCTGTGTGCGTTCTGTGACATGGTTCTGGCGTATGATCACCAGCAAATGTTCGATGTCACGGGGCACTTGATTTACCCCAAGGCTGTTCGGCCGCGGGCCGATCTGCCGCCATTGGATGTGGCTCCAAGGAATGATCGAGATTTCACCGGTGAGATCATGGATGCTGTGACGGCGATCCATCTGGCCAACTTTCCGCTCAAAGAGCCTAAGCGGATGTCAGCTGCGCGAGCTCACCTGCTGGAGATGATCAGGACCTCGCGCGAGTCATGGGTCCTGATCCAGGCCGAAACCGATAATGACAATGAGTGGCTGCCGAATCCGGCACAGACCGGCGTCCTGCGTATTCCGGTCACACGTGAGTTCATTGACGGCTGGCACGGCGTGCTGGCTGAGATGGAAGACCTGCTCGAAGGCCGCAAACTGATCCCGTTCTGGCGCGACTACAACCAGACGCTATTCGGAACCCGCGGCGATGTCCCCGCGACTGGTCGAGGCATAAATCTGAAACGCTTCTTCGAGGAGCCCACGCGGTTCGACCTCGTTCTTCTGGTGCAGGGGACAGCCGCGCTCCCGTATCTGGAGCAAGGTGACCTGTCACGCCCGGAGACCTGGAGTAACTTGACCCGCGTCTTCCAGGGGCAGTTCTTTGGGTTTGCGATCTGGTTCAATTGAAGTATCGCAATAGCTGGAAATGTGGGGTAGGTAATCCCCCCGCCGTGGCGAGTCGCACAAGACTGTCTGTCCGAAGTACGGGCTCCCCTTGATAGTGTAGACATGCATTAACAGGTTACATCACAATCCTGATCCTCGTTCGTCCCGCACACTGCTCAGGATTTGCATCAATGAAGCTCGTCAAATGGATCGTTGCTGGTGGTATCGGTGGCCTGATTTCGGCGGGCATCTGGGCAGGAATCACCTATGGAACCGGGTACGAAATCGGCTGGATCGCGTGGCTGGTCGGGATTGTCGTCGGATTCTGTGTTCGAGTCGCTGCCGGGGACGATGACGGTTTTGCTCCTGGCCTGGTGTCCGTGGTGATTGCGGTGCTGGCGATTCTTGCCGGGAAATATCTGGCAGTCAGTTTCATTGTCGACCGTGAACTGGCCAAACAGATGCAGGCAGAGTTCGCGGTGATGATCACTCCTGAAACCATGCAGCAGTCGATTTGCTCGGAGGTCGTCGAAGAGTGGACTGCGGAAAAAAAGAAGCTGAATTGGCCTCCCGGGAAGTCCGCGGAGACAGTGGAGAACTTCACGGATTACCCGCTGGAAGTCCGCACTGAAGCCGCGACGCGCTGGAATGCCCTGGGAGCCGAAGAACAGCAGAAGCGACTGGACCAGAAGAGAAGTGAGATGGCAGAGATCACCGGAATGCTGGCAGATTCCCTGGGGGCGTCTGTGAAGAAACAGGCGTTTCAGGAGAGCTTCTCCCCTCTGGATATCCTGTTCTTCCTCCTGGCGATTGGATCGGCATTCAAGGTCGGGTCGGGCGCGACTTCGGATGAATAGTTGATCATGACCTCATTCCAAAAGGTCTGATTACGAGACGCGTCTGAGTTTTGTCACGCGTCCCGCAGCGACCCACTCGACGACGAAGATATTCCCATCCGAATCGAAACATGCATCATGCGGGTGAATAAACTTTCCCGGCTGCCAGCGTGACGGATCGCCTCGCATCTCGAAGTTGTTGGCTAACACCTGCTGACGCCAGGCGAGATCATCACCCAGATGGATGATCGGCTGATTACGAATGTCGAACAGCGACACGCGGGCGTGCAGGTCGGGGACCAGCATGACCTCCCCGCGCAGGTCGAAGCTGGCGGGAAACAGCAGCCCCTCGACAATCTCGACCGGTTGACCATCAACGGTGAAATACTGCAGTCGAGCATTGGCCCGGTCCGCAACCACGAGCGCGGGCTGTCTGCCGGGGCGATCGTCCCACCAGATGCCGTGCGGGGTTTTGAGTTTTCCAGGCTCGGTTCCTTCTCCGCCGAATGTGCAGACCCAATGGGCCTGTCGGTCGTAGCGATGGATGTAGTGTGCACCGTAACCATCCGCGACGCAGAACCCGCCATCCGGCAGAAAGGCGATATTCGTGGGTTTCCACTGGTTCAGGTTCTGATAGACACCGGACTCACGCGGGTACCGCTGCTTCCAGATCCACTCCCCCTGCAGATCGGTCTTGATGATCTGCCGCCTGACCGTGTCGCACAAATAGAGGTACTCAACACCGTCCTCGACGCGGACATCGATTCCATGTCCTCCGCCGGTGTACTCCTGGCCGAATGAGCGCACGAACTTCCCGTCCGGGTCGAAGACCAGCACGGTGTCGAGCGGCGAATCGGGCTCGCCCTGATGCTTGATATAGATCTGCCCCGCACGATCGATCGTAACCCCGTGCGTGTTCTTCCAGCGGAACCCGTCCGGCAGGTGGGCCCAATCGTGATCGCATTCGTAGAGGTATTCGCCAGCCCCCACGAGTGGTCGTCGCGAACCGGATTTGTCGGAAGTATGAACTGCGGCCATGTCGAACCCCTCAGTACAGACGCTTTCCCAAACTGACGACCGCGTCCTGCTTGAACCCGAGTGATTCATAGAAGGCGATCACCTGCAGGTTCGAGGTCCGGACCTGCAGATTGATCTTGAGGCAGCCTCGCTCGCGCAGCAGTTGTTCCATCCGCAGAACAAGCTGGCTCCCGATTCCCCTCCGCCGGTGCGTGGCACGGACTCCCACCGAGTAGATCCAACCGCGGTGCCCGTCCCAGCCCCCCATTACGGTTCCGATCACCTTCTCGGCGTCGATCGCGACCAGCAAGAGCTCGCGATCCACCGAAAGCTTCAGTCGCAGAGCCAGTTCCGGCTCGTTGTGGGGAGCCGGGTCAAACAGGTCCTCACGCCACAGTGCGACGACCTGCTCCGCGTCAGCGTCCTGGTAAACGCGAATCTCGATGGTTGGATCTGACATGGAATCTCTCGGGTTCATGCCGGTGAAGTCTACCGGACACAGACGGGGGTTGTCTGGGTTCGCTGTTCGGCGGCATCGCCCATTCGATAAACTTCCACCGATGTTCCTCGCGACCAGAGTCGATGAGGACGACGATCCACAACCGCTTCGCAAGACGACCTCGGAGATCCTGATGCGTTCGATTCGACTGGCTTTGGCAGCAGCGTTGGGACTGAGTGGAGGAGTGGCATCGGCCGAAAACTGGCCCGAGTGGCGCGGCCCGCGGCATACAGGCATCTCCTCCGAGACCGGAATCGCGACGAAGTGGACCAAGACCGAGAACGTCGCGTGGAAAGCCAAACTGCCCGGCCAGGGAGGCTCAACGCCCGTGGTTTGGGAAGACCGGATCTTCCTGACCTCAGCGGACGGCGATGATCTGGTCGTCATGGGAATCGATACGAAGGGGACCGAACTCTGGAAGACCAAGGTCTCGACAGGGAACAAGGACGCTCGGGCCGGTGAAGGGAACTCCGCTTCGCCTTCCCCCTCGACCGATGGCAAGCATGTCTGGGTGTTCTTTGGGACCGGTGACCTGGCCTGCCTGGATCGTGACGGCAAGATCGTTTGGAAGTTCAACGTCGAAGAACGCTACGGCAAGATCGACATTCAGTTCGGTATGACCTCGACCCCAATCCTGCATGAGGGCAAGCTGTACATGCAGCTGATCCACGGGACGTGGCGCGGCGATTACACTGTGGGCAAGGTCATCAGCCTGGATGCGGCTTCGGGCAAAGAAATCTGGGCCATCGACCGCAAGCAGAACCCCAAGGAAGAGTGCAAGCACGCGTACAGTTCCGCCTTGATCGCACCGGGCAAGGAGCCGTACCTGATCACCCACGGCGGTGACTGCACTGTCGGACACTCACTCAAGGATGGGCACGAGCTGTGGCGGCTGGACGATCTGAACGGCCCGTCCCAGTACAACAAGAACTACGACGGAACGCTGCGGTTTGTGGCGACTCCGACCGCGACAGAAGAGTTCGTCGTGGTGCCGACTGCCAAGAGCGGTCCGGCTCTGGGGCTGCAGGCCAGTGCCCTGTCGGGCAATGTGACCGGCAAGGCCGAAGCGGTGAAGTGGGTGTTCGATCGGACTCCCGATGTCTCGTGCCCGGTGATCTACGAGGGGCTGGTCTACCTGTGCATGAACGATGGCCGGCTGGTCTGTCTGGACCAGAAGACCGGAGAGAAGAAGTACGAGTCCCGGATTCACAATGCTCAGTACCGAGCCACGGGCGTGGTGAGCGGCGGGAATGCGTACTTCACCGCGCGGGATGGAGTCTGTACGGTCGTCAAACTCGGCCCGACCTTCGAGAAGGTCTCGGAGAATGACCTGGGTGAGCCGCAAACCGCGTCGCCAGTGATTTCGAACGGCACCCTCTACATGCGGACGTATGAGGGGCTGTACGCGATTCGTGGGAAGTAGTTGCCTGCTGAAAAGCCCCGCGTGACTTCTCCGAAATCGCACGCGGGCGCGGTGGCCATGCTCAGCATTTGTCGGGCAGTTCTCTACTTTGGCGGCGTCGATGCCTCGGGAGCGAGCTTGTGCGGGCTCGTCGGAACTTCGCCAGGTGGAATGCGCCCCGCCAGACGCCGTTCCAGTTCGACCAGCTGGTCCGGATCAAGAAAGTGTTCGCTGACATCGGCGTGCAGGTCGACATGCCCCTCAGCTGTGTTGGCGGACTCCAGCAGATAGATCTCCCACAGTCGGTGAAGACGGACGGTCTTGCGGGCTTCGTCCCAGCCACGTTCCGTTAGGCTCCACTGGTGTCCATCAGTCTTCAGCAGTCCCTGGTGGAAGAACGCGTTGAACATCAGCGTCTGTTCGGCCTCTGACCAACTATGTCGTTTCAGCACATCGGCCGATCGAAACTTCACGCTCAGCATATCGGCGGAGGCGTCCTCGCGCAGTTCAATGATTTCGTAGATCGCACGCAGGACATCGTCCCGACGAATGCGATCCTGCAGCTGTCGTGACTCTCGCCAGCGGATCAGTAGTCCGTGCCGGGGGCCGCATACGAGACTGATCCCGAAGAGCGCGACTCCCGCCAGGACGATCATCGCTCCAGCTCCCAGATGGCTCCACGCGGCGCTGATCAAGGCCCCGACCGCGGCGCTGACTCCTCCGAACAGCCCCGAAAGGATCACGACCTTGCGGATATCATCCGACCAGAACCGGGCTGCACTGGCCGGAGTGAGCAGCAGCGAGACCACCAGAATCAGACCGACGCTTTGCATTCCCAGAACGGTGACCGCAGCCACCAGCACAATCAGCAGAGCATCAAGCATCCGAACCGGCCAGCCACCCGCGGTGGCGTATTCGCTATCGAAGCATGTCAGCAGCAACTCCTTGAAGAACAGGGCGATCACCCCCAGGAGCACAATACTGACAACCCCGAAGGTCAGCACATCGGCCATCATCAGGGAGCCCGGCTTTCCTGCCAGATAGTCCTTCAGGCCCGCTATGTTCCCCGTCGGGATCCGCTGGATCATGGAGAACAGGACAATCCCCGCTCCGTAGAACAACGACAACACCAGCGCCAGCGCGGCATCCGGTCGCACGCGACGGGATCGCTCCATCTTCAGAGCACTGATGGCTCCCAGCAGCCCGGTGACCATCGCGCCCGCCATCAGGCCGGAGATGGTCCGCCCGCTACCGGGCTTCCACCACTCCATGATCAGGAAGGCAAGGCCGATCCCTGGCAGTGCCGCGTGGCCGATCACATCTCCCACCAGCGCCCGCTTGCGGAGCACCATGAACGCCCCGACGACCCCCGCGCAGATTCCCAGCAGCATCGTGCCCAGCAGCACAATCCGGGTGTTGTAGGTCCAGAATGCGACGGCGATCACATTCGGAAAACTGAGTACAGGGGACATCATCGCGCTGGGAATTGTAGCTGAGACTACATTGTGGCGATACACCATCTCACGTTGAAGGCCCTGTAAAAAGGAACGAGACTTGCGTCCAGAATCAATTTGTCCCTTCAACCACATTGGCCGCTAAGGAGGCGGAAGAAAAGCTGGCGATGTCTTGGGAATCTCTGGAGTTTGACCGACCGTGACGTGCAAATCCCCCACGAGGTGCTGGCCATCAGGAAGGTCAGAATGCTGCAGAAAGACAGCGGCGCGTTTACCCCGTTTTGAGTCCAAAACGACGCGAGACAAATCGGCTCGGGTAGTTCTTCCGGCGATATAAATTCGCGATGGCCCCAGATCAATCGTTCCCTGCCAGCCACCCAACAGATAGAACATCGCGTAATTCTTCGTTGTGATCTTTCCCGTACAGGGGCCGGTGACAATCGCGCAAAGATACGAATCCGCAACGAGCTCGCCGGAAAGCTCGCCATCAATCAGCACACTGCCGTAACTTGTCGAGTGGATTTTTCCTGCCATCGGTCCCAGGCAAAGGAGCGATCCATAGGTGTTCGACGTAATCACCCCGGATGCAGCGATCCCCCGCGGAGCGATCAAGGTGTAGTACTGGCGGTCGAGCTGGATGGAGTCCGACAACGGCCCCTGGATTGCCAATGCCCCTCCCAGAGGCTCTTTGGGGGATTTTGGGAACGACAGAAAGCGAAACCGGGCGTTCTCAGACTCGACGTGAGGCCACACAGTGAACAATTCTGAGTTCCTCGCCCGGTCATCATTCCAGTGTCGCCATGGACAGTTCGGAAACACCGCCGTAAAACCCAAATCGTAGCCCGCAGCCAGCTGTCGATACCGCGTCAGGGCCTGTGTCACCTGATCGGAGGCCAAGTAGCGAACAGATTGAATCCGTGACCAAAACACAATGAGACCGATCCAGATCCCGAGAAATGGAATCGCCACCAGAAACCACGCACGCTTCATGGCATACCCCTTTCTCAATGAAGCTGGAATCAAATCGCGGTTCAACAGGCCGACACAACTCGTTCAATCTTCCGCATATATTCGAAACTGTCCACTGCGATTCTCTCCGCCCCGGGCGAGTAGTCGAACACCTCAACGGATACCCAGCCATCATACTGGCTCTCGAGCAGAGCCTCGAAGATCGGCTCGTACTCGGTGTCGCCCATGCCGGGGCCCAGCAGGTTGGTGTCGTTGACGTGGAAATGACGCGTCCGGTGCTTGAACCGGTCGATCAGGTCCGGAATCGGCGTCTGCTCCCCGCCAAGCATGGCTTTCACGTCCTGATGGAGCTGCAGTGCGGGGTGGTTGACCGCGTGCATGATCGCCATTGCCTCCGCACAGGTATTGATGAAATTCGTCTCCTTAGGAGTCAGCGGCTCCAGGCAGAGTGTCACGCCGCGTTCACCCCAATGGTCGGCACATTGCGAGAAGACTTCGACTGCGGCGTCGAAGGCCTGCTCCCAGGTCACACCCGGCTGTAGATTTCGCTGGGCCGGTGAGCCGAAGACCATCACCTTGCCACCCAAGTCCGCGCACAGGTCGCCGAGTTGCTTGAGATAGTCGGCCGTCCTCTGACGGACTGCCTCGTCAGGACTCGTGAGGTAGTACCCGGTCGTCTTAGCCAGCATCCAGTGGATGCCGATGATTTCAGTCCCATACCGAGCCGCCGTGTCGCGCAGCTGCGCCCGCTCGGCCTTGGACAGCTCGCAAGGTTGAGTACCCAACATGAACGGGGCGACTTCGATTCCTGTGTAACCGGTCTTCGCGATGAACTCGCACTGATTCTCCCAGGTCCAGTCCACGAAAAGTTCGTGACAGATCGCGTATTTCATGAGGTTGTTCCGGGGCGGGGGAGTTGTGAGGTTTGGCAAGCTGGGAAGCAGTGCCGCGTGGTTCCGAACATAACGACAACGACCGATTGTGACGAGGCTGGTCCAGGAACCGTTCAGTTCCCCCTGAAGCACTCTGACCTGTCGAACCGATCCAGAGTGAGAAGGATTCCGACCATTCCGGCGCCACCGGAGTTTTCTGCCGGACCAGTCGTACTGACTGTGACGGCCAGCGAGGTTGGGTATTCCTGGAAGAGTTCCCGAAGTCTCCAGTTCGCTGGAGTGGGCTGACTTTGACGACCGAAGTCTACCCAATAGGCAAGGTGTGCCGGTTCGTTCCTCGATCAGGAACCGAGCTCACTCAAACTTCCGAACTCGATTGGGGACACAGAAGGGACTTGAAACCATGCGTCACATGACTTGGTTATCCGTCTTGATGGCAGCATTCGCGCTGCTGGGCGGATCGCAATCCGAGGCTGGGCTGTTCTGCGGAATCGGTCGTTACCGTTCCTGCCCGACAGACAGCTGCCAGACCTGTCAGGACTACTGCCAGGCTCGTACCTGCAACAGTGGATGCTACAAGACGGTTCGTGAAACCGTTTGGTGCACCGAAACGTATCAGGAATGCCAGACGGTCATGGACACCTGCTACACAAAGGTCCCCGTGCAGTGCAACCGCACTGTCCATGAGACCTGCTGGCGGGACGAGTGCTACACCGTCTGCAAGCCGTGTTACCAGACCTGCTACAAGGACGTCTGCTACACGGTCCGGGTTCCGCACTATCAGACCTGCTACCGCACGGTCTGCTGCCAGGTGCGTAAGCCCTGTTACCAGACCTGCTATCGCAACGTCACCTACACGGTCTGCAAGCCGTGCTACCAGACCTGCTATCGCAACGTCTGCTACACCGTCCGCAAGCCGCACTATCAGACCTGCTACCGCGAAGTCTGCTGCACCGGTTACCGGACTCAGACTCAGACGACCTACAAGACCGTCTGCTACACCACTTGCCGTCCGATCACCGAAACCCGGTGCGAGAACGTCTGCGGCGGGGAATGGCAGATCGTCAAGGAATGCGTCAACGTGCCGGTCGTGACCTGCCAGAACAACTGCCAGACCTCCACCTGTGGAACGGGTCGTCTGCGTGGTCGGTTCCGCTGGAACAAGTGCAACAGCTGCAATGAGTACCAGCCCAGCTGCGACAGCTGTGCAGCTGCCAATGGTAACGGTGGATGCGATGGTTCTTCGGGATGCGGAAACGGCGATCCGGGTTGCAGCGTGCCCCAGGTGATCTGCAAGAAGGTCTGGGTTCCCAAGACCTACACCCGTCAAGTGACCTGCACCCGCTGGGTTACGGAAACGAAGCAGTGTCAGGTGCCTTGCACCACCTGCTGCCGCGTTCCTTACACCTACACGAAGCAGGTTCCTTACACCACCTGCACGTGGACCTGCGAGACCTGCACCAAGCAGGTTCCGTACACCACCTGCACCTACACTCGGGAATGCCGGACCAAGCAGGTGCCTTACACCACCTGCACCTGGACCTGTGAGAACGTGACCAAGCAGGTTCCGTACACGACCTGCACCTGGACCTGCGAGCAGCGGGTCAAGAAGGTCCCGTACACCACCTGCACCATGACCAAGCAGACCTGCACCCGCAAGGTGCCTTACACCACCTGCCGTCAGGTTTGTGAGACCCGCTGGGTCACCAAGTCGACCTGCACCCCACGTCAAGTGATGGTCACCAAGACCCGCTGCGTGCCCAAGACGGTTTGCCGTCAGGTGCCAGTCGATCCAGGTTGCGGCTGTGCTGAAGGCAGCAGCGGCTGCGGAAACGGATGCCTGTCAGTCAATCCTGGCTGTGCAGCACCGATGACCGCTGGCTGCGACGGAAACAGCTGCGTCAAGTAAGTGAATTGACCCGAACGGAATCGGAAGTGCCTGAACGGGGGAGAACGCAAGTTCTCCCCCGTTTTCTTGTTTTGAGAGTTGTCATCTCCAAGGTGTCCCATGCGCGCGGTTGTTCAGCGAGTGAGTCAAGCCGAAGTCACCGTCGACGGGGAATCGGTCGGGAAGATCGCCCGAGGCTTTCTGGTGCTGCTCGGAGTCGCCATCGACGACCAGCCAGCGGATGCAGTTGCCATCGCGAGCAAGATCGTGGGACTTCGGGTCTTTGAAGATGAAGCCGGCAAGATGAACCTGTCCCTGGCCGAGGTCGGCGGGGCGGTACTCGCAGTCAGCCAGTTCACGCTGCTCGCCGATTGTCGTCAGGGCCGCCGTCCAAGTTTCACAGCTGCGGCCCCACCGGAATTGGCCAACCGGCTCTACCTGGAGTTCATTGCCGAGGTCCGCGGCCTGGGGATCCCCGTCGAGACCGGCCGATTTCAGGCCGACATGCAGGTTGCCTTGGTCAATGACGGCCCCGTAACACTGCTGATTGACAGTCGTAAGCTCTTCTGACTGGAGCGACATTCGCTCTCAACAATGCTGGTTGATTGATCCGGCGAAAGAGAGTTTCTATAGTCTTTCGATGGCAGCCAGCGTTGGTCTCTTTGGCCCACGACGCCTCGGATTTTCGAGGCAATTTCTGGTGCGCGGCTGCTATTCGCTTCGATCCCTGACTCGCCGTTCCCACACGAACCGGGTTGGACCGCTTCCATCAGACGGGGATCGTCCTCTCGGCATCGCTTCGTCGGATCGTCCCGGACGAAGCGCGTCCGGGACGATCCCCTGCCCCACAACGTTTCCGTTCGTGCACACACTCAGGAGTCTCGCATGAAAGATCGCATCCAGGACACGGGTCTGACTTTTGATGATGTGCTGCTCGTCCCGGCCTACAGCGAGATGGTTCCCGCTGACGTGGAGACCTCCACGCGTCTGACACGCAACATCACGATCAACGTGCCGATTCTTTCGAGTCCGATGGACACGGTAACCGAGAGCGACATGGCCATCGCCATGGCTCAGGAGGGCGGCATCGGGGTCATCCACAAGAACATGTCAATTGAGCGTCAGGCTCTGGAAGTTGACCGTGTGAAACGCAGCGAGAACGGCGTGATCGTTGATCCGGTCAGCGTGCCGCCGCACACTCCCATCCAGGAGGTGATTGAGCTGATGGACTCCCGCAACATTGGGGGTGTTCCGGTTACGGAAAATGGGAAGCTCAAGGGAATTATCACGCGTCGCGACCTGCGGTTCCTCGAATCCGGCGACATGCGGGTCGAAGAAGTGATGACCAAGGAAAAACTGGTCACGGCCCGCGAAGATACGAGCCTGAAAGACGCAGAACGAATCCTCCGCGAAAACAAGGTCGAGAAACTGCTCCTTGTGGACGATCAATACCAGTTGAAGGGACTGATCACGATCAAGGACATCGACAAGAACCTGCGATTCCCCAAGGCGAACAAGGACTCTCGGGGAAGATTGCGGGTTGGGGCGGCTGTAGGGGTCTATGACATCCAACGTGCCGAAGCCCTGATCAACTCAGGTGTCGATTTCCTGGTGGTGGACAGCGCCCACGGGCACTCGAAGAACGTCATCGAGACGGTGCGAGAGCTCAAGAAGCGGTGGCCGAAGATCGACGTGATCGCCGGCAACGTCGCCACAGCGGAGGGGGCCCGCGATCTCGCGAAAGCGGGAGCGGACGCCGTCAAGGTGGGGATCGGTCCCGGATCGATCTGCACCACCCGGATCATCTCCGGAGTCGGGGTACCCCAACTCACGGCGATTTCGGAAGCTGTCAGCGGCCTGGCGGGGACTGATGTTCCCGTGATCGCCGACGGCGGCATCCGGTACAGCGGCGACATCACCAAGGCCCTGGCAGCTGGGGCGTCCTCCGTGATGCTCGGCGGTCTCCTCGCGGGGGTCGACGAGAGTCCGGGCGAGATGATTCTGTTCCAGGGACGGACCTTCAAGCGGTACCGTGGGATGGGATCACTCGGAGCGATGGTCAAGGGCAGCAGCGAACGCTACCGCCAATCGCACACTGGAGAAGACGACAAGGCCCGCCCGAAACTGGTTCCCGAAGGGGTCGAAGGACGTGTCCCCTACAAAGGTCCTGTCTCAAGTCTGCTGTACCAGCTGGTCGGCGGGCTGCGAGCCGGGATGGGATACCTGGGCGTCGGCACGATCGCGGACCTTCGGACCAAACCGAAGTTCCTCAAGATCACCGCGGCATCGGTGAGGGAGAACCATCCGCATGACATCGCCATCACACAAGAATCACCCAACTACAGCACAGCCCAGTCCGACGCGCTCTAAGTCGCGATCGCTCTGGAGGCAGTTGCTGGCCGGCGTTCTCTGTCTGGCTGTGGCAGAAGCCCTGCCCGCGAACGACCGCGAGGTCGGCAAGCCGCTCGATCGACTGAAGCAGCGTTCCGCCCGGCAACGCTGGCGTGAACTTCGCGGTGACTGGGAACCGGCTCCCGAACTGCACGATCCCCAGGATTCCGCTCGCCCCGCTCCGTTTTCCTCGCCATTTGTTCCCAAGTCCCTGAAACAGCCGGACCAGGAATCGCCAGAGACCCACACCGTTCCGCCGATACCGCTCCCCAGCGAAGTGGACCCGCAAATGGCGCCGGTACCTGAGCCTGTAGAGAATGCTGCCCCCGCCCAGGGAGCTGATGTCGCCCGGCCTGGTACGAAGCCGGAACCAGATCCGAATGGGCCGCTGCCTCATCCCGGCTCGTTACCCGAGCAGACCGGGTCGTTCGCCGATGTCGTTCTGGAGCCTCGAGCCGAAAGGCCTCGCGAGCGGATGGAACTCAATCTGCCGAACTGGCCATTCGAAGACGATCTCGATCGGATGCTGCCGGAGCCCGATGTGAATCCACTGGCAGAGGCCCAAGAGCCAGCTCCGCCAGCAAACATTCGGATTCCGAGCCCAGCCCCCGTGCTGCCGGAGCCACCACTGCGAATCGCAGAACTTCCCACACCCGGCACCATCGATGCGCCGGTTGCTGAAGTTGAAACGCCGGCCACTGAGGACCGCGTGGAACCGACTCCGATCGAGAAGCCCGCGCCGCGAGCCCAGCCCAAGCTGCGATCAATTCGTGAAATCCAGCCCTTCGCAGACTATAAGCCCGAGCCCGACTCCAAACTGGAGGGGGTGACTCCTCCGAAACCCGCAGAACTGCTGCATCAGGGATCGCTGGATCGGCATTCCGCGACCACTGCCGTCTACTGGCATGCCTCGAACGTCACACACAATCCTCTGTACTTCGAAGATCCCGGACTGGAACGGTCCGGCCACGCCTTCTCCGATCTGGTCCAGCCCTTCGTGTCGGTCGGACGATTCGGGGCTCAGGTCGTCGCTCTGCCGTACTCGATCGCGCTGGATCCAGTCTGGAAGGACGAATCCCCGCTCGGGCACTATCGGCCCGGAGAATGCGCCCCGAAACGTCATCTGGCATTGCCACTCAATCGCGAGGCTGTGGCCACTGCAGCTGCGGCCTACACCGGGATCATTTACCTGATTCCGTAGTCGGGTCGCTCATTCTTAGAGTTCGGGTCTGGTACCACCTGAGCGTGACCCGGTCATTCCGTGACGGTTCGGGCGATTCGGAAGCCAAACGAGTTGTAGTCTTCGTTGGCTTGGCTGGTCCCTTCGTCATCCGTTGCGAGGCCACCCAGCGCACTGGTGCATGAGCCACCTCGAACAATCCGTTTCTGAGTGTCGGTCTGAACCGCGTCGGCGCACCACTCGACCAGGTTTCCGTACATATCGAACAGGCCCGCATCGTTTGGCAGCCTCGATCCGCACGGGAAACAGTAGTGATCGAGCTGGTCCTGGTAGACGGCGAATTTCTTCATCAGCTCGGGATGTGACCCGAACGACCATTCCGCCACCGTTCCTGCGCGGCAGGCAAACTCCCACTCCGCACTGGTCGGCAGTCGATAACCCGCCCGGTTCAGATCAGCTGGCCCGGGGAGAAAATCGAGCAATGGGAGTTCATTCGCTTCGTCTCGTGCGTTCAGCGGACTGAAGAATTGCTCAGAGGCAATTCCGTGATCCCGGGACAGACGGTCACAGTAGCGAATCGCCTCTGTCCAGCGGACGACATTGATCGGACAATCTGGCGTCGGCGAGTAGTGTTGGGCGTACCACTCGTTCGGAAAGTACTTCTGATACTGAGCCACGGAGACTTCTTTCGCAGCGATCTCAAAAACTCGACCAATCGCGGGCACATGTCGCGCGTCAAACCGGACCATCAGGTGGCCCTCCGGCGTGAGCCTCCACTGGGCCCCCGACTTCGCAACCAGACTCGAACTCTGAATCGTCTCGGGTGTCAACGGGATATTGGTTTTCTTCATGAGCCACTCGCAGGCTGAGTGGACTCCGGAGTCGTTGTCGGTTTCGTAGAGCTGTCGAATGCGCTGCTTGGTCGACTCCTGGAACGCGGTACTGGCATCCGGATACCCTCCCATCGCCATCGCCAGCGCGCTGAGGACTCCTGAGTCTGACTCACTGCGAAACTGATCCTCGATACGACCGAGTGGGACACCCAGCATCGGCAGGCGTTGAATCAGAAGGGAACGGACGCTCGGATGAGCCGAGCGTTTCAGCAGATCCCAGCGACTAAAGTTGGGCTCAGAAGCGAACAGGATCGCAGCCGCGGTCGCGACCTTTCGAGCCGCCTGGAGATCTGCCGGATCGGAGATGGGGCTGTCCACGACTTCATGCAGGACGCGCGGAGAAGCGAAGTCCTGAGTTGGTGGCATGTACTTCCAGAGCCAGGGGGCAGAGCCGATAGCCGACAGTGTGCGTTGTTTCGGATCCTGCAGCAGTTCCTTCAAAAACAGGGCTGCCCAGCGACTCCGTTCGTTTTCGACCTGCTCCTCGAGCAGTTTCATGCTGTGAAATTCGCCACACACCCGATCGGCGACTGGTGTCAGTCCCTCAACCAACGCTGTGAACTGTTCAGGATGGCTGGGAATCCACTCCAAAACTCGCTGGATGATGAATTGAATTGGCTGTTGCCAGCGAGCTTGAGGATCGTTCGGCAACGGTGGATCCAGCTTCACCAGCAACAGCAAAGAGCGAAACGCCCGTTGCTTCTGCTCTTCGCTGGCCCCTTCCCTCATACCATCCTCTGCTGCCTTCCAACACGCATCGCGACTGAGATCGCGGTGTGGCAGCACTGCTTCCCGCACCTGATTGACAGCTTCGATTTCATCGGTCCCGCCAGCCAGAGCCAGCTCCACGAGCGGTTCCACCGCCTGTGAGTTCCAGCGAACTTCCGCCAGCCGCAATCGCACCGCGCGGTCCGTTTCGCCATCGCCTCCCAGGAGCGCGGAATTCACGGTGCGACGGGCGAACCAGCCATGTTGAACCAGGTTGTCGATAATTGGAATTGCTGAGGCGTAGTCGGTCGTTGCCAGCTGCTGTGTGAGCGCATGAGCAGCGTTCGAATTCCGGTAGAACTGGAAACCCAAGAATCCTGCAACCGCTATTACGATCCCTGCCAACGTCTGCAGTCCACGATACTTGTCAGCCGCCCGCAACATCCGTTTCTCGGACTCATTCATTCTCGAGTGGGAGAGCAGGCTGCGATACATCACCCAGTCGGACCACAGCGGCAGATTGCGATTGACCGGCTGTTTGGACCAAGTGGATGTCTGCTCCGTCAGGAGCAGCTGACAGCGGCCACGAACCGACTTGCGCTGCTCCGAGTAGAGCCACTCGCGAATCGAGGGGACCAGAAAGTCGTGGGACAGCTGATAACGCGCTTCGGTATTACGAATCTCGTGAGAACTTCGCGACTTCTCCAGAGTATCGATCGGGCTGATGAGCTTGAGGTCTCCCTCCAGGATCTTCATCAGACTCTCAAAGCTCTTGGGATCGTCGCGATATCCGGAGACCTCGACTAGCTGATCGCGTGTCCGCCACTGGGTCTTGATCTCCGTCCCCACATCGGGCAGCAGGCTTTCCAGCGTCTTGCGGACGGCTTCCTCGTGCAAACGCTGAGCGGCTGGGGCATGAGCCACGGAGAACGATTCCCGCAGGAACTGCAGGCCCATTCCGACGGCACCGCCGAGTTCGCGAAGCGTCTCGGGTACCCAGTCTCGGGACTTGACCATTTCCCCAAACAGCGACAGGTGAACTGGAAATACCTTGCCATCGTGCGCGACGTAGTCGATCGACTGCCGAATAAACTCCTGAGTCGCGGGACTGATCGAAGTGGTGTCCTTCGGAATCCGCCCGAAGGCTCGGCCGAACTTTGTCAGCACCTCAGCCGCGTGGGGCAGGTCGAACAGGTCGACCATCGTGACGTTTTCGCCGACGACCAGCGGGGCTTCCACAGACTCCATAAAGCGATTCAGTGCGAGCCAGAAGTCATCGCGCACGAGCACAATGCACTGCACCCGCTGCCCATCGCACTGGCGCAGAGCTCGAATCAGATCGGAATGCTCCTGATCCTGATTCGAATGCAGCCACTGCTCGAACTGATCGATGACAATCAGCAGTTCTTTGCCGGCCGGCAAGATCTGCCCGCGCCGGACCGCCGCAATCTTGTCCGTCAGCGACTTTTCCGTATGCAGTTCCGGGAACCGGCTGTTGAGGGCACTGGCCAGCTGGGATTCGGTACGGTCAATGGACGCTTCGACCATCACTGTCGAGATCGACTGCTTGGCGAGCAGAGGAATCAGTCCGGCCTTGACCAGCGAGGACTTGCCGCACCCCGATGGCCCGGCGATGACTCCAATCCGATGCAGTTCGGGATGCTCCGTGCCGCGTTGGACCCACCGCACCCAGTGACTCAGGCTTTCGGGCAGCCCGTTGCGATCGCGCGGACCGGGAAGCAGTTGCAAGAAGAAGTATGCATGCTGCCCATCGTAGGAGCGGAGTCCACGGGGCATGACCTCGGGGGCCTCATTGGGCTGAGTCGCGGAACTCGTCCCCGGCTTGCGGGCCGCTGCCACGCCCCCGCCTATTTGATCCTCAAAATACCGCAGATCGTCCGCCAGTTCTTGTCCTGTCTGATACCGATCCGCTGCACGCTTCGA
>Ga0315905_10003095_pt1 | contig 17268 bp, 17 predicted proteins | sample LakEriMetagenome_5_FD_203522 | JGI IMG/M metagenome (GOLD analysis project Ga0315905, IMG submission 203522) | Freshwater fungal communities from buoy surface, Lake Erie, Ohio, United States - Buoy 4 MA121 | ecosystem: Environmental > Aquatic > Freshwater > Lake | place: USA: Lake Erie, Ohio... | reverse complement strand
ACACCCTCCTATCGACCCCTTCAAACTTTCAGAAATTGCGGGAAGTTGGAGATGGACTATTAGGTTTATATGCTTAAATTTGATGATAAGAATTTTTGAAATTTTTATCAAAAGTGTAAAAAAAAATTTCTAAATAAAATGTATATTCTGACTTTTTTTTCTCTACTTTTTTTTTACGCAATAAAAAATTTTCCTGCCACCCTTTTTGAAAATATTAAGTTATATTTGCGGTAACCCAGGTGATTAGTAATCGAACTAGGGACCTTTAGATCTTCAGTCTAACGCTCTCCAACAGTTTTACAACTGAGCTATTACCGCATGATTATACATCTATATTAAATATATAGCTTAAAGAACTAAATCCTCGGAAATCACTGTATCTCAACAAATTCCCTGCGTCACAATTCAAAGGGCTACTCGGTTCAGGATTCGCTAAAAGAACAATCAAAGCCTGACAAGCAAGAGACAAACTCCAAGCAGGAGTCCAATGACTTTTTAGTATATCCAAACAAATCTCTCCCGTACTTAAATGGATATTTGGGTGAAAAATTCTGGTTTTAAAGATAAATTCTGGAGGGGAGATTGGGTAAGAAACAGGTATTTTGCATTTAATTTCAAAATTTTTGTCCTTTTATAAATTAAAAATCTATTTTTATTCACAATATTTAATTTCGATACTTACTTGGTATGGAGTTCCAGATGGTCCATTTAATACACCATTCCATTTATGGAGATTGTTTTCTTGAGGAAATAATTTATAATTAAGATCTTTTTCTTTTTTCAGATCACTAAATTCTTTGATCAATCTATTTGATGTTGACATTAATGTAAAAATCACAGCCCTTTTAAAAATATGGGGAGAGTTATTAGATCACAGAGAAAAGGGGCCGGTGGCATATTTAAAGCTCATGTCGCGAAGAGAAAAGGAAAACCTTCTTTTCGAACTTTTGATTACACAGAAAAATGTGGATATATCAAAGGTATTATTAAATCAATTGAACATGATCCTGGTAGAGGAGCTCCTCTAGTGAAAGTTCAGTTCAAAGATATCTTTAGATATAAAAAAACATTAACCACATTTATTGCAGTAGAAGGAATGTATACTGGTCAATCAATCTATTGTGGTGCCAAGGCAAAATTAATGATTGGAAATATTGTACCATTAAAATCAATACCTGAAGGTACAATATGCTGTAATGTGGAAGAGAAAAGTGGAGACAAAGGGAAACTGGCAAGAGCTTCAGGAAATTACATCACAATTGTTAATCACTTAAATGTCAATAAAACTCGAATAAGGTTACCATCTGGAGCTAAAAAAATCGTGTCATCTCAATGCCGAGCTATGATAGGTTTAATTGCTGGGGGATGCAGGACAGATAAACCCCTTCTTAAGGCGGGACGAGCATTTTACAAATTTAAAGCAAAACGAAATTGTTGGCCCATAGTTAGAGGTGTAGCAATGAACCCAGTTGATCATCCTCATGGAGGGGGGAATCACCAACATATTGGGCACTCCTCTACTGTAAAAAAAGATGCTCCTCCTGGAAGAAAGGTTGGTCTAATAGGAGCAAGAAGAACAGGTAGATTAAGAGGGGTTAAAAAATTGAATCAAAAAGATATTTAATTTAAATATTAGAACATTTTAATTTATTTTTCTTTTCTTGATATTATATAAATATGAACAAAAAAAATAAAATCAAATTATTAAATTTAAATGAAATCAACAAATTCTTGAACAAAAATTATCCAAATATTTTCTTAGAAATGAGATCGAAACAATTTATTGAAAGTTATATCGTTATTTATGCAAAAAATTTATTAAAAGAAAGTTGTTTGTTAGCAAAACATCGAAAAAGTAAAATTTTGCAAGCTCGAGATTTGAAAACAATTTTAATTAAAAATTCAATAAAATCACCTGATCTTTCTTATGTTTTTGAAAAATTAACAAAAAAAAACAAAAATTAATTTTGACTCAAAATTATCTTTTTCTCGAAGTAGTACAGGCACTACTAACAACCGTATCACAAGCGTATTCTAATTCACATTCCCTTATACGAAATTTTCTCCACCAAGGAGAACTTCTTGAATCTGGATTATTACATAACAACCATGCATCGGCTACAAGTAACAACCTAGAATTTATTTTTAAGAACAAATCGTTTTTTAGAAAATGGAACTTAGAAAAAAAATTTATTTTTATAAATTCCCCCAATTTCCATTGAGAAAAACATGTATTTTTATAAAAAATATGTCCAAAAAACCTCGAAGTAAAAATTTTGAAATAAGGGAAAATGTTTATAAAAAAAATTGATCCACAAAGTCTAAGGATTTTAATGAAATTATATTGAATAATTTTTGAAATTTTACAGATTTCCCGTTGTTTTAATTTGGAGACTTTTTTTACACTAAAATTTTTTCTCACCCAATTGGCTTTAAATGTTAAAATTCGCTTAATTATTGGTTTTGTTTTTTCAAATACTCTATTTGAAATGTGTTCAGAAACAATTCTCCAAAAAACAAATCGAATAGCAATAACATACTCTAGTAAAAAAAAAAATAAACTGGAATAATTACATCTTTCTTTCTTTCTTTCTTTCTTTAATTCAAAATCTGTTTTAATTATAAATTTTATTTTCTTATTACCAACAAACACTGAAGATTTTTTCATAGGGATAGATTTTTTCCAACCTCCTAAAAATTAATTACGTTTTTATATCTTAAAAGACTGGAAAAAAAAATAAAATTAGTTGAATTTTTAAAATTTGGTTTTTTTAATTTCTCAAAGAAATTATTTAAAAAATAAAATGTAGACTTTTTAATAAATAAATTTTTTTTATCATAAATATTTTGTTTGTAAAGTTCCAAAAATCTATTAAAATCTAATATTTTCCAATTTTTAGTCTCTTCAATTTTACTTTTTCCTATAAATTTTAGGGCTAGATAAATCGTTTTAGGAAATGAATCAATATCTTTAAAAAAAATATTTTTTTTTTGCTCACAAATCTTTTGCTTAAAACTACACCCACGTATCGAGCCTTTCCTATTTTTAATTAAAAAGAAAATTTTCATTCGGTAAATAAAATTTCTCAAGAGAAGAAAACTCTTTAGGTTGATGATGATTGTTTTAATATTAGTTAATTTAATTTTTTTTTTTGCTATATTGCCAAAGATAGATCTTAATAAGAAGTATGTTTTTTCAACAAAATCTTCGTATCTTTCACAAAACCACATAAATTTTTTGGTATTTTCTGTAACTTATAATATTTAATTGTAGATTACATTTTTTTTATTTTTCTGAAATATTGATTTTTAAAAAATTCAAAAAATAAAATTTTACTATTATAATTGTGATTTTTTTTTAAATCAAATAAAAATTCAATTTTTAATATTTGGGATGAATTTTGGGAAAATTGGGGATTGGAATTTAATCTTATAAATGGTTTTTTAAGATTTATTCTTAATGATTTATTTTATTTTAAATAAAGTAAAATAAATAAATATGGTTGTAATTTTTTAATTTACATATAAAATACATTCATTTTATACATGGACACCAATTTAGATTGTCGATTTGGTTTTGATTTCAGTGTCAAAGTATATCCAGTTTCTTTTCTAGGTCGTTCGGATTTAGAAAAAGGTGATAAAATTTTGCTTCCTCCCAGTATTTTACAGAAAATAAGTGGTTCTGAAATAAAAGGTCCCATAATATTTGAAATTAAAAATCCTAACTCCACTCGAAAAAGCCATTGTGGTGTAATGGATTTCACAGCTGATGAAGGGTGTGCTTATCTACCAAGATGGATGATGCAGAACTTAAATGTTAAAGAAGGAGAAAAACTTTTTTTTGCTTACACATCTTTAGAGAAAGGAAGTTATGTCAAACTACAACCTCAAACTGATGATTTTTTAAATATATCAAATCCCAAGGCAGTTCTCGAAGCTAAATTAAGATACTTTACCTGTTTAACTAGATCAGATATTATTGCTATAGATTACAATGACAAAATTTATTGGATCAACGTGGTGGAAGTAAAACCGGGAATGGCGATTTTGATAATTGACACAGATATTGACGTCGAATTTGTATCCCCAATCATTAAAAAAGAAGATGAGTTATATGGGTCTAACCTTAAAATTAATTCTCCTGAATATCAAAAAAAGAACGACCAAAATAAATCGAAAACCGAAGAGTCTTCAAGTGAAGATGAAAGTAAGGATAAAGATCAAAAATTTTATGGTAAGGGTCACATTGTGAAATGAATGGAATTTTTTTTAAAGATATTCTGTTATATCAAAAGGCATTTCATCGATACTTGTACTATAATAAACCTCGATTTCTCTTAAAATTGGAACGTCTAATCGACCCAAAAAATTTATAGCTAATCCTTTTCTACCAAATCTTCCTGATCTTCCTATTCGGTGTATATAACTCTCTTTACTCATTGGAAGGTCATAATTGATAACTAAAGAAACCTGTTGAACATCTATACCCCTAGATAGTAAATCTGTTGTTATGAGAACTTTAATCGTCCCGGATCTAAAATTTTTCATAATTTCTCCCCTTTCAATTTGATTCATATCGCCATGTAATGAAAAAACACTAAAACCGTTATTGACCATTTTTTCTATTAACCATTCAACTTTTTTTCTTGTATTTACATAAATAATAGCTTGTTTTATTCTAATTTTTTTATATAACTCACAAAGAACATCCAATTTCAAGTCCTCTTCATCAACAGCTATATAAAATTGTTTAATACCTTCTAGTGTTAGTTCATCTTTTTTCACTAATATTCTAATAGGATCGTTCATAAAAAGTTCAATAACTTTCAAAATTTCTTTAGGAAGAGTAGCTGAGAAGAAAGCGATGTGTGAACTTTTTGGAATATATTTAATAATTTTAAAAACTTGAACCTTAAAACCTTTTGAAAACATTTCATCTGCTTCGTCTATAACTATGAAATTCAAATTTGAAATTATACCACTATTATTATCAAACAAATCGATTAGTCTTCCAGGAGTCCCGATTAAAATATGGGGTTGTTTATTTTTTAGTTTCTGTAAATCTAAAATTAACCTAGAACCCCCTGTGCAAACCTGGGTCTTAACCCCCATAAAACAACCAATAGAGTTATAGACTTCCTGGATTTGATAAGCTAACTCACGAGTTGGTATCAAAACAAGTATTTTAACAAAATTAAAATTAGATTCCAAATTTTGAAGAGTCCCGATAACAAAGGTTGCAGTTTTTCCAGTTCCAGATTGGGCTTGGGCGATAATATCTTTGTTCATTATCAAGGGAACAATTCCTTTTTGTTGTATAACTGAAGGTTTTTCAAAACCATAATTATATATACCTTGTATTAATTTTTTTTTTAACCCCATTTCTTCAAAAGTTTCTGCTCTTATCATTATATCATTTTCATAATTTAACAGGGGTTGGTTTTCAATAGTTTTCATGGTATTATTTAATATATTTAAAATAGTGGAAAAAAAATTTAAAAATGAAAATTAAAAAAGAATAAAATTTTAATTAAATTAAAATTTTTCATCAATCAAAAAATTTTTAATTTAATCACTTTGAAAATGTCTTTATCCGAAGAAAATCATTTTTATCCAAATGAATTTTTTAGCGAGTCTATTGAAAAAGAAAATCAAGAAAAAACTAAGATTGTAATAAAAAAACATAAATCTCAAGATAATTTTATAAGTCAACTAATAAATGGTTCTCAAAATAATAACGAAACACCTCCTATTTTCAGAGATTGGATTAAAGTTTCAGATTTGAGGAATAGAGAGTACCAGAAAACCTTTAAAAATAGTCAAGAAAATTTTATTAAAAACACACGTGTTCTTTTTATGCGATATGAATTGTTTCATTTATGTTTGGCAGAATTGCTTTATGAATCAAAAGGAAAACCAAAAGTTAATTCGTTTATTCTCGGTCAAATTTCAAAAATTCATGAACAACTTTTTAGGGTTGGTCTCAAAAATCTTGCAAGTGTTTTTGAAAACCAAAAATATACTGAAAATATTCACAATAAAAATAAAGCAACTTGGAGGGAAACGAATAAAATTTTTGAAACATACCAAGGAAATCTGTTAAATTTTAAGCATGAAACCTCAAAATTTGACGGTCACAAAGAAAAAAAATTACCTTTTAGTTTTACTTGGACCCTTTATCGTCTTTTTCCAATTTTATCTTGGTTTCCTCAATATAAGTGGAAAAAATATCTAAAAGATGACATCGTAGCTGGGACAACTATTGGAGTAATGTTGATAGCCCAAGGAATGGCATACGCAAAACTTGCTGGACTCTCACCAGAATACGGACTTTATTCATCAGGTTTACCTCTTTTTATTTATCCTTTATTCGGGACTTCAAGACATTTGGGATTCGGTCCTGTTGCGCTTATATCGCTTTTAGTTTCTCAAGTTACCCTTTCTACAAATAAAGCGGGTCATGAATATTCTCTTTCAGAAAAAACTTCTTTTGCTTTATTGATAGCTTTTTGTGTAGGTATATTTCAAATTTTTATGGCTTTTCTTCAAATTGGTTTTATAATTAATTTTATTTCCCATCCTGTAATTGCTGGTTTTACCACAGCGGCGGCTTTTGTAATAATTTTAAGTCAGTTACAACACATTCTTGGTTATTCTGTTCAAAAATCTCATTATCCATTTCTTACATTGTTTAGTTACATTTCAAATTTAAATAAATTTAAGTGGCAACCCTTTTTATTTGGAGTTATTAACATTTCGTTAATGCAAGCGATTAAATTCATTAATAAAATATTTAAACTAGAAATCCCTGGACCGATTTTTTGTGTATTTTTGTCCATATTGGTAACACAAATTTTTAAATTAAATAGATTTGGTATTTCTATCCAAAATAAAATTCAAAAAGGGTTTCCGGGAATAAGGGGTCCAATTTTTAATGAATTTTCTAAAGTTGCTCCGACAGTTTTGACGATTTCTTTTATAAATTTTATAGAAACTGTCGCAATAGCCTCCAAAATTGGAGAAAAACATGGTTACAAAATTGTTCCAGATCAAGAACTTTTAGGCTCAGGTATGACCAACCTTTTAGGAAGTTTTGTATGTGCCTTTCCTATCGCAGGTAGCTTTAGTCGAACTGCTGTTCTTTCTCAAGCGGGAGCAAAAACTCAAGTTGCTGGAGTTATTACTGGAGTGGTTATTATATTAACTTACCTCTTTTTAACTCCCCTTTTTACTTATCTTCCCAATGTTTCATTGGCTTCAATAATTTTAATTTCCGTGGTAAATCTTATAGATTACAAAGAAGCAATTCATCTCCTTGAAATAAGGTTTTTAGATTTTCTTGCGTTTATGATTTCCCTTTTTTCAACATTCATGATTGGTGTAGAAGGTGGTATGGCTATTGCAATAAGTGTCTCGCTTTTTATTGTACTTTGGTTTTCTGTTAAACCTCCAATGTGTGTATTAGGTAGAATAAGGGGGACGGTAGTTTATAAAGATTTAAGCTGGTATTCAAGTTGCATAAAAACTCCAGGTGGTGTCCTTATTAGAATGGACGCCCCGTTATTTTTCGTAAATGCATCTGTTTTGAGTAAAAAAATTAGGCAAAAAGAAGAGGAATATTGTAAAACAAATCCGGTTTCTATTTTTTATATAATATTGGATTGCAGAGGGATGACCGATATTGATTCCACTGGAATACAAGTTTTAAATGAATTGGCTGAAAAATATAACAAACAAGGAGTATTTCTTGGATTTGCAAATGTAAACGAAAGAGTTCGAAAATTAATGAAATCAGGTGGAATTGATAATCTGGTCAATATGAACAGATTTTTTACCCGAATTCACGATGGAGTTGAAATGGCAATACGGTGGAAATTTCTTCATGTTAAAGAAGAAGTTTCAAAAGATCGAATTCCCAAATAAACAAAAGAAAATCAGAATACAGATTGAAAAATAGATTAAGAACTAAATAAAAAGGTAACCGATTTAAAATTTAAGAAAATATTTTATTTAGTTTATTGCTGAAATTTAAAAAAACTTCTTTTTCTAATATGTTTTGTTTTTAAAAACAACTTTTTTTTTTAATAATTTAAATTTTACAAATTTGTCTGAATTTGAGAAATTTTAATCATTCAAAACTAAAAAATCAAAGGGGTAAAAATTATTTTCTATTATTTTTATTTGGACTTAAAATTATTGTTTCTCTTTTTTTTATAGATTTAGGAAATTTCTAAATTTTTTGAAGTAATTAAGAATTTAACATTTTGTCTTTTATTTTCCTCTTATTGAAATGCATTTGAGAATGAATAATAATTTCGAAAACTCATTAAAATACCTTTTTGGGTAGGAGAAAAGGAAAAATAGAATTTTAAAAACAAAAATTAAAAAATCGACGCGAAAAAAACAAAGATTTTAAATTTTAAAAAAAAACTACTTGTATATTATCCATTCACACATTTTAATACTGATATCCTAATAAATTTATTCTCTAGAGCCGCCGAAAGACGTTCTTTGTCATTAAGTTGCTTGGTTATATTCTCTCCAGTTTTATGATCTCTGTTAGCAAGTTTAACTTTAAAATGAATAAACCAACTTGTAATTAACAATTTAAATAATTTTTTAATTGTTGTTTTTTTGAAAAAGGCCGAAAAAAGTGTTATTCCTATCAATGGGGCTAGTTTGCATTTCCCATAGGTTGGAAAAAACGAGATGCTGTAGATCAATTTTTGAAAAGGGATATAAATTAAAATTTTAATAAATTCAAGTTTTAAAACTTTTAATTTTATTAGAACAATCGGAAATTCTGGATCAATAATTTCAACCAATTGGAAAAAAATTGAAAATCCTATAGGTGCCCAGGAGATTATATCACTGAGTGAATCCTTTTTGTTATAATTTATATTGTTTTCCATTTTTTCACTTTTCAGATAACGGGATCAATTAAATTGTGTATATATTACCTAGTTTTAAAACCTAAATATTTTATGAGTAATAACATAAATTATATTATTTATTAATTGATTTAATGCAAACAGGTTCCAAAAAAATTGAAGGAAATAGACTCGTTGTTGAGGAAACCTTAAAAAAAAACGAATGTGAAAATTCTGCGGTTTATCTTAATTCAAATAAAATTGACCAATTAAAACTTTTTAGGGGGGATACTATTTTAGTAAAAGGAAAAAGAAAAAAAGACACAGTAAGCATTATTATGACAGATGATTCGTGTGATGAAAATAAAATTCGTCTAAATGAAGTCATGAGAAAAAACATAGGTGTAAAAATCGGAGATATAATTACCATTCACCCCTTTTCTGATCTTAAATTTGGAAAAAGAATTCACGTTCTACCGTTTGAGGATTCGATATTAAATTGTACAAAAAATTTGTTTGATGATTTTTTAAAACCATATTTTTTGGATTCTTATCGTCCAATTAAAAAGGGAGACATTTTTAAAGTTAAAGATGGTGATTTTCCGGTTGAATTTAAAGTTGTTGAAATCGATCCCGTTGATTATTGTATTGTTGGTCCAGATACTATTATTTATTGTGAAGGTGATCCTCTTCAAAGAGAAAAACACACGGAAGAATCTGAAATTTCCTATGACAATGTTGGAGGCTGTCAAAAACAACTCTCTCAAATTCGTGAATTGGTCGAACTCCCACTTCGTCACCCACAATTATTCAATACTATTGGAATAAAACCACCTCGAGGAGTTTTAATGTATGGTCCCCCAGGATGTGGAAAAACCTTGATTGCAAGGGCGGTAGCAAACGAAACTGGGGCTTTTCTGTATTCGATAAACGGACCTGAAATAATGTCTAAATTATCAGGAGAATCGGAGTCAAACCTTAGAAAAGCATTTGAAGAAGCTGAAAAAAACTCCCCTTCAATTATTTTTATTGACGAAATTGATTCCTTAGCTCCAAAAAGAGAAAAAAATCAAGGTGAGATTGAAAGACGAATAGTATCCCAACTTCTTACTTTAATGGATGGAATTTCTTCGAGTTCTCATATGGTTGTTATAGGTTGTACAAACCGTCCCAATAGCATTGATCCTGCTTTAAGACGATTTGGAAGATTCGATAGAGAGATAGATATCGGGGTTCCTGATGAAAAAGGTAGACTTGAAATTTTAAATATTCACACTCAGAAAATGCGATTATCATCAGATGTAAATATTGAAGAAATTTGCAAAGAAACTTATGGTTTTGTTGGAGCAGATTTAGCACAACTCTGTACAGAAGCTGCAATGCAATGCATTAGAGAAAAATCGGAATTTTTTGATATTGATGAAGAAAGAATTGATAGTACAGTATTGAATTCACTTTTTGTTTCTCAAGATAATTTTAGAGCTGCTCTTAGTCAAAGTAACCCAAGTGCATTCAGAGAAACAGCTGTAGAAATTCCTAACATTACATGGAAAGATATAGGGGGTTTAGAAAACGTAAAAAGAGAACTTCAAGAAACTGTTCAATACCCTGTTGAGCACCCCGAAAAATTCGAAAAATTTGGTATGCAACCTAGCAAAGGAGTTTTATTTTATGGTCCACCTGGATGTGGAAAAACTTTGCTTGCGAAGGCAATTGCTAACGAATGTCAAGCAAACTTCGTAAGTATAAAAGGTCCAGAATTATTAACTATGTGGTTTGGAGAATCAGAAAATAATGTAAGAGAAGTTTTTGATAAAGCGAGGCAAGCTAGCCCTTGTGTCCTTTTTTTCGATGAACTTGATTCTATTGCAAGAGCCAGAGGTGGTGGAAACGGTGATGCAGGTGGAGCCGGTGATCGGGTTATTAATCAAATACTTACCGAGATTGATGGTGTAGGAGTTAGAAAAAATGTATTCGTTATCGGCGCAACAAATAGACCAGATATTTTAGATCCCGCTATTATGAGACCAGGACGACTTGATCAATTGGTATATATTCCGTTACCCGATAGGAAATCAAGAATTCAAATATTTAAAGCTACTTTACGAAAATCTCCACTTTCCAAGGAAGTTGATCTAGAAGTATTGGCCAAAACCACCAATGGTTTTTCTGGAGCTGATATTACTGAAATATGCCAAAGAGCTTGTAAATTTGCAATAAGGGAATCGATTTATTGTGATATAGAAATGAAAAAAGATAGTAAAACTGCTGAACAAGATAAAGAAACTAATTTTGTAGATCCAGTTCCTGAAATCACGAAAACACATTTTCTAGAAGCAATGAAATACGCACGAAGATCTGTTTCTGATAATGATATTAGAAAATACGAAATGTTTGCACAAAAATTACAATCTACTCGCAGTTCCGAGGGAGAATTTAAATTTAAAAAACAGGAAGAATCCAAAAAAGATGGGAATGGAGACGAAGATTTATACAATTAAACAAATAAAGTTTCATATTTTTTAAATTTGATTGATAATTAAAATAATTAATTTAATGAATGTTTCCGACCCTGAAAGAACCAAAATAACGAGAATGACTCGTTACTCTTGTCTAAAAATAGAAACAAATTCTAATTCACAATTTTATTTGAACTGGTTATCAATTAGAAAACACTGGAAAAAAAACAGAATCTTGTTTAATTTGATTTTTTTAAAAATCTATTTTCCTTTAAAATTTCTCAGGATTTTAGAAAAAAAAAAAAAAATAGATCTAAATCTTATTTTAGCTTGGAAACGTTTAAAGTATATTAATTTATGTTCAACTACAATAATTCAGAAGATTCTGAATACAAAAAAGAAATATTTTTGCCAGGAATCATTAATAAATCGTCCAGTTCATAAAATTTTTTTCATTGAAAAAATAACTGGATGTATATGTTGTGCTAAAGACCTTAAACGACAAGGACCAATATGGTGGAGTGAATGGGATCAGGTGAAAAGAATGTTCGAATCTAAAATGAATTATTTTCTTGTTCTACGTCTTTATCAATTCTCCTTACTGAAAGAAATTAAAATCTTCTCAAAAAAAAAAAAATTTTTTTTTTCAAAATTATCCAAAATTCAGAATATTTTTCCGTGGGGGATTAGTTTTCTTCCAAAAATATGTATTTTCTCTTATAAATTCCCCGAATTCGTGTTTTTAAAGTTTTGGAATTTTATTTATTGATATTTTAATAGATAGAAAAAAATAATAAAACATTAAATCCAGATTATTTTTTTATGAATACAATTTATTTACAAAAGCTAAAATTAGTTTTATTAAATCTTAATAACCACTATCAACTAAAATTTAGAAAATTTTATAGGTTATTTTTTTGTCTATTGAATATTTTAATTTTTTCAGTTTATGCTCTGAATCTTAAATTTGAAAAAAAATACTCTTATTGTGAAAAATTGAAAATAATGAAATTTTTTGCATTATTAATATTTACAATTACTTTTTTGTTAAAGTCATTTTTTGTTGATTCTGGAAATATTCCTATTAAAAGAAAAATAATCTGTTCTATAGATGAAAAAGAATTTTCTGATATTATTGGTTTTCAAGAGATAAAACTAAATAATTATACTATCCAAATGAAATTTTGTAGAACCTGTATGGTATGGCGTCCACCAAGAACAAGTCATTGTTCTTTGTGTGGAAATTGTAAATTAAAATTTGATCATCATTGTCCATGGATTGGAAAGTGCATAGCCTTGAAAAACTATCACCATTTTCTCTTCTTTATACTATATCTTTTTTGGTTTTTGGTATCAAATTTTAGTTTCATTTTATCTAATGATTGGAGTAAAAAAAAATCTTTTTTAGAAGTAGCTATACTCGAAAAAAAATTTGAGGATTTTATTAGCTTCTTCAACCTGAAATTCCACTTAAAGGGTGAAATTTTTCTTGAATTTTTTTTCTTTTTAGAAACACTCTTAAAAATCGCCTCAATTTTCGCAAGCTTGTTTACAGGAGCCCTTCTTTTATTTCATATTTATCTGGGATATACAGGAAAAACTACCTCCGAATTCTTAAAATTTCCTGAAAAAAATATAAAAAGTTGGAATATAAGGAAAGAATTGATAAATAAATTTTATAAAAAAAAAATTTTTACTTTAAAAGAAATAAAATTTACAGATAAAACTAACTTTTTTCTCGTACATTTAGATTTTATTAAGGGGTCAAGAATCGATTTGAATGGAGAAAAAATAATGAACCATTTTAAAAAATTGCTTAAAAAATTTTTTGTTAGCTTGACTTATTGTCTTTTCTTCTTCTATATATTTACGCATTGTTGGTATCAAAATAATCGTTGTTGTAAACTTTTTAAAAATTTCTATAAATTATCAGATTGTTTAATAATTATAGTCACAGGTTCAATTAAAGTTTTATTTTCCTTTTTTTTAAAAATATTTTGGGAAAATATCCATATTTTTAATTAGCCTTCACAAATACAACTGACTCCAAAAAATTGTGTTCGGACCTTTATTAATTTACTATTTTAATTATTTTTAAAATTTAAATTAAAATATATGGAGAAAATGTTAACAAATAATTATTTTCCCACCCATTAACGTTAGATTTTTACTTTAATTTTCCATTTATACTTTTAAAATTTAAAAAAAAACTTATTTCGTTTAAATTTTAGATATATAAACCCACTTTTCATTGTTATTACATACTACTCTTTTGTAATCTAAATTTTTTTCTGTTTATTTTAGGATAAATGTTAAATTTTTATTGTAAATAAACAATTTAACATTAATTATTTTTTTAGATATAAATTAATGTTAATCTCAAAACCAATTACAAATTCAAAAAACACTCGTGAAAAAGTAATCACAATAAAAAAAAACACTGTGATGAGTATGGAAAATAATTTGAATGAAATTTATAAGAATAAAATCGGAAAATCCAAAGTTTCCTATAAATATGATTCTTCTTACCCAGGTACTGCTCCTCCGGGAATGGTTGAGGATAATTTCCCTTTAAGTGAAGTTTTACAATTAAATATAAATAATCTTAATGTACAGGAATTTTCAAGAGACCAACATTGTGGTGTAATTAGAGGTTATGATGAGAGTATTTTAGATTGGTTAGAAAAAAAGAATAGAGTCAAACCTCGAGAAAAAGAGGATTTAAGAGATGATTTGGTGGAAAAAAATCAAATCTTGATTGAAGATGATTTTGACTTTGAAAACGGAGAAGAAACACTCGAGAATTTTTTCGGACAACCTAATTCTAATTTGTCAGATTTCATTTGAAAATTCAAGTTGAAATCGACATTAAGGTGAAACTTCATACACAAAAGATTTAATGGGTTTACAAATATTTAGACCCAGGTCAAAAAATAAAGGTTTAAAATAAAATAAGTAATTTAAACTTTTTAATATTAAAAGAAATTTTTTATATGAATGAAGAAAGAAAATAAGTTATTCGTAAATGAAAATATTGCCGAAATGTGGTTTCATTTTAAAAATTCTAAAAACTTATTGTTATATTCTATCCCTTATTTAAAAATAAAAGAAAAATTATTAAGTTTGAAATCAAAGATTAACAAATTTTCTCAAAGTTTGATTTTTTTTTTTGAAAATTTTTTACTTTTTTTTTCAAAACGTTTTTTTTTTTTTTATTCTACAAAATATAATAAAATTGTTTTTAATGGGATAAGATATATTCCGATCAAGAGTTTTTTGTACTCTCAAGATACCCTAGATCTTTTTTTGAGGGTTAAATTTACAACTTTCCTCACAAGAAAAATTTATTTCAACAAAAAATTTATTGTCGATGATCTTTTTAACTTAATTTCACCTATAAAGTATCACAAAGGTCCACTAAACTTGAATTCTCTATTTATTAATAAAAAAACCGTTTCACATCCAACTTTTAAAAATTTTATTTTGTTAGAAAACTTTTCTAAAAACACATTTTCAATCTGGGATATTACTTCAGATAGAATAATTTTAGAAGTGTTTTTAAACGTATATTTTTCTCATTCAAAAATTTTACTCAATAATAGATATAATCTTTTTGTTTGGGTTGAAAATTATATTTTAATCAAAAAAAGAAATAAAATTTTTCATCAATGGTTAATTAAGAACAACCTCATCAACCTTAATCGTGAAATTTATTTTAAGTTTTTTTCTACTTTAAAAAAAAAAATACTATCAAAAACCTCTGAAAAAAGAAAAATTAATTTAAAATGTTTTAAATTGTCATTTTCATTTTCGATTTTTAAAAATTCAAACTCTGAAATAAATTTCTGGAGGAAAAATTTACAAGAAAATTGGACTACCCTTAATCCTGAATTTAAAACTTTAAATAGATGTAAAATAAATAAAAAAAATTCAATAATATTTTTAACTAAATTTTTAAAAACTGAATTTAATTACCTGAACTAGAGATTTTAATTATATTAAATTTCTGAATTAAATGATGATTACCTTATTCTATATTATATTAAATAATTCTATAAATATCAAAATATATTCTATCTTTACAAGGATTAAAATGTCCGTGCGTAAAATTTTTAAAATCATGGATATATTATTTGAAAAAATAATAAAAACTAATTTGTCTGTTATCAATTCTGAAGAAAAAAAAAAACTAATTTTTAGAATTTTAATTTATTTTCATTCATTTTTTTTTGAAAAAAAAATAAATATATTCCAGAAAAAATATCTCTTGAAGACAGAAAAGAGTTTTATTTTTTTAAAAAATAAAAAAATATCATTTGAGAAGTTTGATAAAAAATACTTATCTAATTTACTTAAATCATATTCAAAAAATTCATCCATCATTTTATTTTTCAAAAAAAATACAATTATTAATAGCACATATCATCTCCTTTTTAAAAATTTTTTATTCTGGAAAATTAATAAAGAAAAACGAAATAAATTTTATCGACTTTTATATTTTTTAACCTCCAAAAAAATTTTACTTTTACACGTAAATAGTTTCAGAAAAAGAATTAAAATAAAAAATTCAATATTTGATAATAAGAACACAAAATCTTTCAAAAAGATCTTTCAAAAAGATCTGATTTTAATAACAAAAAATTGTTGTAAAAAAAATCACAAAGAAAAAAAATGTGACAGATTTAAAGTAAAATCAACGTTTTTTTCAAACATTTTTGATAATTATATGTATTACAATAAAAATTCAAATCAAAAAATCTTATTTTTTCAAAAAAAAGGAAAATTAATTTTATAGAATTTAAATTTTTAATTGTTTTCAGGGAACCTTTGGAAACTCTGTATTAATACTATAAAAACTTATTCCTTATTCGTTAGAAAAGAGTTTAATATACTAGGAAATTTTTCAGATTTTCTTTTTTCCAGTGAATTCTTACTTTAGATTAAAATTTTCATGTATTTTATTTAGAATTAAATAATTAAATATTCGAACTTTTTTATTAATGATTAAAATTAATTAAATGAAGAATAAATGTAAGGGAGATAATAAAAAAAAAACACACACAAAAGATTTTAATAAAGAAAGGAGGGAATTGGTGTTTAAACAAAAAGATCAAGAATATGCTCAAATAGTTAAAATGCTGGGTAACGGTCGATGTGATACTTATTGTTTTGATGGTGTAAGACGACTTTGTCATATAAGAGGTAAAATGAGAAAAAGGATTTGGATCAACGTTGGTGATATTGTTTTAATTGGAAAAAGAGATTTTCAAGATAGCAAAGGTGACATAATACAAAAATATTTTCCTGATGAGGCAAAAAATCTTAAAGATTACGGTGAGTTACCAACTAATATTTTTATCAATGAAGGAAAAATTATAAAAAACGAAGATCATTCGGACGATTGTTTAGATCAGGCCTTTGAATTTGATAGTAATTCTGATAAAACAGAGAAAATAATCATAGAGTGATTTCGAACAAAAATAAATAAATGAAAATAAGAGTATTTATTAGTTTTTTTACAAATAATTCTATTTTAGAAAATCATCATTTACTAGTAAAATTATATATCGTTATGGGAAGTTTTTTAAATAATTTATCAAACGATAATAATTAAAATGGTTTGGTTAATCGTGATTTTATAAAAGCCTATCCCCTTAAAAATCTTTTTTTTCTGATATTAGCTCTTATCGAACAAAAACTAATATAAAAAAAGCTATAAAATTATGAGAAACTGAAAATAAAAAATATATTCCCATATCAGATGGTGTGTATTTTTTATCTTCGATTCTATATTCACGACGATTTTTTTCTTATTATACATTTAATATTATCACAGGAAAAAATTTTAATGGAACCACTAAAAGTTTTTCTTTCGATGCAATCGGAAGCTTCGAATCTTGCTCTGCTACGAGTTCAGGAACAGGTCAACACTTTGT
>Ga0315905_10003092_pt1 | contig 17284 bp, 14 predicted proteins | sample LakEriMetagenome_5_FD_203522 | JGI IMG/M metagenome (GOLD analysis project Ga0315905, IMG submission 203522) | Freshwater fungal communities from buoy surface, Lake Erie, Ohio, United States - Buoy 4 MA121 | ecosystem: Environmental > Aquatic > Freshwater > Lake | place: USA: Lake Erie, Ohio... | reverse complement strand
AACTGGCCACGCTCGACCGACTCTCGGGCGGTCGCTTGTTGCCGGCGTTCGGCCTCGGGGTGGCCGATCCGCACGAGCAACAAGCGTTCGGAGTGGCCCGCGAAGAACGAGCCAAGCGTTTCAACGAGGCCCTCGCCGTCATCCGTGCGTGCTGGACCGAACCTTCCGTCACGCATCACGGCGACTTCTTCCACTACGACGATCTGCGGGTGCTGCCCAAGCCGAAGCAGACTCCGCCCGACATCTGGCTGGGTGGAATCGCTCCGAGCGAGTTGAAGCGCGTCGGTCGACTGGCCGACGGATGGCTGCCGAGTTTCGTCACGCCGGCCGACGTGGAGAAGGGTCGCATCGAGATCGAGCGCGTGGCCCGCGAGCACGATCGCGAGATCGAAGCCGAGCACTACGGCGCCTTGATCCCCTACGCGCACGGTCCGTTGCCCGATGCGTTGCTGGCCGGTCTGAGGCAACGTCGTCCCGATCTGGACGACGTCTCCGAACTGGTGCCGCAGGGTTGGGCCGAACTTCAGCGGATGATCCGTCGCTTCGTGGACGTCGGCTTCTCCAAGTTCGTCGTGCTTCCCATCGTGGAGCCGCGATCGGCCGACGAGTGGGTGGACCACCTCGGTGTGGCGGCCGGCGAACTACTGCCGTTGCAGACCTGATTCGGTCCGGAGTTCCGACTTCAGACGAACGGCGACAACCACGCGTGCGTGTTGCGGCCGATGGCTTCGATGTCGTAGCCACCCTCCTGCAACACGACGGTGGGAAGGCCCAGTTGCTTCACCACCTCGCCACAACGGCGATACCCGTCGGTGGTGAGCGCGAGATCACTGATGGGATCGTTCCAGTAGGTGTCGAGACCCAACGAGACGATCACCATCGACGGCCCGAACGCCGCGATGCTCTCGCACGCGATACCCAGCCGATCGACGTACTCGTCGTCCTCGGCTTCGGCCTCGAACACCACGTTCAGGTTGGTGCCCACACCCTTACCGGCCCCCGTTTCGTCCTCGTGACCGATGAACCACGGATAGGCGCGATTGGGATTGCCGTGCAACGACACGAACTGCACGTCGTCGCGGTCGTAGAAGATCTGCTGAGTGCCGTTGCCATGGTGGTAGTCCACGTCGAGAACCGTCACCTTGGTGCCGGTGGTGGCGGCCACATGATGCGCGACCACCGCGGCGTTGTTGAAATAGCAGAAACCTCCGAACACGCTGCGCGCCGCGTGATGGCCGGGCGGGCGACACAAGCCGTACGAACTGGATGCGCCGGCCAGAACCTTGTCGGCCGCCGTGAGCGCCACGTCCACCGATGCGCGCGCGGCCAGATACGTGCCCTCCACCATCGGGGTGGCGGTCTCGTAACACCAGTATCCGAAGGCCGCCGCCGCCCCGTGAGGCGGGCGCGCCTCGCTCATTCCGTCGCGAAGTCCGATGTGCAACATCGCTTCGGGTGCGAACTCGGTGCGGCCGGTCGAGCGATTGATCTCGGGCCACGCCGACTCCAGGTAGTCGATCAAGCCGTGATCATGAACGGCCTCGATGGGCGCGCGTCCGTGTTCCTCCAAGCCGACGAATCGAAATCGCGAGTCGGTCTCCAGTTGACGACGGATCGTCTCGGCGCGTTCGGCGCGTTCGTAGGTGGGAATCGGTTGTCCGAGGTTGATCTCGAGCTTGGGATTCTGATGGCGATGAAGATCGGTCCAGACGACGTCCATGTGCTCAGACTAAACGCTGCGACGACGGGAGAACGGGGGCGCTCAGCGACCGGTGTCGCGGAACGGCGTGTCGAGGAACGGGGGCCAGTCCCCGCCTCCGTGCACCTCGATGGTGGCGCCGCTCACGTACGAGGCCAACGATGACGAGAGGTACACGCACGCGTCACCGATCTCCTCGGGCCACGCCAGACGACCGATGGGGATCTGCGCGCCGGTGCGACGCACCCCCTCCTCGTCCCCGTAATGCAGATGGGCCAACTCGGTGCGCACCATTCCCACCGTCACCAGGTTCACGCGCACCTTGGGCAACCATTCCTGGCCGGTGGTGCGGGTGTAGTTGGCGAGTCCGGCCTTGGCCGCGCCGTACGCCGCCACCGTGGGCGCCGGACGTTCGGCCGAGACACTGCCGATGTTCACGATGGAGCCACCCTCGGCCTGGTTCTGCATGTGCCGATTGGCGGCCTGACTGCACCACATCGCCGAGAACAAGTTGACGGCCACGATCTTCTGCGCGAAGTTGGCCGACGCCGTGGAGGTGTCCGACGGCGGACTTCCACCGGCGTTGTTCACCAACATGTCGAGACGACCGAACCGTTCGACGATGGCGTCGATCATGCCGCTGGCCTCGTCGGGCTCGCGAAGGTCGACGGCGAACGCGGTCCAGTCGGCGGGCAGATCGTCGGGAAGGTTGCGAGCACACACCACCACGGTGGCGCCGGCGTCGGCGTATCGGCGCGCGATACCCCGGCCGACACCCTTGGTGCCACCGGTGATGAGGGCCACGCGCCCCGAGAAATCGATGGTCAATGCCACGACCTGCACCCTAGTGCCGGACCCGGCTTCGTTTCTGACGCATCGTCAGATGGGGAGTACGCTCGAACCCGTGGGAATCACCTCGAAGATCGACGACCGTGGCATCGCCGAAGTCGTCATGGACTGTCCGCCCGTCAACGCGCTCACCGTGGCCGAATGGTTCGGCCTGGCCGACACCATCACCGCGCTCGGTCGCGACTCCGCCGTTCGGGTGGTGGTCCTGCGCGCCGAGGGACGCGGCTTCAACGCCGGCGTCGACATCAAGGAGATGCAGAACACCGAGGGCTTCGACGCTCTCATCGGCGCCAACAAGGGCTGCTACGCCGCCTTCGCCGCGGTGTACGACTGCCTTGTTCCCGTGATCTCGGCCGTGGCCGGGTTCTGCGTCGGCGGTGGCATCGGCTTGGTGGGCAACAGCGACATCATCATCGCCAGCGACGACGCGTTCTTCGGTCTGCCCGAAGTGGACCGCGGAGCACTCGGTGCGGCCACCCACCTCGCCCGACTGGTGCCTCAACACAAGATGCGCGCCATGGTGTACACCTCGGCCACCGCCACCGCGTCCGAACTGCACGCCTTCGGCAGCGTTCTGCAGGTGGTGCCCCGGGCCGAACTACGTGACGCGGCCATGACGTTGGCCGCCAGCATCGCCGACAAGCACCCCACCGTCATTCGCGCCGCCAAGGAGAGTCTGAACGGCATCGATCTGTGGGACGTGAAGCGCAGCTACCGATTCGAACAGGGCTTCACCTTCGAACTGAACCTCACCGGTGTCAGCGACGAACTGCGCGACGATTTCGCCGGAACCGACAAGAAGAACGAGAAGAAGCACTGACCCATGAGCGACACACGCAACAAGGTGATCACCGAAGATCAGGCGATCGCCACCATTGAAAGCGGCATGACCATCGGAATCGGTGGTTGGGGCAGTCGCCGCAAGCCCATGAGTCTGGTGCGCGCGTTGTTGCGCTCGAACGTCACCGATCTCACCGTCGTCTCGTACGGCGGACCCGACGTGGGTCTGCTCTGCGCGGCCGGCAAGGTGCGTCGTCTCGTGTACGGATTCGTGTCGTTGGATTCCATCGCCCTGGAGCCACACTTCCGCGCCGCGCGACAAGCCGGCACCATCGCCGAACCCGTGGAGTACGACGAGGGAATGCTGCAGTGGGGCCTGTACGCCGGCTCGTTGCGTCTCCCCTTCCTGCCCACCCGCGCCGGTCTCGGTAGTGGCGTGATGGACGTGAACCCGTCGCTGAAGACCGTGAAGTCCCCCTACGCCGACGGTGAGGAACTGTTGGCGGTGCCGGCCATTCGTCTCGACGCCGCGTTCGTGCACATGAACCGCGCCGACTCGCGTGGCAACGCGCAATACCTCGGTCCCGACATGTACTTCGACGATCTGTTCCTCGGCGCCTGCGAGCCGGGACGGCGTTTCGTGTCGGCCGAGAAGATCATCGCCACCGAGGATCTGTTGAAGGAAGGCACCTTCCACACCCTGCGCATCAATCGCGCCATGGTCGACGGAGTGATCCATGCCCCCAACGGGGCGCACTTCACCACCTGCGAGCCGGACTACGGCCGCGACGAGGCGTTCCAGAAGGCGTACGTCGACGCCGCGCGCGATACCGACAGCTGGAAGGCGTTCTCCGATCGCTTCCTGTCCGGTGACGAGAACTCGTATCAATCCGCGGTCACCGCTTGGAGAGCGGAAGTCGCGGCCGCGAAGGAGGCGTCGAAGTGAGCGATTCACCCGCATTGGCCGATGTCATCGCGGTTGCCTGCGCCGAAGCGTGGCGTGGTGACGGCGAGATCTTCGCCTCCGGCATGGGAGTCATGCAGATGCTCGGCGCGCGTCTGGCGCGGGCCACGTTCGAACCCGACCTGATGGTCTCCGACGGCGAGGCGTTCTACATCGCCGGCGATCTGCCCATCGGGGGTACCAACAAGACCATCGAGGGTTGGATCCCCTTCCGTAGCGTCTTCGACACCCTGGCCGGTGGTCGCCGTCACGTGATGATGGGCGCCAGTCAGATCGACAAGTACGGGAACTCCAACATCGCCAACATCGGGCCGTGGGCCAAGCCCAAGGCTCAGTTGCTCGGCGTGCGCGGTGGTCCGGGCAACACGGTGAACAACGCCACCAGCTTCTTCATCCCCAAGCACCAATCGTCGGTGTTCGTGCCCACCGTCGACATGGTGAGCGGCGTGGGTTACGACCGCGCGAAGAAGATCGGCGGTTTCATCGCCAAGCGCCACGACCTTCGTCGCATCGTCACCAATCTCGCGGTGCTCGACTTCGCGACTCCCGACAACTCCATGCGTCTCGTCAGCGTTCACCCCGGCGTGGACGTGAGCGACGTGGTGGCGAACACCGGATTCGAATTGGTGATCCCCGCCGACGTGCCCGTCAGTCGCGCGCCCTCCGCCGAGGAAATGGACGCCATCGGACGCATCGACCCCAAGGGTCTGCGTCACCGGGAGATTCCGTCGTGACCGTCGTTCCTCACGCCCGACTGCGCACGTCCTTGTGCGATCTGGTGGGTGTGGACTACCCCATCGTGCAGACCGGCATGGGCTGGGTGGCCGGACCCAAGCTGGTGAGCGCCACCGCGAACGCCGGAGCGTTGGGCATCATCGCCAGCGCCACCATGGACTTCGAGCAGCTGAAGCAGTCCATCAGCGAGGTCAAGAGTCGCACCACCAAGCCGTTCGGCGTGAACCTGCGCGCCGATTCGGCCGACGTGAAGGACCGCATCGCCCTGATGATCGACGAGGGCGTGAAGGTGGCCAGCTTCGCGCAGGCCCCCAAGCCCGATCTCATCTCGCGCCTGAAAGACGCCGGCGTGGTGGTCATCCCGTCCATCGGCGCGAAGCGTCACGCCGAGAAGGTTCTCGAGTGGGGCGTGGACGCCGTGCTGGTGCAGGGTGGCGAGGGCGGTGGCCACACCGGTTCGGTGCCCACCACGGTGCTGTTGCCTCAGGTGGTGGACGCGGTGGCCGGTCGCGTGCCCGTGATCGCCGCCGGCGGTTTCTTCGATGGTCGCGGATTGGTGGCCGCTCTCGCGTACGGCGCGTCGGGTGTGGCCATGGGAACCCGTTTCCTGCTCACCAGTGATTCATCGGTTCCCCAGTCGGTGAAGGACTACTACATCGGCAAGGGCGTGTTGGACACCGTCGTCTCCGTGCAGGTGGACGGCGTTCCCCATCGCGTGTTGCGCACCGAGTTGGTGAATCAATTGGAATCCGGCAGTGGCAAGGTGTTGGCCATCCCGCGCGCGGGCATCAACGCGTTGCGCTTCCGCAAGATGACCGGCGCCAAGTTGTCCGACATGATGCGCGAGGGCCTGGCCATGAAGAAGTCCATGGATCTCACTTGGACCCAGATGGTGATGGCCGCCAACACACCGATGCTGTTGAAGTTGTCGCTGGTCGACGGTCGCACCGAGAGCGGCGTGATGGCCAGCGGTCAGGTCGTGGGCATCATCGACGATCTCCCCTCGTGTGCCGACCTCGTCGATCGCATCATCACCCAAGCGAACTCCGTTCTGTCGGACCTCGCCGGCTCCTGACCCCCGAAAGGAACACCATGGCTTCCACCGTTCTCGACGGGCCCGACGATGTGCGCGCGCATCTGGGCCGGCACCTCGGCCACAGCGAGTGGATCGAGATCGATCAGGATCGTGTGAACCTGTTCGCCGACGCCACCGGTGATCACCAGTGGATCCACGTCGATCCGAAACGTGCCACCAACGGACCTTTCGGTGCGCCGATCGCCCACGGTTACCTCACGTTGTCGATCTCGAACCTCTTCCTTCCCCAGATCGTGGAGGTGCGGGGCTTTTCCGCCGGCGTGAACTACGGCGTGGACAAGGTTCGTTTCCCCAGCCCGGTGAAGGTGGGCGCGCGCATTCGCGCCGGTGCCGAGTTGACCGCCATTTCCGAGGTGAACGGTGGTCTGCAGACCACCATCGTCATCACCATCGAGATCGAGGGCGGCACGAAGCCGGCCTGCGTCATCGAGTCCCTCAGCCGCTGGCTGTACTGATCACGTCCTCAATCGAGCAAGACAAACAAGGAGAGCCATGAGCGTTCGCGCCCGTTTCGACATGTCCGGAAAAGTCGTCCTGTTGTCGGGAGCCGGCCGCGGTATCGGAGCCGCCAGCGCGATGGCGTTGGCCGAAGCCGGTGCCGACATCGCCGTCACCGCGCGCAGTGCCGACCAGATCGAGGCGGTCGCATCCCGGGCCCGCGACATGGGACGTCGCGCCATCGCGATTCCGACCGATGCGAACGACGCCGACGCCGTGAAGGCCGCCGTGGAACGCACGGTGGCCGAACTCGGTGGCATCGACTCCGTGGTGAGCGTGGTGGGTGGTGCGATGCCGCAGCCGTTCATGAACACCTCGGACAAGGACCTGCGCAACTCGTTCGAGAACAACGTGGTGAACGGCCTGCGCCTGGTGCGCGAATGCGTGCCCCATCTGTTGGCCGCCGCGGGCGATCGTCCCGGTGGAGCGTCGGTGGTGATGGTGTCGAGCGCCATCGGCCACATCGTCGGCCGCGGATACGTGTCGTACGGCTCGGCCAAGGCCGCGCTCGACCATGCCGTCGAGTTGATGGCCGCCGATCTGAACCCGCGCATCCGGGTGAACGCGGTGGCGCCCGGCGCGATCCTGACCGAGGCCCTCGAGATCGTGGCCGCCAACCCCGAGTTGAAGGCGTCCATCGAGAACGCCACCCCGTTGCGTCGTCTGGGCGAGCCCGATGACATCGCGGCGGCGGTGTTGTATCTCGCATCGAACGCCTCGAGTTATATGACCGGCCAGATCCTCGCCGTCGACGGTGGCACCGTCACCACCAACTTCAACTTCCCCATCGCCGACCTGTGAATCATCCGGAACGAAGAGGTTCACTGCGCGCCCTGCGCCATCGCGACTTCGCCCTGTTCTGGACGGCGGCCGCCATCTCCAATGGTGGCGGCTGGATGCAGATGGTGGCGGTGCCCGCGCTGCTGTACGACATGACGGGTAGCTCCACCTGGCTGGGTGTGGCGTCGATGGCCTCCTTGCTTCCCGCGGTGTTCCTCACCCTTCACGCCGGCGTTCTGGCCGACCGCATGAGTCGACGCCGGATCCTGCTGATCACGCAGACCGTGCAGATGACGTGCGCCTTCGCGCTGTGGGCCTTCTACCTGGCCGACGCCATTCGCCCGGGCCTCATCGTGGCCATCGGTCTCATCGGCGGCATCGCCACCGGATTCCAGACCTCCGCGTGGCAGAGCTTCGTTCCGTTGTTGGTGCCCAAGGAGGAACTACTCGACGCGGTGAAGTTGAACTCGGTGCAGTTCACCCTGGCGCGTGCCATCGGCCCCGGTTTGGCCGGAGCGGTGGTCACCACGATGGGAACCGGCGCCGCCATCCTGATCAACGCACTCACGTACCTGCTGGTGATCGGCGCGTTGTTCGTCTCCAACCCCCGACAGAGCATCGTGCCGTCGAACGGTGCGAAGGTGACCGAGGTGCTGCGCGACGGCGGGCGCTTCGTGTGGCGCAGTCGGCCACTGCGCCTGGCGGTGCTGCTCGCGTTCGTCACGTCGCTGTGCGGACAGGCGTTGCAACACGTGGCGCCGGCCATCGCCGACCGCATCTACGGACGACCCTCCACCGACAACGCCGGCCTGCTGGTGGCGCTGGGTCTGGGTGCCCTGGTGTCCTCGCTGATGTCGGTGGTGATCGGCGACAAGTTGAAGCGATCCACCCGGGTGTTGGTGGCTCTCGTGTTGTTCGCCGGTAGCACGGCCCTCATTCCGCTCACGTCGAGTTACGCCGTGGGCTTGATCGCGTATTTCATCGGCGGATTGGCCCACCTGCAGTCGGCGGTGGCACTGAACACGCTCATTCAAGGCACGGTGCCCGATCACCTTCGTGGCCGAACAATGAGCTTCTACGTGTTGGGCATCCTGGCCGGCATCCCCTTGGGAGCGTTCACCTTGGGTCGCCTGGGCGACATCTTCACGATGCGTGTGGCCGTGTACGTCGACGCCGCGGTGTTCGTGGTGCTCATCGTGTTGCTGCTCGCTCGGGGTTGGTTGTCGGACCTCGACGTGACAAAGATTGACGACGTGACCGACGCGCCCGCCACCACCGGTGATCCTCGATGAAGCATCCCGAGGGCGAGGACCCGATCTATGACGCGGCCCGCGTGGAGCTGGGCCGGGCCACGCGCCGCCTGAACCACGCGATCGTGGCCCGCGACGTGGAGATCGAGCAACTACGGGACGCGACCGCGACATTGCAGAGACTGGCCGAGCAGTTCGAACGGTCCGATCGTCGCGAACGCAGCTTCAACCACTTCAAGGACAGCAAACGTGTCGAGTTCCCCGACGGCGAGGTGATGACCAGCCACATCTGCCGACCGGGTTCCGGCCCCGGCAGCCCGCACGGTCTGGAGATGTCCGTCACCCGCCAAGGCGACGCCGCCGAGGCCCGCTTCATCATCGGTGACTCCTACGAGGGGGCGCCCCAACGCAGCCACGGGGGCATCGTGGCCCTGGCGTTCGACGACTCCATGGGCTTCGTGCTGAACATCATCCACACCGTGGCCTACACGGGTGAGATCACCGTTCGCTACAAGGCGCCCACGCCGTTGAACACGCCGCTCGTGATCCGGGCCCATCTGGCCCGCCGCGACGGTCGCAAGTTGCATCTGGAGGCGGAGATGCGCGAGGACCGACCCGACGCACCCTTGATCGCCACGTCCCACGCGCTGTTCATCGCGATCGAAACTTACGACCCCGCGTCTGACACACTGTGACCGGGGATCCCACGCCGAATCGGGAGGCGTCGGGGCGAGAGGGGGAATCATGACCGCTATCGACAACGGGCCGGCCACCACCGAGCGCTTTCCGCGCGAACTGGTACGACGACTGGTGGACAATTACCGCAACAAGACCCTCGATCACTGCGAAGCCGCCATCACCGAACCGGCATCGGTCTTCACCGATCCCGTGCGATTCCAGCGAGAGCTCGACGTGTTGTTCCGCCACGGTGCGCACATCGTCGGCTGGACCGGCGAGCTACCGCGACCCGGCACCTTCGTCACCAAGGACGTGGCCGGGCATCCGGTTCTGATCACGCGCGCCGAGGACGGCGAGCTACGCGCGTTCCGGAACGCCTGCACGCACCGCGGCGCCCAGGTGGCCGAGGGTTGCGGTGAAGCGCGTCGCCTCACGTGCCCGTACCACGCGTGGTCGTTCGAGCTGAACGGCAATTTGGCCGGACAACCTCAGTCGTACGCGTTCGATGCCCTCGACAAGTCGACGTTGGGTCTGGAACCGTTGCCGGTGGCGAGCGTGGCCGGCTTGATCGCGGTTGGTCTGAGCGAGGACGTGGATCCCGCCGCCGCCTTCGCCGACATCGAGCCCGAACTGCGTTGGTGCGGATACGAGAACCACGAGGTGGTGTGTCAGCACACGTTTCAGCTGAAGGCGAACTGGAAGATCGCCTTCGACGTGAACCTCGAGACGTACCACGTGGACTATCTGCATCGCGAGACCTTGTCGAACCTGGTGAACCACAACCCGATCTACGACACGTTCGGTCGTCACGCCCGCTGGGGCTTCCCCACCGTCGGTGTCGAACACCTGGTGGACCTGCCCGAGGATCAGTGGCCGGCCGTCGGGCCCGCCAGCATCATCCACACGTTGTTCCCGAGCGTCGTGCTGTTGGAGACGCCGGTGAGTTGCCAGATGTTCCGCATCTATCCGGGACGCACCGTCGGTGAGTGCACCGTGGACCTCACCGAAGCCGCGTTGACCCCGGTGACCAACGACGAGGATCGAGCCGCGCGCAAGCGGGGCGCGGACTTCGCCGCGTTGGTGGTGGGCAAGGAGGACTTCCCCGCCGCCGAACAATGTCAGCGTGGCGCCGAGATCGGCCTGAAGAACTTCGTGTTCGGATCGAACGAGCCAATGCTGCAACACTGGCACCGCACCTGGAACGAAGCGCTGGCCTGAAACCCCCGCATTCCGGGCGGGTTTCGTGACGGCACAGCGCGCGAAACCATCCCAGAATCACGACGAGAAAGCACGAATCCGATGAACACACCCAACATCGTCTCCATCATGAAGGCCCTGGCCGACAAGGCCGCCGCCGATCCGAATCGCCCGGCCATCACGTGCGGCGACGTCACCGTGACGCGCGCCGAGTTGGAGGTACGCACCAATCGCCTGGCGCGCGCCTACGCCGAACGCGGCGTGTCGCACGGACGCTTCGTCACCGTGGCCCTCCCGAACTCGGTGGAGTTCTACGAGGCCTGCATCGCCGCGTGGAAGTTGGGCGCCACGCCGCAACCCGTCAGCTACCGACTGCCCGACCGCGAGCGTCAGGCCATCGTGGAGTTGGCCGACTCGGCGTTGGTGGTGGGCGTGGAACAGTCGGCTCATCCCGGTCGCAAGACCGTGGCCGCCAACTTCGATGCCTCCGCGTACGACGACTCGCCGCTGCCCGACGTGACGGCACCGGCGATGAAGGCACCCACATCCGGTGGCTCCACCGGTCGACCCAAGTTGATCGTGGCCGGTGACCCCGGCGTCGTTCAGGTGGGTGCGCCCGGCATGGGGCAGAAGGTGGACGGTGTGGTGTGCGTTCCCGGACCGCTGTATCACAACGCGCCGTTCTCGTTCGGCGCGGGCTCGCTGTTCCACGGCAACCACCTGGTGTTGTTGCCGCAGTTCGACGCCGAGGCCACGTTGGCCGCCGTCGACAAGCACCGCGCCGACTGGATCCTGTTCGTCCCCACCATGATGTCGCGCATCTCGCGTCTGCCCGAGGACGTGAAGAATCGCTACGACCTGTCGTCGCTGACCACCGTGTGGCACATGGCGGCACCGTGCCCGCCGTGGTTGAAGGAGGAGTGGTGCAACTGGTTGGGCGGCGAGAAGATCTTCGAGTTGTACGCCGGCACCGAGGCCCAAGCCGTCACCATCATCCGTGGCGACGAGTGGTTGGCCCATCGCGGATCCGTGGGCCGTTGCGTCACCGGCGAGATGAAGGTGCTCGACCCCGACACTTTCGAGGAACTGCCGCCCGACACCGTGGGTGAGATCTTCATGCGCAACACGCGCACCACGTACAAGTATCTCGGCGCCGAGGCGCGGCGCTCGCCCGACGGCTGGGAGAGCCTCGGTGACATGGGCAAGATCGATGCCGAGGGCTACGTGTACCTGACCGATCGCCGTGGAGACATGATCCTGTCGGGTGGCGCCAACATCTACCCCGCCGAGGTGGAGATCGCGCTGAGCGAACATCCCGACGTGGTGTCGTCGGCCGTGATCGGTCTGCCCGACGAGGATCTGGGCAACCGCATCCATGCCGTGGTGCAGGTGTCCAAGCCCATCGGCGAGGACGAACTGCGCACGTTCCTGGGTGAGCGTCTGGTTCGCTACAAGGTGCCGCGGTCGTTCGAGTTCACGAGCGAGCCGGTGCGCGACGATGCGGGCAAGGTGCGACGTTCAGCCCTGCGCGACGAGCGCAGTTAACGCTTGTCGCACTAATGGTGTGTTGAACTTTGTGAGGACCTCCGTTAGACACGGAGCATGCGCAAACACGGGTTCATCGCCTTCGTCTTCCTCCTTCTTGCCGGGCTCCTCACGTCCGAAATCGCCCGCGCCGATTCCTGGGATTACGTCTATGGCGAAGATCCGACCAACGCGAACAACGTCTCCGGGTTCACCGACGTTCGGGCCGACCCACTCGGAGGGGCGTTCGTTGCCGGATACTTCTACGGTACGTTCGAGGGTTTGAATAGCAATGGACAATGGGCTCGATTTGTCCAGCATCGCAGTCAGGCGGGCCTAGTCGAGTGGACACAGATTGTCGAAAGGATTTCAGCCAATAGCCCACCACAACGTCCTATCTTTTTTGAGGTCGACTCCGAAGGTGTCGTTTACCTTCCTACTAATGAGAACCTAATTGTCTCGATTTCCCGAGATGGTCAGGTGCACCAGTCTTCTGCTGGTCAATTTCACGGGACGAGCGTAGAATGCGTTGTCTTTGACGTCATTACCGATGATGATCCCGGCATTATCACGCTATGTGTCGGAACCCCGCACGTCTCTCGATACTCAAGTAGTTTTGTCAGACTTTGGGATGTTGTCGTTTCCAACAGAATGTCAAGTTCATTTGCTCGCTGGGATGCGAGTTTGACTCAAGGCTCCGACCAGGATTTCTGGCTGGTTTCAAGTTTTAACAGAGACAAATTGGGCGAGGACACCAGCAACTTACCCCTCGTGTACAGGCCTGCATTGGGTCTGACCCGATTCAATTCGACGACTGGAACTGAGATCATGTCGGCAAAACACTATGGGTTGGTCCGCTCACAGACTTACGCCATCGGGACAACATCACATTCGCTTTGGATTGGAACAACAAGTTTGGGAGAGCAATTGACAACCCGAGTTACTACATTCGATCTTCAGACGGGAGAAGTTCTAGGTAGCACATCAAATAACTTGAATGTATACGGCGATAATCCTTCGTGGGATGCAGGGTCGAAATGGGCCACCGACAACGGTCTACCTATTCAGTGGTTGGGCTGTGCGGGAGGAGTACTTACTACCCAACACTTTGCGTGGTTAAATGCGGAATTGGATTGTCTTAAAACAGAGCTCCTCAACGACGGCCGTCGTTTGGTTATGCGGCTCGACAGTCAGCTACTAGTTTTTGAAATCAATGGCACACATTCGCCAACAATCTCAAGACTGATCCGTAACAAAGAGGTTAACGGCACAGTTTCAGACATGGATGCGGACGACCTCGGGAACATCTACGTTGTAGGAAAGACCTTTGAGCAAGTCGTCCTTAATGCCACGTCATCTGACGTCCGAGAACGAAGTTCTCTGACTTCATCAAGAGCGTTTGTCCTCAAGAACCCAGGTGGCCGTCTTGGTTTAACTGTTCTCCCTCGCACCCCTTTGCGGTTCAAGGTGACCGGTACCAATGGTGTTCCTGCGTCGGGTGTGGGTGCGGTGTCGATGAACGTGACGGTTACTTCATCGCGCGGGGAGGGCTTCGTGACGGCATATCCCTGCGACAGTCGCCCGGACGCCTCGAACCTGAACTACGTGCTCAACCAGACCGTCCCGAACGCGGTGATCGCTCCGGTGTCCGCCAACGGCGAAGTGTGTTTCTACACCTACGCCGAAACGCATCTCATCGCCGACGTGAACGGCTACTTCCCCACCGGATCGGGCTTCGTGTCGAACACGCCAGCGCGAGTGTTCGACACCCGTGTGGGATCGGCTCAAGGTCTCCGCACCGTCTCCAAGACCAAAGTCGGTGACGGCACCGAGTTGCGTGTTCAGCTCACCAACCTGCCCGGCGGGATCACACCGGCAACCGGTGTGGGTGCGGTCTCGTTGAACGTCACGGTCACCGGTTCGCGTGCACCCAACGAAGGTGGCTTCGTCACCGTCTACCCCTGCGGCAACCGTCCCGACGCCTCGAACCTGAACTTCCGTTCGGGGCAAACCGTTCCCAACGCGGTGATCACCCCGGTCTCAGCAAACGGTGAGGTGTGTTTCTACGTGTTCGGTTCCACCGACCTGATCGCCGACATCAACGGCTACTTCCCCGGCGGTGCCGGATTCGTGGCCACCGAACCGGTCCGTGTGGCCGACACCCGAATAGGTTCGGCACAAGGACTCCGAACGGTCACCAAACAACGCATCGGCGGCAACACCACCCTGCAGTTGCAACTCACCAACCTGCCCGGCGGCATCACACCCGCCAGCGGAATCGGCGCGGTGTCACTCAACGTCACTGCAGTCAACACAACAGCCAACGAATACGGGGGCTACGTCACCACATACCCCTGCGGGGCCCTCCCCGACGTGTCCAGTCTGAACTTCGTGTCGAACGAGATCGTCCCCAACGCCGTCATCGCCCCGCTATCGGCCAACGGGACCATCTGCTTCTACGCCTACGGCCAAACCGACCTGATCGTGGACCTCAACGGCTACTTCCCCACCGGAGCCGGGTTCGTGCCCGTCAACCCCAAGCGAATGTTCGACACCCGCTAACGCTTGTCGAACGTGACGGGCAGGCTCTTCATGCCCCGCACGAACGACGCGTGCCCGTACTCGGGAACGAAGCCGGGGTCGGCGAACGCCAGGTTGTCCATGCGTTCGAAGATCTCGGTGTAGATGATCCGCAGTTCCAAACGCGCCAGGCTGGCGCCGAGGCACAGATGCGGTCCCCACCCGAACGAGATGTGCGGGTTCGGGCCACGCGTCACGTCGAACTCGTCGGCGTGCTCGAAGAAATCCTCGTCGCGATTCGCCGCCGTGTAGTGCATCAACACCTGCGAACCGGCGGGAATGGTGACGCCGCGCACCTCCACGTCCTGGGTGGTCACCCGAACCATGTTGATGATGGGCGTCACCCAACGAACGCTCTCCTCGATGGCGCGCTCCAGATCCTCGGGAGAACGACGGGCGATGGCCATCTGCTCGGGGCATCGGATCATGGCCTCCAGACCGCCGGCGATCACGTTGCGCGTGGTCTCGTTGCCGCCCACCAACAAGAGCAAGGCGTTGCCGATGACGTGAGCGTCGTCCATCACGGTGCCGTCGTCGAGTGGAGTCATGAACTTGCTGATGAGGTCGTCGCCGGGCTTGTTGCGGCGCTCCTCCATGGCCTTGGTGGTGTACGTGTAGAACTCGACGGCGGCGTTCACCACGTCGTCGGTGACGTACTTGGGGTTGTCGGCACCGGTGATCATCACGTCGGACAGGTGTTGCAGCCAGTCGTACTCCGACGGATCGGCGCCCAGCATTTCTCCGATGAGCGTCATGGGCAGCGGCTTGGCGATGTCGGCCACGATGTCGCACGAGCCCTTGTCGATCACGGCGTCCACGAGCGAACGCGCGACCTCGCGCACATGGGTCTCGTAGGCCGACATCTGGCGCGGGCCGAATCCGCGGGCCACGCCCCGTCGCTGATCGGCGTGCGAGGGGTCGTCGCTGTCGATCATCGACGGTTGGGCCTGGCCGTTCGGACGCGAACCGATGGCGCCACTGGAGAACAACGTGGGCTGGCGCTCGGCCCAGCGGATGTCGTCGATCTTGGTGAGCGCCCAGATGCCGTTGACGTCGCGATACACGGGCTGGTTCTTCCGGATCCACGCCAAGGTCGGATAGGGATCCCCTTGGTACATGTCGCGATCGAGAATGTCCACCTGCATTGCCGTCCCCCGTTCTGGCTCGCCGATCCCCCGACTGTAATTGCCGACGGTCGCGATGGGCCATCGCCACCAAGCGAGCAAGTAGCCGGGTGATTCGGCAGACTGTCGCCGTGTCGAAACTCCGTAACGTCCTGCTCGCCTCCACCCTGATCGCCCTGGCCGCGTGTTCCAACCGCGGCGACGAGACGGCCACCACCTCGGCCGCGCCCGCCGACTCCGTGCCCACGGATTCGGCCGCGCCGTCCACCGATGCGCCGACGGCCGAGGCCATCACCTTCGGTGACGTTCCGTCGCCGTGTGGTCCCGCCCCCGAGGGCGTCACCCCGTCCGTCGCCGAGGGCGAGGGTGGCGGCGCCACCGACGTCATCCGCATCGCGGCCGCCTCCGACAAGGGCAATGTGGCCGTGCCGGGTCTGAACGCCGAGTTGTACGACGCCACCGTGGCCTTCGCCGGGTGGTGCAACGCGCAGGGTGGCATCTCCGGTCTCCCCCTCGAGGTGATCGACGCCGACGCCAAGTTGTTCGAGGTGCCGGCCCAGATGGAAAACGTCTGCACCAACGCCTTCGCCATGGTGGGCGGCGGCTGGGCCTTCGACGATCAGGAGTTCCCCCGCTTCCACGAGTGCGACATGATCGACTTCGCCGGCTTCACCGTGAGCGCGGCCAAGTCCTCGTCGGACAACCTCGTCTCGGCCATGCCCAACCCGTCGGACCGCAAGGACGCGGGCTGGTTCAAGTGGGCCACCTCGGTGTACCCCGAATCGATGACCGCCTTCGCCACCGTCTATTCCGACATCCTCACGGCCCAGATCGTGGAACAGCAGTACATCGAGGCCGCCGAGATCGTCGGCGGCGTCACCACGGTCGAGCGCATCACCTACAACTCGCTGGGCGAGACCTCGTGGGTGCCCATCGCCCAGAAGCTGAAGTCCTCAGGTGTGCGCGCGCTGGCCTTCGTGGGTGTCCCCGAGGTTCTGCCCCTGCTCGCCAAGGCGATGGACGAGATCGGCTACCGACCCGACCTGATCATGGCCGACGCCGGCTTCTACGCCGAGGTGTTGCTCGAGCGCGGTGGTTCCAGCGTGGAGGGTGTCGTGGTTCGCACCGCGTACGCCTTGCTGGAGGAGGCCGACCGTGTGAAGGCCGTTCGCGACTACGTCGACATGGTGAACACCCACACCACCGACGGCAAGATCTCGGGCCTCGGCATGCAGGGTGCCTCGGCGGCGTTGTTGTTCGCCTCCGTGGCTCGCGATTGCATCGAGGCCGAAGGAGTCCTGTCGCGCGCCTGCGTGATGGAGGCCGCCACGAGTTACACCACGTGGACGGGTGGCGGACTTCACGCTCCGTCACAAGCCGGACTGGGCATCCCGTCGCCGTGTTACCAGATGATCACGGTGAAGGAAGGGGCGTTCACCCGCCTGTACCCGCCGGTGGAACCCACCGACGCCGATCGTGCCACCGTGGACACCGCCGAGATCACCGACGACGGTTGGGCCTGCGACGAGA
>Ga0315905_10003091_pt1 | contig 17285 bp, 20 predicted proteins | sample LakEriMetagenome_5_FD_203522 | JGI IMG/M metagenome (GOLD analysis project Ga0315905, IMG submission 203522) | Freshwater fungal communities from buoy surface, Lake Erie, Ohio, United States - Buoy 4 MA121 | ecosystem: Environmental > Aquatic > Freshwater > Lake | place: USA: Lake Erie, Ohio... | reverse complement strand
AATGGTCGCGCGTTGGGATGGGTTCGATCACCGTGGTGGTGCCCGCGGTGTTGAGGCCCGCAAGCAGCACCGCGCTTTTTACCTGCGCCGAAGCGACCGGCAGGCGGTAGCTGATCGGCACTGCCGGTGAAATGCCGCGCAGCGTCAGCGGCAGGCGGCCACCGGGCGCGGCGTTGAAATCGGCGCCCATCTGCGAGAGCGGCTCGATTACCCGGCCCATCGGGCGCTTGGACAGGCTGGCATCGCCGATGAAGGTGGCGGTGATCGGATGGCTGGCAACGAGGCCCATGAGCAGGCGCGTCGAAGTGCCCGAATTGCCCATGTCGAGTGCCTGTCTGGGTTGCAGGAGGCTGCCGACGCCGACACCGTCGATGACCCACTCTCCATCCTGCAGGCGTTCGATGCTCGCCCCCATCGCGCGCATCGCCGCGGCGGTGGACATCACATCCTCGCCCTCGAGCAGACCCGTCACCCGCGTGCGGCCCACCGCCAGCGCTCCCAGCATGATCGAGCGGTGGCTGATCGACTTGTCGCCGGGCACCCGGATCCGCCCGGTCAGCGGCCCGGCGGCGGTAAAGCGGCGAGGGCGCGGGGCGAATGTTTCGGCTGAATGCACGGGTGCGGGTCTTTCCGGGGTCTGGCTGGGCTGGAACGGCGGCGCTTTTGACAGCGCCCCGCGCCTATGGCAAGGCGCGCGCCGCGCTTGATTCCCGGCCAGAGGGCCCTCATCAAGCAAAATGCATTGATGCTCCCGCCATCTGTCGCGGGCGCAAGTTTTAAGGATTTCGCATGGTCAAGCCTGAATGGGGCGCAAAGCACGGCTGCCCGAAGTGCGGCACTCGCTTCTATGACATGGGCAGGGATGACCCGGTCACCTGCGTCGAATGCAAGTATACCTGGACCCCCGAGCCCGTGCTCAAGTCCAAGCAGCCGATCCCCTACGAGGAGATCCAGAAGGAAAAGGTCGATGTCGCACCCGACGTCGATCTTGCCGACGAGGATCTCGACATCGACGAGGATGCCGATTCGCCCGACAACGACGTCGACCTCGGCGGCGATGATGATCTCGGCGTCCCCGGCCACGACGGCGAGGACGAGGAAGTCTGATTTTTCCGTGCGCCGGGGCGCGGGCGGCACCATGCCGGTCGCGCCCCGGCGGCGATTTCGCGCTGGTGCAGAAATGTGTTGCCAGCGCCCCGGGCCTCGCATAAAGGCGCGGTCCTCCGGCGTGACGCTGCCGGTGCAGGGTGCCTCCAGCGGCACCGCTGCCAGACATTGTGGGGCCTTAGCTCAGCTGGGAGAGCGCCTGCATGGCATGCAGGAGGTCAGCGGTTCGATCCCGCTAGGCTCCACCATTTCCCCCTTGCAATCGATCAGAGGTTCCCTGCGCGGCGTCGGCCCCGGCTTGCGGAATCTCGCTGCCATTGACGCACATCACACCCCTGCCTAGTCATGCGCGCTATCGGGTTCACCGGCGATACAAGCTTCGCCGCATAACAAAGGCCATGCGAAGGCGGGCATCGTTCCGGGCAGACCGGGGCAGGCCGCGCACATCAGGGGTGCCATTGGTGATGAACACGTCTCGTCCGTCTTTCCGCCGCTGCCTCAGCGTGGCCATCGGCACCGCTGCCGGCATGTGCCTTGTTGCGACGAATGCCAGCGCGCAATTCGGCGGCTTCGGCTTCCCTTCGCTGCCCCGCGCGTCGTCGAGTTCTGCGAAGAGCTCGGACGGCTGCCCCAAGGGCAAGAGCAAGAGCGAAGGCTCGGTTGTGCTCGGCGGCCTGATCGGCCAGGGCCTCGGTCGCGCGGCGGGTTCAGCCGGGGTTTCGAGCTACTTTCCGATTTCCGAGGTGGCGGGCACGCTCACCAATGCCATTGCCTGCAAACTCGATCCGGCCGAGCAGAAGCAGGCCGCCAACGCCACGATCGAGGCGACGCGTGGTGAGGGGGGGGATGCCGAGCCGCCGCCGGTGGGCGCCTCGTCTGCATGGACGTCGGTATCGCGCGAGAGCGTGTCCGGCACATCCACCGTCGTCGCGCGCAACGACAACGATCAGGGCGGCATGCAGTGCATCACCGTCAGTGACGTGATCATCGTCAACGGCGAGGAGACCACCGCCGACAAGCGCATGTGCCGCAAGCCCGGCCAGGCGCGCTATGCGCTGATGGCCTGATCATGGACGTACTGCGCGGCCTTGCCCTTGGTGCAGCGGGATTGGCGCTTGTCGCGGCCAGGCCCGCCGCGATTGCGATGGACAAGGACAATCCCTCCTGCCCCGCCGCGCCAGAGTGGGGCCAGGCCAAAGCGATTGCGCTGACCGCAGCCGACCGGGACGGCAAACATGTTCTGATAGCCGACGGGATCATCGATTCCACCCTGCCCAAGCGCCTCAAGGCTGCGATTGATGCCGATGAGCGGATCGAGGAAGTGTGGATCAAGTCCCGTGGCGGCGATGCGCGCGCGGGCAATCTCGCCGGCAAGGTGATCCGCAGCTATCCCGGCATGGTCACGCGCATTCCCAAGGGCTGGACCTGCTTCTCCGCGTGCAACTTCGTGTTCATGGGTGGCGATCGGCGGTTTGTCGATCCGGGCGGTGTGTTCATGGTCCACATGTTCACCCACACCGGCGACCGCGACACCATCGAGATCTCGGTCGAGGAAGGCAGCGCCGAGACGACGCGCCTGATCGGCCAGATCGAGCAGGACAGCGCCCTGCTTGCGAGCGAAGACAACGATTTCCTGATCCGCATGGGGATCAGCCGCAAGCTGCTGACCGAAGTGATGTACAGGCAGCAGGCCGTCGCCACCGCCCGGAACAGGACCACGCGCTATTGCCTGAGCCAGGACGAAGTGCGCAAATATAACGTGGTGCCCAAGGAGACGGCAGGCTAGGGGCGGCGGCCCTGCCGTGAATCAGCAGCGGCTCCTGCCTTGCCGAAAGTTCCGTTTCCCATGTCCGCCCCCGCTGCTTTCATGCCTGCCGTCGGCATCGACTTCGGGACGACCAATTCGGTCGTCGCACGAACTGCGGGCGACGGCGTGGTCCGTCTCGCAGAGTTTGCCGCGCCTGATCAGACGGGGGCTGTGTTCCGCTCCGCGCTGTGCTTCTGGCAGGAGGATTCGGTGCGCGGCGGCCTGTCGCACGAGGCAGGCCCATGGGCCATCGCCGAATTCCTCGGCTTTCCGCAGGGCTCGCGCTTCATCCAGTCGTTCAAGTCCGTCGCGGCCAGCGCCTCGTTCGAACACGCGCAGATCTTCACCAAACGGCTGCGCTTCGAGGATCTCGGCAACGCTTTCCTCGAACATCTGGCCGCCCATGCCGGAGAAGCGCTGCGCGACCTCCCTGAGCGGATCGTGGTCGGCCGCCCGGTGCGTTATGTCGGCGCGCGGCCTGATCCGGCGCTTGCCGCCGCGCGCTATGCCGCGATGTTTGCCGGGCTCGGGCGCGAGATCCACTATGTCTACGAGCCGCTCGGCGCGGCCTACAGCTTCGCCTCGCGGCTTACCGATCCGGCGACCTTGCTGGTGGCCGATTTCGGCGGCGGCACCAGCGATTTCTCGATTGTCCGCGTCGAAGCGCCCGATGCGCGTCGGCGCTGCGTGCCGCTCGCCTCCGCGGGTGTCGGCATCGCGGGTGACCGCTTCGACTTCCGCATCATGGACCAGCTCGTGCTGCCGTTGCTCGGCAAGGGCGGCACTTATCGTTCGTTCGACAAGGTGCTCGAGATTCCGCCCGGCCACTTTGCCGATTTCAGCGACTGGTCACGCCTTGCGCTCATGCGCAACAAGCGCACGCTCGACCAGCTCGCCAAGCTGCGCCACGCTGCTACCGATCCGGCCGCCATCGATCGGATGATCGCGGTGGTCGAGCAGGAACTCGGCTACGGGCTCTACGAGGCGATCGGTGCGGTGAAGCGCGCGCTTTCGAGCCAGACACATGCGGCCTTCGCGTTCGAGGGCGAGGGGCTCGCCGTCACCGCAGAGGTCAGCCGCGCCGAATTCGAGGGCTGGATCGCTCCCGATCTCGCCGAACTCGACCGCGGTGTGGACCGCGTGCTGGCGCGGGCGGGTCTTGCGGCGGGGCAGATCGATCACGTCTTCGTGACGGGCGGCTCCTCGCTCATCCCGGCGGTCCGCCGGTTGTTCGAGCGGCGCTTCGGCGAAAGCCGCATTGCCAGCGGCGATGAATTGACGTCCATTGCGCACGGCCTTGCCCTGATCGGCAGCGCCCCCGATCTTTCCGAATGGACGGTCGCGGAAGGGGAGGAAGCATGAGCGTTGCATTTCGCCGCGAGAGCGATGACGAGCATCTCGAGCCGAAGTTCGAGCTGCCGATCCCGCCTGGCCCCAATCTCGTGACCGAGCGCGGCCTTGCGCTGATTGTTGCGCGCGTCGAGGCGCTCCAGGCGCAGCTGGCGGGTCTGTCGGATGAAACCGAGATCAAGCGGGTGAAGCGAGACTTGCGCTACTGGGGCACGCGTCAGGCCACGGCGCAGGTCATGCCGCCGCCCGAGGGCGCTGCCGTTGCGTTCGGCTCGACTGTCAGGTTCAGCCTGAACGGCAAGGAGCGCACCGTGACGCTGGTCGGTGACGACGAGGCCGATCCGGCAGTGGGTCTGCTCTCCTTCACCGCGCCGCTCAGCCGTGCCTTGCTCGGCGCCGAGGCGGGCGACGAGCTCGACTTTGGCGGCAGGGACGGCGCCATCGACGTGCTTGCGGTAGGGGCTTAGACCTTCAATCCGATCTCGCGCAGCCGTTCGTGGAGGTATTCGTCCGCGAGAATCGGCTCGGGATAACGGTCCGGGTTTTCCGCGCTCACACAGCCGGGCAGGGTACGGATCGCGAAATCGCTGCGCAGGTGCAGGAAGAACGGCATCGAATAGCGGCTGTGCGCCGCGCGCGCCCCATCGGGATTGCGCACACGGTGCGTAGTCGAAGGCAGGACATGGTTGGTCAGGCGCTGCAACATGTCGCCGATATTCACGACCAGCGCGCCCGGCGGGGGCGAGGCGGGAAGCCAGCGCCCTTCGCGGGTCAGCAGTTCAAGACCCGCTTCCTCGGCGCCGAGCAGCAGGGTGATGAGGTTGATGTCCTCATGTGCCCCGGCACGGATGGCGCCGCCGGGGTCGCCGGGGATCGGCGGGTAGTGCAGCAGGCGCAGGATCGAATTGCCGTTGGCGATGGCGGGATCGAACCAGTCAGGCGCGAGCCCCAGCCAGACCGCGATATGCGAGAGGATCTGCGCGCCGATGCGGTCGAATTCGGCATAGAGCGCAGTGAAGGTCTCGCGGAAGCCTTCGGGTGTATCCGGCCAGACGTTGGCGGGCATGGTCACGGCAAGCGGACGGCCAGGGGCAAGTTCGCGCCCGACATGCCAGAACTCCTTGAGGTCGTGGTGCGCCGCGCCCTTGGCGATCTCGGTGCGGAACGGGGTGTAGCCACGCTGCCCGCCGCCGTCTGCCAGGTGCCAGCGCCGCTTCGCCCCCTCGTCCTGTGCGAAGAAGGCGGCGGTCAGTTCCCATGCCCGAGCGACCAACGCCGGATCGAGCCCATGGTCCGAGACCAGCGCGAAGCCGAAGCGCTGAAAGCTGCTGCCAAGATCTTCGGCCAGCCTGCCCGAAGGGGCGGCCAGCGACAGCACGGGAAGGGTTTCGAGGTTCATGGCTTGCACGTGGTCCAGCAGCGATTATGAGCCTCCCATATCCCGATCCCGGAAGGCATGCATGAGCAAAATCAAGGCGACCGAGCAGGCTTGGCTGATGAAGTCGGAACCCGACGTCTATGGCTGGGATGACCTTTTGGCCGAGGGCGAGGGCACTTGGGACGGTGTTCGCAACCATCTCGCCGCGCGCAACCTGCGCACCATGGCGGTAGGGGATCTGGCATTCTTCTATCACTCGAACATTGGCAAGGAAATCGTTGGAATCGTGCGGATCAGTGTGGCTGGCCTGGCCGATCCGACCGATCCTGAAGGCAAGTGGGCGGCGGTCAAGGTGAAGCCGGTCGCGAAGCTCAAGGCGCCGGTCACGCTTGCCGCGATCAAGGCCAATCCGTCGCTCGCCGAAATGGAACTGTTGCGGCTTTCGCGCCTGTCGGTTTCTGCTGTACGCGCGCCGGAGTGGGATATCGTGCTCGATATGGCCGGCGGCACGGTCTGATCGGGCACCCGCTTGGGCTGTGCCGGATCGGAACAGTCCCGCAATGATCACGCGAGAGGCCGATTCGCAGCCTCCCCGTCTGGTTAGTAAAGCGTTACCAAGGGGGCATGTTGCAATGGAGCGCCCCGAATCCGGAACTTGCAGGCCACCCCTTTCGCCGCACGCTTCCCGCGCACGTGCTGCGGCCGCTCCCGATTCTCGAGCCGGAAGTTGAAGCGGCCATGAAGGCGCTGCAGTTGCCGGAAGGCGCGCGATCGCCTCCCGTCGATCCGAAGCGGATCACGCGGCAGGATGTGATGGACTTCCTGCTGGCCTATTGCGCCTGTTTCCTGGCGGTCTCGGTCTTCATTTTCTGAAGCAGCTGCCGGTTCAATCAAACGTGTGCTCGATCTCGCCCATATGGGCCTTTTCGGCCTTGTGGAGCACGCTCGCCAGCCAGGCGGCAACAAGGCACATGGCCGCGCCCAGCAGCAACTGATCGGCAAGCGGCACGCCCGCCGCGCTGAGGGCGACCGCGATCAGCGAACCCACGACCATGGCGCCCGCGTTGACGATGTTGTTCGCGGCGATGGTCCGCGCGGTCTCGGCCTTGTCGACCACCGTCGTCAGGAACGCGTAGAGCGGCACCACGAACATGCCACCCGAAATGGCGATGCCCAGCAAGGTCAGCAGCAGCGGCACCGCGAGCGGTTCCATCACGAACTGCGGCACATTGAGCAGCGCCGAGCCCGAAGCGTGGGGCCAAGTCTTGCACACTGCGTGGAAAGCCACGATGAACACGGCCATCACGATCACCGAAACCGGGCCAAAGCGCGCAGAAACCGTGCCCTTGAGCAGGTGGTTGATCGAGACCGAGCCGATCGCGACGCCGATCGAGAAGACCACAAGGAACAGGCTGGCCACTTCCTTGCTCGCCGAAAGCACGTTCTTGGCGAGCGGCGGGAACTGGATGAACAGCACCGCACCGATGGTCCAGAAGAAGCTGATCGCGGCGATCGCCAAGAACACGCGCGGGTGGCGCGTTGTCATGCGTACCAGCTTGATCGAGGAGCGGATGACGTTGAAGTCTAGCGGCACGGGCTCCATCTGCGGCGGCGCTGGCGGCACGAACTGCGCTGTGATGAAGCCGAGGACCGCAGTGCCGATGCAGATCAGTGCAGCCCATTCCACCGGGATCCAGCCCGCAAAGATGGTGCCGGCAAGGATCGAGATGTAGGTTCCGGCTTCCACGAGCCCGGTGCCCGCCAGAACTTCTTCAGGATGAAGATGCTGCGGCAGGATCGCGTACTTGATCGGGCCGAAGAAGGTGGAATGCACGCCCATCGCGAGCAGCGCTGTGAGCATCAGCGGGATCGCCACGATCTGCACCGCCATTCCGCGCCATGCCATGAACAGCCCTGCCGCGCCCACCAGCATGATCGCGATTTCCGCCGCCTTCACGATGCGGATGATCTTCGCCTTGTCACGCATGTCGGCAAGCTGGCCGGAAAGTGCCGAAAGCAAAAAGAAGGGCAGGATGAACACCGCCGAGGCGATGGCGGAGAATCGCGCTTCGGCCGCCTCCGAGTTGTATACGGTGTATACAACATAGAGGATCATCGCGTTCTTGAAGAGGTTGTCGTTGAACGCGCCGAGCAACTGCGTCGCAAAAAGCGGCAGGAAGCGGCGTTTCCGGATGAGCAGCGCAGTTGTCGTCATTCGGGCGTTGTCATTCGGGTTTAGCCAGCTTTCGCATCGTCCGCCCTTCCCATAGCGCCGTGCACGGGGCGGACAAGGGGCATGTTCAGACCAACTTGCGGTTTCTTCGTGCTGCCATCATGCCTATGGTGGCCCTACGATGTTGACACTTCCCAATCTGCTAACGCTGTCCCGCATTGTCACCGTGCCCGTGCTGGCGGGCCTCTTGTGGTGGCCCCAATGGCAAACCGGCTATGCGCTCGGCTTCGTGGTCTATGCGCTGATGGGGGTCACCGACTATTTCGACGGCTACCTTGCCCGCGCGCAGGGCACGGTCTCCAAGCTCGGCATCTTCCTCGATCCGATTGCCGACAAGATCATGGTCGCCGCGGTGATTCTCGTCCTGAGCGCGCAAGGGGTGCTCACCGGGCCTTATGTCGGCGATCTTCATGTGATCGCAGGGCTCATCATCCTGATCCGCGAGATCGCGGTTTCGGGCCTGCGCGAATTTCTCGGCGGGATTCAGGTCTCGGTGCCGGTCTCCAAGCTCGCCAAATGGAAGACGACCTCGCAGATCGTGGCACTCGGCGCGCTGATCCTTGGCGAAGCGGCGCCGGGCTGGACCATGATGATCGGCACCCTCGAAGCCAATGTGCCGCACACGGTGGGGCTGATCACCTTGTGGACGGCGGCGGCGCTGACGGTGATTACCGGCTGGGACTACCTGCGTGTCGGCCTCAAGCACATGGACTGACACAGCGAATCGGGACGGCTTAGCCCGCGCCGGCCTTCGAAAACAGGTTGAGAACCAGCACCCCGGCCATGATCAGGCCCATACCCGCAAAGGCGGGCGCATCGAGCTTCTGGCCATGGACCACCCACGCCAGCGCGGTGATCAGCACGATCCCCACGCCCGACCAGATCGCATAGGCGATGCCGGTGGGGATCTTCTCGAGCGACAGCGCGAGGAACCAGAACGCGATGGCATAGCCGATGGTGGTGACGAGCAGGGGCAGCGGCCGGGTAAACCCGGCGGACTGCTTCAAGGCGGTCGTCGCGATGACTTCCGCGACGATGGCGATGGCGAGCGTGAGGGCAGGGGGGAGATTCATCGCGCCCGGCTCAAAAGCCGCAGATCAGCATGTCGATCGCATTGGCGACCACATCCTGCTCATGCACCAGCGAAGCGAACTGCTTGCCGATTGCTTTGTCCGGAACCGCGCTGGCAAGGTGGGTGGCCATGATAAGTTTCTGTCCTGCGATCTCGAAGCGGGGGGTGAGCCGTGTCATCGGCTGCGGATACTCGCTCTCTGGCAATAGCGGTGCCACGAAGCGCGTAGCAAGATCCTCAAGCAGGTCTGCCTGACAGTCAACCACAAGGGTTGCGTCGCCAAGCAAGCGGTAGACGTGAAATTCTGCCATTTCCCGGATGGCCTGCCCGCTTCAGAACTGGCGCTTCAGAACTGGCGCATCAAAACTGGCGATGGCGGCGCAGCGGAAGTTCTCCGCTTTCGGCCCAGGCGTTCCAGGCAGCCATGCTCTCGGCGTTCTCCTGCTTCCAGCGGCGCCCTTGTTCTTCGGCAACCAGCGCCGTGTTCAGCGAAAGGTTTGTTGGCTTTCGACCGGCTTCAGGCAAGGCGTTTGCCATTTCCATAAGGAAACTCGGCAATGAACATGCGCAAATCCATGCGCACAGGAATGGGCGGTCAACCTGCCGCCAGTTCGCTCGCCAGCAGGCGGAATTCCTCGGCGCGCGGGGAGTTCTTGCGCCAGACCAGCGCAATCTCGCGGCTGGCGTGCTCGGCGTCGAGCGGCCGGGCGACGATCTGGGTACCCTGAAGAATACCTGCATTCACCGCCATTTCGGGCAGCATCGTGAGCCCGAGGCCATTGTCGACCATCTGCACCAGCGTGTGCAGGCTGGTGCCAATCACGCTCGCGCTCGCGCGCAGTTCGGGGCGATTGCACGCGGCAAGCACATGATCCTTGAGGCAGTGCCCGTCCTCGAGCAGCAGCAGGCGCGCCTCGTCGATCAGCGCTGGCGCGATGCTCTGGGGCGGGTCGCGCGGGTCGTCCTTGGGGAAGGCGACAAGCAGGCGGTCGTGGAAGAGGTGCGCTGTCTCGACCTCGCCGGTCGCGAAGGGCAGGGCGAGCAGCACGCAGTCGGCACGGCCATGATGCAGCGATTCAACCGCCGCCGCGCTCGGCTCCTCGCGCAGGAAGAGCTTGAGCGAGGGCCGCTCGCTCCGCAAGCGCGGGAGGATGCGCGGCAGCAGGAACGGAGCGATCGTCGGGATCACGCTCATGCGCAGCTCGCCCGAAAGCGGCGCGCCGTGGGCCTGGACGAGCGCTGCAAGCTCCTCACCCTCGCGCAGCAGACGGTGAGCCTTGGCCACCACCTGATCGCCCAGCGCGGTAAATCGCACCACCCGCCGCGTCCGCTCGACCAAAGTCACGCCAAGCAGCGTTTCCAGCTCGCGCAGGCCTGCCGAAAGCGTCGACTGCGAGACAAAGCAGGCTTCCGCCGCGCGCCCGAAGTGGCCGTGCTCGTGCAGCGCCACGAGGTATTGCAGCTGCTTGAGCGTGGGGAGGTAGGTGGTCATCAGTCGTCGCCGGCTGCGGGCTCTTCCGGTTCGGCCGGGGGCGTGAAGCCATCTTCGTCATCCGCGATGGCGTCGGCAGAGGCGGGCGGCTCGTCATTGTTGCCGGCGATGTCGTCGATATGCGCCATCTTGAGCTTGCCCTTGACCACCGCGAAGGCGAGCTTGCCCTCGACGAGTTCGAGCGCATCGCGGCCGAACTGTTCGAAGCGCCAGCCTTCGAGGATCGGCAGGCTCTTGCGCTGCCCGGCGGCAAGCGCTTCGAGATCGTCGCTGCGTGCGAGCAATCTGGCTGCAATATCAATCTCCCGGCTGCGGATCTTGAGGAGCAGCTTGAGGAGATCGGCGACAAGCGCGCCTTCCTTGCCCAGCGGTGCGCCACGCGGTGCGCGCGGGGGCAGTTCGGCATCGGTCAGCGGCTTGGCATCGGCAATCGCCTGCATCAGACGGCGGCCGATGTCGTTGTCCTTCCACCCGGCGGAGAGCCCGCGCACCTTGGCCAGCTCATGCTGCTCGCGCGGCGGATGGCTCGCGATATCGGCGAGGGTCTCGTCGCGCATGATCCGGCCGCGGGGGATGTTCTTGTCCATCGCTTCGGTCTCGCGCCAGGCGGCAATGGCCTTCAATCGTCCGAGCACCGCCGGATTGCGGCTCGGCGCGCGAATCTTCTGCCAGACAACCTCAGGGTCGGAGCGGTAGTTCTCCGGATCGGCGAGCTTTTCCATCTCGGCATCGAGCCATTCGCCGCGCCCTGTCTTGATCAGCCGCTTGAGCATGCGCGGGAAGATCTTCGAAAGATGCGTCACGTCGCCGATGGCATACTCGATCTGGCGCTCGGTCAGCGGGCGGCGCGACCAGTCGGTGAAGCGCGCGCCCTTGTCGACGGTGAAGCCGAGCCAGCTTTCGACGAGGTTGGAATAGCCGATCTGTTCGGACTGGCTTATCGCCATCATCGCGATCTGGGTATCGAAGATCGGATGCGGGGTGCGCCCGGTCAGGTTGTAGATGATCTCCACATCCTGCCCGCCGGCGTGGAAGACCTTGAGCACATCCTCGTTGTCGACCAGCAGTTCGAGCAGCGGGGCAAGATCGAGGCCCGGCGCCAGCGGATCGATCGCGGCGGCTTCCTTGTCGTCGGCGATCTGCACCAGGCACAATTCCGGCCAGTAGGTGTTCTCTCGCATGAACTCGGTATCGACCGTTATGAAATCGGCCTTGGAAAGACGCTCGCACAAGTCGGCCAGGGCCGGGGTCGTGGTGATCAGCGGATGTATCTTCATCGTGCTTTTCTATCTGTGCACCGGGCCAAACCCTCATGCCTGACCGGTGCTGGTGGTGACCCCGTCCGGGGCCTGCGGCTTGACAAATTCACGGCCATCGCCTCTTGGCCGCGTTCATTCCCTGCCCGAATGCTGGCCGATTGACCAGCCAAATTGGATTTTGCCCATGCACCCTTATCGTTCCCACACCTGCGGCGCGCTGGCACAGGCGCAAGTCGGTCAGAACGTGCGTCTTTCGGGCTGGGTGCATCGCAAGCGAGACCACGGCGGCGTGTTGTTCTTGGACCTGCGCGATCACTACGGCATCACCCAGATCGTGGCGGACAGCGACAGCGCCGCGCTGGCGATCCTCGAAGCCATCCGCGTCGAGAGCGTCGTAACGATCGAGGGCGAGGTCAAGGCCCGCAGCGCCGGCACGGTGAACCCGAACCTCTCGACCGGCGAAATCGAAGTCTACGCCCGCGCCGCGACAGTGCTGTCGGCTGCCGAGGAACTGCCCATGCCGGTGGCCGGCGAGCAGGAGTATCCCGAGGACATCCGCCTGCGCTACCGCTTCCTCGATCTGCGCCGCGAGACGCTGCACGCCAATATCATGACGCGCACCAAGGTGATCCGCGACATGCGCAGTCGCATGGAAAACGCCGGTTTCACCGAGTACTCGACGCCTATTCTCACCGCCTCGAGCCCCGAAGGCGCGCGCGACTTCCTCGTGCCGAGCCGCATCCACGCGGGCAAATTCTACGCGCTGCCGCAGGCGCCGCAGCAGTACAAGCAGCTGCTCATGGTGGCGGGGTTCGACCGCTACTTCCAGATCGCCCCATGCTTCCGCGACGAGGACCCGCGCGCCGACCGCCTGCCAGGCGAATTCTACCAGCTCGACCTTGAAATGAGCTTCGTCACCCAGGAAGAAGTCTGGGAAACGATGGAGCCCGTGATCGGAGGCGTGTTCGAGACCTTTGCGAACGGCAAGCCGGTGACGCCTTCGGGCAGCTTCCCGCGCATCGCCTATGATGACGCCATGCTGAAGTACGGCTCGGACAAGCCGGACCTGCGCAACCCGCTGATCATCAGCGACGTCGCCAGCCACTTCACCACCTCCGGTTTCGGCCTGTTCGAGAAGATCGTCGCGGGCGGCGGCACCGTGCGCGCGATCCCCGCGCCGGGCACGGCGGACAAGAGCCGCAAGTTCTTCGACGACATGAACGAATGGGCGCGCAGCGAAGGTCATGCGGGCCTTGGTTACGTGACGCGCAAGGGCGGCGAGTTTGGCGGCCCGATTGCCAAGAACCACGGGAACGAAGGCATGGAGGCGCTCTATGCCGCGCTTGGTCTAGGCCCCGATGACGGCCTGTTCTTCGCTGCCGGCAAGCCCGAGCAGGCCGCCAAGCTGGCAGGCGCCGCGCGCACCCGCGTCGCCGAGCAGCTCGGCCTCATCGACAAGGACCGCTTCGAGCTGTGCTGGATCATCGATTTCCCCTTCTACGAGTGGGACGAGGACGCCAAGAAGGTCGAGTTCGCGCACAACCCGTTCTCGATGCCGCAGGGCGGGATGGACGCGCTGACCGGCAAGGATCCGCTGACGATCAAGGCCTTCCAGTATGATCTCGTCTGCAACGGCTACGAAATCGCCTCGGGTTCGATCCGCAACCAGTCGCCCGAACTAATGGTCAAGGCGTTCGAGCTGGTCGGCCTTTCCAAGGCGGACGTCGAGGAGCGCTTTGGTGGTCTCTACCGCGCGTTCCAGTATGGCGCTCCGCCGCACGGCGGCATGGCGGCGGGTGTGGACCGCATCGTCATGCTGGTCTGCGGCGCGCAGAACCTGCGCGAGATCACGCTGTTCCCGATGAACCAGCGCGCCGAGGACTTGCTGATGGGCGCGCCTTCGCCGGCTGCCAATACCCAGCTGCGCGAATTGCATTTGCGTACGGTGGAACCGTCTAAGGGGTGAGCGGATTAGGATGGCGGGCGCAAACCTGCGGGTTCCGCGCGCCGCCGCCCGCTCTGTTCACCACTCGTCACGCCACACGCACACTTCATCCACATGGCTGCTATGCATTGGGCCACTTGCCAGCCTGCAATCCGGTCATTAGGGCGAAGGCCGGATTTGATGATACCAACCCAGTTCCTTGAAGGGGCAAAAGAATGAGCGATACCGCCGACCGCGTGAAGAAGATCGTTGTCGAGCACCTCGGGGTAGAGGCCGACAAGGTCACCGAAGACGCGAGCTTCATCGACGATCTCGGTGCCGACTCGCTCGATATCGTCGAGCTGGTCATGGCATTCGAAGAAGAATTCGGTGTCGAGATCCCTGATGACGCGGCCGAGAAGATCGCCACCGTGTCAGACGCGATCAAGTACATCGACGATAACAAGGGCTGATCCTTTCGGATTGCCACTCCGTCCGCATCTTTCCGTCCTGTCCCGCTTGCCGGGCATGACGGGAGCGGCGGTCGTCCCCCGGCGGTGAGCCGCCGGGGCTTCGACAGGCTCGGTCCCGCGGGGGGTCTGGGCCTGTTGTGCTTCAAGGTCCGTTTGCCGATGGCGGGCGGATGTTTCGGAGACTCAAATGCGCCGTGTCGTGATCACCGGACTTGGCCTCGTGACCCCGCTGGGGGCCGATGTCGAAACCGTTTGGGCCAATCTCATTGCGGGCAAATCGGGTGCGGGGCGGATTACCCGCTTCGACACGCAAGGGCAGAAGTGCCTCATCGCCTGCGAAGTGAAGCCGGCTGACCATCCCTATGGCTTCGACCCGAACAAGCGCGTCGATTTCAAGGTCCAGCGCCAGGTGGATCCCTTCATCGTCTACGGCATCGATGCCGCGGGCCAGGCGCTCGAAGATGCCGGTCTTGTCGACATGGACGACGATCTCAAGATGCGCACCGGCTGCTCGATTGGTTCGGGCATCGGCGGCTTGCCGGGGATCGAGAGCGAATCGATTGTCCTGCACGAGAAGGGCCCGGGCCGCGTTAGCCCGCACTTCGTGCATGGCCGCCTGATCAACCTGATTTCGGGTCAGGTCTCGATCAAGTACGGCCTGATGGGCCCCAACCATGCCGTTGTCACCGCTTGCTCGACCGGCGCGCACTCGATCGGCGATGCCGCACGCATGATCAAGGACGGCGATGCCGATGTCATGCTGGCGGGCGGTTCGGAAAGCACGATCAACCCCTTGGGCGTTGCCGGGTTCGCGCAGGCCCGTGCGCTCAACTGCAGCTACAACGACCGCCCCGAACAGGCGAGCCGCCCCTATGACAAGGACCGCGACGGCTTCGTGATGGGCGAGGGCGCCGGTGTCGTCGTGCTCGAGGAATACGAGCACGCCAAGGCGCGCGGCGCCAAGATCTATGCCGAAGTCGTCGGCTACGGCCTCTCGGGCGATGCCTACCACGTCACTGCGCCGCACCCCGAAGGCAAGGGCGCTGAGCTGGCTATGCGCATGGCGCTGCGCAAGGCCGGGATGGAGCCGGGCGACATCGACTATGTCAACGCCCACGGTACCTCGACCATGGCGGATACGATCGAGCTCGCAGCAGTCAAGCGCGTGTTGGGCGATGATCTCTCGGGCGCTTCGATGAGCAGCACCAAGTCTGCCATCGGCCATCTGCTCGGCGGTGCCGGTGCGGTCGAGGCGATCTTCTGCGTGCTTGCCATCCGCGATCAGATCGTGCCGCCTACGCTCAATCTGGATAATCCGGACGAAGGCTGCGAAGGCGTCGATCTCGTGCCCAAAGTCGCCAGAAAGCGCGTGGTGCGGGCTGCGCTCAACAATTCGTTCGGCTTTGGCGGCACCAATGCCAGCGTGATCGTGAAGGCGATCTGAGCCGGCGCGGCAGGAGACGGCGTTCGATGCGCAAGGCAGGCCGGCTCAGGATCATCGCGCTGGCTGCTCTACTGGTGGTGGGCGCCCTTAGCGCCCACTTCCTCTACGGCTGGTACGGCAGCGGCCCGCTGGTCAAGGATGCGACCTTCTCCGTGCCCGAGGGGGCAACGCTTGGCAGCGTGGCCGGCAGGCTTGAGGCGGAAGGCGTTATAGCCTCGGCGGATACTTTCCGTATCGGCGCGCGCCTGCTGGGCGGCAGCGAATCACTGAAGGCGGGTGAATACGCCATTCCCGCCCATTCCAGCGGCTCTGCGGTGCTCGCCATCCTGCAGGGCGCAGGCGGCGAAGTTCGCCGCATGGTCACGATCCCCGAAGGCATGCCCTCGATCATGGTCGAAGAGCGCCTTGCCAAGGTCCCCGTGCTCACCGGTCCCGTGCCCAGGCTGGCGGAGGGGTCTGCCCTGCCCGATACTTATGCGTTTCAGCGCGGGGAGAGCCGCTCTGCGCTGGTCACGCGGATGCAGCAGGCGATGGCGCGCACGCTTGCCAAGCTTTGGGCCGAGCGCGCGCCCGATACCGTCGCCCGCAGCCCCGAGGAGGCGGTGATCCTGGCCTCGATCGTCGAGAAGGAAACCGGCAAGCCTTCGGAGCGGCGCATGGTCGCCGGGCTCTATTCCAACCGTCTGCGCCAGGGGATGATGCTGCAGGCTGATCCCACGATCATCTATCCGATCACCCGCGGCAAGCCGCTCGGCCGCCGCATCCGCCAATCGGAAATCCAGGCGGTCAATTCCTACAACACTTACACCATGATCGGCCTGCCCAAGGCGCCGATCACCAATCCGGGCAAGGCTTCGATCGAGGCGGTGCTGCATCCGGCCCGAACCAATGCGCTCTTCATGGTGGCGGATGGCAAGGGGGGCCACCTCTTCGCCGCCACACTGCAGGAGCACAACGCCAACGTTGCGCGCTGGTTCGCGATCCGCCGCGCCCGCGGTGAGCTTTAGGGTCTGTCCAGCCAAGGTGGGGGGATAGGTCCGGCCCTTCGGGGGCGCCTCGGCAAGCCATTCTGACCGTGTGCTGACCCAGCCCGCATTGGCAACGCGCTCCTGGCCGCAAAGCTTCCGGAGACGATGACGATGCCTCTACCTTGTCACGAATATCCCCTTAACGCGCGTTGGCGGCGGTCGTCGTCGTGGACAGTTGCTGCATGGTCAGCGTGGTCGCGGGGCTCGCTACCGTTTCCGACCGCAGCGGAACGCCGCTCGGCCCGCCGCCGAGCTGCATGGTGGTGCTCTGGTTGCTGACCATGACCGATACCGCGCCGCTCGAGGTTACCGAGATCGCGCCGCGCGAAGTCGTCAGGGCAGAAACAAAGCGGCCAAGCGACGGATCGTAGACGGCCGGCACCATGCTCGGCTGATTTTCGAGCGAGGCGGGGGCTATGCTCAGGATCGCCTGCCGTGCCCGCCCGTCGAAGCTCGCAGCGGTGATCGTTCCCGGCGCGATCGATCGCAGCGTAACGTCATGAGCGGTCTGGGCACGGACAGAAGGCGTCATCACGATAGCCGCTCCGGCCACCGCCAGAAGGCCCGCGATACGCTGCATCGTAAGGTCTGTGGTGCAAAACAACCTCATCGGATCAGTTCCTTGCGCGATTGGGCGAGCATCGTGTCCAAGACGAAGCGACTATGCCTGAAGGGGCTATGTTTGGCAATTGAGCCCCCGCGGACTCGGGCCTCAGGC
>Ga0315905_10003089_pt1 | contig 17294 bp, 16 predicted proteins | sample LakEriMetagenome_5_FD_203522 | JGI IMG/M metagenome (GOLD analysis project Ga0315905, IMG submission 203522) | Freshwater fungal communities from buoy surface, Lake Erie, Ohio, United States - Buoy 4 MA121 | ecosystem: Environmental > Aquatic > Freshwater > Lake | place: USA: Lake Erie, Ohio... | reverse complement strand
TTTTGGTTATTGTCTAATTCAAAAAATGACATATATTGTGTAAATAAACTATATAATAAACATATAGTTTATTTTGCACCAATGTTCTCTAAATAGCTATGCACATAACATGATACATCGATGGTCTATACCGGAATATATTGAAACATGTTATTCTCATACATGGTTACGCGAAATGTATCATTGTAACCTTCCACATAAACAATATCGCCGTTGAAAATATCGTCGCATCCATATTCGCCGGTGCAGCTCTTGCCGTTTACACTAATCGGTAATTTTGTGTTTAAATTACCCGACCCAGATATTGTGTAATATTGCCATTTGTCGCGACCCGACATGTGTTTACGCCCCATTAGCGGCAAAATCATTTCCCCCGCAACATGATTCGACCGCGTCAAAATGCCGACTTGCTGGTAATCGTTCGATATGCCGCGCGTTTGCATATTTACTGGTATTCCACGAATGTCACCCGAGTTGCGCGGGTATATAACTGCATTGCGGCCCGGAGGTACATATGGATCGTTAAATATGTCTTGTCGACTTTCAATGGGAACCAATTGTGGAATATTAGAATTCGTATTCACTAAAACAATCTTTTCGGCGGGTCCGGAACGGTGCGTGGATTCTTTGCGAATATGGTTGTGCCAAATATAAACAATCAACATGATTATGACGGTCAACATAAACAGTGTCATGTTCTCAATACATATTAGTCCAGGTACGCATTTTTTTCCCATTTACATTATACTGGGAAAAAAACATTTTACGTGATTTCATTCGGTGGTCTAACGACTGTTGCAAATATTTCCTCGAATTGACGTTTTCCAATACGGAATTGGTCGCGGCTCTTGCCGAAATTCTTTGGTATTTTTTCTTTGAATGTTACGCCTACATCATCCGCCTTCTTCTTCACCGCATCGACTTTTAATCGTTTGCATAAGTAGCATTTTTCCCTTATGGGTTTGGGCCAATGAATAATCTGGAATCCAATGATTGGGTATAAAAAGTCGTTTAATGTTTTGAGCCCATTGTATACGCGTTCTTCCACATAAGTAAAGTCAATGGAAATTTTTTTGAATGCCCATATAATAATCATGATGGGTAAATACAAAACATATAATATAATATCGACCATGTAATAAAAGATGCAGTCAAAAAAGTTTTCAAAATATTTAAACCCGCATCCAACGTATGTGCTTATTAACTCGCCTATATATACACCCAGCGTATTAATACTAGAAAATCCCATATTGAAGCTTTTGCCAATCGCATCAAATTCCGCATTAATGCCGTTAAATATATTCTCAAACCCGGCATTTATATTTCGAATGCGCATGGGGACCGAGCCTAAAAAACATATGATTCGTTTAAATGTGTCAATCATATTCCGGATTCCATTGATAATATCTGTAATGAACGACATTGCACCTCCCTTATACTAATATAGCTCGATACATTTTTTTAGTCATTCCGTCTATTGTACTTCATTTGGTTCTCGAGGAACAATTACAGATGATTCGGTAAACTGGTTTTTCGCACGTCTAAATTCCGCATCCCCGCCATCTTCTGTCATAATTTTTGGTATTTTCTTGGAAAATGTATGTGTCCACTCATCGGCCTGCTTAGACACAACAGAACCTTTCAATCGTACACATGTAAAGCAGTCTTTGCGAATACTTTCCGGAAAATAAATTATATGAAATCCAAATATAGAATAAAAAAACTGGTCGATTATTATAATACCTTCACCGATTTGCTCAAACCGCATTTCCATATTTATGCCAAACATATTACCAATATATTCGATTGGTTTTAATGTAATGACCTTTAATATGCTACCGATCGATTTTAACACATAAAAGAATATGCATTTATAGAAATTTTTAATAAACTGCACAATACATCGTAGGCGAGAACCTGCATATTCGCCGGTATATGCAAATAAGGTGCCAGTTGATTCAATACCCGCACTAAATGATTTCCCGAGTGCGTCAACTTTTTTTTCAACCCCTAAGAAAATATTGCTTACACCAGATGTTACATTTCGCGTCCGCTTCGGCATGGATTCTAAAAAACATATGATTCGTTTAAAGTTTTCAATCATGACCATGATTCCATCTAACGGTACCCTGAAAATTTTCTCAACCGCCTTATTGATTGCATCTGCAATCATCTGCGGTATGCGGGCAATCATTCTAAATGCATCCCTTAATTTTGAAAAAATGGACATATTATATTTATATTAGTAATTTTTGTATATATCATGTGCATACAAAAATATGATGTAAATAATACTGAGCGTAGTGTTACCCCCACTATTTACATGAAATCGACATTATCAATTATGCGGACGCCGAAGACTCACCCCCATTTGCGAGTTTACCATATTGCTCGAATTTTTCAATGAAACTCTCGGCTTTTGCGAGCAATGGGTCAATGTCCTTCATTGTTTTCAATATGGAATCTTGGATTTTTTGAAAATCCTTGAAGTCACCTTGTAAAGTATCATATAACATCTTCTTCTTCTCCGCAGTGGATGGGGCGGTTGCCTTTTCGGCAGAACTGGCCGCCGCATTTGCAATATCACTTACGGTTGTGGTTGCGGGAGCGCTTTCTTTCGCTTCGGCCGGTTTCTCGGCCGAATCCGTTTCATCTACCCCTTCCTTCATATTTTCGGCACCTTCGCTAATCATTCTACTGGGAACATAATTTAATATGTATGTCGCGCAAATGGCAACACCCAACACAATAATCATATTTTTGCTAAAGAATGACACTAAAAATCCAATCATTAATAGTGTAACTATGGAATTAAAGTCCTTTACGTTTCCGTACATGACAATTTGCACCAATGCAATGACGCACAGTGCGTACAATACCCCGCGATTGTGCAATAATTCCTTTCCGGGAATCGCAGATAATAATTGCTTGCCAATTTTGCTCATATTCATTTTGTTATAATGTATATAACGAAATAAATTCATTCTAAACTAGGTCGATTTTTCCGTCTTCGTCGGTAGACGAGGTGTCATATGTAACATGATAAGTATGTGGTATTTCTCCGCCATAAATCTCGAGAACTTCTCTCACCACTTCTTCACGTTGAATATCCTTGTTATCAAATTCAACGCTTGTGATACTTGACGACCGTTTTCCCTTAAATTTTTCTAAAAAGTCTTCTAGCCCATTGGCGCCCTCGTGTCGATCTGGCTGGTCTAAATCTCCTGTAATTATTAAACGCGTATTTTCGCCCAAACGGGTCAATAACATTTTCATTTGGGATACAGTCGAATTCTGCATTTCATCCGCGACAATCCAGCAATTTTTAAATGTGCGGCCTCTCATGAATCCCAACGGAGAAATCTCGATGATTTTGTCTTCGATTAATGCAGTGACTTCTTTGGGAGTAATGAAAGAATATAATATGTCATAAATAGGACGAACCCATGGTGCCATTTTTTCTTCCAACGTTCCGGGTAAATATCCCAAATCCTCGTCAACCGTGACAGAAGGTCGTGTAAAGATTAATTTCTCGACATTGCCCAATAGAAAATTCTTCACGCCGATTTCGGTTGCAAACAGCGTTTTACCGGTTCCGGCTGGGCCGGTTGCCACCACGATTTTCTTTGTGCGCTGACTGAGTAAATTGTGGTAGTCGCGCTGAGCTCCATTCTTTGGTTTTGTAAATTTTTCGTCTAATCGATGTTTTTCAACAGATGATAAATGCTGTATGTTATCATATAATCGTTTTTGCGATTGTAATGAAGTTTCATTGTCATCGTCGTTTTCGTAATTAAAATCGCGCATAAGTTCTTTTTCGTGTTGTTTTCTGGCTTTTCCTCTGCGTTTTTTGGGTTCACCTAGCGGTTGAAACTCATTTGTACTCATCGTTGAATATCTACAATATCCAATGATAATAATATCCCTTAAAAATACGCTCATCACATTTATACATTTGTAAATAACAACTTATCTACTGTAGTTCTCACACAAAAAAATCTATGCAAAACGATTCCCAGTAAAAATGAAACACCTAAAACCTTCCAAAACGAAATCGCAAATACCGCCGAAATAATAAATGCGACAATTATTGTCATTATAACATCGACAATTGCTATATTTGCAAACCGGTATGAATGTAAACCGTCTTGCGGTTTACCGAGTATATTTTTACACCATTTTACATTTCAAATTCCGATTTATATATAAAATTGATTTAAAATTAACATGTTATAACTTCTTATATATAAATCTAAAATGTCGCAGGAATATTGTGTTGTAATAAATAAGCGTAAAAAACGTTTGTGTGTTGAACCAGATTGTAAATCTGGTGCCATAGGTAAAACCGAGAAATGCAAGAAGCATGGCGGTGGTCGTAGATGTGTTGAACAGAATTGTAAATCTGGTGCCAGAGACAAAACCGATAAATGTATAGCACACGGCGGCGGCAAAAGATGTGTTGAACCGAATTGCAGTGCAAGTGCCATAGGTAAAACCGATAAATGTATAGCACACGGCGGCGGTAAAAGATGCATTGAACCAAATTGTAAATCTGGTGCCGAAGGCAAAACCGATAAATGTGTATCCCATGGTGGCGGAGCGAGGTGTGTTGAACCGAATTGTACAGCCAGTGCCCAAGGCAAAACCGATAAATGTATAGCACACGGTGGCGGTAAAAGATGCATTGAACCGAATTGTAAATCTGGTGCCGAAGGTAAAACCGAGAAATGCAAGAAGCATGGCGGTGGTCGTAGATGTGTTGAACCGAATTGTACAGCAGGTGCCCAAGGCAAAACCGATAAATGTATAGCACATGGTGGTGGTAAAAGATGTGTTGAACCGAATTGTACAGCCAGTGCCCAAGGCAAAACCGATAAATGTGTAGCGCACGGTGGTGGCAAAAGATGTAATGACCCAAATTGTACAGCAAGCGCTCAATGCAAAACTGATAAGTGTGTAGCACACGGTGGCGGCAACAGATGTCCTAATTGCATTGATTGGATTGATAGTCGTGGTGGTAGGATTCAATATGATGGATATTGTGCAACTTGCTTCAAACGATGCTTTCCTGCCGATGCACGCAGTAAAGTTATTTATGCGCATACAAAAGAAATTATGGTAAGGAATAAAATCAATGAAAATTTTGAAGGATTTATACATGACCGCCCTCTTTATACCGGTAATTGTGATTGTACTCATCGGCGTCGCATTGACCATCGTAAGTTAATTGGTAATACTATGTTAGCAACCGAAACTGATGAATTTTGTCATCGTGGTTATGATGCACGGGATGAAGAAATTCGTTATGATGATTTGTTTATGATACATAGCGGCAAATGGATATTTATTCGTTTTAATCCTGATTCCAATGTGAGTAACGTGGACATTGATGATAAATTGGATACATTAATAGAAACAATGAAAGAATGCATTGGTCGAATTGAACGGGAAGAAAATACGGAATTGGTAGAAATCATAAAATTGTATTATTAAAAATCGGCATTTGAAATGTAAAATGGTGTATATGGACAACCGCCACTTTGCCCATTTTTAGAGGGACAGTCTCTGCATGGCCTATTTTTACAAGGACAGTCGTTTCGTTGCATTATGTATTATGGTAATATTTTTATTTCGAATTATTCGGCTTTTTCTAACGTGTTTTTCTATTCGCAAAATGCAGTCAATAATCGACAATAGCATATTAATGGTCTACACTGTAATTCAGTAATATATTTTTGTAAACTAGATAAAAATCTACATAGTATATTATTTAGAAGGAATATGGAAGAACCCGTGCAAACCGATGCTATTTTAACTCCTGACGAGAATCGCTTTGTGATGTTTCCAATTCAGCACGATGACATTTGGAAGATGTATAAACGCCAGGTGGATTGTTTTTGGCGCGCTGAAGAAGTGGATTTGTCAAAGGATATGAACGACTGGAACAAGCTCAATGGCGATGAAAAACAATTCATAAAAATGGTGTTGGCTTTCTTTGCCGCGTCGGATGGGTTGGTTCTGGAAAATTTGGCGGTTCGGTTCATGGGCGATGTACAATTATCTGAGGCCCGCGCATTTTACGGGTTCCAAATTGCCATGGAAAATATCCACTCTGAAATGTACAGTTTGCTCATTGACACATATATTCAGGATGGCGCGGAGAAAAAACGGCTGTTTGAAGCCACACAAAATTATCCGTGCATTACCAAAAAGGCGAATTGGGCCAAAAAGTGGTTGGGCGACAATCGCAGTAGTTTTGCGTCCCGCCTTGTTGCGTTTGCGGCGATTGAAGGTATTTTCTTTTCTGCATCGTTTGCTTCTATATATTGGATAAAAAAACGAGGTCTAATGCCCGGACTTACGTTGTCGAACGAATTCATTTCGCGCGATGAAGCACTACATACCGAATTTGCCATTTTATTGTATTCAAAGCTACAAAAGAAGTTGAATAAAAAACGTATTTACGAGATTATTCAAGAAGCGGTTGAAATCGAAAAGGAGTTTATTACAGAGGCCATTCCGTGCCGTATGATCGGGATGAACTCCAAACTGATGATCCAGTACATTGAATTTGTTGCTGACCGTTTGGCGCTGCAACTCGGCTATGATAAGATATACAATTCGCACAATCCGTTCGATTTTATGGAATTGATTAGTATGGAATCCAAAGTCAACTTTTTCGAGCGAACAAACTCGGAATATGCGCTGGCCAACAAGACCGTCGACAATGACGTGTTTGAATTCAAAGCGGATTTTTAGTCGGCATTAGTCATTTACATTTACACATTTGAAGAATTACACAATGATAACATAACAATATTTTATCATTTTTAGAAGATTATACATATATACATATATATGTATAATGACTCAACCAAACCCCATTTTTGAAAAAAATATTGATATTGTGAGATTGTTATCGCAGAAAAAGAAACAAGACCCTGAAAAATTTAAACTCTTAAATCCACTTATTGTGCGTGAAGACTTTGGACAACTGATGCAAAGCCCGAAATTAGGGAGAACCAATGACGATATCAGAACTGCCGTGAACCTATGGTGCAAGAATCGCAGTGAAGCCATAGAAAAATATGGAAATATCAGCGACTGGAACGTATCTAATGTAACTGATATGTCGGTTTTATTTAGCAATTGTTCCGAATTTAATGACGACATAAGCAGATGGGACGTGTCCAATGTTACCGACATGCACAGTATGTTTCAAGATGCATATGCATTCAACCAACCGATTGGAAATTGGGACGTGTCCAAAGTTACCGATATGAGTTTGATGTTTGAAAATGCAAAAGCATTCAACCAACCGATTGGAAATTGGGACGTGTCTAATGTCACTTATATGTACAATATGTTTCAAGAAGCAACCGCATTCAACCAACCGATTGAAAATTGGAACGTGTCTAATGTAACTGATATGGGGGGGTTGTTTAGTCGTGCAACGGCGTTCAATCAACCGATTGGAAATTGGAACGTATCTAATGTTATCTACATGAGTGCCATGTTTGTTAGAGCAGAAGCATTTAACCAATATCTTGGTAAATGGGATGTCTCCAAGGTTACTGACATTCGGTTTAATGATACAAAATCATTCAACGAATATATTTGGAGTCTAGAAGATACAAGCTTGCGTCAGATGTTTGGTGGTGCAATATCAATGGAGAAAAAAAACCTTCCCGGTCGCAGGTTGTGGAAGTTATGGGGCGGGTCAAAACAAACACGCCGGATACAACGCAAGCCCAATCGAACACATTCAAGAAAAGGAAAACATTCCAAAAAATATAAGCAAACCAAAAAACGTGGTGACAGAAAAACCCGTAGATCCTAAACGGACTGCTTGTCACAGTGTCATCGTGACAATCAACCATTCTATTTACCAATTATTTTCAAGACTAAGGAGAACCCGTGCAAAATTGACATATTATTCATGTGTAATAATATATCAAAAAACCATACAACAATGACAAGTTGTTTGGACCATAATGCTTGCCCAAACGATAAAATGTACAATGTAATGTGTAATTTCTCTATTGGAATCAACAATTATGCATGCAATCCCAAAACGACGTGTATACGTGCAGATGGAAAATACGATTGTTGTGGAAAGAATATAGTACAATGCGTAGTAGATGCAGCGTCATTGCGCATGCCGACAATTCAGCCGACCATATCGAGTAATGATATATCATGCGATCAACAATGCAAACCAGAATATAGAATAGATACATGTCATTGGTACGAAAGTAAGCAACTAAACATAATATGTAATGACGAAAGCGATAATTACTGTTGTTCTCAACACCGAGGCGACTGTTGCATAACCAACACGACCGATTTATATATTGTATTTGGATGTATTGCGTGTGTAATGATATTATTCGCAGTTTACAGATACGTAATTAGAAATAATAGTAAAATTACACCATCAAAACCAGCGGTCGTTACTCCCGATAAGTACCAAATCGCACTGGCATTATAATGCACCAGGCTCCGTGTCATTTTTTGTTTCGGCTTCATTTGCATTTGCTACACTATTATACAGTGCCAATGTTCGAGCGCTCGCATCGGTCGCTTTCACATACTTTGGCATCCAAAAATACGGAACTAATTTACCATGCCCCGGGTAGTGCTTCTCAAATATACTACGATACAAGTACTGTTCTGCATTGCCGGGTAATAAATAGTTGTTTGTAGTCGAAATCGTTGTAAATTCTGTCATATTATTGGCGGTCAGCGTAGCATGAGCATGTTCTTGTATAATCGTATACAATGAACGAGACTGTTGAGAAACTCCGTCACTGAATGCTTCTTTTCTACGCCACAACACATTCGCTGGCAATAGTGGTTTACCGTCTACATTTGAAAATCGCGAACCATCAAACGCGTCTCGAATTAAATACTTCTCGGGGCGTTTTACACCTGTGTGAAATCGCATGCCAAATGGAATCGTCAAATAATATTGCACCCATTCCCGGTCCAAGAACGGCGTTCGCGGTTCCAGACCGTGCGACGAAATGGATTTGTCAGATCGAAGCACATCAAACATGTATATGTCTCCAATTAGACGTCTGCATTCTCGGTCAAATTCAAGTGCATCTGGTGCGTATGCCATATACAAATATCCGCCAGCAAGTTCGTCTGAGCCGTCACCATTAAAGATAACCTTTGCCTCACTGTTTGACGATATGTATTTTCCCAGCAACCAATTTCCAATACTCGCGCGAACGGAAGTGGTGTCATAGCTTTCAATGTCCACAATGACCTTCGGGATTGCATTTAAGAAGTCCGCCTCGGTCACAATAATCTCGGTGTGTTTTGTGCCCAAATAATCCGCTACAATGCGTGCGTACTTCAAGTCTTCGGCATTCTCTAGACCAATGCTATACGTTTCCAGTGTAGGCAGACCATGTTTTTTGTGATATTCGTTCACTAATGCAGCAACCAAACTACTATCCAGTCCGCCCGATAACAAACACGCGATTGGGCGGTCCGTTGTGCAACAACGTTTGTGCACCGCACTCATTAAATATTTTTGAATATTGGCCATGCAGGCCTCGTATGGTTCTTCAATCGAACATGACACAAACCCAGGTCGCGTGTAGATTTTATTCAATTTCGTTGGCCTCCAAAAAGAAGTCCGCTTAAACGGTAGCTCATAATGAGTGTAAGTACCAGGCGGAAATTGTTTGACAACATACTCATTTGTGGTGATCGAGTCTAGGTTTGTAAGTTGTTCGTCGTTTAATTTGTTGGATATATCGGACAATTGTTTCAACTCGCTCGCGAAACCAAACACACTACCCTTTTGCAGTTTCGTCGGCGATAAAGTGTAGATTGGTCGCACTCCATATGGGTCACGTGCAATATACATACATGCGGTTCCGCCGAAATTACTGTTATCCATCAAGCAAAATGCAAACTCGCCATCCAACAACTGCAATGTGTGCTCGATACCATATTTTCGGTATAAATGGATAATCACCTCACAATCCGAGCTGGTCGTGGGTGTCACATTCATCAATTTGTATAATTCCTTGTAATTATATATTTCGCCATTGCAAATTAACGTCACTTCTTGAATACGAATTGGCTGATTCGATTCACTATTTAGCCCATTTATCGCAAGTCGATGAAACCCAAATGTCGCATTCACGGTCGCTTCTTGAATAACCGAATGTTCGGGCCCGCGATGCTTGCCTTTTAGAAATTGTTTATGAACATATTCTCGGGTGAAAATGTTGCAATTATTTAGCAGTGCAAAAATTCCACACATTTGAACTGATATTATTGTATCATGAATATTGTCTTTATGCACTTTGGTAGTTCATGTAAATAACATAAATATATATTTGTAATGTATATATTCATTACAAATGAACAAGGTTTTTGACAGTTTACCCTCATTAACGACCGAGCAAAAGGAAAAGAAGGCCAACGGAGCAAAGGTGGTTGACAATTTCACTGTTAAGAAATGCCCACTCATGGATAATTTCGAAAACATGGATCCAACGACCATGTGGAAACCACTAATTGGAGCTCCGGTTCAACATGACGCCAAACCGATTGGTCTCAATGCAAAGATTGTTGCCGAATCCAGTGACAACAAAGACGTCAAAGAATCGATGTTTGTATTAACAGATTCCAAACCGATTGTCGATTCATCGAATAATGTTGTAAAACCCGCGCCGAAAAGCATGCTTCCCAAAATTCAGGGAATAACGCATGCGCCAGACGCAGATAGCGATGATGAAGGCGACGACAATGTTGCAGTGAAAGTCCTTAATTTGGACACCGTGACAAAGGTTTATGTGGGAGCATTGTCGTTGGTGGGCTTATTTGTGTTGTATCGTGTGGTAAAGAAAACCATGTAAACTATGGAAACAATGGAAAAATTAAAATTTGGATATTTTAATTATTCAATGACCGGATACCATTAACTGTTTAAAACTGGTATCGCTTGTACAACTGCAGAGCAGTTAACCCACCGAAAATCTGGGCCATACAATAAGGCAAGACTTCAGACACGGGTAATTTACCGGCAGATGCCATGGCAATGGTAACGGCAGGGTTAAGGTGTCCACCCGAAATCTGGCTGGTTAACAAGATAGTAAGTGCCAACGCGGCACCAATAGCTAAAGGATTTCCTGTCGCAAAGATAACATAAATAAAGAAGGCCGCGCCCAAAAATTCAACTAAATAACTGTACATTGACAATATATTGTATACGGTGAAAAAAATTGAACCAACGCGGAAACGAATTAGAATAATTATCGGTGTTGACAACAATCGTCATGTATCTAATGGTTGCATTGTCATTAGTTAGACTTGCGTTTATTTTGTATGGATTGCTACATCATCCCGATCCACAAATTCACAGTATTTCGATTGACTCCGCAATTGTAAACCACAACATAACATGTATTGTAGATATGCGTATTTAATGATACAAATAGCTTCCATTGTTACCATAAAAATCCTTAATGTATTGATTTTGCACCACACCCCCGGCCTTACTGTATTGAACCGGCGAAAATGTTGGTGTGGGTGCATTTGTGGTCCGCGCATTTTTTTTCGGCGGGGCAACCGATCCACCTGCACGAGCTCTTCGCAAAGCCGTAGCCGAAGCATTGATATCATTGTATGAAGTGAATGAATATAGTTCTCCACTCGCATTTAATGATCCTTTCCCAACTGCAGTGTTGCGACGATTTTCAACCACACTAGACGCATCTCGGCTAACGAACGACTTCTTGTATAACTGGACCCCAAGGTGTTCAGACGAAGCAGGGACAGTTTCCAAATAAGTATGTCGTGCCATATTGAATGAGGCCTGGTTGTCACTGGTACTGTCTTTTAGCGGCATGGGTTTTGCACCAGACAATGCACCGTTGTTTATATTTTGTATACTATACTTCATTTTATACATATCACAATGATCCTATAACATAGTGATATAAATTATATTGTTGTCTAAATTACCGGTGTACTGCCATAATGCGTACATATGAATCATTGTGCATCGCCGCCAAAACTAGTATGATTAGTGTTTTATATCATTGTAATTCTTGTTCATGGCACGCAACTTGCGGAATCGCACATAATCAGAAGAATCAGCCACAAACCGGGGATTGCATGATGCGCCCGCGACACCAGTTCCATCGCACTGGCTAATGATGGAACCAATGTGACCTTTCCAACCAGGTTTGCTTGCATTCACCTGATTGGGTCCACCACACACGTAATTTGGACGAGCGAGGAAATCACCTAAATTATTCACCGCGCGAAAAGGAGTTAATACACGCTTGTATCCATTAATCGTCCCCGTGGCGTTTAATTGGTTCCATCCACGACGAAGAACGCCTCTGTCGAGAGACTGTTCTCCATCTTTGTAGTTTGTAAGTGTTTGTTTTGGGGAAATACCGTTTATCGTTGACATCACTACTATAATATAGTATATGACAATATAATTTATCCAGGTATAATATAAAACGTATTGTGAATGTCACGTAAAAAACATTCCTTGCGTAAGCAGAATAAGCATACGCAAAAAGAGGATTATGTGTCGTCAAATCAATATTTAGAATCGTTGTTAGATGAAACACAAACAATTAGTTATGATCCTGCATGTGTACGTAAGAAAAGTAACTTAAGTAAAGGCCTCGATAAATATAAATTTGACTCTGTGAATTTTTCCGGCGAAGAATTACTAAATAAAATACCAACTATATCACCAAAGTTACATGAATTGCTTGGAAAAATCCATAAATTGGATACAGCAGACATGAAAGAACACGGCAAGAAGTTTAAGCATTTCATATTCTCAGATGTGAAATCAGGGGCGCATGGAGCGAGATTAATTGCTTCCGCGCTCATTGCAAAGGGGTATCATTTGGGATATTCTGCGGAACTAAAGAAGCCGATTGATAAAGAGGCCGCGTCCGCAGTCGTAGACGAAACAGAAGATGCCCCCGAAAAACGAGAACATCGCTACAAGAAACTCGAACTAAATACCGACGCAGAACTTATGCGAAATCCACACACCAACTTCTTCTTATTGTCCTCTGTCATGGTTTACGACCAACCTATCACAGTTGCCGCCAAAAAACAAATGTTGGCCAAATTCAACCAACGCCCCGAGAACATTCACGGCGACTTGGCGCGAATTATTGTATTAGATAGTGGATTCAAAGAGGGGATTGATTTGTTCGATGTAAAATACGTTCACATATTTGAGCCATCGATCGTGCCCGCTGACCAAAAACAGGTCATTGGACGCGGTACCCGCACATGTGGACAAAAGGGGTTGGAATTCCATCCGTCTCGAGGGTGGCCGTTGCACATTTTTGTATACGATTTGGCAATTCCTAAGAAGGTACAAGGCGCCTTTTTGGGTGCAGAAAACGCGATTGACCTCTATTTAAAGTCCATGAACATTGATATCCGCCAATTTCATTTCGCACATGATTTGGAAAAGTCCACGGTTCTCGGGTCTGTCGACTATGACTTAAACAAAAATATTCATACGTTCTCCATTCCGTCCGCCAAAAACATGGAACGCTTACCTGGCGGCAAAGAGTTTATATATGGCGGTGCACCCAAACTCCGTATTCGTTCGCCGGTCACAACAGAAACAACATCGAAAGTTGCCCTGCCCGGACATTCTGTGCAATTACGCAAAACATACCCCGCAATGCGTCAATACATTAAAGACTATTTCAAAGAATACACATGGGATGTTGTGAAAATGACCAATATGTGTGCGGAGAATATGAACGGCGGTGGAAATGTTCTCAAATATACACCGTCGCAAAATTTCATTCGCAATTATTTTACACCGTTAAATCCATGCAAGGGTATGTTATTGTGGCACTCAGTGGGTACAGGAAAGACATGCAGTGCGATTGCCACTGCGACCAGCAGTTTCGAAAAACAAGAATATACGATTTTGTGGGTAACACGAACCACACTTAAAAACGATATTTGGAAAAATATGTTCGACCAGGTATGCAATGAAAGTATACGCAACAAAATCGAATATACGGACGGGTTTACCATGCCGAAAGAGCACGCCCAGCGTATGCGATTGTTGTCGAAATCGTGGAAAATACGGCCGATTTCGTATAAACAGTTCAGCAATTTGGTGTCGAAGCAAAACAGTATTTACGAAACACTTGTCAAAATCAACGGAGAGGCGGACCCATTGCGAAAAACGCTGATTATTATCGACGAAGCCCACAAATTGTACGGCGGGGATGACTTATCCGGTATTGAACGTCCGGATATGAACGCCCTTCATAGTGCTCTTATGAAGTCTTATGAAATTTCCGGCGATAACTCGGTTCGACTCATGTTGATGACAGCGACTCCCATTACAACAAAGCCTATGGAATTGGTACAACTTATCAATTTGTGTAAACCATTGAGCGAGCAAATGCCCGCAACGTTTGACGAGTTCTCGAATGAATATTTGGACGTTCAGGGCGAGTTTACCGAGACGGGACGGTATAAGTATTTAGACGATATTGCCGGATATGTGAGTTACTTAAATCGCGAGAAGGACGCGCGTCAGTTTGCGCAGCCGATTGTTACACAGGTCTCTGTACCCATGGTGCAAAATGAAGAATTAATCGAGAAATTCGATAAGAAATTCATGCGCGAACAAATGAATGAAGAAACCAAGGAGCTGCAAATGAAGTTGGTCGAAAAAGCAAAGGAAATTGAAGGGGAGTTAAGTGACCTAGACAGAAATAAATTCGGATTTTTGAAAAAAGAGGTGTGTGAAACATTTGAAAATGTCCCAAAGAAACAATGTGATAAAGTTGTCAATGCCAATATCAAGGAAATGGTCGCAGAACTAAAACATTTGACCGCCGAAATACGCGCCGAAATGAAGACGATGAAAGGCCTTATCAAAGAGAAAAAGGGTTTGAAAAGAGAGACTCTTGGCAATATCAAGGAGAACATTGAAAAATATGCAGACGAATACCAAGAATACAAGGATTCTGTGTTGTATAATATTAAGAATGACTGTGCAGTAACACCAGATAAAGGAAGTAGTGCATTAAAAGAGAACGTTAAAGGACACCCGGCGATTGTCGAAATTGACAAGAAATTGGAAGAATATACTACACAAATTGAAGCCATTTCACAGGGCCTAAAAATACGAATGGAGGCACATAAGCAAAAAGTGGCCGAATTGCGAAATATGTTAAAGAACCCCCAATACAATGAATTGGAGCGCAGTGTAATTCGCATGACATTGAAGGACCACCAGAATGAACATAACCATACTATGAAAAATTTGAAGAAAGAAAACGCACAAAAAGAGAACCTGTTACAAAAGAACGTGAAATTGTTATCAAAAAACCGCGAAAAACGATTCAAAAAGATACAGAAAACCATTAAGAAGAAAATCGGCGAGAACAAACAAAAAATCAAGGAACAAACGCGCGAGCAGAAGCAACTTCGCAAAGAATTGCGCAAACAGGCCGATTATAAAGAGGAAATCACGAACAAACAAATAGGCGACCTTGTTGAAACATATCGCGAAAAGATGGTGGACGAGTTACACAATTTGGATGAGAGTATTTTAGAGAAAGAGCGTGCAAAAGAGGCAGAAAAGCAACGAAAAGCCGATGCAAGAGAACAGAAACAGTTGGCCCGCATACAGAAGGCTGTGGAACGAGAAGAACTAAAGAAAACACGCAAAGCAGAGCAGGAAAAAAAGAAAGCCGAGCGAGAACAAGCACGTAAAACAAAGAAAAATGCGAAATAATGTGAAATAACCTACACCAATTTATGTTTTCCATACATAAAAACATAAATAATACACAATTATGTATATATAAAAACACAACCATGGACCATACAAACAATGACCTCGTCGATGCAGATACAAGTATGTTGGACGAAGTCAGTGAAGTAGATGAAACATCTATAACAGAACAAATCGATGATTTAGAGAACACAGTCACTACTTCGGAAATCGACCAAATAACATTGTCGCTATTAATGAACAAGAATCATTATCGAAAATACGTATCGCAAAACAATCCAGAACAGCATGAAGCGGAGAACCAACGCATATCAGACAATCGCAAATATAGAAGCCGCATAATGGATTTAACCAGCCGTCTGTTGGATTCGCCAAATACGCAAATTACAACGGACGTAGACCAAATATTTGTTGCTTATACAAAACGCCTGGTTCAGTATTTCAAAATGCAGGATATAGAGAAACTAAACCGCTCTCATAATGGCTGTTACGAAAATGACGACGAAGACGAAGACGTTCTCTTTGGAAAAATGGATGAAACGCCGAGTGTGGCTCAATCATCTAGTTCATTTTGGGGCAAAGACAAAGTGGTAAAAAAGGGCAATTTACCGGTGGCCAGTTATGATATGCGCATGTTCTCCAAACGATGAAATAAATTGTTAAAATATATATTTTGTTTCTATATTATAAGATAAATAATGCCGCCGAATACAACGCGTCATAGAAAGAAACAACACCGACGCAAACATACACGCAAATTTAAGCGTATGAACTGTAATCCAGGAACGTCCGGAAAAACGAGCGTAGCCGATAGTTGTTTAACCGATGATGTACTAGTACAATTGAAAACGTCTTTTAATGCGAGTCACCCGGATAAACAAATTGTAGTAACTGACCCGAAGACCATATGGACCGATTTAAAGAAGAAGTTGAAAACATGCGACAAAGAGGACTGTTGGTTGGATACAATTACCGACCCTCTAGTACGTCGCAAACTCGACAAACAATCATTTGCACCTGACCATCCGTCATCATGGAAAAGAGACCCCGATGAATGGCTTTCGAATTTTGATATTGCAGATGTTCTCAAACAATACGAAGATACATATAAAAACTTCGTATTATTGGGTCCATCGCCAATCGATTTTGATACTCGCCTACCCGAAAACGGTGGAGACTGCGTTTGGGAAGAGTTGTGTAAATTTCAGGTGAAGAACTATTTAGAGTCAGGGAAAACAAAAATCGGGATTGTATTTAATTTAGACCATCATGGACAAGGAGGGTCGCATTGGGTCTCTATGTTTGTAGATTTAGAAGACCAATATATGTTTTACATGGATAGTGCAGGGGAATCAATTCCACATGAAATCGATGCATTGGCAAAACGTATTATTGCCCAAGGACTTGATTTAGAAACACCCATGCATATACACTTTCATGAAAATTGTCCCATGGAGCACCAATATGGAAACAATGAGTGCGGTATGTACTCGCTGTATTTTATCGT
>Ga0315905_10003088_pt1 | contig 17296 bp, 16 predicted proteins | sample LakEriMetagenome_5_FD_203522 | JGI IMG/M metagenome (GOLD analysis project Ga0315905, IMG submission 203522) | Freshwater fungal communities from buoy surface, Lake Erie, Ohio, United States - Buoy 4 MA121 | ecosystem: Environmental > Aquatic > Freshwater > Lake | place: USA: Lake Erie, Ohio... | reverse complement strand
CTTCCATTGCGGCCACAGGGTCGGATTAACCCCAACAGGCTGGTTGCCCGAAAAAGACGAGAATGGAGAGATCCCTCTCTGGGCTCAGATTAACAAGGCACACTGGACTTGGTATGCCCGTGAGATTGCGCGTAATGGCCCCTACGACATCATTTTCGTCAACGGGGATCTGGTGGACGGCAAGGGTAAGAAAAGCGGGTCTACAGAGCTTCTGGCCCCCGACATGGAAGATCAGGCTGACATGGCTGTGAAGATTATCCGCTTGGTGCCCAAAGCCAAGAACTGCAATATTGTTATCACACGCGGAACCCCTTACCACGTTAGCTCCTCAGACGGGGAAGATTGGGAAAATGTAATTGCCGAACGAGTCGGGGCCACAGTAACCGACCATGGGTGGATTGACGTTGAGGGAGTGGTCTTTGATCTCAAGCACCACCCAGCAGGAAGCGGAAGCCTTCCCCACACCCGCCATACAGCGGTGGCCAAGGACAGGCTGTGGAATGTGCTACTGGCTGAAGATGGCGAGCAACACAAAGCCAACGTCATTCTTCGCTCCCATGTCCACTACCACAACTTCTGTGGAGGCCATGACTGGATTGCCATGACCACCCCAGCACTTCAGGGGGCTGGCAGCAAGTTCGGGGCTCGGCGTTGCTCTGGCAAGGTAGACTTCGGATTCCTTACATTCACCGTAGACAAGGGACAATTCTCATGGAAACAACACATAGCAAAACTAGTAGAACAAAAAAGCCCGCTCCTAAAATTGTAATCTCATCATGGGATAAAGTTTGGGAGTCCATTGGCAAGGATAGCGAACTCACCACCATTGAGGCAATGAATGCCGAAGGATGGAAAACTGTGGGTCAGGTGATGGAGATCACTTCTCTTTCAGGCTCCCGCATCCGCAACATGATTGTTGAGGGGAAGTTTGATAGCGAAAAAAGAAAGGTCAAAGATGACGGAACCGTTAAAACAATGAACTTTGTCAGGCCAAAGGCTGGCATTAGTTAAAGCCATCAACAGGAAATCCATTTTTTTTAGTTCTTCCAGAAACATCTGGAGCAAATGGATAACCTTCGCTTGGATTTTCTGGTTCATATTCACGAATAAAACTGTATTTATATACGTCAATAAATATATCTGCCGATGTTCTTGGTTCAGGGCAATATGTTATTGGATCTTCTATTGTTTGTTCTGCGCCATATATTATTGGATAATTTTTATTCATTTTTACCACATCACCAGTAGCTGCGATAACATCCGCATATGGATTATTTCCACTATAAGGATTTATAATGCCACCATCATTATCTCCTTGTTTTCCAATGCATGGGGTTTCTGTTGGATTCCATTCATATATATATGGTAAAACTTCATATTGTGTTTCTTGAAGAACAAGTTCAGCGTTTACTTGCGATCCAAAATTTATAAGATGATCTAATGATGGTGTAGGATAATTGTATTTTCTTATTCTTCTTGTAAACCAAACCTTCAAATAGCATGTTGCCGAAAAAGTATGTTCAAACCTCCATTTGAATTGCATGTTTGTTTTATCGTACCCGTTTAATCCTATAGAAGCGCCTCCATAAGGAAAATTATAAGTTCCTGAAGCATTAAAAGTTCCTGCAAAAAAAGTAATAAATGGCGGTTGAAAAGACGTTATTGGGAAATCACCAATCCAATATTCTGGGAATTCTTCGGCAGGAGAACAAAGTTCACCTTTTTCTTGGGGTTCGCTATATGTCGTTGGTGAAATTATAGGTGCGCCCAAATCTGTAGGCGCGTTTTCAACATTTGATTCATAGATACAATTCATTACACAATTAGAAAAGGAATTTGTTGCGGTCTCTGTTACGGTAAATGTTTCTCCAGATAGATATGTAAAAATAGTTTCCGCTTTTTTGTATACTGTATTTCCGTCTCTAAACCCACAAGCCGAATTGTTTGCAAAAAAATATTTACCAACACCACTTAGGCGCATTACATACGGGGAAGGTGGTTGTTCGCAACAATTACAAGCAGAACTCATTGTTATCGATTAAATGTTACCCCCCAGTATGGGGGTTCTGCTGCAAACCAATTGCGACAAATTGTGACCTGAAGAGACCCGCACCCATAGTTTGTCACAGGTATGGCATCATTACCGAATTCATAATATCCTAGTGTGTAGTGAAATTTGGTATCGGTATTATCTGGCACACTGTTTCCGCCTTCAACATCAACAGAAACAATCTCTCCCGTCTCTTCATCAATCTCAACCTCTGCCCAAGCATAACCAGATCCTCCACTGGCAATGAATTTTCCATCTTCAGGGTCAAATCCCGAAGGAAGTTCCGATGCAATGGTTCCTGCGCCAACCCATACGCCTTGACCCTTTGTGTATAGTCCCAATCCAACACAGGGAGGCGCGGGGGTAAATTCAATTGGTTTAAATATATAATCTGTCGAAGCATTGGGAATCGGGATCGTAGCGCCAATTGAGCTTATGGGAATAGATTCTGGTTGTTCTTGTGCCTTTTTGGAGGTTGTGTCGCGCAATGCCCCCGCCTTGGCAAACTCTGAAGCAAGCCAACTACTTACCCTTCCTGTCTGTTCGTATCTTTTGACCTCTCTTAATACTCTCCTTGAAAAGCTTTTATCTTTGGACGATGCACCAGAATTTGCTTTTTGCTTTACAAAAGCCTCGGCAATAAAACGGTTGGCGTCTCCAGAAACAAGGGCTATCTCGGTCTCTGATTTATTTAACCTTGATTCGACGCGTTTCTCCTCTTTGGCCTTTTTCTCGGCATCTTCCCTGTTTTTTCTTTCTTCGACAGATTCCACTTTAATCTCTCTCTAGTTTTGCCGCATCAAATGTAACCGCCCTGACAACAAAGTAACCAAATTTGTATGGTTCAGCGGAAGAATTAATAACATATTTTCCGCTTCTTGGTATTTCCCCGTTTCCGTTAATTGTGGTGTTGGCCGTAAAATTAACATTATGGAAGAATGGAACCTCTACAGCAGCCGCAGGAATTGTAAAACTCGGATTAGAGATAGAGGGAAAGCTAATACGAATTGTGTCGCTATAGTTGTAATCTTCTTGTTCGTTAATTGTTATTGTTTCCTCAACAATGCAATTAGGTATGCTAAGATTAACTGGTATAGCTGAATTATTATAATTTGTTTTTAAGTTTTCTCTTTGTATAAATCCGTCAGGAGTAACACCATGGAACCTGTTGACCGAAACTGCATAAGTTTTACTTTCAGATTTTCCAAAAACAACAGTCGAAAATGAAGATGGATTTAATTTTGGCCAGAATCCTTCTGCTCCACACTTTGAAGATATTTTATCAACGGTCAATTGTTTTGATTTTAAAAAGAAAATATGAAGGGTTGCCTCAATGTCGTTGGCCCAAATTTCTTCAAGCACAATATCAAATCTTGGAATAAATGAAACTGTAGATGTAAAACTTCCCGCGTCCTCAAATGACAAATTGCCAAATAATCCCAACGTATAAGGAATAGAATTTCTCTCTTCGCTGACAGATTCAGATTTTTCAATCGTGCATGTTACCTCTTTTAATATTTTTGGAAGGTTCAAATTTATGGTTGTCGGTGATTTTGCAGAAAAACCATCAAGTTTTGTGGAAAGTTGGCTGATATCGTAAAGGCGCTTGATGTATTTGCTATCACCCAAACCGTCATATTCGCAATTTTCTTCGTTTCCAAAACTGTCTACAATTGATTCTTCGTATGGGATACTAATCCCCCAAGTTTCTTCAAGGTCTGAACTCTGAATAGACTCATAATCTGATTCTCTTTCGGTTGTTGTTTTTTGAACAGTAAACTCAGTCAACCGCTGTTCAGTCTTGGTGTATTCATTTTCTTCCAAGTTTAATTCATCAACCTGTTCTTGTGAGATAATTTCTTCTGTTCTTTTCTGTGGTAGCTTTACACGGAATTTCTCAGGGATGGTATCTGGCTTGGCTACCGTAAGGGACTTGCTATCAAAAACATTATCAACGGTTCCAGTCTCTTTTACATATTTTCCGCCACCAATAGATTGTGTTCTGACAAATTCCGTAGTGGCTGATGGCTGAACTTCTGGATCATCAACGATAGAAGATGTTACCGTGACCTTTTGTTTGAAGTTATTGGTTTGGTTTTCTGTGAGAGATGTTACGCCGTCTTGTTCTTTTTTCGTTTGGCGGCGTACGAATTGACTTACTCTTTGTGAGGATGATTGGACAATACCGAATCCCCCCTCTCCGAGTTCTTCTGGCTCCTCAACGTTACCCTCTTGCACCTCCGCTGTTTCGGTTATTTCTCCGTTAAGGAATTTTGCTGGAATCTGTGTCGCTTGAGTAATTGTCTTTTGCTTTGAGTCAAAAACTTTATCAATCTTTATTTCTGTTTTTACCGTGCGCCCATCACCAAGCTCCTCAATATTTCCATCAACAACTGTAGCTGATGGAGTGAGAGTTTGAATTCCGTTGGCCAGCGTAATAGTCCTGCTTGCAAGTTGTCCTTCTGGGGTTATAACCTTCTCATCCAACCGTTCGCTGTTTTGTGTGTTTCTGGTTGTGGTGGATACACGTTTAACAAACTTATTGATTTGCTGCTCAGATTTTACAAACTGTCCAGTTCCGAGCGTAATGTTACCGCTGGCAATCCCAGCAACATTTTCTTCAACCGTTGATTCTTCTTGTTTTGCCTTAAACTTCTGTGGCGTAAGATCGTCTTTTGTTTTTCGGTAAGTTTCCGCTCCAAACACTTCGTCCACCTGCGTCTTGGTAACAACATAGTTCCCATCACCCAAAGCCTCAGACTCAATGGTGGTGGTAGCAGTTGGGATTTCGGTGGTATTACCAAGCTGAAGCGTTTCAGTTACGGTGACTGTCTGTCGTTCGTTGTTGGTTGCTTTTCCTGTTAGTGTTTTTGGAAGAACTGCCTGATCCCGCGAAGTCGAAGACACGCGCTTGATAAATTTATTGCGTTGCTCTTGGGACTTTGAAATTTCCCCTTCTTCAAGGGTTGGAACTTTGGCATCTCCCTCGACAATCTCTTGAGATGATTTGATGGGGACAGCTACCCGAAACTTTTGAGGAATGGGATCAGGGCGCTCAACAGAAAATGTATTCGCCTTAAAGATTTCTGGTGTATCAACAATCCGCTCAACCAATGATTCGGCGTCTTCGCGGTTAACCTCAACAGTCCTAGTTGAGGTAGGGTTGGGCGGGGTATAGTTTAATGCACCCCTGCGCTGGGTAGTAACAGTGACTAGCTGGCCGTCATTGTCGGTTGTTTTACCGATCAACTGAGGCCCATCCACCCTGTAGGTCTGGACAATCTTGACCGAAAGAAATTCGTTGTAGGGCTCGTAGCTGGTCTGGGTGATAACTCCGTCTACGTTTTCAAGACTGCCAACCTCTTCTCCCGTGGGGACAAATAGTTGGCGGCGTTCTTGAACGGGGCCGCGAGAGGCATCATAAAAATCCCGATCCTTGATGGGGAAAAGAGAGTTACCATCCTCGTCGGTCTTGATCGACCAAGTCTCCTCTAACTCTGTAGAAACAATGGCAGAGCCCTCTCGTCCCTCATATGATATCTTTGTATCGGAAGCTAGAGAGGCTTGCTGTCCCGTATTCTCAACAGACCTCCTGCGTCCCTGAATAGGGCCAAGGTCATCATCATAGCGGGTAAACGGAACCCAAGGAGAAGGGAGGATCTCCCACACATGGCGCACCCGCTCATCCCCAGAGAGGGGCTGGGCACCAGTAAATACATGGTTGGGATAGCGTTTGTCTGGACAAGTCGAAAGATCTTCGGGCACCTTGTACCCCGCAACACGCGGATCAAGGTTCATTGATACTGTCGGATAATCTCTGTCATTGGCCGCGTAGCCAAGAACGTATAGACGATTTAGAGGAGGATTTTCGGCCATTTAATGGGCAAACCTACTCTAAAAGTCTGATCCAAGCAAGGTCATTTTCCCCTTGCAAGATTGAACGATTGTGGTAGATTGCGGTCTGAGGGTATGTGTTCTCCCTCGTTTCCATGGAGTGTGTGAGTATCGCGGGGGGTGGGTTAGTGGTTTTCCTCACCCCCCGCCCTTTTTTGAAAAAAAGTTTGAACGTTTGACAAAGCCGAGTGTCGGATATATAGAACAACAAAACCATATGTCATTCCAAAAACCCAATCAGCAGCAGCACAAGAAAGACCCAATCCTCAACCACAGCGATCTGGTTAGAAATGGAGTAAAGCTCGTCACGATCAAGTCGGTGCCGAAGGTCGTTACCCGCAAGTCCGATCAAAAAAGATTTCACATGGTCACCATTGAGGTCAATGGGGCAGACCATACCTACTTCATTCCGAACAAGGAAATTGAGGACGCTCTCAAAGAACACGTTGGCAAGAGCGTAGTTCTTATTGCTTCGGGCAACGACAAGCAGGGGACTGCTATGATGGAGATTCAAGCCGCCATGGTCAAGGGATCGACGTTGGTGCAAGACGCCCCTCGCGAGCCCCAGAAGCCCGCAGGAGAAGCCGTCAAGAATCCCGAACCCAAAGACCGCGAAGTCAAGGTCTTCCTGTGTCAGGCGGCAAACCTGATGAGACTTTGCGTCAAGAAGGCCAATGACATTGCTGTCGAGCTAGACCTTCCGAACGAGCATCGTCAGGGCATAGCTACCTCGCTCTTCATCCAAGCAGACCGCTCTGGCCACACCTTCAAGATGCCCATCCAACCCTACACTCCAGAAGAGTTGGGTTATGGAGCAAGCAAGGCGGAGTCACTCAAAACCCCGCAACCAGAGGAGGTCAATGACTAGTTATGGAAGGGGCATTGAAATTCTGCCGCATGATCCGCTCACATTTCTTGTCCAGTCACGAACCCACCGAGAAGACTACTACCTCGTTGACCTCACCGAAGACCCAGTTACCTGCACTTGTCCAAGCTATCAATTCCGCAAGGAGTGCTTCCACATACGATATATTTGTAAACTCTTGGGCGTCAAAACGCCGAAGTCAACCAACAACAACCAACAACTAGAAAAAGCAGCATAATGAAACACGGTAAAAAGAAAGCTAATGGTAAAACCCCAATGAAGGGGTATGACATGCCTGTAATGGGCAAGATGGGAAAGATGGTTAAGAAAAAGAAAAAGGGCAAGTAAGTCCATAAATACACTGGGACAAGTATGAACATCACAAATAAATTCAATTTGCCCCAGCCTTTTGTGGACTTGGTTAGCGAGGACACCTACAGCAAGGGCGAGTCCGATATCACTACCACAGGATTAGCACAACCTCCCAAGATCTCTGAACTCTGGAAACGCCATGCAGATCAGATCACCATGGATTGTTCCGATAAAGTGTGGACAATGTTGGGGACAGCCAACCACTACGTTCTGGAGCAGATTGCCAAACGCAATCCCGAACGTTATGTTTGTGAGCAACGTTTCTACATTGATATCGACGGCGTAAAGCTAGGTGGACAGATCGACCTCTATGACCGCGAGACCGAGACATTGTGGGACTACAAGGTCTCCAGTGTCTACAAGGCTATGAGTGATGATCGGTTGGATTGGACGAAGCAAGCCAACGTCAACAAACTCCTGTGCGAACACAACGGAATCCATCCCAAGAAACTGGCCATCCTGCTTGTTATGAAAGACTGGAGACGCAAGGACGCCGAATTCAAGGCCGACTATCCCAAGTGCGCCATCCAAGAAATCCCGCTTCAGATATGGCATGAGGCCGAAACAATGGCATACATCCGCTCTCGTATCGCCTTGCACAATGCGGCAAAGCTGGTAGAAAAGGAAGATGACATCCCCGTCTGCACCGAGGAAGAGCGTTGGGCCAAACCAACAACGTGGGCCGTCCTCAAAGAAAAAGGAGCGAAACGTGCCGTCAATGGAGGGATCTATCAACTTGAATCTGAGGCTCTTGCACACGCCAAAAGAATCGGTGGTGCCGTCGAGAGAAGGGACGGGGAGGATACGCGTTGCCTCCACTTCTGTCAGGTGCGTCAGTGGTGTGGCTATGGAAGAAATCTAACAACTAAATAAAACTATGAGTATCGAATACAGAGGAGAAAAATTCAGTGGCTACAACAAGCCAAAACGGACATCTGGCGGGCCGAAGAAGTTTGCGGTCTTGGCCAAACAGGGCGACGAGGTAAAACTCGTAAGATTTGGTGATCCCAATATGTCGATTAAGAAGGATCAGCCAGCCCGAAAGAAGAGCTATTGCGCCCGTTCTGGAGGGATCAAGGGAACAGGAAACAAACTCTCTGCCAACTACTGGTCGAGGAAAAAATGGGATTGCTAATACTATGAAGAAGAAATCTAAATCAACGGTCAATGCCGCTGGAAACTATACCAAGCCAGCAATGCGTAAACGCCTCTATCAAAAGATCAAAGCTGGCACTAAGGGTGGAGACAAGGGTGAGTGGTCAGCCCGCAAGGCGCAGCTTCTTGCCAAGGAATATAAATCCAATGGTGGTGGCTACAAAGATTAATAATATGAAGAAGTCACAAGAATCACTCAAGAAATGGACAGAGCAAAAGTGGCGCACTTCGGATAGTTCGCCATCCAAGGGGAAGAGGCGTTACCTTCCTGATGCCGCGTGGAGCGCGTTGTCTCCCGCCGAGAAGGCCGCGACTAATCGCGCAAAAGCCAAGGGCAACAAAGCTGGAAAGCAATTTGTCAAACAGCCCAAGAAGATCGCGAATAAAACATCAAAGTATCGCTAACCATGAAGCCACACCCAGACGATAGTATCTTCAAGGTCAAGGACTTCATTAACGAACTCTCAAGGGTTCAGGACTCCTACTTTGAGTCGTTGTGCTTTGAGCTTGGGCTAGATAGCGAAAACCGACTCAGAGACCATCTATTCGACTACGTCTATAACGAAGAACGGCTAATTACCTTTGGAGAGTATCTGGATAAGTTTGGTCTTGGAGAACTCTGGGATGGTTTGTGAGGATTAACATCTTCACGATTGTCCTTGATGGGGCTCCATGGATCGGGGCTCAGTTTGCCGAACTTACCAGATTGCGCCATGACTGGCATTGGTCGATAGTAGAAGGAGCCTCCATGGCCGTTAAAGATACGGCTTGGATGGGCAATCAACAGGGTAAAGTTAGCCACGATGGGACTAATCAATTGCTTTCGGCCTTCGCTACCCATCCCAGAATCACCGTAAACAGCAAACCAGAGTGGGGGGGGAAGACCGAGATGATTAACGCCGCTTTGACCGCTTTCAAGAAAGGCGGAATCCTTCTACAAATGGATAGCGACGAACTTTGGACGGCTGATCAATTGCGGAGATTGAATGCCTTATTCTCCGCAAATCCCGAATACAACACAGTCAAGGTCAAGATGGACTACATGCTTGGCCCCAATGTAATTTCAACCTCATCTAATGGCTATGGAAACAGAAATAATGAGTGGGTGCGGGCTTGGCGCTATAGCGTGGGTCTCTGGATGGAATGCCACGAACCACCCGTATTCAACGGCAATAGAGGGAGAGTTTGCGAACGAGACGAAGTGGAGTCCATCCTTGGGCCGATCCTCCACATGGCATGGGTCACCCCACAGCAGGTGGCGTATAAACAACGTATATACAGGGGTGGATACGAGGGGGCGTGTGAGCAGTGGGAAGCATTGCAATCCAACACCGATTGGCCCGTCAAAGACCTTAAATCATTTCTCCCTTGGGTGGGAAACAACGGTTCAGCAGACCTTCTATTCAAAAGCTAATCTCTACTATTGACCTTCTGTGGGGAAGGTGGTAGCTTTGCGGGCAAAATGTCCTCATTGACCCTTGGCCTCTGTGTAGAGCGTTTACCCACCTCTGTTGTTCCAGTTCCTGATCCTCCTGATCTGGAGAACTTTGACGCGCAAGCCGAACTCCGAAACAACATCAATCGTGTTTTGGAGAGGTTCTTCGCAGAAGGAAAATACGTTGGCACTATCCAACAGGCTACGATCACAGCCTACGAGGATGTCAACGATAACAAATTTATCACCCTCCCCCGCCATCTGGAGACCTGTTTGCGGGGTGGAAAGGCTGGCTACAAGACCTCCGCAGTCCAGAGCGAGTGGTATCAATACCTTCCCCAAGGACGCGGAATCCGCAAATCAGACCAATCCTACTACGGCCCATTGCAGGATATCGGGGAAGGCTACGTCACATTCAGAGACATTGAGACCGCCTCAACCCTGACCCTGAGTAGCAGCGAAACAGAGTGTGCTGGAAGTTACATCTGGATTCGCGGAAAGGACAACAATGGAGATAAAATCTTTTCTACAGTGGATGGAGACCGAGTGGAGGGCATTCGTCTTGACCTTGGAAATGGAACCCAAACCACCACAGGGATTACCTTCAAGGAAATCTATAGCGTCGAGAAAACTCCTACCACGGGCACCATCACCCTTGCGGCTGGAGCTACGACCTTGGCCAAATACGAGGCTGGCGAGAGGGCGATAAGCTATCGCCGCTATATTGTGGACAAGGCTTGGGAGGCTGTTCAGGGTATCTTCAAACGCCGTCATTGCTGGGCTATCTCCGACAACGATCCCCTCTATCCCGACTCTTTGGAGGCCATCAAGCTTGGTCTCATGGCCATCAACGCCGAAGAGAAGGCCGATGTTGAACGCGGCCAGTATTATATGGATCGTGCGATTCTCCTTCTCAACGCCGAACTAAAGGAGTATAACGCGGGCCAAGAAGGGGTTATGCAAGTTGCGCCTTGGCTGACCCGCAGACTCGTTAACATGACTTGATATTATGGCTAAAAAGGACGAATTAGATCAGGCACAGAAAAGAATTCTTGATAGGGCGGCAACACAAAGCCTTCCCAATTCACAACTTTCGTTTCCAACAGAATTTGGAAAAGAGGTTTATGCCTTTAGTCCGCAGACCATACCAAATGTCGTAGATAGAATTTCATCTGGAAATCAAGAGTCAATATTTGATGCAACGGCAGCAAGATATGCCGCACCGATGCAGAGTCCAATAGAGACAAATTTTCAAAGAAGCAGAAACATTCAGTCTCCCAACTTCCCAGAGCAAAGCAGACTCGCAAGTAGTTTTGCAACCCCCTTTGACGCAAGGATGTATAGGGAGAACACAATGAATGAAAGACGATATTCACCATCTCCATTCGGCGGTCTCTCTGTTGCACAAAATCAAGCTATTGCAGGGTCAGCAGAAAGCAGGCAATACACTTCTAATCTTGAAAATATTCAACAAAATCGCGTTCTTCCAGAGTTTGCTAGACGCGAGGCCATGACGGCAACTCCGTTTTCGCAGAATGAATTTGGAGGAAGAGAAAGAACAATACCTCTCCCGTCTGGCGGTCAGGTTTATCAATCCATACTTCCCGAAGGAAGGGGATTTGGATCAATAACAAGGACTCCAGAAGCCGTAGCACAACAACAGGCGCAAATCGCGGGCAGGGAAGAAAGAGCGCAAAAGTATGGGGCGGCACTTGCAAGGGCCAAAGAAATTGGGGCACAAAATACAAAAACCTCCCAAGAGGAATCCGCAAGAAGGTCTGCTAATTTCTTTGCTGGTCTTAACGCGGAAAAAGCAGCAAGAGAAGACGCCAAGGCAAAAGCAGAACAAGCCAGAGGCGGTAGCGGAAGAGACGCTGCGGCACGGGCAACACAATTTTCCGTTCAATCTGAACTTTATTCACAAAGAGCCGCAAATGTCGGAACTGGAAAAAAAACTCCATTCTTTTCTTGGGAACCAATTACTATGAAGTCTGGAGAGCGGTATCTTCCGAGTGGCATGGGTCAGTATACTAGAATTGCGGGCTCTGGATTCGGATCTGGTGTTAGTAGTGGCCCACAGCCATCTAGTAGGCCGACAAACACAACCCCTCCATTGGCAACGTCCACTCTTGGGGGGAACTTGGCATTAGGCGGATTTCAAAATCCCGCATTATTTAATCCGACACAATCTACTGGATCTTCAATAGCTGGAATCCTTGATAGAACAACAAGGCGCAGAACGAGAAGGCCCCGTTCGATGGTTGCTGGATATTAATTTTTATGGCCGAAACAACCACATCTCAAAATCAATATTTGGGGGTTATGCCTACTGCCGAACTTCAGAAATCAATATCTCAAACTGAATTTTTATCGACCCGCCCAACTACTCCAAAAACTGGCTTTTATGCAGATGGAGATATGTCTCCATATGCACGTAGAAAAATTAGAATGCAGGAAGAATGGGATAAAAGATATGAAATGATGATTAATCAGGAGGAGGCCGCTCGTAAGTTTGAACTGGATCGCAGACAGGCAGAGATTTATGAAGCGAGAGAGGTTCGCGAACAAGCGAAATATTTAAGCCAAATAGATGAAGCCCGCGCCCAAGCCAAGATTGATTCAGAAACAGAAACACAAAGGTCTCGTTTTGATTCGGGGTTTGCCGATCTAGACCCCCGTGATCCCAAATTTCTTGATCAGTTGGCGGCTCTTAGAAAGGAAGCCCCGTTGGCATTTGTGGTTCCTGAAGTTAAGGGATTGGTTGATCAATATACAACAATCAATACGATTTATCGCGAGCAAGACAAAGAAAAAGAAGCAGCGGCTATCGTGAAAGAGGGACTTAAAAACGATAACCTATCCAAACTAACTAAGTTGGCAAAACTAACTGGACGCAATCTTTCTGACTTGGCCCAAAGCGACATCAATACTGGTGAACTTATTGTTTACCCGCTTGCCGTGGGAGAGGCCGAAGCAGAATTGGCCACAAAACCAGCAAAAGAAATCACAGATCCAGCAGCCTCAGTTTTGAGGCAAGAGGCCAAAGAACTTCGCGGTTCAATTCGTGACATTGAAATGAATATCGTTACCGCCCAGATAGAGCTTCAATCAGCAACCAATGATAAAACCCGCAATGCATTACAAATGCGATTGGCTGAACTAACGGCGCAAAGGAATCTTCTATATACCGACCTTCAGGGGGTTGATTCCGTTTTGGCTGGAGCAGGACAAGAGGCTCCGACACCAGCAGTTCAAAAGCCCACCAATACTCAGATTGAGTCTGCTCGCAGGGGAGCGAGTGACCAAACCAAAAGCCAAGCATTTCGTGACGCGAATATTCGATTCCTTCAAGACAATGGTATTGAAATTGAAGCGGAGTCCACGACTTCACAAACGCCACAACCATCCGCTCCTCAAACCCCCCCATCGGCGCAACAGCCACAAAAAACAGAAACAAAGAAATCTTCACAAAAACCATTCAATCCAAAAGATAGGGCGGAGTTGGCGAGGTTAGAGGCAGAGCTTCAAAAAGAACGGGAGAGGGTTGGTTTGACAAAACAACCAGCAGGTATCCGTCAAGTCAATGAAGCCATGGCGTCTCAATATGCATCCGTTAGGGAGAAGGCCGCGCAATTGAAAGAAGCGCAAGAAAGAATAGATCCTTTTGCGGAAAGCAACGCGAAAGACGCACAAGATATTCAAAGCGCCTTGGATGTGGTTTACCCAGCAATGGAAGCTGGAGGATTTGATGTTGGAAATACCGAAGATCCCAGAGTTGTATCTGCTGCCGAATACCTAACAAAAGTTAGCCCGTCATTACTTCGCATGGTGGCATCTGCCCCAGCCAGCAATAGGTCTGGACTTTCTCTTCAAGAGATTTACGATATTGCAAAGAAGGCAAAAAGAACCGCTCGCGGCAGACCCAATAAAAAGTAGGAAGCCCATTAAATGGCTACACCGAACTCGTTAACAAATTTAGATGATGAATACTCTTTCCTTAGACCCTATTTAGAGGAAGAGGAAAACAAACAGAAAGAAGGAGAGCTTTCTGAAGAGTATTCATTTTTGGCTCCCTATATGGAGAAGCCAAAGGTTGCGGAACCTGTAGCGCCCGAAGAAGAGATTACAGAAGAGTACGAGTTTCTTCGCCCATACATGGAGCAGTCCTCCCCTGTTCGCCCCCCCTCTTTAATTCGCGCCGAGGCACCAACTCTTGAATCCCTTGGAGTAACTCTTCCGCAGCCACCTCCCCCTGAAGAAGGTATTCTTCGTCAGGCAGCAGATCTTCCTGTTCAATTTGCAATTGGGGTTAACAATTCCGTCAAGGCTCTTACTGATCTTTTCGGGGCAGACAACGAGGTTTCACAAAACCTCAATCAGAATGTTGACTGGTATCGCAGTCTTCTTTCGGCATCCTCCAAGCAGGATGAGAAAGAGATTGGTCGCATTCTCCAAGATGCCGAGGGCAAGGGGATGCTTGGACAGTTGGCTGCTGGTCTTGAGGCGTTTACGGTTGCTCCCGCAGATTTTGTTGCTTCAGGATTGGGGTCTCTTGCCACCTTCGCCGCCACAGGACTAGCTGGCAGAGCCGCCGCTGCTGCCAGAATTGCTCAGACAGGTGTAACTGGTGCGAAGGCATTAGCCACCACAGAGAGGGTTGTGCGCGGAGCCCAAGTCGCCACAGGCATGGGGATGGGGGCTGGTATTGTCAAAGGACAGATTTACGAATCGGTCAAAGAGGAGATGCTGGCCCAAGGAAAAACAGAGGAGCAAGCCAGACAGGTCGCTCTTGAGGCCCAGTCTTACGATGGAAAAAACCTACCCTCTATTCTTTTGGGCGCTGGTTTGGGTGCGCTAGATGCTTTTACTGGCGCTGAGAAGGTTATCGGAAAAATTTTGACAAGGGGCGGAATTGCTCCCAATGCCAGCCGAATTGGAAATATTATACAGAATGGGCTCACTGAGGGCGCTCCAGAAATTATACAGGCCGCTCAAGAAAAACTGGCTTCCAATATTGCTCTTCGTAACGAGGGTGTCGAAGTTGGGCTAACCGATGGGGTGTTTGCCCAAGGTGCGTTGGAAGGATTGGTTGGAGTTGGAATGGGCCTTGGCGCTGGAGCCATCGAACCACGAACTCAACCAGCCACAAAAGAAGAAGTGGTAGCAGCCGCAGCCGAAACTCAATCAGTAGCCCGCCAGTCTTCAAATATCGCCCCTGAAACCGCCTCTCTTGTAGAGGGGCAGGCTGAAAAAGTAATTCAGGGAACCGAGACTCCCGATCAACGTGTAGCCCGACTCCAAGCAGAAGCTACCGCAGCAGCAAGAATAGAACTAGAAGAAGAAGCTCCTGTTTCGGGGTTGCCCCCTCAACCCGTCACCCCCACAGCAGAAGCCGCCACAACGCCTGCTGTAGCCCCTGTAGAGCCTCCAGAGATCGTGGAGAAGGAGGAGCCGCCTACTCCGATTCTAACGCCCACAGAAGCCATTCCTGCCGAAAAACCGACAGTAGCTGGATTTACCACGGCGCAGGGTAGTACCTATGAGGTGACACCCGAAGGCAAAACCATCCGTACCAAACGCTCAGAAGGTCGCGGACAAGGAGAAACCTACGAACCTCATTCGGTTTTGTTTGTCCCAGAGCAAACGAAGCTGGACATCCAGTCTGACATGGCAAGCGGCATGGGCGAAAACTCGCTCAGAATGGGATATACCCAAGACAATCGTTTCTTCCAAGTCACTGACACGGCACAGATCCCAGAGGGCGTCACGCCACAAATTGCCATAGTAAACCGCAAGAGCGGACAGATCGTTCCCAATGGGGTCTATGATGCACAGCGAAATCCCGAAGTCGGACTAGGCCCAATTGAAAAACTTTACAGTCCAGACGGAACATCCTCTACCCACATTGGCAACCAGATCACGGAGATCCGTCCTGTTACAGAAGTTGCCCCCGCAGTGGCTCCTCCCACCGAGGTGGGGACTAGATATTTCATTGGATCTTCAACAAATTCTGAACAACAAAGCGGTATTGGGGCATTTCTGACAACAGATGAGGCCGAAGCCAAAGAATACGCTAGGGGGAGGGTCGCGGAACTTGGGGGAGAAACAGTATTGAGGGAGGTTTATTCTCCCGTAACAAATCCAATTGACATTAATCAAGCAAAAGCCATTTGGGCTGCTGAGACAGATGGCGCGGCCTTTAATATGAGGGGAGAAAAGGGCGAGACAATTAAGGGGTTCTTGAAGTCAAGGGGGTTTGACGGAATGTTAGATGGCCCCCATGTAATTGTTTTTGATCCAAGCCAAATTAAGTCGGTAGCAGAAGTGGCCCCGACCCCGAATCTTGAACCTCTACGCCGAGTAGCAAGAGCAGAACAAACAGAAGAGGATGTTTCGGGGTTGGTCGGTCAAGGACTAGTCGAGCTATACAATGGGCAACCAGTGATCACGCAAGCGGGTCTAGAGGCGTTGCCTGAAGCAGAACGCCCAAGGTTGAACCCCGAAGCCCGAAAGATCCAGATCGACACAGGATCAAACGAAGTAGTAGCCGAAGCCATCGCGAAGAATCTTCGTATCGGGGTGGATCAGGTGGGTACAGGTGTGCGTATGCCAGCAGGATGGGTTCTGGTAGAGGATATCTATGTGCCGCCAGCCCCGCAGGAAGTTGTCCCAGAAGCGCCTGTTGCGCCAGAAGTTGAGCCAGAAGCCACTGAAGAAGAGCCAGCCAAAGTAGATCCTATCGACACGTTTAAGGGTGGTATTCGGGATTCGGGATTTAAATATCTAACATATTCAGATTTCAGAAGGGAAAACAAAACCCAAGACTGGGAAAAAGAAGGTGGGGTAACAATAGACGGAAGCTACTATCCTACGGCAGTTGTTGGCGATACCAGAGTAGCATTCGGAACCAACGGACTCTATGTATTCAAAAATCAAGTAAGAGAGCTTTACGAGTCCGATGTTGATGAAAACGGAAACACAATATTTACCATCCAGAGAATCGTTACCCCTGAAGACAAGCGTGGACAGGGGAGTGCGAGTAAGGCGCTGACCCAGATCACAGATGCGGCGGACAAGGCTGGACTGACGCTACAGCTTCAGCCAGCGGTAATCAGCACACTTGTCGGCAAGGGCGGCAAGGCTCTCAACGCAAAGCAACTTGTGGATTGGTATAAACGAAATGGATTTGTCCAGAAGTTTGATGGCAGCGATGCCGTCCTTATCAGAAAACCAGTGACTTCAGCGGTTCCAGAGGTGGTTCCGCCAAGACTAGCGGATGTTGAGCCAGAACCAGCCGCAGAGCAAGAGCTTCAATCCGTTGTCGATAAGTATCAAACATCCGAACCAACCGCTAGGATGATACTTGCCAACCTTAATTTTGAAGCCAAGGAGGCTGGAGTTATTCCAGACGGGTGGGTTGTTGAAACAATAAGTGGTATAAAGACGGCACTTTCTCCCGTGTTTCAAAAAACAAGACGGGACATTCAAGTTGCAATTAGAAAATTTACAATACTTGAAAGGGGTG
>Ga0315905_10003087_pt1 | contig 17297 bp, 16 predicted proteins | sample LakEriMetagenome_5_FD_203522 | JGI IMG/M metagenome (GOLD analysis project Ga0315905, IMG submission 203522) | Freshwater fungal communities from buoy surface, Lake Erie, Ohio, United States - Buoy 4 MA121 | ecosystem: Environmental > Aquatic > Freshwater > Lake | place: USA: Lake Erie, Ohio... | reverse complement strand
ATGACCACCGCGCGGTTCTTCTGGGCCTCGGCCTGGAACTCGGCCTCCTGGGCCACGGCAAGCGCACGACGCTGCTCGGCCTGAGCCTGGAAGCGCTTGGTGTCCGCCTCGGCCTGCGCAGCCTGCAGCTGGGCGCCGATGTTCTCGCCGACGTCCACGTCAGCGATGTCGATCGACAGGATCTCGAACGCCGTGCCGCTGTCGAGCCCCTTGGCCAGCACCGTCTTCGAGATGCGGTCGGGGTTTTCGAGCACGCTCTTGTGGTCCTCGGCCGAGCCGATGGTGCTGATGATGCCTTCGCCGACGCGCGCGATGATCGTCTCCTCGGTGGCGCCACCGACGAGCCGAGCGATGTTGGTCCGCACGGTCACGCGGGCCTTGGCTCGCAGCTGGATGCCGTCCTTCGCCACCGCGTCGATCGTGTTCTTGCCGCTGGCGCGGCTGGGGCAGTCGATGACCTTCGGGTTCACGCTCGTGTTGACGGCATCGACGATGTCGCGGCCAGCCAGGTCGATCGCGACAGCGCGGTCCCAGAGCAGGTCGATCTTGGCCTTCTCGGCGGCGATCATCGCGCGGACCACGTTGGTCACCCGACCGCCGGCCAGGTAGTGGGCCTCGAGCATGTTGGTGGCCAGGTCGATGCCGGCCTTCTTGGCACTGATGCGATTGAGCACGATGACCGCGGGGTCGACCTTGCGCAGTCGCATCATGACCAGGTCGATCAGGCCGACGCTCGCGCCCGAGAGCATGGCCTGCAGCCACAGTCCCAGGTACTTGCTGACGATGATGAAGAGGACCAGGCCGACCAGTCCGAGCACGCCGAGGCCGATCCAGGCCCAAGGCTCGAGCGCGAGGAAGAGGGGGTTCATGCAGGCAAGGGTAGCCGACGCCCGCGAGTCGATCGTGCCGGTCCCCGCGACACGGAGCGGCAGTTCAGGAATCCCGCACCGAAACGCAGGATCAACGCCCTGTCGTGACGGCGCGGACCTTCGGCTGCCCATCCACATGACCGATCACGGTCACGCGTTCACCCTCGTTGATGAACCCGGACTCCGCGACGGCATCCACGCGTGCCCCATCGAAGTCGACGAAACCGATCGGGCGCAGCACGGTGGCGGCCACACCGGTGGCGCCCTTCACGATGGCCGGGTGCGCAGGTGGAGAGGCCAGTTCCTCGCCGTCCTCGTCCCGACGCGGCACGCGATCGGCCTCGGCCGACAGGATGGCGCGCCGACCGAGCGCGGAGCCTGACCAGATCTTGATCGCCTGCACGATGGCGAACGGCGCACTCGCCAGCAGCAACGCTCCGTAGATCAAGCCCCATCCTGTGCTGAAGGCGAACATCGATCCGATCGAGCCGAGCATCGCCACGGCGGTGAGCAGCCCCAGCAGGCCACCGGAGGGGATGAAGAATTCCAGCACGAACAGCACGAGCCCAACGACCAGCAGCCCCATGGCGACGAAGAGATACGTGGCATCCGGGGACGCCGATGCTTGCTGAACGGCGAGTGCCAGCAACGGGAGCTCCATCATTGACTCCGCCATGACCGAGTCCTCCTGTGCCGATGCCTGTTCATGAGCAACGCTCCACGACGATCGACTCGCCCTGGTGGCCCGTCACGCGGACCTTCGTGCCTGCATCGATGAATCCCTGTGACGAGACGGCATCGAACGGCGCACCATCGATCGTCACGCGACCCGAGGGCCGCAGCGTGCTGGCGGCGATTCCCTCGGCGCCCCGAGCGGGCAGCGGTTCGCCTTGGATGCCCAGGCGTGCCGGTCCACCGGCGACGGTCGCGTCGAGCACCGAGATCCGGGCCAGTCCCCAGCGTGGCAGGAGGTGCGCGGCGAGCCACGCGCCGAAGGCGCCGAGCAGGATGCCGCCGAGCACGACTGCGAAGCCGCGTGCCAGCTGGTCCTGACCTTCCGGCGTCGAGAGTCCATCGCTCACGAACAGGCCGACGAGGCCGGCCAGGATCGAGCCTGCACCGAGCAGCCCAACGATGCCGCCCGAGAAAAGCGTGGCGACCTCCGCAAGGACCGCGGCGATGCCGACACCGACCGCGAGCAGCGTCCACCACTGCGAGAGTCCCGCGACCAGCGGCGCACCGACGAGCACGAGCAGCGCCGCGGCCGCGATCCCGCCGGCGACGCCGAAGCCGGGCGTGAAGAACTCGATCACGCCGAAGATGACGACGAGCGCCACGAGCAGGAGCTGGATCGGCCACTGCGTGAGTGTGCGCGACAACGATTCCGACCACGACTCGGGGTAGCGCAGCAGCCGTGTGGCGCCGAACCAGACCGTCAACCCGTCATCACCATCGACTTCGCCCGCGGCGAGCCCCAGTGCACGCGCTTCGTCGCCGCGTACCACCAGCAGCGCGTCGCTCGCCACCAGCTGACCGATCGGTCGCCAGCGGCCGCGCTCGGCCTCCGGGATCGGTTCGCGTCTGGATGTTCCTTCGCGCGTGGGCGAATCAAGCACGTCCTGCCCGCCCACCAGCCCGCGCACGAGCGCCTCGGGGATGGCGCTCGGCGTGCTCGTTGCCGCAGGCAGGGCGATCGGTGCGTCGCGATCGGGCTCGGCGCCGACCGCGCGCTCGTACTCGACCGCATCGACCACCGCGCGGATCCCGTCGTCGCGCTCGATCAGCCAGAGCTCGGTGCCCAGGCGCACGAACGCCTGCACCAGTCGTTCGTCGTAGCCGCGCCGCCGGGCGCTGTCGAGCACTTCTCCCACGATGGGGGCCTCGATCTTGGCGCGCTCGGTGGGTGGCAGGCCGATCAGGCCCAGCCCGGGCAATCCCGTGATCGGCGCCGCGTCGCCGAAGCTGGCAGCAGGGGCCACGATGATCTCGCGGGCGCTCAGCGCGATGATTGTGCCTGCGCTGTAGGCCTTGGGGCGGATCCATGCCACGGTGTTCGCGGGGGCCTCGGACTTGATGATCGAGCAGATGTCGAGCGTGGCGCCAACCTCGCCGCCGGGCGTGTCGAGCTCGAGCACCACCGCGTCGCAGCCGTCCTTGAGGGCACGCTCCAGGCGCCGCTGCAGGGTGGTCTTGGTGATCGCATCGATCTCACCATGGATCTCGATCACACCGACCGTGCTGGCATGTCGCCACGCCGGGACGGCCACGGGGGCATCGGCGGTCGTTGGCGCCTGGCCAATCGAACGATCGGCAGTCAGCAGCGCACCTGCCGCAACGAGCACCGCCAGCAGGCGATGGATCGCTCGCAGTCGAGGGGGCTGAGCGGGTTGGCGCATGCGATCATCATGCTACGCGCGGGCCACTCGCGGACGCCCCGCCAAACGAACAGGGGCCGGCGCGTGGCCGGCCCCTGAGGATCATGCGGTTGTCGATGCGTCAGTCCGGAGCCGACAGCGTGTGGGTGATGTTCCCCGCGCTGCCCGCGCACTGCGAGACGATCGCCATGTAGACGTCCGATCGCTTGCCGGAACTCGGGTCGCCGGTCTGGCCCTGGAACAGGTTGTCCAGGACGCCCGTCTGGCCGCCGAAGGTGATGGTGTCAACGCCTTCGGGAACGAACGACGCCTCGAACTTCACGTGGTTGTCGTTGTAGCAGATGTTGCCTTCCCAGGTCTTCGGGGCGCCGTGGATCTCGAGGGTCTTCGAGGTCGGGTCGACCGACTGCGCACCGTTGGAGGAGATGATGTTGCCGCAGCGGTTGCCGAGCACCGCGTGGCGCGAGTTGCCCGAGTTCAGCCACTCCCTGGTGCGGCGCTCGGTGCTCGGGAGGAGCACCATGCAGGCATACGACGTGCTGCACTTGGCCTGGAGGTTGGTGGTCACCGAGCGGGTCGCTGCAACGCTGCCGTCGCCCTGCGCCGTGTCGCCGTCCCAGTAGCGGTCCTGCGAGGGTTGGTAGGCGTTCTGGTTGTAGTTGGTGGCGACCGCGACGTTACCGCTGACCTCGGACGGGCTGACGAGGACCTGCGGGCTGAACATATTCAGCGCGATGGCGCACGACCAGAGGTTGGCGTGGCTGTTCTTGACTTCATCCACCGCGCCGCGGCCCTTGATCTGCTGACCGTTGATCGCCTGGCGGTTCACTTCGCCCGGCAGCAGGAAGGCCTGTCCGGGGTTCTCGATGGCCTGCACGAGCAGGGCCTTGTGGATCTGCTGGAGCTGGGTCGAGCACTTGACCTGGCGCGCGGTGGCACGGGCCTTCGCGAGCGCCGGGAGCAGGATGCCGAGCAGCAGGGCGATGATGGCCATGACGACCAGCAGCTCGATGAGGGTGAATGCACGAGAGTTCTTCATGGGGTGTCCTTCGATGATTGCTTGTGGTGTTGCTTGTGGAATGCGTGTTGAGTGGTTGCTTGTCCGCGGTGTTCGACGTCAGGGCAGCAGGGCGTCGAAGGCCGGGATCATGGCGGTTGCGGTCACGTTGTTCGGGAAGATCCCGAGCCACGTGTCGCCGCTGGTCGCACCGTTGGGCGTGCCGGGGCCGGCGCCTGGGCCCGACGACGAGTAGCAGCCGACGCCGTCGTTGCCCCACTCGCAGAAGTGAAGGATGTCCTTCTTCAGTTCGCTGTTGCCGCAGCGGTACTGCACTTCACCGAACGGACCTTCGGCCATGGCGCCGTGGCCATCGGTGTAGACGATGTTGCCTTCCCAGTTCTTCTCGTCCTGGTGCAGGCGAAGGGTCGGGCTCTTGGAGAACGCATCACCGGCGAGCGGGTTGGCTTCCGAGGTGATCTGCCACGAGCGGTTGCCGATCATGCCGCGCTGGCCGCCATCCGGCGAGAAGGCCTTGAACCACACGAGGTTCTTGCGGAGGCCGATGATGGCCAGGTGCGCATACGAAGTGTTGCACTGTGCGCCGCCCGAGCCGGCGATCTGGGCCGAGAAGCCTTCGTCCCAGTACTTGTCCTGGGCGGGGTTGTACTGGGTGAAGTCGTAGCCGGCGAAGTTGTTCGCAGCGGTGCCCTTGTACTCCTGCACGACCGTGTTCACTTCAGTCGGCCCGAGGAGGATCTCGGTGTTGAACATGTTGCGGGCGAGGCAGAGCGAGTACAGGTTCTTGCTGTTGTTGCGGGTCACGTCTTCGTTGCCCTGGCCAGGAACCTGCACGCCGTTGAAGGCGAGGCGGTTGGCATAGCCGGGGGTGGGAAGGCGGTTGCGCTCCAGTTCGTTGGCCGCGGTCAGCCAAGCCTTGTAGATGTTCTGGACCTGGGTCAGGTCCTTGACCGTCTTGGCTTGCTGCTGGGCCTTGGCCAGCGCGGGGAGGAGCAGGCCGACCAGCACCGCGATGATGGCGATGACGACCAGCAGCTCGACCAGGGTGAAGGCACGTGGGGTCTTCTTCATGACTGCGAATCTCCTTGCATCGGCTCGGTGCGTGGGGCACCGGCCTCGATCGACCACCCACCAGGGTGAACGACCGTTGAACCGTGGAACGGGCAGCGGAACGTCCGTTGCCGCGCTGCGAGCGATCACGACGATCGCCAGCCGGTTGGAGCGACATGCAAGCATGCAACGCAAAGCATTGGCTTTGCTGGACATGAGCATGCGAGCCAACCTCAATGAACTCGAGGCGTTGAGGCACACAGCGGAACCGCACTGCACCATCGAATGACGGTTGGGGCGGTTCGAGCCAGGATGTCGGCTGCTGCGGCGAAACAAGGAGTGACCGAAACCGGTCGAATAAGTACAGCTTGGGGAACGAGCCGCGGCAGACCTGTGGCCCGGGAGCCACGCACAAACTTTACATCAGACCATACGGCGGTCAAGTCGGAGGGGTCGCATGAGGGGCCGGAATTCACTCTGTTGGTGGCTGCCCGGTACCGTTGCCGCATGCCCACTCCGTCCGAAGCACTGTCGGCCCTTGGCCTTGTCCTTCCGCCCGCTCCGAAGCCGGTTGCCTCATACGTCCCGTTTGCACGGTCCGGCAACCTCGTCTGGGTGTCGGGTCAGCTCCCGTTCCGGGACGGGGCGCTGGCAGCGACCGGACCGGTGCCGTCGGCATGCTCGATCGACTCGGCGCAGCAGGCTGCTCGGCAGTGTGCCCTGAACGCGCTCGCCGTCGCGGCTGATGCTGCGGGTGGCCTCGACATGATCGAGCGCGTGCTGCGCGTGGGGGTCTTCGTGCAGAGCGATGCCGGCTTCACCGAGCAGCCCAAGGTCGCCAATGGTGCGAGCGACCTGCTGCAGCAGGTCTTCGGCGAAGCCGGTCGGCATGCGCGCGCGGCGGTCGGCAACATCGCGTTGCCGCTCGGCGCGAGCGTCGAGGTTGAACTGCTCGTGCAGGTCCGCTGACCGCGCGAGGGAGGCGTCGGCGGTTCGAAGCGATGCGGATTGCTGTGCGGCCGTCGCTCCTTTGGGGCGCCGGCATGCCTCGTTCGCTCAGACAGTCCTCGCCTGCTCAGAAACTGGCGCGGCAGTCACTCGGTAGTCACTGACTGGCACTGCGCGCCAGCTTTCCTCGCAGGCTGCGGAACTCGCTCGGCGAGGCATGCCGCGCCCTTTTCCCGCGACGGCCGCAGGACAGGCGTCACGTCACGCTCGTCCGGAGCGAGTGAACCATCACGGGAGCGCATGTGCTCGATGCCAGACCCTGCAGATCCCCCGCGCGCCCGCGCGCTCACTTCGACAGGAGCAGGTAGAGCAGCAGCCCGTTCACGAGCACGCTGGCGCCCAGGCCGATCGCGATGCCAAGCGTGACGGGATTGGCGAAGGCGCTCGGCGGTCCCGCGTGGCGCAACTCCGTGGGCGAAGGATCGTCGTAGACCGCGGCCGCGAGCGAACCCACGTCGAGCGGCTTGCGTGCGTGGTGCGGGGCCTCGCCCTTCATCACGAGGTCGATGTCCTCGATCAGTTCCTTCGCTGACTGGTAGCGGTCGCGCGGGGGCTTGGCCATCATCATCTCCACCACTTCCGCGCATCCGTTGGAGATGCTCGGCACGAGGTGGTCCGGCGGGACCAGCGCATCCTTCAGGTGGCGCTGCATGACCTCGTTGGGGTTCTTGCCCTCGAAGGGGACTTTCCCTGTCAGCATGTGGTAGAGCGTGGCACCAAGCCCGTAGATGTCGGCCGGCGGGCCGATCTCGGCAAGACCGCGGATCTGCTCGGGGCTGATGTAGTAGGGCGTGCCGAAGGCCTTGCCGGTCTCCGCGGCGGCTGCTTCCTGATCGCCCATCGCGCGGGCAAGGCCGAGGTCGGCGAGCTTGACCACGCCAGTCGAGGTGATCATCAGGTTCTTCGGCTTGATGTCACGGTGCACGAAGCCGCGCTCATGAGCGTGCTCGAGTGCAAGCGCCACCTGACGGATGATCGCCAAGGCTTCCTTCTCGGGCAGGCGCTTCTTCGCCTGCATGCGGTCGAAGACCGTGTCGCCGTCCACGTACTCCATGATGAAGTAGTGCTGCTCGCCTGACTGGCCCACGTCGTAGGCGCCGACGATGTGCGGATGGTTGAGCTTGGCGGCGGCGCGACCTTCCTTGTAGAACCGCTCCACGAAGATCGGGTCGGAGAGATGCTTCTTGGCGATGAACTTGATCGCGACCATGCGGTCGAGGCTCACCTGCCGGGCCAGGTAGACCACGGCCATGGCACCGGCGCCGAGCTTGCGCATGAGTTGGTAGCCGGGCACGCCTCGACTGGCTGCCGCAGCTCGTTCTCCATCGGTGTCCGCCTTGATCCGACGGAGCTGGCTCATGGTGACGAGCTGCTTTGCCATCAGCACCTGCACCAAGGCCAGCGGCTTGGCCGGATCGGCACGCGCCGTCTTCAGGCACTCGGCCACTTCCTCGCGCGTGGCCAGTCCGCGGTCGATCACGGCGCGCGCCCACATCGTGTCGGCGTTGCCCGCAGCCGATCCCGAGGCGCCCGCCGCGGAGGCGGCGGGGTTGGTCGATGGGTGAGGTTGCTGTGGTCCCGGTTCGGTCATGGGCGGAAGGTTGGAAGCAGGGGACTATATTCGATCCCCGCGACGCTTCCGTCGCCTCGATCCATGCCACTCTGCCTTGCCAGTTCCTCGCCCCGGCGCCAGCGCATGCTTCGCGAGGCCGGCGTCGACCATGTGATTGCGCCGCCGCCCATCGATGATGCGGTGCTGCCGGAACGGCTCGGGGATCCAGCCGGATTCACCATGGCGATGGCGCTCTTCAAGGCATCGCAGGTCCAGCCTTCCCACGTCGATGGATGGGTGCTCGCTGCCGACACGATGGCCCACGACGGATCGGCGTTGATCGGCAAGCCCCGCGACCGGGTCCATGCGCGTGACATGCTCGCTGGTTGGCGTGGAGGAGCCCACGATGTCTGGACCGGCGTGGCCCTGCTGCAGCCATCAACTGGACGAAGGTGGATCTTCGCGGATCGTGCCCGCGTGACCCTTGGTGACCTCGCCGATGAAGCTCTTGATGCGTATCTCGAGTCGGATGCATGGCAGGGCAAGGCCGGGGCCTACAACTATGCCGATCGCCTTGATGCCGGCTGGCCGCTTGCGTGCGAGGGCGATCCGTGCACCGTCATGGGACTGCCGATGAGGCGGCTGGCGCCGTTCCTCGTCCGTCTCGCTGCACCCGGAGGATCAACGTGCTGACCCTGGGTGCGATCCATGTCGCTCCGGCCATCACGATCCCGGTCGCAGCCGCGCTTGCCGTGGCGATGATCGTGTACTTGCGGCGCCTTGCTGCAGCCGATGTTCCGCGCTGGCGTCGAGCGCTCCGCCAGTCGTCGATGGTGCTCGGGCTGCTCATGCTGCCCTTGCTCGTCGAGGGGTTCTCGCTCATCGACCCTGATGTGACGCCTCGCCCTTATGCGCTGGTCTGGCTCGCGAGCGGCTTCCTGCTCTTCGTGATCGTGGTACTCACGGCGATCGACATGCGGCTGAGCTGGTCGATGCACCAGCGTGAGTTGGCGCAGCTGCGGGCTGAGCGAGATGCTGCCTTGAGGTCGCTCGCAAGCCGAAGGACCAGGCCGTGAGCTCGACCCGCCCGGTCGCGCCCTGGGCCATGCCGCTGGCCGTGCCGGCGAGCGTCGCGTACGGCGCCGTCGTTCAGGCACGAAACGCCCTGTGGTCGATGGGCATCGGTGTGGGCCGCGCTCCGAAGCCGGTCGTGAGCATCGGCAACATCGTGGCGGGCGGAACGGGCAAGAGCCCCATGTCGCGACTGGTGGCGCAGTGGATGCTCGATGCCGGGGTCCGGCCGCTCCTGGCCACGCGCGGGTACGGCGCGGTGCAGGGCATCGCCGACGAGGTCGAGGAGTTCAAGGCGCTGGTGCCGGATGCGGCTGTGGTCGTCGATGCCTCGCGGCGTCGCGGGATCGCTGCTGCCATCAGCACCGGCGAGCGATTCGATGCCGTGCTCCTTGATGATGGCTTCCAGCACCGCGCGCTCGCGCGTGATCTTGATGTCGTGCTGATCGACGCCCAGCGACCGTGCCTGGATGATTGGCTCCTGCCGGCAGGATGGCTTCGCGAGCCGACGACGGCGCTGCGCCGAGCGGGCGCCATCGTCGTGACGCAGGCGGATGATGTCGATGACGCGCTGTCGGCCCGGATCGAGTCGATCGCGGGGCGGGCGCCGATCGCGTGGTGCCGACTCGAGCCACGCACGCTGGACATGCACCGAGGAACGACGGTAGCCGAGCAGCCCTTTGCGTGGCTCAAGGGTCGCAGCGTGGTGGTATGGGCCGGGCTCGCGAATCCCGAACGCGTGGTGAGCGCGGTGCGGGCGCAGGGGGCAAGCGTTCGGTCGGCGCCGCGGCTGCGTGACCACCAGCCATACGACCAGGCCCTGCTCCGGCAGTTGCTCGAACAGGCCAGGGGGGTGGACGCGATCGTGGTCACCGGAAAAGACTGGCCGAAACTCGCCGGTCGGATCCCGCCCTTCGCGCCGCCGATCGCGGTTCTGCGCGCGGGATGGCGGTTCGCGGAGGGCGAAGCGGCGCTCCTTAGCACGATTCTGCGAGTTGTAAAGCCAAATCTCCACGGAAGTTGAGTGGCCGTGGACAAGCGTTCGTGCCTTGACTTGGGACGCTGCGGACCGCCATACTCGTCGCGTGGGGAGCCCCGCCGTGGAGCGGGGCCCGGGCGAGATCCAGAACACTGAATGAGGCACCTCCATGGCAACGACGACGAAGAAGGAGATCGTGGACCGCATCGCCGAACGAACCGGCCTGAAGCGGAACGACGTTCGTGATGTGGTGCAGCTCTTCCTCGACTCCGTGATCGACGAGCTCGGCCACGGCAACCGGCTTGAGTTCCGTGACTTCGGCGTCTTCGAGGTGAAGGCACGTGCCGCGCGCATGGCACAGAACCCAAAGACCCTCGAGCAGGTCCAGGTCCCCGCCAAGCGCTCGGTCCGCTTCAAGGTCGGCCGTGTGATGCGTGACCGCGTCGATGCGGAAGCCGCCGTCGCTCTGGCCGCCAACGCCTGATCGGCCGATCGCGATGCCCCAAGGAGCCAAGGAACGGCGTTCACGCGCCCCGCGCGAACGGGTCGAGCTCGATCGTGGTGCGCTCGCGCGGCTTGCCGATGCGTTGCCGCCGCAGGCCCCCGAGGTCGAGGCGGCCCTGCTGGGTGCACTCCTCCATGACCCGCGCCTGACCGGCGACGTGCTGCAGGTCGTCCGCAGCGCCGAGGAGTTCGTCCGACCGTCGCACCGCACGATCTACTCGCACATGTGCGAGCTGTACGAGCGCTCGGCTGCGTTCGACATCGTGCAGCTGCAGCAGCTGCTCCGGGACCGTGGCGTGTTCGACGAGGTCGGCGGGCTCGACTACCTGGTCTCGCTCGCCGAGAGCGTGCCGAGCGCGACGAACGCGATGGAGTTCGCGCGCGAGATCCGCGACAAGGCGACCTTGCGCGAACTCATCGATGCGTCGGGCACCACGCTTCACGAGGCGCATACGAACGCCGAGGATGCTCAGGGCGTCCTCGAGCAGGCTGAGGCGCGCATCTTCGCGATCAGCCAGCGCCGCGAGTCGACGCACGCAAGCGATCTGGCCACGCTGCTCAATGAGGCGATCGAGCGCATCCAGTCGCACGACGGCAGCGCGACCACCGGCGTGCCCAGCGGTTACGACGATCTCGACCAGATGACCAGCGGGCTGCAGCGCGGTGAGATGGTGATCCTGGCTGCGCGTCCATCGATGGGCAAGACGGCCTTCGCGCTCAACGTGATGCAGAACGTCGCTCTTGCCGGCCAGCCGGTGGCCTTCTTCAGCCTCGAAATGAGCCGTCAGCAGCTTGTGCAGCGCATGCTGTGCGCGCAGGCGGGCATCGACAGCCAGCGGCTGCGCCGCGGCACGCTGCGGGCGGAGGATTACGACCGGGTGCTCGCTGCCTGCGATGAGTTGCGCAGCGCCCAGGTGTTCATCGACGACTCGCCGGGACTCTCGCTCATGGCCTTGCGCAGCAAGGCGCGCCGCATGGCGGAGCGCTTCGGCATCCAGGCCATCTTCGTCGACTACCTGCAGCTCATGTCCTCGGGCACGCGCGTGGAGAGCCGGCAGACCGAAGTGAGCGAAATCAGCCGCGGGCTCAAGGCCACCGCGCGCGAACTCAACGTGCCGGTCTTCTGTCTCTCGCAGCTCAACCGTGCGGCCGAACAGCGCGAGGGCCACCGCCCGCGCATGAGCGACCTTCGCGAGTCAGGCAGCATCGAGCAGGACGCCGACGTCATCATGATGCTGCACCGCGAGGAGTACTACCACCTGCAGGATCCTGACTGGGCGGCGTCCAATCCCGATCGAGTCGGCATCGCGGAATTGATCATCGCCAAGCAGCGCAACGGTCCCACCGGGACGGTGAACTTGGTGTGGGATGGCAAGTCCACGGCGTTCCGCCCGTGGAGTCCGGCGGCACCGCCGGGCGTGCCAGTGCGCGTGTTCGAACCGCGACCGATCGACGATCTTCCGGTCTGATGGCGGCGTATCCTCCGCCGCGTGCAAGAGCTCCCAGCCGAACGCCTTGAGCAACTCGTCCGGCGTGCCGGGCAGGGTGATGCCGGCGCGTGGCGGGAGTTGGTGGGGGCGTTCGCCCCGCGGGTCTTCGCGCTCCTGCTGGCACGATGCCGCGACCCTGACCTCGCGGAAGAGATCACGCAGGCCGTGTTCGTCACCATCGCCGAGAAGCTCGCCGGGTATCGCGATCTCGGCCGCTTCCGCTCGTGGGTCTTTCAGATCGCCATGAATCGCCTGCGCGACGAGGTGCGCAGGCGTGGTCGGCACGCCAAGGCAGCCGGTGGAACCGAGGATCTGGAGCTGCTTGGGGGCACGGCAAACCTCGGTTATCAGGACGCTTCGCCCGAAGCACTGCGGGCGCTCGGTGCGGCGTTGGCCACCCTGAACGAAGCTGAGCGGCAGGTCGTTCATCTGCGGCACTTGGGCGGCATGTCCTATCAAGCCATCGCCGACCTTCACGGGGAGCCGGTCGGCACGTTGCTCGCACGTCACCACCGGGCCATGGCCAAGTTGCGCCAGGCCCTCGAAGAATCAGGAATCACGCTGGAGGACCTGCAATGACGACCCCGCGCGGCCGTTCCACCCAAGCCATGAACGAGCGCCAACCGCACCACGACGAGCCTTCGGTCGACCCTGCGATGGAGTCGCTGCTGGATGCCTATGCGCGTCGCCTCGCTCACCGTCCGGGGCTCGTGGATCGCGTGATCGCGGCAGCTCCCGCGCCTGGTCCCACTCGCGTGGTTGCGTCGTGGAGCGATGGGCGGATCGCGCGCATGGCGCTCGCGGCAAGCGTCTGTGCTGCCATGGTGGTGGGCATGCTCTTCATGCGCCCCGCGCCCACGATGGCGATCGCCGCGTCGCCGTCCATCGAAGCTGAGCCCGTGCTCGTCTCGCTCTTGGCCGGCAGCGACGAAGCCATGCTCGATGATCATCCCTTCGGCAGCGAACTTCGCGCCATGGACAGCGACTGGACGGGCCTGGCCGAGGAAGTGCGAGGCATCGTCGCCGTGGCCGGAGGTGGCCGTTGAAGCGGCTCGGTCCCGTCGCCGCTGCGCTCGTCGCCGGCACGGTCCTCGGTGCGCTGTTGGCGCGCCCCCTGTCCGATCAGGCGTCGTTCGCCTCAAGCCCTGATGCGTTGCTCTCGCTTGAGCCCAGCCTGCAGTCGGGTCCGCCGGTCCAGCAGGGGCGCCTGCTCTCGCCAGAACAAATGGATCGCATCATCGCGGTCGCCCGCGACCTGTCGCCCGAGCTGGCCACCCGTCTTGATGAGGCCCGTGCGCGCGATGCCGATTCCTTCCGTGCAGCGCTTGGCGCGCAGGCCAAGCGCCTGGGCTCGCTTGCGGTCCTGCGTGAGCGGCGTCCGGAGCTCTATGCCATCCGCATCCAGGAACTGCGGCTGGAAGCGCAGGTCCTTGCACTGGGCGAGCAGTTGCGCAGCGCCATCGATGCTGGCCGGACCGACGATGCCGTGCGGCTCGAAGCCACGCTGCGTCCGCTCGTGCTGTCGTTCGTTGATTCCAACTTGCGTTCGCGCGCGGTCGAGCTCGCCTCGCTCGATGCCATGATGCGCGAACTGCGTGTGGACCTTGAGCGTGATGCCCGCCAGCGCACCGACACCGTCGAGCGATGGGTCGAGGCGCTGCGCGACGGCCGCGAGCCCGTCGCCCTCGGCGGGCGTCGGCCGTCGGACGCCCAGCCCGGCCGCTGAACACGGCCCCCTCGCCTGGTGACATCTCCTCCGGCTGCGCTGTGCCTGGACGGTGCCCGCACTACGATCGATGCGTGGCGACGTCACCTGCCCGCGAAATCCAGACCTCGCAACGCGCTCCGGCGTCGCTGGCCGTGCGGATCGGTGCGGGACTCTTGGCCATCGTGGTGGTCCTGTGCGTGCTTGGCGGTGCTTGGGGCCTGCTTCCTGCTGGCGATACCGGCGTCGCGCGCTACGAGGCGCAGGACCTCTCTGCCTCGTTGCTTGCGCCGATGCAGGCCGATGCGGCAGGCGCACTGCATCCCCTCGGTACCGATCGACTCGGCCGTGATCTGCTGGCGCGCTGCTGCGTGGGTGGCTGCATCAGCCTGCTGGTTGGGCTGTGCGCCGCAGCAGTCAGCGTCGGCGTGGGCACGCTGTGGGGCGCGGCCAGCGCCGAAGCAGGGGGGCGGACCGACGGGTTCATGATGCGGATCGTCGATGTGCTGTACGGACTGCCGACGATCCTGCTCGTGGTGCTCATCGCCGTGGCTGCCGACGGCGCGCTCGAGCGCAGCGGCCTCAAGCCCGGCCCGGTGGCGCGCCAGGCGATTGATCTGGCCATCTTGGTTGCCGCCATCGGAGGGTTGAGTTGGCTCACGGTTGCTCGCGTGATCCGGGGACAGGTGTTGAGCCTGAAGGCACGCCCGTTCATGGAGTCGTGCACCGCGATCGGCATGGGGCGCGCACGCCGATTCTGGCTGCATCTGGTCCCCAATCTGTCGGGCCCGATCGTCGTGTACGCGGCCTTGGCGGTGCCGTCGGCCATCCTGAGCGAGAGTTTCCTCTCGTTCCTCGGCCTTGGCGTGCGCGAGCCATTGCCGAGTTGGGGGAATCTCGCCGCAGCCGGGCTTCCCGAACTCAATCCGGTCGTGAGTCGCTGGTGGCTGCTCGTCTTCCCGTGCCTGCTTATCGCTCTCACGCTGCTCTCGCTCAATCTCGTCGGCGACTGGGTGCGCGATCGTCTCGCCGGCCGCTGACGGGGCAGGCCCTCGCGGCTTCGCGTAGCCTGCGAAGCCCGAGGTCAATCGCATGCAGAACCGATTCGGATTGAAGGATGTGTTCGTCGTTGTGCTCCTCCTGGCCACGCTCGCCAGTGTCTGGCTGTCGATGGTGCAGAAGACCCGCATCGAGCTCGCCGTCGATGGACTGCGCGTGAAGCTCGGTGAGATGGAGCGCCAGGCGGCGCTGTTCCAGCGCGAGGTCGAGAAGGGCTTCGCCGAGGGCGTGGTCGTGCAGCAGGGCACCAGCGGCGCCGCGCCGGCCTCGGATGCATGGGCACGCGCAGGCGTGGCCATCCAGCGTTGGCCGAATCCCGCACCTGCCACCAATCCGGAAGGCCAGCCCGGATTCTCGGTCGGCGGCGAGTTCACCGAGATCTTCGAGGCGCAGCCTGCCAAGCTCGTTCCGTACATCCAGTCCGACGTCTACGGCACGCGTGTGCTCGACCGCGTCTGCGAGGGACTCGGGTCCTTCGACCCGAAGACCCTGAAGATGGTGGGCGTGCTGGCCGATGCCTGGCAGATCGATCCCGATGGCCTCTGGATCCGCGCGCACATCAATCCGCGTGCGCGGTTCAGCGACGGCGCGCCGGTGACCGCAGAGGACGTTCGCTGGACGAACCTGGATTTCATCGCCAACCCCCTGATTGAAGCCGAGCGTGCGCGCAGCACGCAGGACAATCTCAAGGACGTCAAGGTCATCGACGAGCGCACGGTCGAGTTCCTGTTCAAGGAGCCGTTCTTCACCAACGTGCTGATCGCCTTCGGCAACCCGGTGCTGCCCAAGCACTGGTTCTCGAAGTTCGAGCCCTCGCAGCTCAACCAGGCGACCGGGCTCCTCATGGGCTCGGGCCAGTTCAAGCTCGAGCGGCTGCCCACGGGCCCCGAGGACCTCGGCGTGCAGTGGACCCCGGGCACCGACGTGGTGCTCGTGCGCAACGAGCAGTACTGGGCGACCAAGCCTTCGCTTGAGAAGATCCGCTTCAAGACCGTCAGCGATGAACTCGCGCGACTGGTCGCCTTCCGCAACGGCGAGGGCGACCTGATCACCCCCAGCTCGCCCCAGTTCAACAAGGTGACCCGCGAGGAGCCCGGCTTCGAGGAGAAGGCCTTCGCGCTCAAGTGGGTCAACATGCGCTGCGGCTACTCGTTCATCGCATGGCAGTGCGGGCCGCGTGCGGGCAAGGATCCCACGCCCTTCGCCGATGTGCGCGTGCGCCGCGCGATGACGCATCTGCTCGACCGCGAGCGCATGATCAACGACATCTGGGATGGCATCGGCATCGTGTCGAAGGGGCCCATGAATCCCGAGAGCCCCGCGAGCGACCCGGCCACGAAGCCGCTCGCCTATGACCCCGAGAAGGGCAAGGCACTCCTGGCCGAGGCTGGCTGGCAGGACCGAAACGGCGACGGCATCCTCGAGGATGCGAGCGGCAAGAAGTTCACCTTCGAATACACGTACGCGAGCGGCGGCGAGATCAGCGAGCGTCTGGCGCGCTTCGTCAAGGACAGCTACGCGAAGGCCGGCATCGACGTCGTGACGCGACCGGTCGAGTGGAGCCGCTACCAGGAGATCCTGAAGCTGCGCGACTTCGATGCCATCACGCTCGCGTGGGGTGCCAACGCCCCCGAGAGCGACCCGCGCCAGATCTACCACTCCGAAAGCATGAAGGAAGGCGGCGACAACTTCGTGCAGTGGAAGAACGCCGATGCCGACGCGCTGATCGAGAAGGGGCGGCGCACGATGGACGAGGCCGAGCGCATGCTCGTCTGGCGCCAGCTGGAACAGGTGATCGCGGCAGACCAGCCGTACACGTTCGTCCGGGTCTCGCCGTGGCTTCGATTCGTCTCGCGTGACTACGGGAACGTGAACACGTACCGGACCGGCCTGCAGCCGGAGGAGTTCTTCCGCGTCGCCCTGCCGGCTCCCGGCAGCGAGTGATCGCGCGCGAGCCGACCTGATCCGCCATGGCCACGTACCTCCTCCGACGCCTGCTGCTGATGATCCCCACGGTTTTGGGGATCACGCTCATGGTGTTCCTTCTCGTGGCGCTTGCGCCCGGCGGGATCGGCGCGGGGCTTGCCGTGCAGGGCGGACAGATGAGCGACACCAGCAAAGTCGCGCAGATGCAGGCGTACCTCGAGGACCGCTACGGCCTCAATGACAACGTGCTCGTGCAGTACGCACGATGGCTGGGCCGCGTGAGCCCGCTCAAGTTCGGCACCACGCCGCTCGTCGCACCGACCGGCGACCTGGTGCGTGAACCGCGCGATCTTCCCGAGCCGGTGATGATGTGGGCCTTCCCAGCGCCTGCTGCCTTCCTTGTGCAGTACACGCCACCGTCGGGCGAGGCGCTCGTCGAGGACTTCAAGCGCCTGCAGCGCGATGCCGAAGGCACGCGCCGAACGTATGTCGGGTCGGTACGGGGCATGAAGGACGCGCTTGCCGACCATGTGCGCGCCCTCGGTGCGCCGTGGATTTCGCGGCTCGAGCCCAAGGGGGGTGCCGATCCCGAGCGTTTCCGCGACCTGCCACTGGAGGGCGATGCGCCCACGCTCATCAAGCTCCGTGCGGCTGCAGCCACCATGCACGTCGCGTGGTCGGACGCCGAGGC
>Ga0315905_10003085_pt1 | contig 17298 bp, 20 predicted proteins | sample LakEriMetagenome_5_FD_203522 | JGI IMG/M metagenome (GOLD analysis project Ga0315905, IMG submission 203522) | Freshwater fungal communities from buoy surface, Lake Erie, Ohio, United States - Buoy 4 MA121 | ecosystem: Environmental > Aquatic > Freshwater > Lake | place: USA: Lake Erie, Ohio... | reverse complement strand
ATGGCATCGCGATCCTCCTTCGGCGTGTCGCCAAAGATTGTGCTGCAGATGATGCCTTGGCGGCCGAACTCCTCGGCCACATGGCGGGCGTGCTCGACGCCCGAACAGAAGGCCAGCCAAGATTTCCGCTCGCGTCCGTGCTCGATGATTTCGGTGACGGCAGCCCGCGTAATGGCCTCCTGATCGACGGCAGCCGCAAGATCACGCTGAATGAAATCGCCGGCGCGGGTACCGACCTTCGAGACATCCAGCCGCGTGGCAGGCTGTTTCGACACGAGCGGGCTCAGATATCCCGCGTCGATCAGATCGCGCACCGGCGCCTCATAGGCGATATCCGTGAAGAGCGCATCCTTGCCTTCGTGCAGCATGCCGCTGTCGAGCCGGAACGGCGTGGCGGTTAGCCCGATGACCTTGAGCGCGGGGTTGATGCGGGTAAGGGCATCAAGGAAGCGGCGATACATCGTGCTGGAATTGCCGGGGATGAGATGTGCCTCGTCGATCAGCACGAGATCCGTGTGGCCGACCTCCTGCGCGCGCCGGTGGATGGACTGGATGCCTGCAAAGAGGATCTGCGCCCGTGCCTCGCGCTTGCCCAAGCCCGCCGAATAGATACCGGCCGGGGCCTCGGGCCAGAGGCCGATCATCTCGGCATGGTTCTGGGCGATCAGCTCGCGCACATGAGTCACGATCAGGATGCGCTGGTCGGGCCAAGCCTTCAGCACGCCCTCAATGAAAGCGGCCATCACCAAGCTCTTGCCCCCGGCGGTCGGGATCACCACCAGCGGGTTGCCTTTATGGTTCTGGAAATAGTCGTAGATCGATGTGATCGCGGCCTGTTGATAGGGGCGCAGGGTCAGCATGGCGCGGCCTCCGTTGTGCGGGCGTCGTTTGCCCAGGTCGTGCCATCGGCCATGCGGTAGGTGACGATATCGTCGCCCGCGTCGATAGCCTCGCCCGGAACGAGATCGGGGATGAAGAGATGGCGGTTGCATGCCGCTCGCTGCTCGGCGGGTGCCAGCATCCGGTCGTGGCGGGCGCAGTGCCAGCCACCCTCAACGGGCGTCGCGTGCAGGCACGACCGGCATGTTACGGCCGCCCCACCACCCTCGTGGCAGGCGGCATGGTGATCGCAGAAGCGACACTCGAACCAGGCTGGGTCCTCGCTGATCCGCGCGGGCGGTTGCTGGGCGAAGATAACCCGGCCCGCCTTGTCCAAGAGGCGTTCGGCCATGGCGCTGTCGGCCTCGATGCGCTCGATATGCAGCGCATCGGTGTCCTTGCAGACCGCCACGTAGAGGGCACGCGTGATCCCCGTCAGATGCATGTAGATCTGCATCTGTGCGGCATGCTGGGGCTTGGCCAGCACAACGCCCTTGGCCGTTAGCTCGCTGAAGCTCTTGACCCCATGGGTCTTGAACTCGAGCACATGCCAGGTCTTCGGGGCCTCAAGGATGCCCATGGCCACGCCATCGAGCGATCCACCGAAATGCCCGCCGTGGGCTTCGACGCGGAACTGGCGGCCGGTTTCGGGATCGACCTCGAGCACCGTCGCGCCGGTGGCGCGCAGATTGCGCACGAGGCGGTCCTCTTCCAGCTGGCCGGTCTCGAAGAGGCGCAGCAGGCGGCCGGAATGGCGCGAAGGCGTGATCCAGCGGAAATCGTACCAGAGCGCGCGAGCGCAGGACTTGCCGATGATCGAGGCGCCGAGGTGATCGCGGAAACCATCGTCCTGGCGGGCCTCATAAGCGGCATAGATCGCCGTCAACGTTGGCGTGGGGGCTTCGGGAAGCTCTGCCATCACAGACCCTCCCGTTCACTGCGCGCCTGCGCCTCGGCCAGAATGCGGGTCCAGGTTTCCGGATCATGGCGCTCGCGCAGAACGCCGATCAGCGCGTCCTTCAGCTTTTCGCGGCGGCGACGTCCGGTGCCTTGGGCCAGAAGTACTGCCCGCTCGCGGCTCAGGTGCCGGAGTGCCGTGCGGGCCCGGTGGAACCAGTCCGGGTCGATCGGCTTCTGGCCCCGCTGGCGGGCCAGATCAGCGGTCGCGATCTGGGTACGGATCTTGGCAATGGCGTCGTCGAGTTCGATCAACCGGCGCTGATCATCAGGCAAGCCGGGGCTCATCACGGCCACGGGGGCCGCGTTTTTCAGGTCAATCATGGGAGTGTCCTTAGTTGGGGTTGGGCACCGCCCTGGCCGTCAACAGGTCAGGGCGGCGCAGCGCATCAGCCCTTCTTGTTCCAGGGTGCAGACGCCATCTTGGGCGGAACCGCAGGTGTCGCGGGTGCTGCGGGCGCGGGCTTTGCGGTGCGCGCGATCGCGGCGGCACCCTTCTCGGGCGGCAGGTAGGCGATGGCGTTGCTCTCGCCGTAGCCGTTCTTCGGCGGCTTGATCTTCACCTGGATCGTCATCGGGATCAGGTGCAGTTCCTCGCTGTCGCTGACATGCATCTTGCCCGTCGCGTGGCAGATGGCCGACAGCGTGCGCTGCGCGATTTCCACCGTGGTCGGGTTCGGGTTCACCAGGTTCAGTTGGTCAAACATCTTCCGGCCCTTGTACTCGCCCTCGAGAATGTCGAGCATCAGCCAGAGAAACTGGCCCATGCCGTTCTTGGTGACGCGCATCTCGCTTTCGACGATCTGGGCGCGATATTTGCCCGCCGGCAAAAGCTCCTGGGTGGTGGTGGGTTCGACGCTGGTGGCGTCAAAGGACGTGTCGAAACGTGCCATGGTCTTGTCCTTTCTGGGCAATCATTCAGATTGGGGCATGGCCGACATGAACTCTGCCCAGCTGAGGGGCAGCGTGTCCGGCAGGCCGTAACGGTTCTTGGCGAGGAAGGCGGGGCGCTCCTCGGTGTGCATGACGCGCGCACCGGACCCGAGCGCCCGGGTCACTTTCTTGTTGAATCCGACATCGGATTTGGCGACCGAGATCTGATAGTTGGCGAAGAGCACGACATCGGAATGCTCCTGCAGCAGCGCCGAGGCGCGGGCCTGCAGCTTGATCACATAGCGGTCGTAGGGCTCGTGCTCGGGGCTGTCGAAACGCTTGATGTCGGTATGGGCAATCTGGATGACCGCTATGCCTTTCTGATCCCGGAGCGCATTCAGCTTGTCGAGATATTCGCGCCAGACATTCAGCGCTTCGCCATATCCCTTGCCGAAGCCGGGGGTTTCGATGGAGGCCCATCCGTTGCGCAGGCAGGCCTCGGCCCAGATCAGCGGCTCGAGCCAATCGACGCTGTCGATGACCACCGTGCCGAACTCGTGGCCCTCGGTCAGCAGCGCATCAAGGGCCCCGGCGACCTCCGCGTAGCTCGTCGCCAGCGGAAAGTGCGGCACCTGCAGCTTGCCGAGCCCATCCTCGGTCATGATGAACACCGGCCGGTCGGCATCGGAGGCAAAGGTGGATTTGCCGACCCCGGCCACACCGTGTATCAGGATGCGCGGCGGCGTCAGTGCCGAGGTCATGCGGAGGGATGCGAGAGAAATGGCCATCAGCGCACCTCCTCGTTCAACGCCAGACGGAACTTGGGCTTGCCGGTCCGGACCGTGCGTGCGGGCTCGAACCCCTTGCGCCAGCTTTCTGGCAGGGCACCGTACTTGCGTTCGGAGACCGACAGCTTCGTGTCGATGAACTCGGCCGGGTCTTCGCCAGCGGAGGCGATGTTTGCAGCGATCTGGGCGAGTTTGGCCTGGTCCCAATCGATGCGCTTAGGCAGTTCGGCGGTGACGGTGACGCCATTGTCGTCAAAGCGGGTCGTGCCAGTGTCTTTGCCGTCTTCGCGGCGGCACTCCGACGCACGCGCCGCATAGCGGACCTCTAGGGCCAGGGCGAACCGCTCGACGACCGCCTTCATGCGGTCCGATGAGATGTCGATTTCGGCTTGGATCGCGGCGAGCAGCGACGGTGGGAGCAGCACCAGTTCCGTAATCGGCAGGTTGAGCGCGTCATTCACGCTCAGGATGTTTTCGGGGTAAGCCATTGTTTCTCCGCTTCAGGCTTGAGGGGATGCAACCGCCGGCCGATGGCCATCCGGTGGCGTTTTGGGTGCAAGTGCAGGCCTTGGGCGCGCGATTGCCCGGTAAGCAAAGCTGTCCGGCCCAAGCCGGGCCTGAACGAGGTGGACGAGATCCTGCTCGGCAGTCCGTGCGGCCGTTGCCGCCAGATCGCGAAGCTTCCGGCGCTTATCCCCACTCAGTTTCGAGACCGGTGAAGTGCCGTCGACCGCCAAAAAGCCCTGATGATGGGTGATGGTGGACCCCGGCTCGGCCTGAGAGATCCAGACGCCAAAGGCGATCTCGTCTTGGGCCTCGGTCGCCATCAGGACACCCGCATACCGAGGCTTTCCTCGGTCCGGCACAAATGGGCATGTTCATGGGCGAGGATATCTTCGATCCGGTAGACGATCCGCCCTCCGATCTTCATGTAGGCAGGCCCTTGGCCGGTCCAGCGCCACCGCTCCAGCGTGCGGTGCGAGATGGTCCAGCGGCGGGCCAGTTCCTTTTGTGTGAGGCAGGGTTTTGCGTGCATCTGCGGCTCCTGTGTTGGTTCTGGAGCATTGATGCGAAATCCTGACGTGGGATGTCGTCGGGATCATAAGGGGATGCGGAGGGGGATGGATGCCCCATTGAAACGACAGCAGAAAATGGAAAAGGGGGATGAGCATCCCCCGCTCATCCCCCTGCCGCCCCCCTGGCCATCCCCTTCTCACGGGGATGGGACACCTCACTCAATGTTCAGGCGGTAGTTACCGCGTCCATCGGACTTGATCAGTTGCCGCCATGTCGTCTTCGACTTGAAGACATCCGCCATCCGCATGCTTTTCGAATTTGCAGAGGTGAGGATCCTCTTGCCGCTCTGCCACGGCTGGCCCGCCATAGCCGCCTGGTGCAACGCACGCACCACAGTCGACTGGATGGCGCCCAGCTGGAAGCGATGTCCGCGGCAGCGCACTTCCTTGTAATCGCGGGACGTGAGGAAAGTTGGCTCTTCCTGTTTGGCCCCTGCCGCCCGAAAGCCGGATTTCAGCTCAAAACGATCACGTTCATCCCGTCGGAGCAGCAAATCGCCGATCACAACATAGATCGGGGCGTGGTCATACATCAGGCTGGCATAGGCTGTTCGCTCCTGCCGGAACTCGTTCAGGTGCGCCTCGCCTGACCGATACAGATGAAATACGTCGCCGGCATGCAGGTCGAGGAGCCCGCTAAAATGCCGCTGCTCATGGGGCACCCGAAACCGTGCGCCGTCGATGTCCTCCTCGTAATCGCCGAACTCAAGCGGCATGTCGAAGACCCGAATGGAGAGCCGAAGCTGGTTGTTCTCCGCCAGATAGACGAGGTCCTCCTCCGGGATTGACCAACGCTTCACGATCTCGGCCAAGGGAAAATAGTCCTTCTCGATCTCCATCTTCCCCCCGGATTCGCACGCGCGGATGTTTTTCATTTGTTCTATTATCTTGACGGCCCCAGCGCAATCCTATCTTATCCAATCTAATCCACAGCCTCTTGGGGATAAAATGTCTGAACATCATACCATGGCTGACCGGCTCAACGCCCGCGCCCTACAGCTTGGCCTGAGCCCCGCGCATGTCGCCGAGATGGCTGGGGTTAATCGATCCTTCGTATATGACATCCTTCGAGGGCGATCGACGCGGCCAGGACTGGACCGTCTCCATGCGGTAGCATCAGTTCTCAAGGTCGAGGTGGACTGGCTGATACACGGCATCGGCGATGTGGAAGGCCCTGCGCCCTTCATCGAAAACCCGGACGAAGCCTTTGTCACAATCGCGCAGGCAGGTGTGCGCCCATCAATGGGCGGTGGCTTAGTGGTTCTTGACGAGCAAGACGCTCCTGGGCGCGCCTATCATTTCCGGAAATCCTGGATCAAGAACGGCCTCAAGGCCTCCCCTTCGCAGCTTCGGATCATGAAGGTCGAGGGGGACAGCATGGAGCCCACCTTGATGAACGGGGACACGGTTCTGGTCGACATGACCCGCAAGTCACCAAACCCGCCGGGCATCTTTGTCCTGGATGACGGGATGGGACTGGTTGCCAAGCGCCTGCAGCATGTCCCGAACAGCGACCCACCGGCCGTAAGGGTAATCTCTGACAACAAGCACTACCCCGAATACGAGCGCACCGCCGAAGAGATCAACATCATCGGACGGATCCGCTGGTTTGCGCGAGAAATCTAACGCAGGGCACAGGCAAACACGACCATCTACGCAGCGTCCCGCAGCATCCCTTCAAGCCTCTGTTTTAACTTGAATATCAGCGCCGCTTGGAGCCCACATGGGCCACCAACTCGAAAGGCGCTTCCATGCTCGACATGCTGTCCACCCCGATTTCGGGGCCCAATCCTCTATGCCCTGACAAGATGTCTGCACGCGCAAGGTTTGAGGAACTTGGTCGCATCCTCGCCGCCGGTGTCTTTCGTCTGAAGGCGGCAAAGTCCAGTTCTTTATCTGCCGCTGACGGAGACAGTTTCGTGGACTTCCCGCTCCCCAAGAGCGGTGGTCGTCGCATGAAACGTATCCGCATCGGAGGAATTCATGCGCAAAACCAATAAGCTAGCCGATGGCCGCAAGACTCCAGATCAGGCACTGGAACAGACCGTCCTCTCTAGCCTTGCCGCCTTGAAGGCGATGTCGGTCAAGGACCTGAAAGCTGAATGGGAAAAGCTGATCGGGACATCGGCCCCAAATAACAGCCGGGCCTTCCTGGAATTCCGGATCGCCTACCGCATCCAGGAATTGGCCTATGGCGGGCCTGATCGTGAGACGCGGAGGATGCTGGACCTTCTGGCTGACGAGGTGGAGGGGCATACGAAGCGCAAACACCAGATCATCGATCCTCGCAATCCGGTCATCGGCACTCGGCTAATTCGCGAGTGGGATGGCGTCGAGCACACCGTGACCGTGCTGAAGGACGGCTTCGACTGGCGGGGTCGCAAGTTCAAGTCGCTCTCCGCCGTCGCCCGCGAGATCACCGGCACGCGCTGGAACGGGTACCGCTTCTTTGGCCTGCGCGAGCGTAAGCGGGAGGAGGCATGATGCAGATGGACAGTCGCCCGAACCGCCGCTTGCGCTGCGCCATCTACACCCGCAAGTCGAGCGAGGAAGGGCTCGACATGGAATTCAACAGCCTCGACGCCCAGAGGGAGGCCTGCGAGGCGTACATCGCCAGCCAGAAATCCGAGGGCTGGGTCGCCACGCGCGAACGCTATGACGATGGCGGCTTCTCGGGAGGCAATCTGGACCGCCCTGGGCTGAAGCAGTTGCTGACCGACATCGACGATGGGCTGATCGACGTCGTGGTGGTTTACAAGATCGACCGCCTGTCGCGCTCGTTGATGGATTTTTCCAAGCTGGTCGAGGTGTTCGACCGCAACGGCGTGACTTTCGTCTCGGTGACGCAGTCCTTCAACACGACCACATCCATGGGGCGGTTGACGCTGAACATCCTTCTGTCTTTCGCCCAGTTTGAACGCGAGGTCATTGGCGAACGGATCCGAGACAAGGTGGCAGCGTCGCGCAAGCGGGGGATCTGGATGGGCGGCTATGTGCCCCTCGGCTATGATGTGCAGGATCGCAAGTTGGTGGTGAACGAGGCCGAAGCCGCCAACGTGCGAGGGATCTTCCAGCGGTTCATTGAGCTCGGCTCCGCGACACTGCTGGCGCGGGAACTGCGCCGTGAGGCGTTCCGCAACAAGCAGGGCTCGCTGATCGACAAGGGCTACCTTTACCGGCTGCTGAACAACCGCGTGTATCGTGGCGAGGCCCTGCACAAGGGGAAGGCCTATCCCGGAGAGCATGACGCCATTATCGACTCGGACCTCTGGGGCCGCGTGCATGCCATCTTGCAGGAAAGCCCCCGCAAGCGGGCCAACAACAGCCGCGCGCAGACGCCCGCGCTCTTGAAGGGGATGATCTTCAGCGAAAATGGTGCCGCCATGACGCCGACCAGCACAAAGAAGGCGGCCAAGCTCTACCGCTACTATGTGTCCATGGACGTGATCCGGAACCGAGAGACCGGCGAGGAGACCGCGCCGATGCGGCTCGCCGCCGGAATGGTCGAGGAAGCGGTCGTGACCGAAGTTCGGCGCATCCTCCAAACGCCAAGTGTGGTAACGCAGGTGCTGGCGGCCCTGAAGCGCGACAGCAGTGGGGCATCTGAGGCGGATGCCATCGCAGCCCTGCACGAGTTCAACGCGCTCTGGTCGCAACTCTTCCCCGCTGAACAGGCTCGCATCATTCAGTTGCTGGTGCGGCGGGTCACGGTCACCGCCGCCGGGCTCGAGGTAGACGTTCGCCGAGAGGGGATTGCGGGCGTCATCCGCGAGATGGTCGCGCCGCGTCAGATGGAGGCCGCTGAATGACCAAGCCAGACGATACGATCCGCGTGCTGATCCCTCTGAAAGTGCAGAAGAAGAACGGGCGGCCGAAGATCGTGCCGCCCGCGGATTATCGCCCCAGCGAGGATCAAGCGCAGGACCCGCACATTCTGCGCGCTTTAGGCCGGGCATGGGGTTGGCGGCGGCGCATGGATGCGGGCGAGTTCGCCACCATTCAGGAATTAGCTGAGGCCGTGGGACTGGCCGAACGCCATGTCAGCCGCCAGCTCAGGTTGGCCTACCTTGGTCCAGAGGTGTTGAAGCGGTTGACCTGCGGGCGCGAGGCCTCGTCGGTCAGCCTATACGATCTGTGTTTTCTGGCGGGGGAGCCGTGGGGGGAGCAGGTGGTCCGTGCCGTTGGCACTTGAACGGCAAATCGACGTGATCGGCCCTTAGCTGACGGTCGCCACAAACACAGCAGATGGTCAACACTCAGATGTTTTCTCGCGTATATATTTCGAACGGGACGATGCAGGTTTGGTTCGCGCCATGGTTAGCGGAGGCACGCACCACTCCGTCAATCACTTCTTTTGCAAGACGCGCAAGGGGGTGGGAAATGACTACCGTTAAAGAGCCATCAAGAAGCGCCGAACGAGTGACCTCCGTCAAGTCATAGCCGACAACGACAATTTGCCCGGCGCGCCCACTCGACTTAAGCGCGGCTAATGCACCGCTGATCCCGCCTCCAGAAACATAAAGCCCGACAAGTTCGGGGTACTGTGCCAGGAGACGCTCGGTCACTTCTTCGGCAACGGCCGCTGCTTCGTGCGTCGAAATCGGTTCAAGCAGGGTGAACTCAGGGGCCAGCTCGCGGAAATAGGACCGAAAACCGGTCTCATTCATTTCTTGATTTCGATAGCGCGGGTTGCCCATCAGGATTCCAATCTTGCCGGGAACCTTGCAAATATTGGCAAAGGCCCACGCCGATGTGCGGCCTACCTTCCAGTTGTCGAGCCCGACATAGTGCATCTGTCCCGTTGCCGAGAGTTGCGAGATCAGCGCAAAGACTGGCAAACCATCAGACTGGATATGTTCGATCGCCGCGGTGACGACAGGGTGAACGGCTGAGGTCAGACAGATAGCATCGCAGGCCTCGGCCAGCGCAAGCGCGCGTGTCGCAGTGTTCTGCGGCGAAAGATCCTCTAGAAATTCAATCTGAAGCTCGACTTCTGCGCCCGAAGCTTCGGCGGCAGCACTTTGCAGCGCATTTGCCACATTCTGATAGAATGGCCGATGGCGTTGCAAGAGCATCACCCCGAGACGCAAATGCGGGCGTGCCGCTGCAACTCGCGCCTGTATGCTACCAAGGCCGTAGAAGCCGATCCGCTCGGCGGCTTGCTGCACCTTTTCACGCGTGGCAAGGCGGACATTCGATGCCCCTGACAGCACGCGGTTAACTGTGGCAACGGACACACCGGCAGCCTCGGCAAGGTCAGGAATCTTGGGGCGCCGCATATCCATATGATCCTTTTTATATCATTTACATGCCGCATTGAGCTGAATGATACGATTACATGTTTAGCATATCATGGCTGCTTGATTTGATATGCGTCAAGGCGTTTATCTGCAGCCATCCTGACGGAGGCAGAAGCTCAGATCCGGTGGGAAAGTTGATTTGGCTGGAATGGACCTAAGGGTACTGGTCCCGACGGGCAGTTTTGCAAGAGACGACGCGACGACAAGTGGAGGGACAATGATGGACGACCTGCAATTTGGCACTCGCAACAAGCGTGGTGACTGGGCGCCAAATGCGCATCTTGAACTTCCGCCGTTCTGGCGCCGACCCTTCAGTCTGCCCAAGTCGATTGCGTGGATTCCTGAATATCTGTTCCCTTGGAACGCCTTCCACATGGCGACGGCGCTGCTGTGGTGGTTCTTCGTGGTGCCTGATGTATCCACGATGCAAACTCTGTCCTGGGGTTGGGCGCTCTGGCTTTATGCGGTGAATGCCGCCGCCATTTTCGTGTTCTATGGCTCGGTTGAGCTGTTCTGGTACGTCCGTCGCAAGCAGGGCACGCGCTTCAAATACAACGGCAAGTTTCCCGCCGATCAGCCTTCGGACGTATTCTGGTTCAAGTCGCAGAACATCGACAATTTCCTGCGGTCATTTTTTATTTCCATCCCACTCTGGACGCTGGTCGAAGTTCTATTCTTGTGGGCCTTCGCAAACAGCTGGGCGGTGTGGTTGCCATGGGAGACCCACTGGCCGTGGTTGGTCGTGCTGGCGCTGATAAGCCCCGCGATCCATGAGCTTCATTTCTTCTGCATCCACCGACTGATCCATGTGCCAATCCTCTACAAATGGATCCATTCCGTGCACCACAACTCGATTAACCCCAGCCCTTGGTCATCGCTTTCGATGCACCCGGTAGAGGGATTTCTCTACCACGCGGTGGCCTTCTGGCACCTGGTAATCCCCTCAAACCCGTTGCTGGCGATGTATCAGCTGCATTTGGCGGGCTTTGGGGCCGTGAACGGGCACATCGGGTTCGACAAGCTGGAACTGACCGAAAACACTCCGCTGAACAGCCACGCCTACGCCCATTATCTGCACCACAAGTACTTTGAGGTGAATTATGGCGGCGATGGGCTGATCCCGTTGGACAAGTGGTTTGGTTATTTCCACGACGGGTCAAAAGAGGCTGAGGCGAAAATGCAGGCTCGTTTCGAAGCCAAGAAAGCGCGGATGAACGCCAAGGCGGCACGCGGCTGAACTGACGCAAACCGGATGTGATCCCACGAGGAGGCGGGGTCAGGTCTGCAAGTCACGACAAACGAAACCCGTCAGGAAGACGGATCAAGGGAGGAGACAGACAATGAACTTCATGAAAACACTCACCAAGGTGATGGCGACGACTGCACTTGTGGCAGCGGGCTCCGTTGCTATGGCGGCCGATATTGCGGTGATCGGCGGCTCGAATGATGATGCGTTCTGGAACATCATCAAAAAGGGCATCGACGATGCCACGCCGGCTGTTGAGGCAAATGGCGGCAGCGTGAATTATCTGCGTCTGGTCAACTATGACAACTTTGCCCCCGATGTGGTGCAGTTGATCCGTACCGCGATTTCGATGGAAGTTGATGGGCTGGTGATCCCGAACTGGGTGCCTGAAGCACAAGACCCGGCCATCAAGGACGCGATTGCCGCTGGCATCACCGTGATCCTGATGAACGCCGGCGGGGCTGACAAGGCCACCGAACTGGGTGCGATCAACTATGTCGGCTCGGATGAATATGTGGCCGGCGTTGCGGGCGGCGAATATTTCGGCACCGCTGGCAAAAAGAACGTGCTCTGCGTCAACACATTGCCGGGTGCGGCCAACACCGAAGCGCGTTGCAAGGGTGTGATCGAGGGCGTCACGGCCGCAGGCGGAACCGGCGTGCAACTGCCGCTGCCAACCACCAGCTTTGGCGATGCAACGGCTGTGGCCGAGGCGATCAAGGCAGAACTGCTGAAAGATGCCACCATCGACGGCGTCATCACTATCAGCGCAGGCGACGCCGACAGCGCCGCGATTGCCGTGGCACAAGCGGGTCAGGCAACCCCTGCAATGTTGGGTTCGTTCGACATGAATCAGGCCGGGCTGGACCGGATCAAGGCGGGCACCCAAGCCTTTGCGATTGACCAGCAACCGTATCTGCAGTCGTTCCTTGCGGTCAGCCTGCTGGCCTCAAGCATCGACTTTGGCACCGATCTGCCGGTGTTCCCTGTGCTGACTGGCCCGGGCATTGTCGATGCCTCGAACATCGACGCCACGCTGGCGGGCGTCAAACTGGGCGCGCGTTAAGTCGCCCTCCCGGCCCGCAGCAATTGCGGGCCGGACCCACCCACCTTCATTCCTTTCGCGGGGGCAGACCATGTCCAGCATTTCCCTTGGCGGCCTGTTGCGCCGTCCCGAAGCCGGGGCAGCCCTTGGCCTTGTCGCCGTCCTGATCTTCTTTGCCATTTTCGGGGGCATAACCTTTCTGAAGCCGGGCGGCATGGCCAGTTGGCTGAACGTCGCCGCCAACCTTGGCGTGATCGCCATCCCACTTGGGCTGCTGATGATCGCCGGTGAGCTGGATATTTCGGTAGGCGCGATGGTGCCTTTTGGCGCGATGACCGTCGCCGTCATCTCCGGGCACTATGGCCTGCCGATCTGGCTCGGCGTCGCCGTCGCGCTGTCCTTCGGAATGGTCGTCGGGCTGGTCAATGGCTTTCTGGTGATCAAGACTGCTGTACCATCGCTGATCGTCACCCTGGGCAGCCTGTTTGCTGTGCAAGGCATCGTGCTGGGTCTGACCGTGCTGATCACCAAGTCTACCTCGGTCGCGCTGGTTACCGAAGGCCCGGCGAAAGCGATCTTCGGTGATTTCGTGCTGGGCGGGCAGCTTCAGGTGATGGTCTTGTGGTGGCTAGGACTGACCGCGCTTTATATCTTCTTTGTCCACTTCAGCCCGTTCGGAAACTGGATCTTCGCCATGGGCGGCGACAAGGTTTCCGCCCGAAACGCAGGCATCCCAACGGATCGGCTGACGATGATCCTGTTCGTGCTGTCGTCGACCTCGGCTGCCTTTGTCGGCATGTGCCAGGCGATCCTTTACAATTCAGCTCAAGTCGCAGGCGGGCAATCGTTCATTTTCAATTCCATCATCGCGGTGGTGGTTGGGGGCGTGCTGCTGACCGGGGGGTTTGGCTCAGTGGTCGGGATTTTCTTCGGCACAATTACCTTCGCCATCGTCACCCAAGGCATCTACTACACCGATTTTGATCGCAACTGGTCGTCGCTGATCATCGGGGTGCTGCTGCTCGGCGCGGTTTTGATGAACAACACCTTCCGCCACATGGCGCTGGCCTATGCGCCCAAGAAAGGTGGTAAATGATGACCGCCCCCATCCTTGCCCTGCGCGGCGTGAACAAATCCTTCGGTCCCATCGACGTGCTACACGACATCACGTTGGAGGTGCAGGCCGGTCAGGTCTTATGCCTGCTGGGTGATAACGGTGCTGGCAAATCGACGCTGATCAAGATCATGTCGGGCGTGCATCAGCCAACCTCGGGCGTGATCGAGATTGACGGCGTGCCCGTAGGCCTGCCCACACCGCGTGCCGCCGCCGAAAACGGTATCGCCACGGTTCACCAGTTCGGCGGCACCTTTCCGCTGATGTCCATCGGACGGAGCTTTTTTGTTGGGGTGGAACCTACCAAGGGTTGGGGTCCGTTCAAGATCTACGATCGCAAGCGCGCCAACGACATCGCGGTCAAGGCCGTGCGCGACTTCGGCATCACCCGCATTGATGATGGTGACCGTCTGGTTGGCGGCTTGTCGGGCGGCGAGCGTCAGTCGTTGGCCATTGCCCGCGCCGTCCACTTCGGGGCGCGGGTGCTGATCCTAGATGAACCGACTGCCGCCCTTGGCGTGAAACAAGCGACTCACGTCCTGCGTATTGTGAACGAGGCCAAGAAACGCGGCCTTGCTGTCGTGTTCATCACCCATCAGGTGATGCATGCCATGGCCGTGGGCGATCATTTCGCGGTGCTGATCCGCGGAGCTGTCGCCGCCGATTTCCACAAGGGCGAGAAATCGCGCGAGGAAATCACTGACCTTATGGCCGGTGGCGCGTCGATGGCCAGCCTGGAAGCCGAGATCGAAGGCTACATGGCCAGCCATGATGGCCATCCCCCACCCCCTGCCCATTGAGAGAAGACCCATGCCCTCTTGGATTAAAGCCTGTGCCACCACCGACGTCGAGCTTGATGAGATGATCCGCTTTGACCATGGCGCGCAGACCTTCGTCATCGTGCGGAGCGAAGAAGATACGTTTCACGCTATGGACGGCATCTGCAGCCATGAAAAGGTGCATCTCTGCGATGGCCTGGTGATGGAAGGTCGCGTGGAATGCCCCAAGCATAGTGCCACGTTCGACTATCGCACCGGCGAAGCCAAATCGGCCCCGGCCTGCATCAACCTGAAAACCTTTGCCGTCAAAGTTGAAGACGGCGCTGTTTATATCGAGATCTGATATGACCTTTGAACTTGCCGCCTGTGCGGAAATGCTGTGGCGCGACCGTCCTATCTCGTGGCGGGCGTCGCGCCTGAAGGAAATGGGGTTCGGCGTCGGGCTCTGGAACTGGCCCGCCTGGGATGTCGCCGCAATGGTCAAGACCGGGGCGACATTCACCATCATGAACGGTTACCTGCAGGGTCGCCTGACCGATGCCGAGGGTGCCGACATGCTTCTAGCGTCGGCGAAGGAAACCGTGGCCGTTGGCAAGAGGCTGGGCGTTCACCGGCTGAACCTGCACGGCACCGGGTTGGGTGACATGGGCATTCCCATCCCGAAGATCGGAGCCTTCGCCCCCGGGATGGTTGGGCGCGCCCGCGACACCCTTCACCGCATTTGCGATCTGGCCGAGGCCGAGGGCGTGACCTTCACGCTTGAGAACCTCAACCCAATTGACCACCCCGGTTGCCCCTTCGGATCGACAGCCGATGTGCTGGCCCTGGTGTCCGCCGTCAACCGTCCGCAGCTTCGCATCAACCTTGACCTCTATCACACCCAAATCGGAGAGGGTGACTTGGTCCGCTGGTGCGGGGCCTGCCTGCCGTGGATCGGCGAAGTGCAGGTGGCTGACAATCCGGGTCGCTGCGAGCCGGGGACAGGCGAGATCAACTATGCGGGCATCGCACGGGCGCTGAAAGACATGGGCTATGCTGGCCCTGTCGGGATGGAAGCCAATGCCAAGGGCGATGAGGAGGCCGCATTGGAGGCCTTCCGCGCCGCATTCACGGTGTAATCATGGTCCAGTTTCACAACCGCCCCAACGTCGCCGACATCCGCGCCATGAAAGCGCGTGGTGAAAAGATCTCTATGCTCTACGTCACCACACTGGAAGAAGCGGCGGCGGCAGACGCTGCGGGCATCCACATGCTGTCGATTGAATCCCGCTTTTTCTCCCCCGAGATGCGCGCCGCTGCAGGCCGCTGCTTTGTGCAGGTCGGCCTGCCCTTTGGCCCCTACGGCGGGCTAGCCACGGCAGAAGATTACCTGCGCGCGGCCTTCAAGTTCACCGCGTTGGGGGGCGATTGCTTTTACTGCGCTGCCAGCTTGGATATCCAGAAAATCTTGTGTGACAATCACATCCCCATCGTTGCCCATGTCGGGCTGATCCCCAGCTATATCACCTGGACCGGTTGGCGTGCCGTCGGCAAGACCGCGACCGAGGCCCGCGCCGTCTGGGACCACGTCAAGCAGCTGGAGGCCATCGGCTGCTTTGGTGCCGAGTTGGAGGTCGTGCCGGATCGTCTGGGCGAGGTCATCAGCCGCAACACCCCGATGATCATGCTGGGCATGGGCGCAGGGCCGGGAGCGGACGCGCAATACCTGTTCGCCGAAGACGTCCTTGGCTGCACCGATGGCCACAAACCGCGCCACGCCAAGACCTATCGCAACTTTGCTGCCGAGTATGCCCGCCTGCAGTCCGAACGCATCGCCGCCTTTCGAGAGTATATCGCGGATGTGAACAGTGGCGCTTATCCACAACCACAGCACAACGTCCCGATGCCGGACGCTGAATTTGACGCATTCAAGGCCGGTCTCGGTCTGTAACCCCAAGGATATCCCATGTTGAACACTGCCCTTCTCGGCGCCGGTCGTATCGCTGGCGTACACGCCACGGCCATCTCGACCAACCCCGGCAGCCGCCTCGTCGCCGTCTCGGACATCAACACCGAGGCTGCGGGCAAGCTTGCCGCCCAATACAGGGCCGAGGCGCGGACCACCGACGCTATCCTTGCCGACCCTTCGATCAACGCAATCCTGATCGCCACCTCGACCGATACCCATTCCGACCTGATCGAGCGTGCCACGGCTGCAGGCAAGGCCGTGCTGTGTGAAAAGCCGGTCGATCTCAGCCTTGCCCGCGCGCAGGCCTGCCAGAAGAAGGTCGGTCAAAGCCCGGTGATGATCGGCTTCAACCGCCGTTTTGATCCGAACTTCTCGGCGCTGAAAACCGCACTCGACAAGGGCGAGATTGGCAAGGCGGAACTTTTGTCGATCACCTCGTTCGACCCCGCCCCGCCGCCAGTGGCCTACATCAAGGTGTCGGGCGGCCTGTTCCGCGACATGATGATTCATGACTTTGACATGGCGAATTTCCTGATGGGTGGGGCCCCTGTGACTGTATCGGCCGTCGGGTCGTCTATCGTCGATCCGGCCATCGGGGCTGCGGGCGATGTTGACACCGCCGTGGTTACCCTTACCTACGCCGACGGGCGGATTGCGGTCATCAAGAACAGCCGCCGCGCCGTATATGGCTATGATCAGCGCGTTGAGCTTCTGGGGTCCGAAGGGCTTTTGCAGGCACAGAACATGCTGGAAAACACTGTTGTCAAATCCACGACTGCCGGTGTGACAGGGGCCAAACCGACCTACTTTTTCCTTGAACGCTACATGCCGTCCTACGCGGCAGAGTGGGCAGCCTTCGTTACTGCGATCACACAAGGATCAGCGCTGCCCGTGACGCTGTCTGATGGCATCGCCGCCCTGGCAATGGCCGAAGCGGCCACTCTCTCGGCCAAGTCCTGCGCACCGGTCAGCTTGACCAGTGTGCTTGGGTAACCGCTTTGCGCCACACCTCGAACTGAGGAGGGAAGTCGTGGTGTGGCTTGAAGGGGGCAACTCATGGGTGTCGTGATCGTCGGTGCCGGGGAATGTGGCGTCATGGCAGCTTTTGCCCTGCGCGCCGCTGGTTTCGATGGCGCCGTTACCCTGATCGGCTCTGAACCCGAACTGCCCTATGAACGTCCGCCACTTTCCAAAAGTGCGGACGGCGCATTGCAGGCCATCCGACCGAAAGAAGCCTTTGAGACCGCTCGCATCAAGCTTTGTCGCGGTGAAGCGGTGCAAGCCATTGACCGG
>Ga0315905_10003082_pt1 | contig 17308 bp, 11 predicted proteins | sample LakEriMetagenome_5_FD_203522 | JGI IMG/M metagenome (GOLD analysis project Ga0315905, IMG submission 203522) | Freshwater fungal communities from buoy surface, Lake Erie, Ohio, United States - Buoy 4 MA121 | ecosystem: Environmental > Aquatic > Freshwater > Lake | place: USA: Lake Erie, Ohio... | reverse complement strand
TTAGATGGTTTTACAACTAGGAGACAAAAATAATGAAATGCGTAATTTGTAAACATGGAGAAACTAAACCCGGTTTAGTCACCGTCACCTTAGAAAGAGATGAATGTATTATTGTCTTGAAAAAAGTTCCCGCAGAAATTTGTGATAACTGTGGTGAATATTATTTAAGTGATGCAGTTACCGAACAGGTTTTAGACAAAGCAGAATTAGCAATTACTAAAGGAGTAGAATTAGAAATTATTAGATATGCAGCTTAAATTTCTAAAATATATGACTACTCAAATTAATGTTCCTCCTGCTGTTGATTATGCACCTTGAGGAATTACAAGGGGAATTAATAACTATGCAAGAATTAACGATTGAGGAATTATTAAATCTTGCCTAATGATTAATGATAGATATTTTTTGGTTTTTTTATTTACCGCAATCTCTCTTAGAGATCCCGAAGAGTAGACGCAAAGTAAGAAAAGTATCATAAAATATATATAGGATAAATAGCAGAATAAATTATGAATGCGTACAAGACTTATATTACCATTGAAAACCCTAAGCAGGTGGTTTTATCTGATTTACCTTTTCAGGTTGGACAGCGTGTGGAGATTATTGTTTTAGCTGAAGATAACCCGCAGGATACAATTAGTAATAAATTGCGGAATTTATTTGATAAAACTCAAGCTATTCCTGGTGTGGAGCAGGTTACAGATGAGGAAATAGCGGCAGAAATTGAAGCTTATCGGCGTGGGGAATGAAAGTTATTATTGATACTAATGTTTTAGTTTCTGCTGTTCTCAAGGGGAGAGAACCAAGGGAAGTTATTCAATTTGTTGTGGATAGTCCTAATTGTGAGTGGGTTGTTTCTGAGGAAATTTTAGCAGAGTATCAGGATGTATTAAGTCGGAAGAAGTTTAATTTGACTGATGAAGTCAGAAAAAAATGGTTAGATATTATAGATTTGGTGACTACATTAGTTGATGTTCAGGTAACAATAGATTTTGCTAGAGATAGAAAGGATGAAAAGTTTTTAGCTTGTGCGATCGCAGCAGGAGCGGATTTTTTGATTACTGGAGATGCTGATTTTAATCAAGCACAGAATTTAGTGAATACTACTCAATATGTTGGGTTTCGTTTCTCAACCCAACTTACTACTAGAAATATTGATGCTGGAGAGCGTTTTGTTATTGAACAAATTGAAAATTCTATGCTTTATGAACACCCCTCCATCTATTCATTAAATTTACATAACTTAATATCATCATCACAGATAGGATAATCATGATACAATTTGTCATGCACTGAGTTATAGAGTATAATTGTACTATATACATAAGAAACTTCTATTTTTGCGGAGAGAGGCAATATGAAGGGAGAGCTTCTCAAAAGGTTTTTCAGAGCGATCGCTAGTTCAGACCAGGAAGCGATTGACAAACTTACATATCTAGTTATAGAAGAAGAGCGCAGCAAAGGACATACTCTCCTTGCTGACCAGTTAGAGAATATTACTAAAAAGAAACCTAAAGATCAATCTCCCGACTTGATAAAACCTGTTTCCTCTCTTGCAAATGCCACACAAACAACAGGAGAAAACTTACAGGGTTTAAGCGAATTACCAACTAGTAAGCGTTTTAACCTTCCCCTGGTAACGACCATACCAAGGGATAAACTACGTCATTACATGGTATTGCCTGAAAAAATTGAAAAGCGTTTTCAAAGAATTGAACGGGAGTATGCAGCAAGAGATAGACTAGCTCATCATGGACTGCGTTATCGGCAAAAAATTCTCCTTTATGGACCGCCTGGGTGTGGAAAGACATTAGGAGCAGAACGTTTAGCTTGGAATACAGGTTTACCACTGTTAAAAGTGCGTTTTGATGCAATGGTGTCATCTTTTTTAGGGGAGACAGCCAGTAATTTAAGACTTGTATTTGAGGATGCTGCAAAAAATCCATGTTTATTATTTTTAGATGAATGTGACTCAATTGCTAAGACACGAGAAGATTCTCAGGAAGTGGGAGAAATTAAGCGAGTAGTAAATACATTTTTGCAAATTTTGGATGAATATCAACCTTCTTCTGGGCTTATGGTAGCGGCTACGAATTTGAATAAATCTTTGGATACTGCCCTATGGAGGAGATTTGATGATCTGATTGCAATACCCAAACCGGGAGAAAAAGAACTAGAATTTATACTGAGGGAAACACTATCTGCAATTGAAGTGGGATCTATCAACTGGACAAAGATTATTGAACAGATGAAAGATTTTTCTGCGGCTCAAGCTGTGAGGGTTGCCCAAGATGCAGCTAAACGAGCGATTTTAGAGCGAGAGGGATTAGTGATTCAGGAACACTTAGAAGAAGCGATCGCTGAAATCAAGGTTTCTTAGTTTTTTGAAAATTCAATTTTTGGTGTTTGGAGAAAAAAAATGGTTCAAAGTTCTCAGGGTTTTCCACATATTCAGCTTAGGTTGACAACAGAAGGACGTGCTGCATCACCACCAGGAGGAGGAAAAAAGAACCAAATAACACTTGTTAATCTGAATAATCGCCAGGGACATGGTAGTAAACTGAAAAATTCGGTAGAATCTTTGATATTTTCTTGGCAAGAAACTCAAGAAGAACGAGACAAAGAAGGAAAACCACAACTACCTAAAAATGCTCAACCAATCATTTTACAGATTGACCCTATTGCTTTCGATTCAGAAGATTTAAGAAAATATGGTATTGAAGTCATAGCTGAATTAGAAAATGGTTATATTATAGGGGCTTCTGCCAATGATCCAGAATTTAGTGAATTACAAAAAAAGATAGAAAAATTTATTAAGGCAGAAAGAGGTGTTAATAAAGTTTCTGAAATATGGGAAATTTTGGACGGAACAAGAAGACCAGAGTATATCCTATCACCAGAACTACTTAATGAATGGGAAAATATTACTGATGATAACCTTTTTATTGTAGATGTGGGAATTGCCTGCATAGGGAGTAAGTCTCAATTTTCTGATTATCCAGAACAAAAGCCAGATGAAACATATGAAAAATATACTAAACGAGTTAGTACATGGATAAATAAACGTGATTTAACATACCAGGAATGGGACGTTATAAAGTCAAAAAGAGAAGATGATTTTACAGATTTTGTTCAAGAATATCAGGGAGAGATTTTCGATATTATTGATGGAAATATTCCTGATTCTGCTCAACTACCAGATAGCTTTTCTTGCAAAATCCAAATTTCTGGTAAGGGATTAAAAGATTTAGTATTAAATTTTCCATATATTTTTGATGTCAGTTTACCTGATGATATAGCTGAATTTGTAGGAACAGAAGTTTTATCAGATATTGATAATATTGATTTTCAACTAGAACCACCAGAATCAAATGCTCCTAAAGTATGCGTTATAGATAGTGGTATTCAAGAAAGTCATTTTCTTTTGAAGGCAGCAATTGATTTGCAAAGCTCAAGGTCTTGGGTTCCAGGAGAAACTGATATATCTGCTGACTATTATGGCAATGGTGGACATGGAACTAGAGTAGCTGGTGCAATTCTTTACCCCAGGACTATACCTCGTAGTGGCAAAGAAAAATCCGTTTGCTGGATTCAAAATGCAAGAGTGCTGGATGCTAACTGTGAACTACCTAAACAACTATTTCCCCCTAATGTTTTAGGTAAAATCTTAGAATTTTACCACAAGCAAACAAAAACAAGAATTTTTAATCATTGTATTTCTGGATCTGCTCCCTGCCAAACCCAGTATATGAGTTCTTGGGCAGCAACAATTGATAATCTGACATGGACAAAGGATATTCTGTTTATTGTTGCATCTGGTAATTTACCTTCTGAAGGTAGAAAAATAGGCTCTACAAGATTATCTGTGAAAGAACATCTAGCAGCCAATCGACCATATCCAGATTATTTATTAGAAAACTCATGTAGAATTGCTAACCCTGCACAAAGTTTTCAAGCTTTAACAGTTGGTTCAATTGCACTAAGTTATTACCATCAATTTCCCTATTCTTCTATCTCACAGAAGGATAAACCCTCAGCTTTTTCATGCTCTGGATTGGGAATTTGGAAAACGATTAAACCAGAAGTAGTTGAATATGGTGGAGATTTTGTCATAGATGAAGGTACACCACCTAACATTACATATCCTCAAAATGTTTGTCCTGAATTAGTAAGGTCAACATTGAATGGTGGTCCAGCGTTTGCTGCTGACAATGTTGGCACATCATTTGCAACACCAAAAGTAAGCCATATTGCTGCGCGTCTCGCTGCTGAATTACCTAATGAATCTTGCCTTCTTTATCGTGCATTAATAGTACAATCAGCTAAATGGCCAGAATGGGCAATGGCAAAAGATGTTAATAAACTGCACGTAATTCGTCAAATTGGTTATGGACTTCCTAACGTTGATCGTGCTTTAGGTAATTCTCCTAATCGAGTTACTTTCATGACAACAGGAGAACGAAAAATTGTAGCTAAACAAGCTCATATTTATCAAGTAAAACTTCCAGAAAAATTACGTTCTCCAGGAGATAATTTTCAGATTCTTGTAGAAGTTACTTTATCCTATAAAGCACAACCACGCAGAACGCGTAGAAATCGCCGCAAATATCTATCAACTTGGTTAGATTGGGAATGTAGTAAAAAAGGAGAAGATCCAGAAATTTTTCTTGCAAGAATTTTGAAAGAGTATGATACTCCAGAAGATTCTAACAAAAAAGAAAAAGGTTTTAAATGGATGTTAGGTAAACAAAATAATCACGGAATTATTAAAGATGTATCTAGAAGTGCCGGAACTCTGCAAAAAGATTGGGCTATTGTTAATTCATTTGAACTAACGGAAGCATTTTGCATAGCAGTAGTAGGACACGAAGGATGGAATAATGATCCTTTTGCTGAAGTTCCATATTCTCTAGTTGTTAGCTTTGAAGCCATACAAGCTGACATTCCCATTTATACCCCAATGGTTGAGGCTCAAATTGAAACAGAAGTTCAAACAGAAACAGAAATAGAAATTCAATCTTTGTAAATAACTGATGATTATACAACATTCTGTAAGTTCATCTTGCAAATCTGCCAAATATTCTCTCAAGTGTTCTGCAACTTTATGTTGTAAATCTTCAGATAAAGATTCCATCATTTTAATTACAAAAGACACAAATTAATAAAAGTATCATAAAATATATAGAAATCCTACTTGAATCTTTCTTCATATATTGAGACCTAAACGTTTATTAATTACCAACTATGCACCGTATAAATGCTACTGCTGGAGGCTGGAATCAGTCAGAGGGTTTATTTTTCCTAGAACAAACTATAGCACCATTTGTATTGATTACAGCAGCAGATACTGATATTCAAACTCTAGGAACTGTAGTTTCTAAATTACCTGATGAATTTCCAGAAATTCGAGTCGCTAATTTATTACAACTACAACAACAAATCAGTATAGATACTTATAGCGAACAAGTATTAGAATCAGCGCAAGTAATTGTTCTGCGTCTTATTGGTGGAAGTTCTTATTGGAATTATGGTCTAGAAGTTATACAGGAAATTGGAGAACGTAATGGCACAACCCTAATTATAATGCCAGGAGATGACGGACTTGATCTTGATTTAATCTCCAAATCTACAATTGCTCCAGAAATTGTCCAGAAAATCTGGCAATATTTTCAAGAAGGTGGTACAGAAAATTTCCTCAATGCTTTAAAATTTATCGCTGATACGGCTTTATTAACAGAATTTAATCCTCCACCTCCACAACCTGTTCCCCGTGTGGGTTTGTATGGGAGGTTAGGAACTGAAAATAATACCCAATTACCAATTACCAATTACCCATTCCCAAAAGTTGGGATTTTGTTTTATCGCGCTCATTATTTATCAGGAAATACTAAAGTTATTGATGCTTTGTGTAATGCTTTGTTAGAGAAAAATTTACAACCTGTACCAGTTTTTGTCTCTTCATTGCGTGAACCTGGTGTAAGTGATAAGTTATCTGAATGGTTTACAGATCAAAATGGGGTAAATATTAGTTTATTAATGAATACCACTAGTTTTTCCTTAGCGCAATTAGAAACAGAAATACCGCAAATTGAACTTTGGGAAAAATTAGATGTCCCGGTTTTGCAAGTAATTCTTTGTGCTAGTTCCATTGAACAATGGGAATCAGAATCACAAGGTTTAACACCCCGTGATATTGCTATAAATGTGGCTTTACCAGAAGTAGACGGACGGATTATTAGTAGGGCTGTATCCTTCAAAACTTTGCAAGCTCGAAATCACAAATTAGAAACCGATATTGTAGTTTATGAACCCTTGAGCGATCGCATTGAATTTGTTACCCAACTGGCTGCAAATTGGGTACGATTGCGGGTAAAAATGCCCTCAGAACGGCAATTAGCCTTAATTTTAGCAAATTACCCCAACACCAACGGCCGCCTTGCTAATGGCGTAGGATTGGACAGTCCTGCCAGTTGTGTAGAAATTCTCAAAGCTTTAAAATTAGCTGGTTATGAAGTAGGAAATATTCCTGAAACTGGAGACGAATTAATTCAAATTCTCACATCTAGCATCACCAATGATCCCGAAGGAAGAGACTGGAAACCGATAAATCAAAGTCTTTCAGCAGCCGAATATCAAAAATATTTTGCCACCTTACCTGCAAATATACAACAGGAAATTATTGAACGGTGGGGAACAGTAGAAACAATTCAAAATTTGGCAATTTCGGGAATTAAATTTGGTAATATTTTTGTAGGCATTCAACCATCAAGAGGTTATGATCTTGATCCGAGTTTAAATTATCATGCACCAGATTTAGAACCAACACATAATTATTTAGCCTTTTATCATTGGCTGCGAGAATCTTTGGCTGCGGATGCCATAATTCATCTAGGAAAACATGGTAACTTAGAATGGCTACCGGGTAAAAGTGTCGCCTTATCTAATAATTGTTATCCCGAAATTGCCTTGGGACCAATGCCCCATTTATATCCATTTATTGTCAATGATCCTGGCGAAGGTTCACAGGCCAAAAGACGCGCCCAAGCAGTAATAATTGATCACTTAACACCGCCCATGACAAGGGCGCAATTATATGGAGGATTGCAACAAGTAGAAAACCTCATTGATGAATATTACGAAGCCGAAAGTTTAGATCCTTCCAGATTACCAATAATCAGCGATCGCATCAAAGAATTAGTCATCAAAGAAAACCTATATAAAGACTTAGGAATTACCAACCCCAAAGACATCACCAACTTTGAAACCCTAATCTTAAACTCCTTAGATGGTTACTTATGCGAACTTAAAGAAGCCCAAATCCGCGACGGACTACACATATTCGGCCAATGTCCCCAGGGAACACAACTAAGAGATTTAATAGTAGCGATCGCCCGCATCCCCAACCGCTATTCTATAGGTATTACCCGCACCATAGCCAAACAATGGGGTTTAGACATAGACCCCCTCACCGATGACCTTTCCACCCCCCTCTCCGCGCCTCTGCGCCTCTGCGAGAGACTTAAATCCTGTCACATCATAGGGGATGTCGTTGAACTTCTAGAAATAGAAGCCGCCCATTTAGTAGAAAAAATCATAGCCGGAAAAACCACAGAAAACTGGATTAGCGACAAACTCCTCCCGTCCCTGCAAAAAACCAGCGAAGAAATCACCAACCTATTACGGGGACTGGATGGAAAATATGTCAAAAGTGGTGCTTCCGGCGCACCGACACGCGGCCGTCCCGAAGTTCTGCCCACAGGTAAAAACTTTTACGCTGTTGATATTCGTGCCATTCCCACGGAAACGGCCTGGGATATTGGGAGAAAAGCGGCTGAAACCCTGATTGAAACCTACACCCAAGCAAATGGAGAATATCCTAAAACTCTCGCTTTATCGGTGTGGGGTACGGCTACCATGCGGACTGGTGGTGATGATTTAGCGGAAGCTTTAGCTTTACTCGGTGTTAAACCTGTGTGGGATGGTGTAGCGCGACGGGTGATAGATTTTGAAATATTACCTTTGGCGGTTGTGGGTCGTCCCCGTGTGGATGTTACCCTAAGAATTTCGGGTTTTTTCCGGGATGCTTTTCCTAATTTAATCACTTTATTTGATCAAGCTGTAAAAGCGGTTTCCGCCTTAAATGAACCCCCTGATCAAAATCCCCTCGCAGATATGGTTCGTCAAGAAACTGAACAATGGACTCAACAGGGTTTATCTTTAGATGTAGCACAAGAGCGATCGCAATATCGCGTTTTTGGTTCTCAACCAGGTGCTTATGGGGCGGGACTCCAAGGTTTAATGGCTTCCCAAAATTGGCAAAATGACGAGGATTTAGCCCAAGCTTACACAAATTGGAGCGCTTACGCCTATTCTTCTGGTCAGGAAACAGGGAATAAGAATGTGGAAGCTTTTGAACAACGTTTAAAGCAAATGCAAATCGTCCTCCACAATCAAGATAACCGCGAACATGATTTACTTGATTCCGATGATTATTATCAATTTCAAGGGGGTTTAACCGCCGCTGTGCGTTCTCTTCAGGGTAAAAATCCCCAAACCTATTTTGGCGATAATTCCAATACACTCCAGCCCAAAATTCGCCAACTCAGTTCAGAAATTGCCAGGGTGTACCGAACGCGAGTCGTTAATCCTAAATGGATAGCTGGAGTTATGCGTCACGGTTATAAGGGTGCATTTGAAATGGCCGCAACGGTAGATTTTCTTTTCGCTTACGATGCTACAGCCCAATGTGTGGAAGATTATATGTATCAAGGTGTCTTTGAAGCATATTTAGAAGATGCCACGGTTCGTGAATTTATTCACAACAAAAACCCTTGGGCGTTACGTGATATTGCGGAAAGACTACTAGAGGCAAACCAGCGCGGTTTATGGCAAGATGTAACTAGACAAACACTAGAAAGCCTCCGTAATTTAGTCCATCAAGCAGAAGCCACCATCGAAGAAAAATAATTTACCAATGGGTAATGGGTAATGGGTAATGGGTAATGGGTAATTGGTAATTGGTAATCGGTAATTGGTAATTGGTAATAGGTAATAGGTAATGGGTAATTGGTAATTGGTAGTTAATTTCTATCACCTATTCCCTGTTCCCTGTTCCCTGTTCCCTGTTCCCTATTCCCTGTTCCCTGTTCCCTGTTCCCTGTTCCCTGTTCCCTGTCACCTCCCTTAGTTTTTAAATAGGCATTAACGCCCTTTGGCACTTAGGGCATACAGCATGAATAGTCATTTGACAATCTAATAAATGATAACCTTCTTTTTGCGCTGTTTTTCCCCCAATTTTTAAAATAGAGTCATTTTTAAACTCGATAGTCGAGTTACAGCGCACACAAATTAGGTGATGATGGTGATGGGGATAAGGTTGATTGATTTCATAATGTTTATGTCCTTCCCCCAATTCTAACTCCCGCAAAATCCCCATTCTCGCCATTAACTTTAAAGTCCGGTAGATAGTTGATAAACTAATACCTTCACCGTCAGTCTCTAAGCGATGATAGAGATCCTCTGCACTTAAATGCTCACCTTGGGGGAGTTCTTGAAAAATATGTAGAATTGTTTCGCGCTGTGGAGTTAAACGCCAACCACGGTCGTTTAGTTCTGCTTTGAGTGAACCAGTTGTGTAGACAGTCATACTAAATTTTCTCAACAAAGCTCATTAATTGAGAATATAACAAATATTTGTCCCAATTTGCAACAATCATTGGTTATTGAGAATATTTACTAGTTGATAGGTGACAGGGAACAGGGGACAGGGGACAGGGAACAGGGAACAGGGAACAGGGGACAGGGAACAGAAATTAACTACCAATTACCAATTACCAATTACCAATTACCCGTTACCAATTACCAATTAATTACCCATTACCAATTACCTTCTAACTTAAAGACTCTAGATAGTCGCGGACAAGGTTACGGCGCTTAGGTTGACGAAGTTTCTGCAAAGCCTTTGATTCAATTTGTCTCACTCTTTCCCGTGATAGGTCAAGGGCCCGGCCAATTTCTGATAAAGAGTAAGAATGACCATCGGACAAGCCGAAGCGCATAGAAACAACATCACGCTCCCGGTCGGTTAAATCGTCCAGAAGACTATACAAATCTTTATGTAAAGACTCCCGCATTAAGGTTTCTTCAGGCGTAATGTTATCAGTTTCTAGCAATTCCCCTAATTCAGTATCTTTGTCTTTTCCTACCTTGGTTTCTAAAGATACAGAACGAGGAACTCTCAATAACACTTCCCGGACTTGGGCAGGTGTCATATCTAACTCAATTGCCAGGTCTTCTAAAGTAGGTGTGCGACCCTTTTCTTGGGCAATTTTCCGTTGCGCCTTTTTAATTTTGTTCAGTTTTTCGGTAATATGGACAGGAAGGCGAATGGTACGACTAGAAGTAGCGATCGCTCTGGTAATTCCTTGACGAATCCACCAATAAGCATAGGTACTAAAACGATAACCCTTAGTGGGGTCAAATTTCTCAACGGCTCGTTCTAAACCTAAAGTTCCTTCTTGAACTAAGTCTAACAATTCCAAACCACGATTTTGATATTTTTTAGCGACAGATACCACCAAACGCAAATTCGCTTTAATCATCTGGGCTTTAGCTTGTAGTCCTTGACTTTGAATTTGCTCTAGTTCTTCCACGGTTAACTGAGCGATTTCTGCCCAGCGTCTCTTACCATTTGCTAAAGTGGGTTTAAGATCGGATAAATTTATCCCCGCAGTAGCCGCCCACCGTTCTAAAGAAGGGCGGTGTCCTAACTCCGAAGCCAAACGCTCCTGTACCTCAATTAATCGCAAATAAGGGATAATGATCGCATCTCCCTCCTGGGCTGCTAAACTAAGCACTACTCGCATCCGTAAGTTTCGCTGTACTTTTTGAGCTTCGGAAACTTCTTCATCTTTTCCTAATAACCGGACTCGACCAATTTCTTGCAGATAGAGACGAACTAAGTCTGTACTGCTGCGGTTAACTTGAACGGGTAAATCAGATTCAACTACAGGGATATCTAAATCCGGTAAATCATCTAGAGATAAATCACCTGCATCACTACTGATTTCGAGATCCACAGGTACGCTTAGATTTTCGCTATCGTAGTTGGTATTTTTATAAACGGATGTTGCTGGCATAATGTCTCAAGTTGCTCCAGGTAAAAATAAATTAAGGGCAGTTAAAATTATGATCAAATCAACGGTTGCTATTCCGTAATTTCTCATCAAATAAAACAGTTTAGTCTTCGATGTACAATTAATGGCAAAACTTTGTACTAGTGTAAGTAGGCATAAAGGAAGAAAACTTAATTTATCAGCTTTTGCACCTTTTTTTAACTTGATAGTTATTTTTGCCGCACTCCACTGCCTGAAAAGAATATATTTTAACGATTTTTTGGTTTCTAATAGCATCAGGAACTAATAGCTATTCTAATCTTGAGTCGAACTTTCAATTAGAAGTTATCTACTAGTCAAAATCACCATTTTTAGAGATATTTACAGTTGTTTTTCTAACTGATCATAGTGTCAAAAACATACTTCTGATCATGATGTTTATAAACTACATGGTCATATTTACATCATTCAAAACGTAATTTCCTGACAATTTGGCAAATTCTTTCAGGGACTGAAAGCGGTAATCATTTAATTTTCATTGCAGGCCTTACTCTGTAAGCATTTTACCCTTACTTACCACATCTGTTCTGTGGAAAAATCATCAAATTCCGGCTTAATATCTCGTAACATAAGTTGATCTAATGCTTGTTGAGGTGTAACTTCTCCTTCCAGTAGTTGATAAACTTGTTCACTAATAGGAATAGCAATACTTCGTTGTTGTGCAATTTCCATTAATACCCGACAAGTGTTTACACCTTCCGCTATTCCAGGAAGACCCGCTAAAATTTCTTTGAGCGTTTTTCCATGAGCTAACTGATAACCAAGTTGATAATTCCGACTTAAAGGGCTGTTACAAGTAGCTAGTAAGTCTCCTAGACCGGATAAACCATAAAATGTTTCCGTTTTCGCGCCTAAATTCTTACCAATTCGCACTATTTCGGTTAAGCCACGGGTGACTAAAGCCGCTTTAGCATTTGTTCCTAAGTTTAGCCCATCACATACACCAGCAGCGATCGCTATTACATTTTTTAGCGTTCCTCCTAATTCTACTCCCACAGGGTCAGGATTAGTATAAACACGAAAACGACTGGAAGAAAATACCAATTGTACACTTTGGGCGGCATTGATATTTTTACTAGCTACTACGGTTGCTGCTGGTAATTCCCGGACAATTTCCTGGGATAAATTCGGACCTGATAAGACAACAACGGGATGATTTGGAAAAATTTCTTGCCAAATTTGCGAAGGTGTGTATGTTGTTTTGGGTTCTAATCCTTTAGTTGCGGTGACAAAAATTGTCTCTGGAGACACAGGAGAAGATTGTACCATAGAAGCTACATCTCTTACCCCTTGCATAGAAATAGCTGATAAAACTATGTGGGCATTTTCCAGTACACTGACTAAGGATTGTGATCCCTGACGTGACCATAAATGCACCTGATTACCATTAATTGCTGCTAATTTGGCCAGGGCTGTACCCCAAGCACCAGCACCAAGAATCACGACAGATTTTAAATTTTGGATTTTGGATTTTGGATTTTGGATTTTGGAATTGGTCATCAGGGTAAAATAACAACAGATTTTAAATTTTGGATTTTGGATTTTGGATTGTGGAATTGGTCATTAGGGTAAAATAACAACGGACAACGGACAACGGATAACGGACAACTGACTATCTGGGGTAAAGTTTCATTAATTCTCTGACTTGCTCTGCATGATAAGAGCTTCTTGTCAATGGTGAAGAAACAACTTGTAGAAATCCTAATTCTTCTCCAAAAGTTTGCCAAGCTGCAAACTGTGTTGGTGTAATAAAATCAGATACCTGCAAGTGTTTTTGAGTAGGTTGGAGATATTGCCCAATTGTCAAAATATCACAATCTACCCTTCTGAGGTCTTCCATAACTTGACGCACTTCTGCATCTGTTTCACCTAAGCCGACCATAATACCAGATTTTGTGTAAGTTTTAGGAGAAATTTGCCGGGAGCGTTGTAATAATTCCATAGTCCGCTCATAATTACCCTGGGGACGCACACGACGATATAAACGGGAAATAGTTTCTGTATTGTGGTTCAGTACCTCTGGTTTAGCTTGGAGAATTATCTCTAAAGCTTGCCAATTACCGCATAAATCAGGAATTAATACTTCTATGGTAGTATGAGGCGAAATATCATGAATAGCGTGAATACATTTAACAAATTGAGACGCACCACCATCAGGTAAATCATCTCGATTCACGGAAGTAATCACGACGTGATTAAGCTGCATTCTGCTGACTGCTTCCGCTAGTCTTATAGGTTCGGTGGGATCTAATGCTTGGGGTTTTTTTTCAAAATCAATATCACAGTAAGGACAAGCTCTGGTGCAAGCCGGACCCATAATCAAAAATGTAGCAGTACCAGCATTGAAGCATTCACCAATGTTAGGACAAGAAGCTTCTTCACAAACCGTATTCAGGGCTAAATCCCGCAAAATCTCCTTAACGTTACCAACACGCTCCCATTGAGGTGCTTTTACCCGCAACCAGTCTGGTTTTACAGTCACAGTTTACTTTTACCATTTTAGTTATACAAGTCTTATCCTAGCAAGCAAAGACATCTCCGGCGGCAGAAAAATTTGTTATTTTTTGCTAATTGTGGTATGATAGGTTTAAATTACCATTTCTATGGCGGGATGTGGCGCAGCTTGGTAGCGCACTTCGTTCGGGACGAAGGGGCCGCTGGTTCGAATCCAGTCATCCCGATTTACTGGTGTCATGTCAGTTGCCAAATTATTTGACCGCGTTGACAAATTATTGTCCGTCTTGCCAAATTCAAGTAAGTTGGCTGATGAAAACTGAATTCGCACGATAGTGTATATTGGGAGAACTGCTTGCTTTTAACAAAAGTGCGATTCCTACGGAGCGCTTCGCTATCGCTTTAAATAAAATTTTATGAACTACATTTAAATATTATATTATTGCAGCAATGGATAATACTCCTGTATTATTGAAGAATATCAATCAATATCATGACAATGTGATGGTTGAAATCTGAAACTATAATTTAATGCAGCGTAAAAAACGGAATGTCACAGTCTGGACTACTTGAACTAGCACATCAAAAGCTTCACTGGCCAACTCCACAAGAAATTTTGGAGCCGTCTGGTGCTGGTCCAAGTGTTTATGCAGGAATCGCTAGGGAAAAATTAGGTAGAACTATCAGCAAACTTCCAGATGGTCAAGGTGTGCGAATAGGCGTGCTGTCGGCAAATCCTGAAGGTGACTCAACAGAAACACCTATTGCGTTGGTGTGCGATTTTCCAGGAGAAGTATCAGAGGAAACATTAAAGACAACTTATAGACTGGCTTGGAGTTTTTCTCGTACACCGTCACTCATTACAACAGAACCTGAGCGATTAAGAATTTGGACGTGCTACGAAGAACCTCCGAAAGAGGATGATATTATCAAGCCTGTAGTTAATATTTCTAAACAGGAAATTGAGTCATTTAATCAGTTATCTCTTTCAGGTCAAGCTGCTGAAACTTTGCGGTTACACTGGGTTGATCTAGTATCTGGTCAATTTTTCCAAGAACATAGTCAGCGATTTCAACGTAGTCAAGCTGCTGACCAAATGTTATTGAAAAATCTAAAAAGTGTACGTGAAAGACTTCAACAAAATGAACTTGATGATGATACTATTCATGATTTATTAGCAAGAATTATTTTCATTCAATTCCTTTTTGATCGTCAAGAATCTAAAGGTAATCCCACTTTAAACACAAATTTACTAGATTATTTATATCAAATTGGAGAATTATCGGCTAAATACTCTCATTTAGCTGGCATATTAAGAAATCATAGAGATACTTATAAATTTTTTCGTTGGCTTAATAGCAAGTTTAATGGTGATTTATTCCCAGGTAAAGGAAATACTCCAGAAGAAAGAGAAATTGAATGGCAAACAGAAGAACAAAAAGTTAAAGAAGATCACCTAAATATACTTGCTTATTTTGTCAGTGGTAATGTACACATGAAAACTGGACAAGTAAGTCTATGGCCATACTACCATTTTGACGTTATACCTTTAGAGTTTATTAGCAGTATATATGAAGAATTTGTTAGTAAAAAATCTGGTACAGGAGTTCATTACACACCAGAACATATAGTTGATTTTGTCCTAGATGGTGTTTTACCTTGGAATAGTCAAGAATGGGATATCAAGATTCTTGATCCTGCTTGTGGTTCAGGAATTTTTATAGTTAAAGCATTCCAACGTTTAATTTATAGATGGGAAAAAGCTCATCGAAAAATAATTCAACCAAGTGATTTAAAAAATTTACTACAAAACAATTTATTTGGTGTTGATGTAGATGCTCAAGCTGTAAGAGTGGCATCTTTTAGTCTGTATTTAACCATGCTAGATAAAGTTGAACCTCAATATTATTGGGAGAATGAGTTTCGCTTTCCTAGATTACGTGAACGTCAATTAATTGCTGCTGATTTTTTTCAAGAAGACAAAGAAGGTTTTCGTTCTGTTCAGGATGCTGGTAAATATGATTTAGTCGTAGGTAATGCACCTTGGGGTAAAAATACTATAAAAGAATCTCTATATATAGATTCTTGGAAGAATAGACCAGAAAATCGCCAATGGAATACCTCTTATGGTAATATTGCTCTTTTCTTTTTACCAAAAGCTGCTGCTTTAACCAAACCTGGTGGACAAGTAGCAATGATGCAACCTGCAATGGCTTTGATTTTTAATCAAAATAAACCTGCTAAGAGCTTCCGTAACACTCTCTTTTCAGAGTTCAAGATTGAAGAGATAGTTAATTTATCTGCATTACGTTTTGGACTTTTCAAAGATGCTATTTCTCCAGCTTGTATTATCACAATGTCAATTACACCTCCTGATGGTGAACCTTTGACATACATTTGTCCCAAGCCAGTAATGCCTAATCAAGATGACTATCATATAGTAATTGAACCATACGATATTAATGTAATTTACCCCCAAGAGGCGATATCAAATCCATTAGTTTGGACAGTTTTAATGTGGGGAGGAAGACGTGATCTATCCTTGGTAAGAAGATTGAATCAAGAATCAAGTATTGAAAAACTTAAATCCCGTGGCATTGCTAAAACACGTCAAGGAGTAACAAAAGGTAATAGAAAAAAATCGCAAAACAATCTAAGAAATAAACGAATTCTGAAATTAACCAAATTCCTTGAACTTGACAAAAGTTTTCTCTACCTAAACGCTGAACAACTTCCTATCAATGATGATCCATATATTGACTCTGGTACAGGGTTAAGTAGCCTATCTGCATTTCAACTGCCACAAATGATTTTAAAGCTCAGTTGGCAGAAAAAAAGTGGCAGATTTCGTTCAGTAATAATTAAACCTGATAATACAAATCAAGGAATTATTTGCTCTGAAAGTTATGTGAGCATACATATTCCTGAAAGTCATATTTCACAATTGAATGCTGCTTGTCTAACGTACAATAGTAAGTTAGCTGTCTATTATCTACTACTTTCTAGTGGTCGTTTTGCCTCTTATATCCCAGAAGTTAATGTAGATGATTTACTGCGTGTGCCAATACCTGAATTATCGGTAGGAGATTTGCAGAATATAAAAACATTTGATGATATAGATGAGCGTATACGACAAGCTTTTGAATTTAAAGATAGTGAATGGGTGCTAATTAATGATTTATTCAACTACACTTTGCCAGATTTTAAAGGAGATGGTGCTTCTCCAGGACGCAAAAGAACTCACCGTGTAGATAATAGTCAATCTCAGAATAATACTGAACCTGAACTTACAGCATATTGTGAGTATTTTTTGCGAGTTCTTAAAGCAGGATTTGGACAAGATAAACAAGTTTGTGCCACCATTTTTCAGGAACAAACTAAAACTTTTATTCCTGTTCGCTTAGTCGCAATTCATCTGAATAGAGCTAATTGTCATGGTGTCAATATTGAACCTATTGACTCCCCTAATTTAATAGAACTCTTGGAAAGCTTAAATAAGTTGTATCTGGAAAGAGGAAGTATAGAAGATGGTGGTGGCATCTTTTATCAGCGTGTTGCCAGGATTTATGATTCTGTAGAATTGAATGGAGTAAAAATTCCTACTATTTATTTAATCAAACCTGACAAAATTCGTTATTGGACTCGCTCTATGGCTTTAAGAGATGCTGACGAAGTAGCCG
>Ga0315905_10003080_pt1 | contig 17311 bp, 29 predicted proteins | sample LakEriMetagenome_5_FD_203522 | JGI IMG/M metagenome (GOLD analysis project Ga0315905, IMG submission 203522) | Freshwater fungal communities from buoy surface, Lake Erie, Ohio, United States - Buoy 4 MA121 | ecosystem: Environmental > Aquatic > Freshwater > Lake | place: USA: Lake Erie, Ohio... | reverse complement strand
GGTAACTGCTCCTCGAACACTTTAATAGAGCTGATAGAATTAAAGAATGTAGTAATACTACGAGGATTGATATCACCTCTAACCAACTCAGGATTCATCAACAGGAAGTTGATACAGCGAGAGTCAACATTGTTTTGTTCTGCCCACTTAGCCCAACAGTCAATGTCAAACTTCAGATGTGCTGTGATAAAACGAGTTCTCTGAGCTGTGTCAATAGAGTTTACCAAATACTCACCATTATCAGGATTAGAAGTCAAGATAACGTGCCAGTCTTTTGGTAATTTCCATGAGATATACTCTTGTCTGTCGATGATCTCCATTACTGCTTGAACAAATCTAAGGTCAGCACGAGTCCAGTCATCCAGAATAAGGATACCACCTTGACCTTTACCTTGAACCCATTCAGGAGCAGCATGTGTCATTCTCTTTTCACCGGTAGGTTTGTAACCACTAGTTATATACATAGGCATGGTAGACTCTGTAACCCATTTAACAAGGTCACCCTTTATCATCTCATGCTCTTTCATTGGAAAACCTACAAGGTCACCTATCTCCTCTAACTGACTCAAATTCAGTTTAATACACTGGAGATTCAACTCATCTGCAACTTGCAAAATAGCACTAGTCTTACCTAGACCCGCTTCACCTTCGATATTTATAGCAACAGGATTTTTACCATTCTCTTGGAGATAACGGTTGTTTCCTACAATGTGTTTTACAAAATCCTTCAATTCAGAAGTATTCAATACTACTTGCTTAATGTTTGCCATCTTAGTTTAATTTGATAATTTGACCTGGTAATTTATTATTAATCTCTGAACGGGAACTTAGTACCCACAGTATGTGCCCCTTTGGTTTAGCAGGAGCGGGTGCTTCTCCATCTGTGAAATAAATAAGACATGTATACTTTTTCTGATTAGCGTCATAGTACTCTACAACCGGTTCAAAAGAAGTTCCTCCTCTACCATGTAACTCAATCTTGTTACTCTGTTTATAGGGACGGATGTCACTAATAGCAGTATCACACTGCACTACGGTAATATCAGAACCTGTTTTATGCATATGATGGACCTCTGAGAAAAACTCCTTAAGTTCATCTGTGCTTACAGAACCTGATGTATCTACAGCTACTAAGATATGTTTCTTCTGTTTAATCTTAAGACCGGGATTTTCCTCAAATCTTTTATTAAACTTTCTTCTTAGTTTCTTGGTATAAACCTTTACAGACCTACCTACAAATCTTCTGATGTAACCACGCCAGTCAAACTTTGGTTGTTCAAAGGCAGTGAAGTTATCAATCAGTTCTTTAATCTCTCCAGGAACCATACCCCTGGATTTAGTTACCTCATGAGCTAATTCTTTCATCTGATATTCCATCTGAGTTTTCATCAGACGTTTCTCAGCTTCACCCATGTCTTCAAACTCTTTCCAGTCGTGATTAGGGTTGTTAAGTCCATCCTCAGATTGAGGTAACCCTTGACCCATAGCACTTTTAAGATTCTGCAGAGCAGGGTTATTCTGATTCTTCTTTAAAATATCATAATAAGCTCTAGTACCAGCTCTTTCGGGTAAAACCATGTCAGGAAAAGAGTCTAGTTTTAGACCCCCATCTGGTAGAAACTCATCTTCTATATACTGATTGATCTCTAGATCTGCAGCAATATTGAAGAGTTGGTGATCATCATAGGTATCTTTCATCAGAGGATGGAAGAATGCTAGATGTAACATCTCGTGTTTAGTCAAACCAATTCTGTGGTTTAGACTAAGACTATCCCAAAACTCTGGATTAATAAGAAGTTTGTAGTTGATGTTGTGTTTAGCAACACCAGCTGTCTCAATCTTATCAGTCCATTGTTTCTCAGTCATAACTAGAAAAAGCCCGTAGTAGGGCTCCTTCAACATAAGTTCTTTACATACTTTAGAAAGACTTTCATTTCTTGTTAAGCTCATGTCTTCTTATTTCTATTGCATCCCGGATATTAAATTTCATACTAAAACCCGGAATTTCTAATTTATAACTATGCACGCGCCAGTTCTTGATAACTTTATATACAATGAACTGTTCAATATCTTCCTCTAAAGGATAAAATCTTTCTGGATCATCCTGTATCAAAATAGCATCTATAACCTGAGTAATACTCATCCTTTCTATAATTCTATCTAGATACTGTCTAGTAGAATGATCGGTATGCTTGTTTAATGACCAATCATCTACAAGTTTTATGATTGCTTCAGGATTGTTATATCCAAAAGGATTAGCTAAATACTTGGTTTGTATATCAATGATCTTGTTAATAGCGTTTAGCGATTTTAGTTTACTGTACATAGACCACATAACTGTTCTAGGTATGTGCTCATCCATTTGAGTAAACTCTATTGCTGTAAATAAAATGAAAGGAAGACATTTCTTCTCATCTATATTTTCTAGTATACCAAGACCTACATCTCTATCTGCTTTAGATTCAGATAGCAACATAGACCTTACACTTTTATATCCATCATAATCTAATACAGCTTTCTCAGAGAGCTTTTCTTTTTCCATACTCCGACATCAATAAAGCGTCTACATAACCATCATGTGGCTTAGTAGCTCTTTCACCAAACTTAAAATCATTACCGGGGAATAATCTTTTAGCAGCTACTAACGCCATTGCTTTAGTATCTCTAGTAGACTTACCTGTAATAGTAATCTCCTCTACTCCTGTAAACATTTCTTTCTGCCATTGTTTAGCAGGAATCTTTGTGTAAGGAATACGTAGAGCAATAGCCATCATTTCTACAGCACCAGATTGGTGACCCATAGAGAATGCAGTTGTCTTAGAGCTACCGAAGATAACTCCAAGTTTCTCAAAAATCATATGCGGATGACAGTCATAGAGCTCATAATGTCTAGCATTCATTTGCTGTATGATGTCATACATAAAAGCATAGTCAACCTCATCTTTAATCATAGGAACAGCATACGCTTCAATTTTCCCATCAGGATGCTGGTAGACTATAGCACCTTTCTTTCCAATGTCGATACCTATATAACCTTTAGTCATTTAGTTCTTGCATTTCTTCAATTAGATCTCTTACCGCTTCAATGATGTCATTCTTTAACTCATCAGTAAGAGTTTGTAGATGGAGACTATCCATCCATGATTCAAATCGTTCCATTGCTTTTTTCTGTTGTTTGTTCATATGCATTAAGTAAAGGAGTTAGTACTTGTTTTACTGCTTTTTGACCATGTTTCTTTACAGAGTCAGAAAGATCTTTTTCCATTGGCAAAAGTATACTAGGTAATCCATATAATTCATGATACCGTTCCATAGCTTTTATGCCTGCAGTGTCATTGTCAAACATACATGTAATTACTTTGTATTTACTTTTTAGGTAAGTAATAACTTCTTCTCTAATCACCGAGCCCTCAGAATCCGGTGCTATAAACTCTACAGGATAACCTAGTTTTTTAAGACACATACCGTCTTTAAGAGAACTGGTAATAACAAGATGTTCTTTATCAAACTTTAGCTGATCCATACCTTGGATATAGGTAGCTAGTTTCATAAACTTCTTGTCCTTGTTATACGGTTGGTAAATCTTGTAAAGACTACCATCCTCTCTGAAGTAACCATAAACATATGCTTTCTGGGTTACAAAGAAATCATAGACACCCTCGTCGTTTCTACTAAAAGTAAATGAGCTCAATGGTTTTACATGATATTGTTCCAGAATATCTGAATCAATCTTGTATGCTGTCCAGTAATCTGCATCACCCCTAGTCCATCCCCTAGTGTCATAAGTTTCTAGTTTGTAGCTAGCTTTCTGTTTTACTACAACGGGACTTCTTCCACCGGAAGACTTTAGATATTCTCTGTAGTCTTCTAGTATTTTGTTAATCGCTTGTCCCTTTGGTAGGTTAAAGAAAAAAGAAACAAACGCAGTAGAATCACCACCCTTATCTGTGGAAAAATCTTTAAAGAAGTATCTATCTTCTCTACAGAAAATAACCATAGAAGGCACACTGTCTCTAGGATTAAACAGAGACTTTATCTTTACATCTTGACCTAATAATCTTTCAGCTAAGTTACAGTAGGTTTCAAATACCCATGATGAAGGTACCTCAGCAATGCTGGTAACAATATGTTTAGTACTTATCATAGCATAAAAATATAAAAGGGGGATGTTACTCCCCCCTTTAATAGTTAACCCTTTAACTAATCTAAATTAAAATCAGCAGATACTTTTGAAGTAGTAGGAACATCAAAGTCAGAGTCACTACTACTCTTGAAAGAACTTACAGATTCAGACTTAGCTTTTTTAATGTGTTTGTCTCCGTCAAATGTTGGAACCTTAATAGATTCAGCATCAACACTTTGGAAAGACAACTGTCCTCTTTCTGGGCGAATGAGATGCATATCATAACTGTTGTAACCAGCTTTATTTACATACTCTCTTGCACCAATACAGAAGTTCATGTATTTATCCTTAAAAGGTTTGTCATTGTTAAAAGCAATAACCAACTCTTCGATAGTATTAAACACATTGTCGTGATCTTCTAGCCACTTAGAACTACCTGCTTGTTTACAGATATTCTCAATAACACGTACAATCTCGGTATCACGACTAACTTTTATACCGCTCTTAGTTGTACCATCTGAATACGCCCACTCGCTTGTTTTAATGCGAGCTACTTGACCCTCATATCTTCGTCCATTTGGATCGTCTTTATCTACAAGCAAACCTTCAAAACTTTCGTCAGTAATAGGTTCTGTCTCCAGGTGTAAACATACATGGTATGCACCTTCTTTGTAAGGAACTGTCTCTAATGTTACAGCGTTAATTTTAGACTTTACATTACCGGGTTGGATAATCTTGTTAGTACCGGATGATGATGATGAAACTTTTGTGCTAATCATAATTTTAATCTATATAAATGTTATTCCAATTGACTTTTACTGCGTTGTCCTCAGCTATTTCTGACAACACAATTTCTTGATTTCTTAAATGTTCGGGTCTTGCACCACAGCATACTTCGTCCGTGGTCTTAAAACTAAGGACATTTTTGTTTCCTTTACGATACAAATATCCAATAGCGTCAGACTGAGAACTAGTAATTCTTTTTAATTTACCTGTTAAATCTAAATCCAGAGAGTTGAACTCTGAACCATTTTTGTCAAGTACCACATCTTTAACGTGACCTACAAGAATAACTCTTGGTGCCCACGCTTTAATGTAATCTACGACTTTCGTAAAAGCTTCCCTTAACCAGGGATAACCTGCACCATTAGGCATGTTGAGGATAGTACCATACTTAGGTTTACCTTCTGTGAACCAGTTTTTACCCATAGAAGATTTAGAATACAAATCCTCCGCGTATGGTATGCACATCTCTTCTAGTGCAGTGATTGTGTCTACGGCAACGTACTGATAAGGATTACCCGCTTCTTTGATAGCTTTACCAATAGCACGGATATCATCAATAGACTTTGCTTTAATCTTCATTGCATCAACATAGTCAGTACCGTCTTCTAAATCTAGAATAAGACAGTTCTCTAGTTGAGCCAACAAAGTGGTCTTACCAACTTTAGGTTTACTAAAGATGATAAGGTTTTTAGGACTCTTGCTTTCAGCAGCAACTTTTTTAGTAGGCAGAACTATTTCGCTCATTTTTCTGTAATTAGTTTATTTAACCACGGTTTGTAACTTACAGGTTTGCCTGTCATAATAGTAGCAAAGTCTCTAATTGTCATTTGACTAAAAGGACAATCATCTATAAAATCAGCTAGTGACTTAAAAGGATCTGCCTCTTGTTCCTTCTTAGGAAGATTTACTTTACTTAGCTCACTTACAGGTACTAGATATCTAGCAGTAGATAAGTCATTAACCTGGGTAGGTTCATACTCTTCTTTCCAGTGTGGATTGTATCGCAGTACCCATAGGGTTCTGTTGCTATCCTCTGGGGTATAGTCTCTACTAATAAACTCTGTGTAGATATCGTCACCTTTGTTTAATTCGCTAGGAAAAAAACTTACATACAACTCGTCTTTATCTACAGGACGGTATGCAATCTTAGGGTAGAAATAAGCATGAGGTTTACCTATTTCTTCAAATACGTCTTGATGTTTTTCTCTTAGCTCCAATACTCTGTCTTTTGTTGTTTTCTCTTGGGTTTTAATCATAATTTTTACTTATTAATTCTTCTTTCTTGCTGTGCGGGAGTTTCCATTTCTGCTACCCGCATTTTCTCAAACTCTGCTCTGAAAAAACTCATACGGTTATCACCGTTTCTACACTTAAGAAAGTGCATAACTAGAACTCTGTCATTTTCTATTACATATCTATCCGGACCATAGAATCTAATCTTCTGTTTCCCTGGTCTGTTGAGTCCTATCAATGTGTCAGCGTGTTGTAACAACGCATCTGATCCAAAGATGTCAGACTCTAGAATGTAATTGCCGTACTTACCATCCTCACTACGTTCAGGATTGTCTATGTTACGATTCAATTGACTGAGGATAATAAACGCTATGGGATATTTCCTCTTAAGTTCTGTAACCGCTTCACCAAGATTGTACAGAGTGTCGTACTTATCTTTCTCAAAGGGTGCCTTTTTAAGCAGCAACGAGTGATCTAAGGTTACAATAGTCTTTTTATAGTATGCATCATCGTCAGTTTGAACGATGTTGTCTTTCATGTACATACTAATCTGTTCCTTAAACTCGTTTACCGTCAAAGGGTCCTCCACAATGTCAATAGGAAAGACAACTCTCTTCTTGGCGTACTCATAACATTTGGTAAGATCTTCTTCTGAAAGCTTACCGTCTGCACTACACAAGTATTTATAGGACTTACCTAAAACACTCGAGTACTCTCTGATAGCGCTTGTTCTACCAAGCATCTCAAACTGAAACTCTAGTACCCTAAAGTCTTCGTCAGGATTCTGTAAAAATGCTTCTCTAACTATCTGATCTTTAATTAGAGTTTTACCTGCACCTGGACGACCACCTATAACTGTAAGTGAGTTCCATTCTATACCATCTGTAGTTGCATCATTAAACTTGGACCACGGGGTTTTAATACTTTTAATCTTTCCATCCATTCTACCTCTCATGTATTCGAGTGATTGGACAAAAGATTCTTTCTGACTTTTCCAGAGTACCTGTGTTTCCATGTTTATTGTGATAACGACACAAAGACCTTTGTGTCCGTGCAATTTACTAAATTAAACGACCCTTTCCGAGAAGAAATTCTCATCAGTCTCATAATCATTGTTAACTACTGAAGAGCAGTAATTAGCAAGTTCTGAGTCACGAGTTCTGTCGGGATTCATCTTACTTATGAAGTACTGAGAGGTCTTCATATACAGGTAATTCTTCTTCTCATACTCATCTACATACAATGCTGTAGCGCGTATAACCACATCCCAACTATACTCATAGGTCTTGAAGAACCAATCAAAGCTACTCTTAAGATTCTTTCTATCAGACCTAGCTAGTTTGCCACTAGGTAGTTTACCCTTAGGAAATAAATCAAGATATTGGGTTATACAGTCTTCGGTGATAACCAAAGAAGGTTTCTTAGCTGTCTTTTTAGAGACAGGTATCTTTTCAGCAACCTCTACCCCCTTGTTGGTTATTCTACCGTCTGTAGAAACATAACCAGCAACTTGTAGACCACGCAATTCAGTGTACATGTTTATGTACAATGGTTTCTCATCTACAAAAAGACAATAAAGAAGGTACAGTTGATTAGGCGTCAACTCGCTGTCCTTCATTAACTGCGGCAGGAAGTTCATTGTTCAGGTGATTGTTAAACTTGTTTACAAACTCTACATAATACGGATAAAACGTCTCATCTCTACTTGTAAGATGACCTGTAGCTTGTTCTCTAGACCAGATTATAGTAGGATGAGATACTGATAATGCTTTTGCTACCTCTCCTATTTTATAACCACCTTCTAGAGCAATATAAGCTGCTATCTGTCGGTAGTATGCATGCTTTCGCAAACGACTCTTTGTACCAAATGCTTCGTAATTATCCTTAGAAAACTGTATAAGCTGTTCCAAGGTAAATGAAGATTCTATTCTTACCATATGATTTTAGATTTAGATTGTTTTTGTAAATAAGAATTGATCTTATTAAACATGTCTGCACAATCCCACTGAGTACCGGTATACGATGCGCTAGCGGGATGCGAAGTTATAATTTTGTAGTTCACATCCGGTATCAAATCAGAAAATTCTTGTGCTTTTTTACCCAAAAAAACATAAACAAGCGGGTCACTGCCCCATACTAGAGAATCTAAAATATTGACTATCATGTTTCTCCATAGTATCTGGTGAGTACCAGGTTTACCTATAGAAGTTGTAAACGCTGTGTTTAAAAGTAGTATACCTTGATTTGCCCATCTAGACAAATCATTTGACTGATTAGGATCTTGATCTTCTTTAGGAACAGTATCCTGAATACACTGCTTTATAAACTGTAGAGATACTTCAGTTCTGTCTTGTCTACTACAAGAGAAAGCTAAACCATCCGCAACATCCATTTGTGGATAAGGATCCTGTCCTATAATAACAACACGAGTCTTATTAAAGTGACAGCTCTTTAAAGCATTGAACATGTATTTTACCGGAGGAGTAAATCTCTTGCCATCTAGAGCTTCTTTTAGAAGAATCTCAAGAATCTTATCCATTTCTGTACCCTGTAAAAAGCTTTTAAGCTTATCGTCCCAACCTGTATCTTTTAAGTCTAGATAAAGTTTATCTTTTACATCTTGTAAGTTTACTGAACTTATCATATTTTTGTTTAAATAATTTTTAGTTATGTCGGAAGAAACAAAACCAGAAGAAGAAACTAAAGAAAAACAAAAGGTTTACGAAATAGAAATCATACCCTCAGAGGCTATGATTAAAGTAGAAATCAGTGGTTTATTCTATGCTCGTCTTAATCGTTTCATGACTGATTATTATAAAATTCCAACAGGTGTTGATCCTAAAGAGTTTACAACTAGAGCACTAGATCCAAAAGTTCAAGATAAAAGTGAAGATGAGTTTCATTTTGAAACAGTCATGGGTTTACTAATAGGTCTTGAACAAGAAGCTAGAGAACAAAAGTTGACAAAACTCGTCAAATACGACACAGAAAAAGAAACAGTTATAGAAGAGGAAAATCCACCTGCTCCCCAAGATCAAGAGCAGACTGAATCGCCAAACTCAACTCCTCCTTCGAGCACTGAGCAAACGACTTAAGTTCTCCTTCCGAAGTATATAAGTTAGCTTTGTGCTTTACTATGTCTTTGATCTCATCGTGTGTATATCCTAGGTGTTTTGATAGCTCCCGGGTACAAGCTTGAAGTTTACTTATCTGTGCATAAGTACCATCTGTACTTTGTTCTTCATAGGTCACTTGTATAAGTGTACCTTCTTCTACATTTTTTAAATAATTAGCTAGGGAATGTTTACCTAGCTCCGATTTGGGGACAAGTTCCCCTTCTCTCATTTCAAAGAGAATACTAACAGGTAATTGTTTCATAAACTAGATTTTTCTGTATCTCTCAAAACCAAAGTAGAATCCTATACCATACAGTAAAGGAAGCACTGTAAAAGCTAACAAGATAGCTGTAACCAACCCAACCAGTTGAATACTAATAGCCAGGTATATGCACCGAAGAAATAGAAACTGATACTTATGCCAATCATCAGTAAAACAAACAAGAACAGTACTACTGTAAGGAAAACTTTCTTTAAAGCCAGGATAAAATCCAAAGTAGTACCAATCTTTTGCATTGTATTTAATTAGTTTGCCAGTATCACTTAACTTCCATTTATTCTTCCATCCAGAGTTGTTATCTCTGAACATGACCTTGTCCATCTTACCTTTAAAGTAAGAGCCCAAGATAATAAATAACAGTGATACTATGACAGAAGCCATACCATAATATAACAAAAAAGGAGGTTTGACCCTCCTTTTCTGCTCATTTATTATTTATTTACCACCTAAATCATGATGGTTTCCCACCAGACTTCTTTTTGTAGAAAGGTTTTTTGTAACCTGGTTTTCTACCTCTTTTTTTAGGAGCTTCAGCAGGTTTATCCGAACTAGTTACAGTTGTAGTATCAACAGGTTTAGCTGAATTAACAGATGTAGCCTGAGGTTTAGGAGCATTAAGCTCTTTGTTAATATCAGCTAAAGTCTCAAGTCTAGTCTTGTAGTTACCAATTTCTCTTTCTGCTACAAATACTCTATTCTCAAGATGTCTAATACAACTTTCGTATTTTACTGTTTCAAGATTAAAGTTAGCAATCTGTTCTTCAAGAAGTGCAATCTGAGCAGCATACTTCTTTTTGATATACGCGTAGATACCTAAGCATATTCCAACTGTAATAAAAATTGATATAAAGGAAGACATAGTTAATGTTTATTGAGCAAATATAGAAAGTTTATCTAAAATCCCAAATTTACTTATAAATTATTTTAGTTTGGTCAAATACAGATAGAGCGGACTTTGTCCATGTTTCGTCTACAGTTCCCTCATAACAAAGTATGTGAACAACTGCAGTTTCATCAGGATTTAGTCGTAGTAATCTACCGATTCTCTGAGAACTCTTTCTCTCATTTCCATAAGCATGCATGATGATACCCTGTCTTAGTTCCGGGATGTTTACACCCTCGTTAAGCTGTAATACAGCTGACAGTTTATTAATTATACCTGCTTTGAATTTCAATAAGTTATCCTCAGAATCCGGATTCTCACTATGGTAACTATGTCTGCAAAGTTTATCTGCTTGATCTTGGGTGTTAGCAAAAAGAATACACTTATCACCAATACTATCAAACAGTTTTTTAGCATATGCTTCTTTACTAGGATACGCCATCATAGCTTTCATCCTTTGTATACGAAGCATCATAGTCTCCTGTGGATATACAGACTTATCAATTCTATCACACCAATAACTATATGACTCTATCTCACTAGTTGGCCACTTTTTAGTTTTACCACCCGCCATCATGTTTTTAACGGTACCTAACTTTAGCATATGAACGACTATCTTATAATCATTCAGAATACCGTCAGATACAGCATCATCCACAAAGTACTCGTAGTTGATAGGACAGAACTTCTTTACAAGTTTACCTTTAATCGAAGTCTCAAACTTTGGAGGAGTACCGGTAAGACCTACAATCTTACCTTTAAACTGTGACAACCACGGTTCGTGACTAGGTAATAGATTGTGACACTCGTCAAGATATACCACGTCATAGTCAGTATCCTGCTTTGGTAGAGAAATATAAGTACTAAACTTGATATAGGGTTCTAAATACTCTAGACCGTGTTTAGTCATCTCATCTTTCCAAGATTGAAATATAGACTTTTTAGGTGCTACAACTAAAGCTTTTACCGGTGCCATTGCATCAAGGTGTTTCAGACCTATAAGAGTCTTACCTACACCCATTGATACAGCTACACCAGATCTGTTGCTCTTAAGTAAAGACTCAATAGCCTCTGCTTGAACATCTTGTCTATTCTTTGTTTCCATGTGCTTCTTCTCTAGATTCTGAGAACCCCATAGCTTTCGCCATTACAGGGTTCTCTTCAATTTGATTGTGACAAATTCTACATACGGCTAGAAAAGTAGTTTCATCTAACATAAACCTACCTCTACCAGCTTTGTGGTGCACATCAGTAGCATTAATCTGACATCCAGACAAACGAGCTTTACAAAACGGATTCTTCTTAAGATAAGCTTCCCTAAGTACTGAGTATAAAGCATCTAGCTTTTGTTGCTTAGACGATTTTTTACTCATAGGTTTTTTAGCTTGCAAGGGTTTTTTACCCTTATCAGGATGTTGTGCCCAACAATCCTTGCAGTATAACTGCTTCTCGTGTCTTTTCCAGATATGCTTTAACTGATCACAACCATTACATTTCTTCAGTTTTGCTTCCATGCGAACCTGAAATTATAATAGTTCCATCTGAATACTGAGCTCCTACTGGTGAGCTCTTTGATACTTCTTTAAACTCATTGGGTTGAACGCTCAAAGACTTTAGCAAGTTCTTTTCCAGTTCATTCTCGGGTACTAGCACTAATGATACTACCCCATTAACGTTAAATTGGTACTTCATTACGTTTTGTTTATAAATGATGTCTCAACCGTAATGTAGAGCTCCGGGAGTGTTTCCCGAATAAGCTCTACAATAGGTTCTAACTTCTTGTCCACACTTAAACAATACTTGTAATGAGGGTCATCCATGAGATTAAGCAAATCTTGCTCAGAAATCTCTTTAAACCCTACTACATAGGCGCTATCAGATAAGTCCATAACAGACTCAATCCCGCCATTCTCAAAAATAGTATTATACTGATCTATAAATTTTTTGTTTGATAGATACAAGAATACTACCTCCTCATTGTCTAAATTGTGGTACTTGCTCATACTCAGGATAGTTCGTAAAAGTTAACAGGTAAGATTTTCTCTTGTATTAATTTAGTGACAATCTGCCGTTTATCAATACCAAGTTCTTTAAAATTAACCTTGCTAATGTAGTTCGGATCTGTATCAGTACCAAATTTCTCAACCATGTCTTTCGCAAAAGAGCTGTGGTGGAATAAAGTACTAAAGATCTTGTTTACAGTAGAGTTAATAATCTCCTGTTTCCATAGATTAAGAACGTTCTGAGTTCTCAGATGCACTTTCTGGATACGTTTCTTCTTGTCCCAGTGCATTATACCCAGCTCATCAGCTGAATATACAGATAAACCAAATAGAGCTCGCTTATACAGAAAATTCTGATAAGTGTTGAACTCATCCCTCTCATACTCAACAAACCGTTGGTTAGGGCTACCATACAGTTGATAATCACTCAACCTACCAGAATACTCCGTAGGTTGAACACGGGATTGCTTCTTCATATTAGATAAATTTACAATTGTTTACAAAGACAGATTAGACATTAAAGTCTAAGTCGATTCTAGGATCAGGATCGTCAAAATCCTCAGGGAAATACTCTTCAAAGAATGTTTCTATTTCCTCTGCATTTTCAAAGATTGCAGCATCAGATTCTTCTTCATCTTCTGATTCTTCAATCTGCTTTTTAATACTAGAGATGACAGAGCCGCTCCAGGGGTTTGAAATGTAATCCCCCGCGTTGATGCTTAGTAAGTATTGAATGTCTTTTTTAGTTAAATTAAGATACTCTTCTACAGACATCTGCACCACTTTTCCGTTTGGCAGCTGATAGTACATGGTTTACTTATCAAAGGTATACCTTATAATCAAAACTACCTAAACATCAATTGATTATGCGAAAATTTTCAGCATAATTATAGCTAACTCTAGAACAGTTATACTAATCATAGTACCAAAGAATATCTTTGACATCCTAGAAACATCATCTATTCTCCTAGAAGATATTCTTGCTTTCTTAGCTAAATCTTCCATATCATTTTCTAGAAGCGCTATGCGACCCTCAAAACTTTTAGCATACTTGCTAAATGTGCCCATGTACACAGGGCGTTGATCTTGAATTCTTTCACTCATATTCATAAATTTTTACATCGTCAGCTGAAAGCTCAACTAACTGTTCTACAATTGTTTTGTCGTAATCAACACCTTTGTACATCACTGTATAGTGATGATTAGTGCTGAAAGGATATACATCTACAATAAGACCTTGAAGCCAGTCACCTTTTAACCCAAAGTTATCCGGATTTTCTAGCATCTTATCTTTTTTTAACAAGCTGTAGTACTCACCTACTCTTTTAAATTCAATCTGTACTACGGTACCTACGGGGTAATAATGTCTGTCCAGTTGATTAGCTTCTGCTAATAGCAAATTTTTTACGCCACTAGATTGACTCATTATTACATTAACCAAAAAGTCTATTAATAATGGCTTATCGTCCACAACATGTGGTTTCATTAACTGTTTGATTTTCAGTTTAATAGTATCTCTATCAAGGTTAACATCCACTTTTCTCATTGTTTTATTAAGTTATTTATAGTATTTTAGGTAATAAACACTTACTGATGGCCGGAAAACCAACACAAGTAGGGGAAATATGCAAAGCAGCATTAAAGAGATTCCCCAAAACTCCAATTCTTACATTAGCCAAAAAGATATACAGTGAAAATCCATTAGAATTTACTGATATCGAGCATGTAAGAGATAGACTTAGGTATTATACAGGTACCAAAGGAGAAAAAGAAAGAAGAAAAGTAAAAACTAAAGAATTTCTTAGAGAAGTTACTTACACTTACAATCCCTTTGATAATATCCCAGACTCATTTGAAGAGATCCGAGAGCCTTATATTTTATCTACTGCTACCAAAAAGATTCTGATACTATCTGATATCCATTTTCCGTATCATAATGCTGCAGCACTTAAAGCTGCTATTAAGTATGGTTTAGAACAAGGAGTAGATTGTATCATTCTTAACGGAGACATACTAGACTTCTATGCACTGTCTGACTTCTCTAAGGATCCTAGCAAACCTAAGTTCCGTAAAGAAATAGAACTAGGTAAATGGTTCCTTAATGAACTAAGACTAGCATTCCCTAAAGCTCAGATATACTACAAGATTGGCAATCATGAGATGAGACTAGAAAGATATCTACAAGTAAAAGCTCCAGAAATCTTTGATTCTGAGGAGTTTAGACTAGATATCCTGCTAGAGTTTGCTAAGCATCATGTTATACTGATAGATAAGTACACTGTAATTAAAGCGGGTAACTTAAACATCATCCACGGTCATGAGTACAAAGGTGCTGGAGGTGTGTACCCTGCTAAATATATCTATGGTAAATCAAAAGTCAATACAATTTGCGGTCATTACCACAGATCTAGTACTTACCTAGACAAAAACATGGATGGTCATTATCATGGAGGATTCTCTACAGGATGCCTGTGTGAACTATCTCCTGATTACATGCCATACAATGAATGGGTACATGGATTTGCTGTTGTAACCATGAAAAATAATGGTAACTTTAGTGTTCAGAATCTTACAATAGACAATGGGGAGATACGCTAATGCCTACCTACATAAAAGCTGGGTTATACAAACGTCCTTTTGTAAAGGATGATGATGAACTTGAGGTTCCTGAAGTATACATTGATGCTGAAGTGTTTCAGGTAATCGATGATGAAGAGGAACTAATAGTTCAAATTACATACGAAGAACTTCGTGGTATAATGGCAATTATGGCAGCAGAACAAGAGAAAAGACACTTGTATATTAAAGCTAGAGCAGATAAAAACTAAAGCTTACCTTCTGATTCAATATACTGTTCTATTATCTGCGTAAGATCCGGTAATCTGTAGTAAGGTACTCTAGATACAGTTTCACTGAACTTTACTACTTCTCTCATAGCATCGTCCATGTTTACACCTTCTACATTCCAAAGTTCTTTTATTACTAGACCGTGTTCTTTATTGATAGTATCTACCAATCTGTTTAACATCATCTTAGTTTGATTTCTGTTAAACCATTTAATAGTAGCACACTCATCTGCACTAAATACTGAGACCTGTAACCATACAAGTAAATTCAGTATTTGGATCTTTTCTTTTTCGTGTTCAGTCATAAGATTGTTTGGTTTCCTGTGTAGGAGTCGAACCTACATCCAGCCTGTTTAAGTCAGGAGCTTTACCAGTTAAGCTAACAGGAATACTGGGTTCATCCCAGTATAAAAATATAAGTTTAGGGTAGTTTGTCATATTCTTTAAAGTATCCCCAAAGGATCATGACACAAGATACTAAATAGACACTGAATAAACCTAAGAAAACATCAGCACCTATTTCTCTGTATTCAGAGAGATCTTTAAATAACCAAAATAAAACTATACACCATATGAGCATTAATGCTACATAATGTTTAGGATCATTTTTAAAATCATACTTAATGTAAGTAAATACTTTGATCTTAGCTTCCATAAACAAGTTAAACTTGTAACTGAGAGCCCACAGAACAACAAATAACCCACCTAATACTAAACCGATATAAAATAACCAGTCTGTAATAAGTCCACCGATAAATGCAAATCCAGCAGCAACTGCCATCATCAAAATACCGTTGGTAATAGGAGATGAAGTGTTAGTTTTCATTTTGCTAATATAAATCGGGATTTTTACTTTTTACACAACTCATCTTGTGATACCCTTCTGCATCACAATATTCACATTTATAACTTCTTAACAAGCTGTCTATGTTTGCTTTTCCAACAGGATTCATAGAATGCAGTAAACACGTTGGTAATGGACTTTCTGTATCAATACAAAAGTTTATCAACCATTTAGCACAATCGTACCCACTAAGTTCTTGATCTCCAAGATCATGGTCAAAAGATATTATAGCGGGTAACTTATTCTCTACATACATATTTGCAATGTAATCTACAAACTCTTCATAGTTTGTCACAGTGTGCCATCTCTTATCTACATAAACAGGATTCTGTGTATATGTAAATGCGTCTTTAGCTAATCTGATATCATCCAGAAACAGATTATAGCAAGGTCCGGTTAATTTTTCTGGCATAACTAAAAAATATATCTAATTGTATTCCAAGGTATTATCAACTCATGGAGGGATTTGAAAGCTCTGATATAGTCATCTTTTAGGTTATGCTTATATCTGATGTTTGTACCTCCATACTGTGACACTTTATCTTCCTGTATATCAGGTCTCCACAATAGTTCTTCACCTAGTATACCATGATCCAGGTTATACTTATGCTTATCAGCATTGTGAGTAAGAAAGATTACCTCTGCCTTTACTCTGCTCTTAAAGATAACATTCTTATCTACTAGCTGAAATAGTGCTGCATACTCTTGTTCCCATCCTTCTGTTACAATAACAGGACTGAAGTTTATGTGCACATCCCAACCGACTGATATAAATCTATCAATAGCTTTTATCCTATCTATAATACTAGAGGTATTAGGTTCTAACAGATTAGCATACTTCTGAGGCATAAGACTAAATCTGATTCTAACCTTTCTTTCAGGATTGAATGATAACAACTTGGGATTCACATACTTGGTAGCAAATGAGCCCATTGCTTTATCATGTGTTTTAAAGAACTTAACAATCTTCTGAAAATCATAGAACTTATAATGAAGAGCCAAGTCCTCATTACAACCTATATCATAGGTTATGTACTCATCATGAGTCTGATTAGGTTTCTCTACATCAGCAAACCAGGAGTGATGGTCAATAGCAGTAAGAACATCTTCTATATTCTTAGATACTGTTAGACCTTCTGGCATATGTCTTTTCATGTAACAATAGCCACAGTTAAACAAACAACCATACCCAAAACT